>Ga0065711_1026479_pt1 | contig 68891 bp, 51 predicted proteins | sample Hoacrofraction12_FD_59098 | JGI IMG/M metagenome (GOLD analysis project Ga0065711, IMG submission 59098) | Hoatzin crop microbial communities from Cojedes, Venezuela - Epithelial fraction 12 v2 (version 2) | ecosystem: Host-associated > Birds > Digestive system > Esophagus > Crop | place...
CCCCCCCCCATTATTTGCCTTGGCTGTTTCCATTTTATCTTTTAGGCAGAGACCATCTCACATAATGTACTTGGGCAGTTCTAGCACAGAGTGGCACTACTCCAAATCCAATGCCGTTAGATGCTGCTGTAGAATTAATTAGAATGTAAAAATAAAAGCTTAAGATATTTTCTGAGTGTCACCGTTTCCATCCTGAAGTGTCCGGTACTTTGACTACTACTACCCAATACCTCAATGTTGCAAACACTAAATGCTGCTAATCCCTCAATCAAAATATTTTTTCAATTTATTAACATGAAATTTACACAGAACACAATTTTAGTATCTCTAAATATTTGCTTGATTACTTACTACTATCTTAGAAACTATTAACTATGTGGGTTGATCTGATATTAAAAAAGATTTATAGACATTTCCGCTTTCTTTAAGCTTTTTTAAAACAATGTTTGTCAGCATCAGTGACTTTTTTGAGGGTAGGAAGGAGAGAATTGTATTTGCTTAGGTAAATCTGCTCACATAGTTATCCCTTCTGAATCACTTGTCTTGGCATAGTATTTTCAACAAGAAAGCGGTCCTTCCTTAAACAAGAAACCTCCTCAAAGTGAGAGCTGAGGTCTGTGTCTCTCATCTCATTTCCTGTCTTTCTGTTTTTTAATCAAAATATATGAAGTCATTGCTTAACCCGGGTATTCAGTTATGTGAATATTGTGGGAATGGGAGAATATAGATGTTTACAGGTAGAAGAGAGGCATGTCAGAGGTAAAATCCCACTGATCTCATTCCTTATCAGAGCCAATGGATCAGATTCACGTGTTCTTCATGAGATCTCACATAAAGAACACGAAGCACACATAGCCCCCTATACCATTCCCAGCAGTATATATGGGCTATCCTACTATATAAAAACTTAGCTTTATATAGTACTCCTAGACATCTAAAAAATCTTTATTCTACAAAGTTTTGAATGCTTTTGTTATAATCTCAGCAAAAACTCAAGCACATAGTTCAGGGCTCAGCTGAAACAGCATTAGAGTGCTCTGCACCTGCCCGATCAAGCCTTAAGGCCACTGAATAGCAAACATCCTCCTATGCATACATATACGCACACACACACAGAAAGAGCAGGAGAGATATTTCTCTCTTTTGATTAAACATATTTCTGATATTTTTGTATTCAACAATCTCCAAAGCACTTTTACATGACAAGTAACAAGTGCTCAATGGAAGCACTCCTAATTATAACCAAGTAATTGCAACTCCCAAAGTGATAACAGTTAATATTTATTTCTTTAACCAATCTGAAATATTTTATCTCAAGTCTGTTTTAATGTTCCCTTTTCTCTTGCCTCTTTGATGATAGGAAAGAAATATGATGCTCACGAGGCAGACACACTTTTACTTGTTGCAGGAGAGAACCTGACACAACAGCACTCCGAGGGAAGACGGGCAGTGCTCTTTCAACTTGTCTTCCTCTCACAAGCTCTCATGGTTGCTATAGTTGTGGTGGGTGGGCCCTGGCTGGAGGCCAGATGCCCACCAGAGCTGCTTGATCACTACCCCTCCTCAATTGCATAGGGGAGAGAAAATATAATGAAAGACTTGTGAGTCAAGATAAGGACAGGGAGAGATCACTCACCAATTACCATCATGGGCAAAACAGACTCAACTTGGGGAAATTAGGTTAATTTATTTCCAATCAAATCAGAGTAAGATAATGAGAAAAAAAAAAAAAATCTCAAAACACCTTTACCCCACCCCTCCCTTCTTCCCAGGCTCAACTTTACTCCAAATTTTTTCTACCTCCTCTCCCCAAGCGGTGCAGGGGGACGGGGAATGGGGGCTGCGGTCAGTTCATCACACGTTGTCTCTGTCGCTCCTTCCTCCTCACACTCTGCCCCTGCTCCAGCGTGGGGTCCCTCCCATGGGAGACAGTTCTCCATGAACTTCTCCTACATGAGTCCCTCCCACAGGCTTCAGTTCTTCACGAACTGCTCCAGCATGCGTCCCCCACAGGGTCACAAGTCCTGCCAGCTAACCTGCTCCATCGTGGGCTCCTCTCTCCATGGGGCTATGGGTCCTGCCAGCAGCCTGCTCCATGGGGTCACAGCCTCCTTCGGGCATCCCCTTGCTCCAGCGTGAGGTCCTCCCTGGGCTGCAGGCGGGGATCTGCTCCACCGTGGACCTCCCTGGGCTGCAGGGCACAGCCTGCCTCACTATGGTCTGCTTCACGGGCTGCAGGGGAAAAATTTCTGCTCCGGCACCTGGAGCACCTCCTGCCCCTCCTTCTTCGTGGACCTGGCTGTCTGTACAGTTGTTTCCCTCGGGTATTCTCACTCCTTTCATCCTGCTGTAGTTTTTTTCCCCGCCGTGTTAACTGTGTTATCCCAGCCTTGGCCAGAAGCAAGTCCATCGTGGAGACAGCTGGCACTGGTTCTATCAGACATAGGGGAAGCTTCTGACAGCTTCTCACAGAAGCCCCCCTGTTAGCAAAACCTGGCCATGCAAACAGAACACAGTTATTTATACATTATATTAAAGTTACAAGAGTTGACACAATCTTGCCATTAACTACTACCTGAGAATATTGCACAAACATCAGACTGCTCTCTCCTGTTTGATGCAGCAGCTTTACGGCAGGGACGGTGTGAGAAGGCAGTGATGGTGTGAGAACATGGTGTTCTCATTTTTTGTGAATGAGCCAGGCTTCCCAACGAGAAGTTTCCTACACACATTTCCTACATCAGAGGGCCCCCAGGGAACCCCCTAGGCATGTGGTTCCCATAACACACTAGGAAAGGTATGCCACCTTGCATTATAGAAGTTATCTACCAAAGAGAACATCATAACAATGTATCAAGCAAAAGAACACACCTTCAGTTTTATTAAACTGATATGAAACAGATTGTTTTGAGTCAGACGCATTCTCATTTTCCTACAATGTTTCATGTAACAAATAAATCTTCACATAAAGAAAATATAAATATTTCTTCTGCATGGAACACTCGCTCAAATGATAAGAGAATACACACCTTTCTTTCATAATATAATATGTAAGCATAAACATCACCAGCAGTACTCAATGATGTAATTAATGTATAATACATATACTATGAATGAGTTTGCACTGCGTTTTCCAATTGGTTTTTCTGCTTGCAACCATAACATTGCATGAGTTTAACTTTCTGTATTTTACATTCCCTCAGCACCCAGCACTCTAGCTCTGGTTATTTCCTACAAACTCTCTTGTAGTCCACAAGGCCAAGCAAGGTCAGTATATTCAGATTTTGGGCCACTGCTAACTGAACATTTTCCAGCTGGGAGGGTTAGCTAGTTTTGCTCCCATGAACATCTCCTTCAGTTACCAGATTGCTTTTGCCACCTTCCCATTTTTACTCAGTAAATGAAAATTATGTGCACGTCTATTTTAATGAGAAGATCTCGTGTTTTCTTTTCCTTCCATCCTCCTTTTTGCCTGTGTTCATTAAACTGTCCTGTCTATGGTAATATGGATCAAAGTTCACTCTGAAATATACAACGCTAATGCAAAATGATCTACTAAGAACTTCATAATGCTGTTTAATTTGCCCATTTTTAGGGCAAGTTGGCCAAGATAGAGATACCATTCGCATATCAGCTTTCCTAATGACTGGAACTCAATTCTTAGATTAGCCCATCAGAAAGAATACTCATCAAGGCTAATTGAATCACAAGGCTAATGTGTCTAAACAGCCTCCAGTCAATGGAGAGAAAAACATTCACCAGGGAAGCCTAATTTGACTGTTCCGGGTCCCACTCTGGAGGAGAAATGCCCTGTTCTCCACTGAGTATAGATGGAGCTGATGGAGATCATCCTTAGTGAGCTCATGTCAGCATTCACAAACAGCTCTGTCAAGTTTATCTGCTCATCTCTATTTTCCTTCATTCAGGCTAGACTGTCAGAGGAAAGAAACACTGCCAAAACTCTGACTCCAGAGGTCTTAAGATATCTTTCCATAGTCTCCAAACCTCCAAAATGTATACATTTAGCCACTTCTTTTTGAAATTGAGAATCATGCATAGAAATGTCATCTTCCAGCCATCAAAATCTCACTGTAGTGGAGCAGCCCAGGAGATCAAATTAAAAGTGTAACAAAAAGCTAAGATATAAACACAGAATTTATGTAGTAAACTAAAATCTGAGCATCTGGAAAAAAATCTTCACATGCACATTTTTTGCTGTGCAGGTGACAAACACAGAACTTTATGGGATAGGAACAGAGGTCTGTGCTGTTGGACATTTATGTGTATGTATGACAGTAAAAATTAAGACACGTGTGTGTGTATTGACACATATTCACACATGCAAGTGAGCTCAGAAGCACACTTGGTGACATGACAACAGTGCCAGCATATATTTATTTATCACTGTAAGGTGGATTCCTGCATTTTATAAATTTCTGAAGTGACCAAAGAGCTGAGAAAGGAGGCTACAACATTGATCATAGTGCCATCCTGGGTGTCCGCACCGTGCAGGAAGAGGCAGGGTCCCAATAACAAGCAGCAGTGTCACTTCTTCCCAGCACACAGTCTTTGGAAGCAGGCGTCGGGAACATACCAAGAAGACAGGCAAGACATGTACAGAAAAAAAAACTAAAATACATGTAGGAAATCATGAAGCATGGACCTCAACATTCACATAATAAAAACTTATTGATTAGTCTTCGTTACTTCCTTGGTCTGCATTACCCTGATATCTGAGAGCACCACAGTCTTGCAAAGCATTCACCTTCACAGCAACCCCATGTGGGTGAGAATTATTCCACTTCTTAGATAGGTGGAATATGAGGTATCAGTGGAAAAGAATAAAGGAGGATGGAGTCTGATGCAGTTTGGGAGAGGGCACTGAGAAGCCTGACCAGCTGACTGACCCGAGATGAGAACCGAGGAGCCAGTGTGTCCTTTCATTCAGTTCCTGAAGAGAGAACTAGGGACTCACTCAAGGAAGACAAGGAGTAAGGCCCAAACCTTCATTTGCGCAGAACACAAGGTACAGGAGATAGAGGAGGATGTTAATCCCACTTCGATCTTCCAAGGATGAAAGCACTGCCTGCACCTGTCTGACCCTCCACAAACGGGCAACAGCCTCAATATTCCACAGGCGTCGCGGTCGGACTCTGCTTTTCCACAGACAAAGGCACAAGAGCGGTCCCGTCTGTTTCTAGATGAAGTCTCTGGTTAAAAGCACAGATACTTTCATGACTGTTTTGGATACTTTATGGCCATCCCTGCATTGCTTCTGTATCCACTGAGGTGACACAGTGCCGTGGAGATGGTCAAGAGAGGTGACCTACGTGGTAATGTCCTTTAGGTGAAAAGAGTTTGAGGCCTGGGAGCACGGAGGGGAAGGGTTGCAGATCACTCCGAATCCTAAGTAAATCACAACCTGATTTATGACTATTTATTTTCACAGAGATAATAGTCAACTGTTCTAGATTTTCCTATAGCTCATGCAGAGGGAATTCTCCATAATTAGGAAGAACACATAGAATTTAGTTTCCCTATTTGAAAATATAACATCTAACTTTCTTTTTGCAATGTATCATAAAACTATGTCCAGAAACACCAAAATCGGAAAACGCACTGGCTATAAGCTGTTCTTTTCAAAACATATCACCAGCCAGAGCACTGGTATTAAAGTTAACATAATTCGAAATAGGATCAGAATAAGGATCACATTCACCATGTTTTGTCTATCTTCAGCTTTAAAATTTTCAAAACTAAAATGTTTACTTTTTCCTAAATTTAAGAGCAGCATGCATGGAAAATTACATTCTGGCCAACAGTGATCATCAGTCAAACATTTCAGGGTTTTCCTGGCCACAGAGCTCTCACTGCAATGACTAAGATCTGAATACAAAATTTTACCCTGAATCAAACAGAGGACTTAATACTAACTAGTGAAGGATTACTTTCAAATTCTTCTCTTAACTCATTCCTCATTTTCAGTCACCTTTTCTCTGAGCTTTAAGAACAAATGCATGCTATTCAGTTTCAGTGAAATTGGCTGGATAAATCAACTGCATCACACACTTTGCATCAGACCAAATATTGATCCATGAAGAGTTATTTTTGAAAGTTATTAGAAATGGCAAACTTATGTGTTACTTTTTATAGCTCATTCACCTGTTCCTATCCAAACTAAAATTACATAAATGATTTTACAATTTGTTCTATACTTAATCTAGAAAATTATTTAGAAGAAAGACACAAAAATGACAATGCATTCATGAATTTGAAAATATAAATTTGCACTTCTAAACTACGAATACACACTTCAATACTTACAAATAGAACACTACACTATTTTATGAATTATGTTTAACTTGTTTGTAGAGAAAGCAAAGTAAAAAACTTTTTTTAAATGGGGAATAAAAATCCCACCAAAAATTTAAGGATCTGGTCTTCCAAGAAAACCAAGACTCAGCTGAAAACATGATCTTTAACACCCATTCCTGATTTCAGGGAGAATTAAAATTACACCAAACTTTTTACAGGATTGCTCATCATATTGTGTGCTCTGCTGTGCTTTGTGAAAACTCATTAAATTAACAGTTTTCAGCTTAGAAACACATGCCATTATGTACCTGAACTGGAAGCCATTTTCTTTGTACAGCATTCAAATGTGTTCAAAAGGATGTAAACAAGAGCTTAGATTCTGGCCTGGCAGCATTTCTCTCCTGCTTTATATGAAGTTTGCTGCTAATAACTACACGGAATGCAAAGCACTAAGGAATATCAAAAGATGGTTCCAGGGTAAAAATGGTTACATTAAAACCTTGTTGGACATTTGGATGGGAGTGAGCTCCTCATAGCTTTCAACACTATCCCTTCTTTTCTTTCTCTGAGCAAAATGGGCCCATCAGCAATATATGTTTGTTCTCATTAATAACGAAAAGCAACTCTTCTACCCAGATTAAGATCTGCAAAGATTCTTTACCCCTCTCCTCCCCCCCAAAATAAACAAAACAATTCAACTAGGTTTGGGAAACACCGTGGTTTTGAATAGAGACTCCATGCTCATTCGCTGCCAACACAAGAACAGAGAGTTTGTGCAAATCTAAGATAGAATTTGGTTTTTATTTAAGAACTGTTGCTTTGTCAATGCTTTTAAACACGAGTGCTTTCCATAATGCAGTCTCTTCATTAAACTACCAGTTTTGCTTTCAAGCAAAGTCTACTGTCACAAGACTGTTCTTCCTCCCATATGTTCTAAACTTCAAAGATTTTTCAAATCTCTGTTTTGGTCCTGATTCCATTCTATTGAGAACAGGCATAGAATTCATGGAACACAAAGGTAATGAAATTACAGAATCTGTCACTTTGATCTGTTTTCTTCAGTGTGCCACAGGAACCAGACACAGAATTGCAAATCTGAAGATAAACAGCTCATACTCTGTTGAAGCACTGTGCATGTTCAGCATTTCCTTTGCTGACACCCAGCCCTGAGTGAGCTATGTAGAGAAATGAATACCATGGAGGGCACAGACAGATCTGCTTGCAAGACACTGAATGCTGCCCGTGGGATAAATATTCATATAAATCAAGACTCCACTGAGAACATATAAATTAAATATATCACTTGGAAACACAATAAATAAAGATGTTTCACAAAGCTACATCTGATCTGAGCAAGTGCAAACCAAACAGAGCACAATGTACTTCAGTCACAGACTTCACTGACACTGCAGCACTATCTGCAGACATCTGATATCACCACATGTACCCCAGCTTCCACGCCGTGTGCATTATTCTACACATTGTACAGGAAGGTCAGGATACCACTTAGTGGACTTAACTGGATGAAAATACAGATGAAAGCACAGATCGATGCTGACGCGCTAAAGTGGTCTGCAGTGACAGTCTACCCAGATGAACCAACACTGAAGAGCTACTTCTGCCCTTCCACGGGACAGGCAACAGGGAAGTGAGACAGCCCAGCAGCACACCCCAGGAGAGGGCACCAAAAGGACCAGCAGAAAAAGGAACAGCCACTTGTCTTCCCTCCAGCTCCCTGGGTAGTGAGGGGGAACATCATTCACCCACGAGATTTGTACTCTTCATGTCAGCTTCAGCAGATTGTTTTCTCTGCTTCCTCATGCCAGTATAGATTAAGCAAACCTACCAGTGATTCCATGCTACACATGAAAGATGATTCAGATCGAATCACTGTGACTCCCAAATCAGTTATACCCCAAAAGTTCAAAGGCAGAATACTCTTTCACAGATCCAAAAATCTGTGGCCTATTGCCCTTTCCATACGAACAGTAGTATTTACCAATGAATTTGCAGTATTTTTTCAAGCAACAAATGGAAATCTAAAAATCTCTTTCCTTATACCAAGGGCAAAACAAAAATTCCTGAACGGCGTCTCAGTCACAGATCAAACCTAATGTCCCCAAAGGTGATGTCAAGAGCCATTCTGCAAAGTTAGCTACATTAGATAACAACTATAAACAAGTAGATAACAATAGCTAAACAGTATTTTCCTTTTTTGCAGCATGTTCTCACTGACATCAGTAGATCTGCTTATGGGAGTAAGCGTAACTCATTAGGATGTGAGCTAGGAAAGTAGAGTGTGCATCATCCACCTAGCTGTATAAATACACAGCAGCCAAGAAATGGGATTCACCTTGCATAAGCGGAAAATCACAGCTGCTGCAGAAACGACACAGCTGTTGGCAGCTCTGACTTGGAGAAAGCCTGTGAGGTAACTTCTCCAATTTGTTCCTAGGACAGGATAAATGGATATAAGGACAAACATATGGATGGCGAAAGCCATGCTTTTACCTTTTCTGCTCAGCTGCACTGTCACAGCAGAGACTATGAGCACAGTCAATAAGGGCTGGATGAGTACTGAAAAAGGAGTCAGATCAGCTAGGAAAATGGCAAATAAGCAGATCACACAGAAGGACCACAGAGAGCAGTACTGACTTTGGTCAACATCCAGGGAGAACATTTTCACACGTCTTGCAGTCTCACATTTTCACAGTGGCAAAAGACTGAGTCCTGCAGTATCACTATCCCCTACTTTGCTGAAAACTACTGCTGATTGTTCCAGCACCAGAACATCTAGAGGAAAAATGTCATTTCAGGAAGCTCCTTTCCTCTCTACAGGTCTTGGGCACCATTAATTCACACTTGCAACTTTGACAGCATTCTTTATCCATGGAAATGTCTAACAAAGGAGGACTCAGGTTATACATATTTTCCAGTCACCGCCAGGCAAGCTCTGATTTACACACCATCAAGGCCTGTATCTTCTCCTCACAGAAAGCTTCAATCATCTTAATCCGACTACTCATGTTGGAAGCATCTACTTCAGTCTATTTAATTTATTTAACACACACTAAGGAGGCAATTAGTAGTACATAGTCTCAGTGTGGAAGAGATTCTTTGCTTTTTCCTCTGACAAACTCATAACAATTCCCATCAATGGAAGCTGAAGCTACCCAGATTCGATTCAGGCTAGAAGTTCAATCACTGCAACACCACTCCGAAATGCAGAGGCTTTACCATTGCTTGATGCCTTTAAATCAAAGGCAGTTCTGTTTTCAAAGATGTGTTGTAACTCAGACGCACATCCATGGGCCTGACATAGCAATTCTTGTTGTGGTTTGTTGTCCAATACTATAAAGCAGATCACTGAAGATCTTGGCTCTACCTCTGGCAATAGAACATTTTAATCTATGGTGCTATTCATTTTGCCTTCACTGTGGCAGAAGAAAAGGCAAAATTAATTAGTCTGGATGTCAACTTAAGTCACCAACCTAAACATACAACGAGGACTAAACAGGTACAAACTGCCTTCATTTTAAGAGACTTTTGCTAGGATAGTTTTACATCTATTTTTACAATGTGAGTGGGGTTTTTTTAAGAGAAGAATGACTCACTTGTTTTAATCCAACTGTACTATTAATAAGCAAATAATTAAAATAAAACAAGTGACTGGAGTTGCAATCATTACTAGAGAATGGTTGTCTTGCCTGTTTGCCACAAGCTGGGAAAAATCTGGCTTGTTTGGGAAGGAAGGGTGGGAAGTAACCATCAAAATGCTTTTAAAATTATTCCAGCTAAGTTGTAGAGATGTGTCCTTTTGGGTAGCTCAGTTCACAAGATGTGTATAGAGAGTAACCAGAACTTCCTCCTCAAAAACATTTAATATTAAGCAATAATCATAAGCAAAATTGATGGAAATGACTGATAAATTAGATAAAATATCATTACAATAAACTCCCCATAGAACTGAGGAATATGAAATTAATAGCTAGCTGGCCACAGGCAGTAACAATTTCTGTTTTCTTTCTGCAACTATTTGTGACATAATTCTATGATAATAGAGACTGAAATTAAGGCCTATTTTTAACTGATAGGGCACGGCCAAAATATCTTTGACAATACTTAGAATACATCAAAAATGTTTTCTAGTTTGATTATCATTTGCAAATTCTCTTTGTTTCATTTTATATTGAGGGTAAGACTGTGGCAAGTGTAAAAGCAAGAATTGCATAAGACCATTTGTGGAAGGAAAGGAGTGTCAAGACCCCCTCGAGCCGTCTCTGTCCCAGCTTTCCTCTTGCAGTCAGCACCTGAAAAAAAAAATTAGTACTTTCATGTTCTCCTAATATTACTTTTCTCCTCTAGAATATCTGCTGATAGCAGGTCTCTCTAGGTCTCTAGTTTCTGCAACAGTTTATCTGGAAATGACTTCCTGAAATTTTCCTATTTAAAACAAACAAATAAAAACCAGCCATCTGCTCTGGGTAAAAAACATTGGCTACACAGATGCACAACACTATAAGCAAATAACTATGGAAAGAAGTTCGTGAGCAATCCAGCAGGCAAGGCATTCAACAAAACCACAAGAACTGAGCCACAAGGAATGGGGTTAAGTGAAAGCCTCGGGAATGAGCATATGAAGAAGACAAACTACTCTTCCTCCAAGTACTTTCCTATTCTCCAAACATTCATAGCCAGAGCTTTTCTTAAGCCAAGCATGCTTTCATGCATTTATTAATGCTCAAGAGAATACTCTCAAGAATTTGTGTAATCTTTTAGTATTCACAATGTCCTGCGGCAAAGCTTTCCACTGCTTAACAACCTATCACACAGAGAATTGGCTTTATTTTTTTACCAACATTCAATAGCTGTAACACTCTTAAGCAGGATAAATACTGCTGAAGTCTAACTTCCTCCTCTTTCTTCAACTAGTTATGGCTGAATTGGACAACTAATAGCAAAACAATCCAAATCAACCACTCATCCCAAGTTTGCTTCCTGCAGGATCCCTGAGGCACCATCCGCTGGTCCAGGGTTTCCCACCTTCCCCAGGAACAGGTATCATGAGCTCCACCAGCCCCAGGGAGTCCAGCAGGACTCCAACAGCTCTTTCTGGGACACTTCTGGCACCTACTAAGGCAGTGGCACCTCTCCTGTCACGATCACAATCTTCTTCTCAGAGCCAAATTCAGAGAATCTGTTAGGAATAACTTGCCTTTCTCTAATACAACAGCTGTACCATAAGTACATTAAGGATGGCGGCCACCTTTACTCCATTCTCACATTGACCAGGAAGGCAAAATCTGCTCCCACTGACAGACCTTGCTTTGGCTTTTGCCAAATTTGAATGCTGTGCTGTTACTTATTAAACTTTGGCACTTACAATGTACACAGAAAGACAATTCTGGTTACATATATTTTTTACTAGGTTAGAGAAAATTAGAAGCAGATGGTAGCCATAATAAGCATACCTATAAAAAACAAGTGCCCTCTGCCATCTGGTCCGGAGCTATGTGAAATCAAGAAAGGAGCCTTTATCAGTCTGAACAGGTACTGCACCATGCTGTGAGCTCTTGGTGATAGTGTTCAAAGCGGCAGGCCATGGGTGAATTACCTGGTCCTCCCCTTCGCACACACAGCAAGCACGCTCCTGGGTGATGCACCCTGTGCGCTTGCACTAATGGGAGGCAGGGAGAGGGGGGACGCATCCACACCTGCACCCCTCTGGCATCCGAGGTGGTTCTGTCCCTCACGAGTGAGCTTGCTGATGAGTTTAGCAAGCGCAAATTATGGACAGGACTTTTCACCCTTCACAGAAATCAGCATCGCCTCAGGTTTGGAGCTGGATGACAATTTTGCAAATACAGTGAGAAGAAAGCACAAAAGCTGGCTCCCCACCTCTGGGTGCTACTGGCAACCTTCCCAAATTACAGCCCAAAATAAATAGACTTCAGCAGCTACCCCGGTAACACTTCAGCAGAAGCCTTCGTAATGTTTGTTATGATCCCACTAACAAAAATCACTTTGGCAGCCTTCCTCCATTCTGCAGTTATACCCAACTCCTCACTTCCCATCAGCAAAGAAGTGAGACGGACCTGTACAAAACAGGGATATTCACAAAGTGCTACATTTGCATCCACCAGAAAGCAAAAGCACAGATAAGTTATCAGCCCTGCTAAATCAAAAACCTACAGTTAAAGAAACCATTGTCTGCACTCCATAGTCATGTTCGTACAGCAAATTTATCCAGCTTGTCATCTCATCAGCTTTCAGACCTTCATATATTTCAGAGAATTCATTGCATAGCTACATTATGCTGTCTCCTCAATTATTTCCATTAGATATCATTAGTAGGTCATATTATAAATATCTCATTGTTTTAGAATTGTTTTTCTGGCAAATGACTAATTAAAAAGTCTTTATGTGAGCCAGCATTTTGATATTTTAAAACATTTTAGTTGCAACTAGAAAGATTCCAGAAATTAATTTGGAAACACTTCTCTGAGTTTCTTGCTGCCTTTATGATTTTGCTAGAATTTACAATCAATCTGAATTAGCATTTACAATTAAAATTAAATGTTTCATAATCCAATCTCATTCTCTTAAAAATCATTAAAATTATTGAGAGAAGACAAGCTACTTTTTTTCACTTCATCTAGGAGGTTTTTTTTCTGTTCAGTAATAGTATAGATACCTATACTGTCCATTCAAAGACGGGAAAATTGATGGAAAGTAATTAACGGCACAAACTAAGCTTTGCTATCACCCTGAAACAAAATGACTATCACAAGATGCTAATTAGCTGGCAAAGTATCAGGAAACAGTGTCTGGCAAGGACATTCAGAAAAAAAGTAGCAAGTTTTATTTATTACAATCATCCAGTTTTTATGTGCTGCATGCCTCTGGCTCCCGTACTCAAGATCTCCGTTTAAGGGTGGAGTGGCTGCTTCCTTCCTCCTCAGCAGAAGAAAAAGAAAGGCCAAAGAGTACACGCAATGTCAATCACATTTGTAAGTCAAATTCAGCCAGCTACGAGCATAATTCACAATATAAAGTAGTGATGATGCAAACTATAGAGTCTGGGCTTTGCTTTTTTCATCCCACAGATGTGACCTATGCACCAGGCTGAATTCTGGGTATTTTCTCCATATGCCAAATTATGTAAAATATTGCATTTTCTTTCAGCTTCCTGGCACACCTCTATAGAAAAAATTGCTGTCCCCCCACCCCCCAAAAAGCAGGCTGCCAGGAGCAGCGGTTCTCATTATTTCTATGCATGAAATAGTGCCCCAGTGTGGCGGATGGATGGCCTGTGCTCCCCCCACTAGGAAGTGAACAAAAGCAAGGCACTGGTTCAATGGTCTTTGGGACCTTCCTAATCCTTCCAGGAGCTACAGGAATCAACCCTAAAAAAGAACCCAAGTCCACGGAAGGGGTAAGAATTGATGTTTGAATTTGCCACAGCTGCTTTCCAATACATGTGGCTGGTCTGGGCAAGTCTGTGTATACAAAGTTTCTTCAGTAATTTACTTAAATAAAACAAATAATGGGTATAAATGCTAAAAGAGGAAAGAAAACATTTGCTATACTTCTGGGCTACTTCTTTCCTCCTATAGTTTCCCATATTCCCAAAACTCTCAGGATACAAATGTAGCCAGTGCAGCTGCCAGGACACAGCTGAGGGATAATGGTATCTGCTGGACTTCAAGAGCAAAAAAGCAAGAGCAAAGACAGGTAAAGCACTCTCAAAAATCTCCTGCTGATAGGGGAAAAGCCACATTTCCTACAGAGTCCTTCCTTGATTATGTCTAGGACTTTGCTTGAGACTAAAAACTACTACCTAGGAAGGATGGAGAGGGACTTTTCACAAGGGAGCAAGGGGGAATGGCTGTAAACTAAAAGAGGGCAGATTTAGATTAGAGATTAGGAAGAAATTCTTCACCATGAGGTTGGTGAAACACTGGCACAGGTTGCCCAGAGAAGCTGGGGCTGTCCCCTCCCTGGAAGTGTTCAAGGCCAGGTTGGATGGAGCTCTGAGCAACCTGGGCTGGTGGAAGATGTTCCTGCTCGTGGCAGGGGGGGTGGAACCAGATGTTCTTTAAGGTCCCTTCCAACCCTTAACGTTCTATGATTCTGTGATTCTACCTTCCCTGTCACTTAAAATTTACTGTATCTCTCTCTTCTCTCCTCCATGTATTTTTTCAATAAATTACATATATTGGTAACAGAAAACCCAAGCTACACAATGTGGATTCTCAAATCCTTAGAGTTAATCAGTACTTCACTGAAGGGCCATTTAAGAAAAATGGACTTTCATTACTATGACTAATCAGAGCAATGCTGTTTACAGTAAGGGTATACTGCGAATGCCTCTAGACTGCTTTTGCAATATAGAAGAAAAATTGGCAGCAAATGGCATATATTGGCTTGCATCCACTCTGTTCCAGGTTGGTTATATTTACACTGCTCTGTAGATAGCAGGCCCCAGTGGATATGTGGAAAATATGTCAATATATCTGTGTTCAGCAGCCAGGGCTTCCTCTAAGCGGGAACAAGTTGGTTTTGTGCCCAGAGGAGGCCAGAAGACAACTGACACCAGACAGAGAGCCGGGGCCACGGCACAAAACAGCGAGTGAGCCAAAATGACAGCGTAAATGCATCCGTGAGGTGTGTGTCACACACTCACATGTGTACATCACTAAAAGATTCTGGAAGGGCACCAATAACTTAAAAAATCGTTCTAATCTAATCACTATGTGGGCATTTACCGCTACAGCACACAGTACCCAGGGTCATGGTAAGGGCAGTAGAGATATATGAAGCTTTCCCTTCTGCTTTCATTTTGCTTACTTTCCATGCCAACAATATTTTGTGAACACTGAGCTTTGCTCTCCTCTCTCCACATGTGCTCCTGCAGTTCTGTGGGTCTTTCATCCAGAGATAGAAAAGAAAATCAAAAAATATCATTGACGTGACAAAGTGGGAATATGAATGGCATTACATTAGGCAAAGATATTACTTCTTGCATGGTGGGTTTTAAGTCAGCAGCATTTCACCATGTCTCTCTTTAGTTTAATTTTTCCCTGGCAGGCTTTAATTGTTGTGACTTAAATATTATTTACTTCTTCACAATATTTAAGGTATTTTATACCAACACAAATGTAATGTTAATAATTTTCCTTTTTCTCTCTAAGTCCCCACACTCTATTTAAGTTCAACCAAAGAGTCAGTCTAGCAGTCAACACGAGTGCACTTACCAAGTAAACCAGCAAGAACCTGTTCTCACTGGACCACTGTTCAAACTGATGTTTATTTTGGCACCAGCAGTTATGGTGTGTCTCTGCTAACACAAACTACTAACTGCGATCAATAAACGGACAACAAAGTTCTCTCACAGAAGCCATCCATCTGTTACTTGCTGTTGAGGTATTGATTTGTATTCTGCACGTGTAGCCACATCACCACACAATATACATAGTACAACGATACAGTTACTGAAACAAAGAGCTAAATCTTCATTTGTCTCATAGGTCGGGCAAATAAGAATAATGGACTCGTGACATCCACACCCAAGCAATATTATCACTTCTATTTCCCCATTTTGCGGAAATGCAAGGAAAATGCATCCGCATAAAAAGTACCTAGAAGTATCTTGAGAGCAACAAAAGGTTTCAAAAATTATGGTATTTTAATAACTCTTCTTTCAGAAAGCTGATTAGACAATCTTAATGGGAGGTTCAGTATTTCAACAACAACAAAAATCCTCTGCCTCATTTAATGAGATCGTTTAATGAAGAGCGCTCAATTACAGTTTTATGAAGACTTCCTCACGTCCCTTTAATCGCTCTTTCCCTTTCTAATTAACCTCTTGAATCCCAATCTAGCTTGCTTTCTGGCATACACATTACTATGCCTTTTAAGTTGGATCCAGTTACCCAGAGTAATAGCAGGACACACAGCACACATCCTCCACATCTCGCATGATCCCTCCGAGGAATCCACCACAAACGGCACGTCGCAGGCACCCTCACGGTGCAGCCTGCTGTCTGGTGAGCTATCGCACGCACACACTGCTTTGTGAAGGACTATACGCTTTACTCACTGGTCTTAGCAGACTTTTCTTTCTTTAATCAAATTATTAAATGGAAAGGGGTCCAGTTTATCCTCTTAATTAATATATTTCACAGATCAGCTAGTGATAGGAAGATACACCAAAGATTGTGCACTTTTCTCTCTCCCACAATGAACTCAAAGTCCTCTCTAACTGGCTGAATGCAGATAAATTCTGCACATCTTGTCACTATTGCATTACAAAGACGACCCTTATTCCAAGCTGCCTTTCAAGGACAAGATTTTGGCTAATATTTCTGAGGAAGTAGTGTAAGTGATTCCATAGAGGGGAGACAAGATGTATTTTGAAAAGAAGCCAAAGATTTTCTTCCAGTTAAGATGCAACTAGTAATGCTGAGATAGCTGTCAGCAAATCTAAATCACTTACAGAATAAGCTTTTGTTAATCTTTGCTTTCCTCTTTCCAAGATAAACTACTACAAGATTAAACTACTACTCCAAGACATTGTGTTTCTTTGCAATGTAATGGAAAAATATTGCATGCAGACATGAAAGTATACATGGTATATCTGTTCCTTCAGTTCCCACCTGAGGCAGGGCAAAGGCTGCACAGAGGTAGGAAAATAATTCAGTAGAGGAAACCTGTCTTACAGCAGAGAGTAAAACATTTGCACTATAAAGAGATGGTAAACTGCCATAAGCAATTCTGGATTTAGCTACATGAAATCAAGGAGAAGAATAAAGACTGAAAATTCAGAGATTTGTGCATAGGTAGAGAAGTGGTTATGGAGATATAAACAATCTTGCTGTGGGTTTGGTTCTTCACATGCCTTCTCTGGTTCTTGTCAAGTGCCCCCATAGCAGGAAGATCTCTGTACTGATAAACATACCCCTGACAATGACTGCTCTTGTTTTCATTCAGACTTCCTTGAACTCAGAGTTCAATTTCTCTAGAAGAAAGTTTGCAAGCAACTATATCTCCCTCACATTATCTAGCATTTGTGCACAGCTATTTTTGTAAGAGCATATTAATAGATCACAAAAACAAACAAAGTAAAAAGGATGGCTGCAAAACACAGTAAATTCCTGAAATCTCATTGAAAACTCCATATACTTTAAACAGAAGCTACAAAATAGGATGAAATCTTAGCTGTAAGTCAACCAGCTACAAGCATCACACCTCAACCCCATGTGTCAGTCATCCCTGGGAAGAACAGCTTTCACAAATATTGCTTTTGGCCCAGCAGTTTTACTATGAGGGTGGTGAGGCCCTGGCACAGGTTGCCCAGAGAAGCTGTGGCTGCCCCCTCCCTGGCAGTGTTCAAGGGCAGGCTGGACAGGGCTTTGAGCAACCTGGTCTGGTGGAAGGTGTCCCTGCCCATGGCAGGGGGGTGGAACTGGATGATCTTCAAGGCCCCTTCCAATCCAACCCATTCTGTGATTTAGAGTATTAATTGCCATTATTAATCAATAAACCAGTTTCCTGAAACAACATCAGCCTGGCTGCTTATTTTGTTATGTTCTTGTTTTCCCCTAATATGGACTTTTCTTAAATGGGAAGCCTCACTGAGCATCTCCTTGTTGAGCGAGTCTGTTCTGAAAGTCAACCTCCATCAAATAACATTCTTGCAGATCTTATGGCTAAACGAAGATGTCAGCAGTGTCTGTGTCCAATGTCCACCTCCATTATCTTCTTATAAATAAACTATTTTCAGACCACACCTCTGACAGTCACTAACATTTCCAAGCACGGCTGTCAGTGAAAGTGGCACCGGCCAGCATTGACAAACACCACACCGGGGCACGGATGGGGGGCTGGAATGAATGGTGGCTTTTTGACATCCCCCAGGTATCTGGGTGGTTTGAGGATCAGTCAGGCAAAAACCAGTCCTAAGAGCGGCACAGAGGCTGCAGAGAACTGCAGTACCTGTACAACAAAAGGCTAAAGGCAGAGCAAACGCAACCACACAAAGACCGCTGTACAAAGACAGACAAAACCATATCTACATCTCTTAGACTTTGAAGTTTAAAGGAAAAGTATGTCTAGAAGACTTGCTGTCCCTAAGAACTGTATATCAGAGATCTTGGGAGCCCCAAGCCGTATCATCAGTCTCTTCCAGCTGAATTCAAGTTCACCAGGACATACAGTTTGAGATAAATTTTGAAGAACAGTACTCATTCTCCTCCCAGTTTCTGTTTTTTAAGACACACAGAATGCTACAGACAAATACAGTTAAATTAAAAGTTCAGAGATGCCTTCCAAGTCTCTAGGTTAGACTTTACAGAAGCAGTTTTTAGTTTTCTTCCCCCAAGACAGAAACTAACAGTATATGGGCATTTTGTGATAGAAAGAATAATGCAACAGACTTAAAAATGGACTAACTGCATAGATCACTCACACACAAATTACAACAGCTATCAGAAAGCAGGTATGTTGTGTAAGGAAGAAAATTTTTCATCTCATAATTTTTTCAGTATAATGCCTGGAATATTCCAGTGTTTCTGTTTTAAACTGATCTCATTAAAGTCCTGGTCAAATTGCTATTTATAAGAACAAGTCCATCTCTCCCATGACTTCTGCCATTTCAAACAGTTCACGATAACTTCTTTAAATATCATTATTTTTAAAGTTTTACTCATTTCATAGAATCACTGTATATCATATAATATCAAATAACTGACTTCTGTGGCATATATTTACGGACAGGTGATGAATCAAGGCTTTCTCCCCTTTCAGAAAAGAGGGCTTAGGTCAATATTAGATGTATTGTAACAAGTTATTATTCTAATGCTTTTAATACTCTGAGATTCTTAATAATAGATGCATGTTACAGCAGAGCTTTTGCTTTATTTTTTCTACCATCATTAAAGAATCCTATATTGAAACATAATTTATTTTTCTGACACAGAAATAAACAGGTTGACCACAGTACATTGAAAAAGCATCTGCAATTAGTGGTGTGATTAAGGACTACTTAGCAGTCACAAATACTTTTTAAAAAATTTACTGTCCACTTGGCTAAGAAAAAAAACCACGATCACTCTAAACACCCAGAAGAAATGTGGCTTTTGGAGCCTGCTTTTAAAGTGCAGAAGCTATCTATACATTCACACATATATTCAGAAATAAAAAAAAAACAAATATTTTCGGAGACTTCAGCGCAAGAGTCTACTTTATTTTTTCATCCAAAGTCTGGATAGAAAAATCTGAATCTTGTCCAAAGTTTAATAGTCTATATGTTTAACTTCAGTTCAGGTACAGCTTCACATAAATATAGCACTTGATTTTAAGTATGCAATTTTATAGCACTGCAAGATTGTTTTGCTCTTAGCAGTGACAGCAGGCAGCAATGGATAAGCTGCCACACTGTACCAAAACTTTCAGTTTTCAGTTTTAAGATAGTGGTCTACCAACTTCTGAATTATTATGGAACAATCCACACAAAGGTTTGAAGAAGGAAATAAGGAAAAACAAACTTAAAATGTCCAAATAGCACATAAACCAAAAGGGGTCTTGCCAAACCACTAAGATAATGAACTTCTGCTACTTCTGTACTGCAGAGGTAGATTGGAATCAAAAACATTGCCAACTTCTATAAACTTGAGAGTATGTTTCTAAAAATATAACCAAACCCCTGTCTATGGTGAAGATCAGAAACTACATACCAACATCTGAAAAGAGATTCTCCTTCTGGGGGAATTATTGCTGTTTTACCAAAAAAAAAAAACCAACCACCCCAATGTCAGAAGCAGTCTTCTGGTAACAAAGTTTCATTCAGTACTTTTCAAATTAAAAGAACTACTCACAAACCCTGAAATGTAAATAAATTATACAGCTGAGTGCAAATGAAGGTTCATCCATATACTATGTTTCACAGTCACAAACTTGAGTACAGGACGTGGGAAAAATTAAGGAAGTTTCAGTAGAACCTGAAAAATGTCCTTTGAGACTTTGTGTAAACTGTCCCAGTATAAACCCAGACGCCTGTCACCAGCTGTCCCAGTGTAAAAGACGCAGTGGAAGGCATGCAAAGCTCACCAGAAAGTCTGGGCACTTGGTCCCAGCGTCTTTCCAAGATCAGAAGGAAGTCTCACTGAAAGCTGCTTTTCTCAATATTTTTCTCCAGTCATTAAAAAAGTCAGCAGCTTCTAAAGGAAATATTTTTTAATACATGAAGACTTGTTTCTTTTCAAATACTTATGGAAATGAGATTGCAAAACATATTTAGCATCCAACCATGAACAATGAGTTCAAAGTCAAATAACAATAGCACTTGCCACGATTTACACTTACGAAGCCTTCAAGTTCTTCCAGACCAACAGCATTGCAGGAAAGATCCTAATCTGACACAGTTACTGTAATTTCAGAAATTAATCCAAGTTCTGAAAACAGCTCACTGGCATTCGGATATGGTCTGAGTTACTTTGGTACAAACTTCTACTAGCCCAGTGAAGCCCTGGTGAAAGCACTGACAGTGGGACTGCAGTTTCCCCAGGGCTCACGGGTAGCTGTGCCCTCCGCCAAAACGGTTCTAGCAAACAGCCCACCACCACCATCAGTAACCTCCTGTTGTCCTTAGGTCTCTCCCAAAACGGAAGAACTTCAATGACAGACGCAGCAGAGACTCAAGCAAGGATGATGCTGCATTTCTCCCCTCGAGACTGCTCTGCTCCCAGAAAAGGCAGTTTACATTTTGCCCAGATGTAGGCTGAGCTTCTCCCTGAGTTCAAGCTCCCATTTCCAGACAGATCAGCATTGTCTAAGTGCATCTGCCACAACTTTGACGTGACTGGGATGCATCAAACCTATACCACTCACCCCCTTCAAAGATTATGTTAACAAACTGAGATGTTTGCTTTTAAAGTGACCTGACTGAAACTGGAGTATTTTGTTTTGATTTTCCCAAAGTCAGTCAAAATACTTCAGCAAAAGTGGATAGGTTCCCATGTGAAAATTCAATTTTAATGGAATTCCCCTTTTCATTGTAGATACACTGGCAGAAGGTTCCCAATAAAATATAAACTCCACAATGACTGGAAGCAAAAAAGCCATCTGGATAATCCACTTCGCTAATCTTATTTTAAGAAACAATACTGAGAAATGGGAACTGAAGTCTAAAAATTCAAAATGCATGTAAGAAAACAACAAAAACCCTGATCTTTTCACTAATGAAAACACAAAATAATGAATAGAAACTGCTCCCTTAGTGACCCATGTTGCATATGGGAGGGAGAACTCAGCTTTAGCTTGGTTCAAAAGTCTGGCCTACCCTGGCCTCACATGAGGAACAAAAGGTCATGATAAGATATCAACAAAAGATATCCACGGGTAACACCACTTCTCCTAACTCACCCACAAGAAGCAGAGCAGCGGGGCAGCAGCCCCAACTCTGATCTTCCCAAGACATATCTAAAGGGCTCTTGGGAAGTTCAGGGTTTCCCTGATTCTCCCAAGAAAAAAAAAAAAAAACAAAACGAATAAGCAGTGGCATGGCGAGCAACTATTCAAGAGTTCGTCATCTTCAAGCCTGCAACAGAGGCACTGATGTTGTGTGTAAAGCTCATATTTTAATACCCTGGCTGTCGTCTGGCACATCCTCTTTTTCACTATTGTTTATTGTCTGAAGTAAACCCCATTTAATCTCGTCACAGAAATAACAGTCCTTTTAAACAAAAGGTTTATTTGTTCAGTATTTTTGAGAGTACTAACTTCCAGAGGCTTTTCTTTGGGACATGACTTTTCTTTGAGGCACTTGTTGGCAGGAGGGAAAGCAAATGGCAAGCCCACCCACAGGCGTTCTGCTACCCGTCCAGCCGATCGCAGAGACTCCTAGGACGAGATACACCATCTTCTGCAACACTTGCTTGCAATTTTGTTCTTTTGCCAACTTGTTCAAAAATATCCAGAGCTAATCAAACATTTTTGTTTGGTTTTGGCTTCTTCCTTATCAAAACTTTACAAAACTTTAATTTCAGCCTCACGAGCCCTGCAGCTGTAAATTAATTGAATAAAATTTACAAACATTATGCACTGATAAAGCACTTTCAAGGCTTTTCCCTATTCAGTTGACTTAGCTGCTTGGCATAACAGTTTTGCTTGACATGAGTTCAGAGCCTCTGGAAATCTTCCTAATCCCACTCTCCAGGCCTTGTGCCTATTCATGGAACCATGTTAACCCAAATCCTGAAAGTTAATAAATCTCAATTGGTTTTAAGCCCTCAGAAACATCCCTCGGTACACATTCCACCTTCTTTATATTGCAGGCACCTTGTTGCACAGAGTAACTCTTGCTTGAAAGACCTAAGCAGAAACAAATGTAGTCCCCAAAGTTATTAACATTAATAAAATATCTCATTTAAGATTACTGTGGCTTGAAGCATAATTGCATTTACTGCAGTCATTCTGAAGTCATCTGTTTATGTTTCAGTGCCACATCTCCGTGTCAGTGTTCAAACTAAATCTTTTCAACAGAATCACTGGATGACTTCTTTTACACAAAGAGCAAAAAATCCCTTCTGCCCACATACTAATCCACAAAAGTCCCGATCCTCACCATTTCTGTTCATATTTCTGATCAGACCAAGGAGCACTACTTCTCCGAGACACATCATGCTGGTGCTGGTAGCAACCTAAAGTTGATTTCTTGCATTCTGTGCTGAAGTAGGAGTACAAATTGTACATATTTCATGAAATATTTGCATGGTAAAGGTGTTTTCTTATACCTTTTATCTGTTTAGTGTTTTGAAAACAACTGTCAAATAGCAATCTTTAGGGACTGTTCCTACGCTAGTCTTTAGGGACTACTCGTAAAATGAAATCTACAGAACTTCAGGTTGTTCCTGTTAGACCTCACAGGAGAAGCACGTGGAAGTAAATATCCAGGGTGTAAAGCAGTGATTCACTACATGTAGGCATGAAGAAAACTGGAGGGCTATATTGATGTATAATACACATGTATATAAGTCAATGAAGTTTCAACAGGGATGAAATGATCCCAATAACTTTATCCCATCTCAAGCTTCCTTTCATCTCTATTTGTATGGGCAATTAACTACAAATGACACAACGCTAAAATGATGTCCAAAACCAGAAATACTACTCTTTTAAATGAACAAAAAGTTTTCCAAAAGTATGAGGTGCTTAATGAAGGGATGACCAGATGTTCCCAATAGTGAAATACCAGAAAAAAGTTCCATAAAACCTTCATGCAAGCAGCAAAAGAACATGATTCAAAACAAAGGGTATAACATAAATAAAACACTGGAATGTATTCAGGAATACAGCAGATGGGGAGAATACAAAATGTTGTTAATGTTTTGGCACTCTAATCATTTTAACAGAATTAGATCATCATTTGCATCAGATCGCTAAATCTACAGATGTGATGATGTCATGAAACTCCAAGAAGAATTTGTACATATATTTCAGAAAATCAGATCAGAGCTATTGAATGACACAGAGAAACTTCAAAGAACAATGCTTTTTTACCTCATCTTATATGTAATTCAATCAAGGACTGTAACTGTTGAATATTTCATGGGCAATATTTAAGCAATCGAAATCAAAATAGATTGAGAACCTAAAGGAAAAGCATTTTTAAATGCACAGAGTGCTTTCAGTGCCTTATTCCCACAGAAAGAAAACAGAATTTGGGCACATTACTATAATTTCTGTTTTGAAAAGCTACCACATGAATCAACTGTGCCCTTGAGACCAAATATTTGAAATTCCTTAGTTAATTTTAGGAAAAAGAGAAAACAAAAATCTATATAAACTTAGAGCAACTGGTACAATAACGCCCTTGGTGCGACTGACCACATGGTGGACACAATGTCACTGAACAATGGACACCAGTGCCGGAGCTTCCATGGGGAATACTGCACCAACATTACTTAGCTGATCCGTGGTAAAATGAAGCAAGTCTCACCAAACAAGGAGAAAAGAACAATAAAGAGACAATTAAATGTGAGGCAAGTTTCAAGATCCAGTCTTATTTAATTCAATTTAATGTACAAACCCCAACTTTTTAGCTGTTCCTTCTAGTTAGTATAAACTGCCTTACTGATTCCTGGAAAAACATTAATCATGTGCCTAGCATTTACTGTATATAGTTCTAATCTTTACCTGTCCTGACACAGTCAAGTAGCTAAATCCACCTTTACCAACACTTACTGCACTAAGGAAGCTGAAATACAAGTTTCTTCCTCATGATAGTCATTGGGGGAAAATGTTAGGAAATGCCAGGAATTTTTACCTTTAATATCATCTGTTTAATATTATTGCCATTTCTACAAGTGTAACTCTGAGTGGCTCTAGGCATCTCATACAAAGACTGTCTGTATTGTAGGTGTGGCACTGATAGGAGCCAGGGTACCCTAAGCAACGATAATTCCCAAAACATTGATACGAATTCTATCTGAAGCACAATGAGGAGTCACAAGGTTAAAAAAAAAACAACCATGCAAGCAGCAGCAAAGCATGTTCTTAAAAGCTAATGGTTTTGAGCTTGCTTTTGGCTCTAACCCAACCCTTTAACAAGGGTTATGCTCCACTGCATACCATCTCAGCATCACTCAAAGAGCAATTCTTTTCACTCTTTCATCACACAAGCACCCAGCCTGAATTCCTCATGCCAATATTTTGATAGCAAGAAGATAGGCAAGTTTATAAAACACCTGAATGGAAGAGCAAGAACTCTGTTGCCACTTCCATGTAAGTACTGGGGAAAATACTGAGGCAGGCTGTATATTTTGTGTCTCATCTGCTTACAAGTCACTTGCTTTATACTCAAAAATCCTGCCAAACCAGCTCTTTACACCTAACATAACAGTCCATATACCATTTAATATTAGCTGGTTGGCAAGTTCTGCTGTTCATTTATCAGTATGGTACAGGAAATTAAGGCTGAATTTCTTTCTGCTTTTCTACTAGTGATGCTGATAAACTCTGAGGATGCTGGAAGAAAGGAGCTCCTGATCAGATAAATGCATAAATATGTATCAATCATATCGTCGCTTCAATACACGAGCGCAAAAAAAAGTGCAATCCTAAAAATTCATAGTCTGTCAGAGAGATGCAGAAAAATTTTTCTATGTACAGTTAACAGCCAATAATGTTTATGCCTTTTTTAAAATGGAGACTGGTTTTAAAATACAATGGTGGCACTGCATACCAGTCTAACATGAAACTCAGTGCAACACTCAAGCTCACAAAACAGACTGATATGTGCAATTTGCAGAAGATACGTCCTTTCATCAGAATAAATGAACTTTTAATGAAACGTGATTTAAAAAATTGAACAGAAGAAATTATAAAGTGCATGTTTTTGCATGCTATGAAAATTCTCAGATCTTAATAATTGTATTTTGAACAACCTGGTCTAGTTGAAGATGTCCCTGCTCACTGCAGGGGGGTTCGGCTAGATGTCCTCTCAAGGTCCCTTCCAACTCAAAGCATTCTAAGATTCTATGATTCAATATATGGTTCTTCTCTAAGTTTTTTTAGCTGTTTCATCATTACTTTTTGTTATTTACAACATATGGCTGCCCCTTTGAGAAAAAAAGCTGTGATTTGGAGGAATTGGCCAAGTTCTTCTGGAAAAGAAGATACTCCTAGTTTATTTTTATTCGCAACATGCGCACAGACTGAAGTAACTTAAAGAGGATGCTGCAAACAGTTGCCAAACCACGCAGAGACAATTCCAATAGTAGAAAGCCCAGATGAAATCACTTTGTCCAGGCAGGTGGTCAGAAATCACTCTCAGCTTGTGACCTCTCTTTCTGACCTCAGCAAAATGCCTTCCTGCACCACTTGCACTAGCTTCACGTAACCCTGTGTCAAAGACATGTCCCAGCAGGGATGAACGTTCACTCGGAACATGGCAATCATTTTCCTTTCTCCCTCTTCCAGTTTAGCTCCCTTGTTCTCAGCACAGAATACACAATATAGTGCTAAAATTGCATCTTTTTAAAGCATTTCAGAAGACAATGATGCAGATGTAAAGCTATGATCTTGGACTCCAAGTACAGTCTTTAATGTGGTAACCCAAATGAGTTAGGAAGATAATCCTGGGTTGCTCTGAAGGAAAACTAAGAGGGGAGCTGGTGAGCCAAGAGCAGGCAGCACACGTAGAGCTGGGGATGCTGCTAGAAATTGAGCACCGATGACTGCATAATGCACAGATGAAAGTCTGAAGGCTTTTCAGATGATCAGAAAGTGAGCCATTGCACTGATAAGCATGCACAAATTTCATCTAATGATGGATAGCTTTGCTCTAAATTATTCAGAGAGCAATGCACTGAAATTGTTATATTTAAATGAATGCCTTTGGAGACATTTCCCACATGAAACACAGATGTAAAGCATTTAACTCACCTGAGTATTAAACAAGAGGTAAAATTACACTAAAACTTAAGACCAGATAAAAAAAAAAAAAAAGAAAATATATTAGGATGGCTTATTTTTCTATCTGTCTGAAGGAAAAAAAAACATATAAAAGAGAAAACAGGTAAATGTACTTAGAGCAGCACTGTAAGACCTGAGCACTTCCAGTCATGCAACTCAATCTGTGGTCTGACCTTCAGAGAGTGAGGACCAGTTCCCCAGCTTCACCTCTGTACCTTTAGAAATTACACTGCAGGTACCTAATATGTGTTTTATTCACCATGTTTTGGCCACCGAGCATCACAAAGAGAACAAGCCTTCAAACGGTGAAAAATAACACTCATTTGATATTTTAAAGTGACTTACTAGTTAAATAAAAACACCAACAGTTTCAAATAACTAAACCAGAAATTAGATTTATCTTTGGAATGACCAAGGAGCAAGAGGACAGATTGCCTAGATACTCCCTTAACTGTCTTCATCAATTCCATGACAAACCGTTTGTGAAAATATGAGCAACAGTATCTAATATTCAGTTAAAAATCCAGTAAGAAAGGCAACATACTATTATGTAACTGTAAATACTGCCAGAGGGATTGCATATTTAAGGTCAAGGTCTTTTGCAATTCTGCTGACAGTTCATCACCTATTTAATTATTGAGGTTTGTACAAATTATGGAAAGACATGCAAATGCAATTAGGAAGGCTAGCCTTTTAATGAACTAACAAGAAGTGCTATAGGTAGTTAGACACTTACTCATCGCTACTAGCAACACTAGAAGCTTTCTCATTAAAAAGTTAGTTTGCAAAGACAGTTTTTTTTCAGGTGATGAAAAATGCATGTTGAAACACAATACAAGTTCAGTTATGATTTCTGCTCATTTTAAGCACTCCCTTTATGACAGAAAAATAGCAAGCAGTGCTTCATGTCGTTAGTCCCTTGAATGGGAAGGTAAAGTCACGGCTCCACATCTACATATCAGCAACAGGGAGAGCAGATTATTACGTGTTAACTCAAAGGGCCAGGCAAAACATCATACTAAGGTCCATTGAAAAAGAAAAAAGAAAAGCCCACGTGTGATGAGACCACTGTTCAGATCCCAAAGTTCAGGCTGTAGCCGAACAGATGGGAATGTTACTTTCCACATTGCCTAATCATGAACTGGAATATTCACAGTGTTAAACCTACTTTGAGCAGATAAAATTAAATGACTCAAACTGTAGAGGTACCGTCCTTTATGCACTCAAGGCTGCACGTACGTGTTGACTTCAGAGTGTCAGAAAGGATGTCCCAATTCGTCTCCTAGGTTTTTGCATAACAAAAAAGGCTGGGAGAATACTTTCTTGAGAGTAAGGGTTTAATGGCAGCTGTGTGATAAAAACTGATCTGCTTCCATCAGACCACCGCAGAAGTCAGTAAAAATCAAGAAACCATAACAGAAGTGACTGAACTATTTTCTTCCTCCTCCCAACCAGGGCAAAAGCTGAAGGGAAAGCATTTCTTTCCTTCAGCCCGTGTGTCACTCCGTTGCTCGCAGCCTGCTCACTCAGGGTGTGACAGGGCAAGGAGTGTGTTACAGGCAGTATAATTACACTAGTTTTGTGCAAGTCTTTGAAAAATCATTCTGGAATATTTGTCTTTTGTGGAATTGTCATCACTGAAGATATCTCACCTCGGCAAGTCTGTGGGAAACCTGATCTCCCTGGCCTTGCTTTGAGCGGGGACAGGACCAGGCGACCTCTGGTCTACTCCTCTGATCTAGAAGTCCCCTTCAATCCTGAAGTACTCTGTGATTCTCTGATTGATTCTGGCAAATGTCTGTAGAAATTCAATGCTTTTCACAGCAATAGCAGCACAACACACTCTGGCATACATAAGATTTCTCTACGCAAAATGAAACACAATAAAACTTACATTATGATAATAGAGGAACTGAATAGAAAAATGTTTGATTAAATCATTTTTGTTATAAGATTTAACATTGTACAGACCTTATGTGAATGACATTGTCACAAGATTCTCAAGTTTATAAATTTTAGAAAGTCTTCTCCATAACATTTTAACTTCAACATGGATAAAAAAATACCAAGGTTGAATTTTGCAAGAAGAGGATGTTCTGTTCTCCTTTTAGACCTGTCTAAGAGTTACCAGCAATATTGACAACTTTTGTTTTTCAGTACCATCAGTGGCTGCTAATACCAGCATCTTTTCACAGCAGAATCAATTCTAATTCTGTTAAGTGTCAAATTAAAAAACAAACTGATGCATGGAAATAAAAAAAAATACTCTTCTATCTGAATTTTAATTAATTATAAGGGGCAAATAAGCAATTATTGATTCAGTTCCATAATACTAAGAACTTGCTGGAGCTACCAGCGACCCAGAGATGCAAGCACAAATGCTCATAATAGAAGCAAATCAATAATCAGATTCCTGATTTCCTAGCAAACCTCGGCTTTTACTTTGATGTTGCAAATTCTATGCTGTGAAGGTAGCTGTGCGTTTGCACAGTATGTTATGTGCAATTTATCTCAGCATCTTTAAAACCATTCCTCTCCCCACATACCCTGTTTTTAATTATTATTTTTAGCAGCCACCTGGTTTTCACTGTACAAGTCCTGGACCTGACGAACCAGTGAAGGCAGGTAACCTTTTGCTTCTGCTCTGATGTAAAGGATGTCCCAGTACACAGATGCAACCACTGCTGGATGAGTAAAGCTTTGCTGCCACCAGAGCTCCAACAACAACAGTCAGAACCTGTAGACTTAGCATCTGAATAGGAAAAATGCATTAAATCTGGAATCTCTATTCATCTCCTGGCTCTCACTAAGCCAATGTAAAACATGACCTTGAACAGGGTAAGGCTAGAGGATTCGTCATCTTCACACTCCCAACCTCTCAGCTGCACCGCATAGTCTTCAGGAACAGCAAACAGCCTGAGCTCATACACAAAGTCTTCTAACAAATATGGAATAAGCTCACCTGACTGAAGTTGACGAGGACCCTTCTATGGGTGCAGATTACTCACAGAAGAAAGGGTTGCAAGTTTGTTTCAGCTATTGGCAATTTCCAATCACTTATCTTAAAATGTATGGGGTCATATCTTAAAACTTGTCAGTTTTTATCTCAAAGAGATACCTGGAAATATAAACCCAGCATTTCTAGTGAGTCTTCAAGTTGGCTAACTCTATAGAACAGACGCTGACAGACCATTTCTGTGATGAATGGGATTTAGACGGCCACAGACAAAACAATTCAAGCTACATATACATTGACATTTGCTGATAACATCTCTCTCCCTTCTTCATCTATGTCCTAAAATTGTCTTCTTGCAAATGAGTCACAAAAAGCAGCAATAAAACATTGCTTTTATGTCAAGCTGGGTGAAACATCAAGAAGCAGAAACTGCGAAATTCCTTGACTTCTGCTCTCACCAACATTTGCGATGTTGTCCCCAGATATAAATAACCAACCGTGCCTACAAGTGGGAACCAGTTCAGCAATTTAAGAACATCATCACTGAAGTCCCTGCAAACTCTTTCTGACGAATGTAATGTTTGCTAATTGTTTGGAGTCACTCAGAATAATCTCAGCAGTAGGAATTATACAGTAAATGTTTTGGGCATCTGATCATTTAATTGCCATTTGTAGCTCAGTGTATCGATTTGTTATTTGTGCAGTTTGCCAGGTCATGGATGAACAAAAGGCCACTGTGAATGCTGATGCTGTTCAGATCTAGCACACTGACTAATGATAAATTGTTTGAATTTAGACATCTTACCATCTTCTAAAGAAAATCTTCTAACTTCTGAAATAAAAAAAAACACCCACCCATATTATTTATTTAATAACTTATGGGGTTCTTAGTAAAATCATAATTGGAACCAAAATTTGAGTCTCAGATGAAACAAAATAGAAAAAAGACAGTTCCTACAATAGTTAACAGAAAAATCCTGAAGTATCCTTTTTCTGCTAACATTGCATATAAATTATACCAACTACTTGTAGGACATGACAGGTATTAAAAATACATTTTAAAACTACACCATGTCTAACAGAATTTGAAGTTCCTAGGTTGTTAAATAAAGTAATTTTATTTGCTAGCAATCCATAAATTAACTACGGCTAAAAAAAGGCTGCTTTAAATAATCACAAGTAGGTACTAATGAAAATCCCTAAACATTACACAATTTTCAATAAAAATCCTGCATCATCATGAACTTATTAACCTCATGAAAAATAAATGTATAAATCCTAGCATTATTAATGTCAATGGCCACATGTCTATTGAATTTAACAGCATCAAGGTTTGAGACTATTTTTCTAGATCCAGAAACACTGAACAAAATATAAATTCTGAGACTCTGGAGGACTCTAAAACCAACTAGAAAACCTTAAAAGTCAGTTTTCTGTGACAAATTCAAATGAGACTACCTTAGGAAAACCAAAGAAAATGAAGAAAAGAGCACATCTTTGTCATTTTTTTATATAATTTAAACCTATAAAATACACCGAATTGAAAATGAGAGCAGAAAATAAAGGCAATGATTAAATATTCACTGTATGCAGACAGCAGCCCTTTAAATAAAGCTTTCATAGTCCAACTGAGCTGATTTCCTCCACTAAATTACGTTGTTGTTATTTGGAAATGATTCTGGCAAGATCCAAATAGAACCAAGAAAATAAAGCAACATCATTAAATTTAAAAATAATAAAAAAAGGAATTTAATTTGGTAATTAATATAGGTCTGCAGGGAAAAAAAAAGAAAATAACAATTGAAAAAAATCCTAGTATAGCTGTGAAGAAGTTTGAAAACACGATATACTGAACTTCCCACACTGACACACAGATCCAATTACTATATCTAAGTACTGTATTATTCTTAAGTATTGTACATAGCAGCAGCCATCAGGTTACATCTCTGGCAAAGACAGACAAATGTAGCCTGAGCAAAGAGATTCCCAGTCTGAGCCTGGGACAATGTAATCACCCACAGAGAATCCAAAGGGCAACTACACCTTGGAAGCTGTGTAAATTACACCAAACACATGGGTAAACCTAAACCAGAAGACAAACTACCTTTCCACCAGGGACCCTTCACGCTGCAATGAGGACACAGGAGACTTGCCTACGTGCCTCTAAGAAAAATGCCACGTTTCTAGCTTCTTGGTCAACTGTAATCCTTTTCTTTTGCAGACTCATGAAGTATTCCCTTGAACTATTTCCATTACTGAGCAGTAATGGACGTCCAGCAAATACAATAGAAGCCTCTAATCAACTGATGAAATCGTTATGTCTACTCTGCTAATGGTGCCTCAGATCAAGCTCTCATAGCACCTCAGAAAGATAAGGAAAGAAAAGGGAAATTGTTGCCAGGGAACACAGGATTAATTCAGAGGGGCTTGAACATACAGTTACACAGCAGTACTGGCTGATTAGTCCTCATGTAAGGAAAAAAAGAAGGTTCAAACAGAAAATATCCTTTGAAAGAGGAATCAGAAAAATTCCCCTATAAATAAAATCTCAACATACACATGGGACAAAAAAAATTGATTCACTTCCCTGCAATAATTACTGTAATATACATATACTCCTTGCTAGTATTCAATGCAATTAAAAAAAAAAAATCACTTCCTCTTCCTTTTCACTTTGAATCTCTCTTGATAAAGAGATACAGAAATACTACCTCAGAATCAAACAGAAAGATCTTTTCCAGTTGTATCAGGAAGCAACTTGAGCAACTGTTATCACAAAGATTGCTTTTTATTGTTCATTTCCAAGCAGTGAAGTCTAGGGCTAACATGGCTGCTATGCAACAGCTGCTAATACTCGAGAGACACTTCTTGCTATTCCGATTTGCAGCGCTGCATCGCAATACTGAGGGAAGCACAGATAAAAGCAGGACACCACCAGGCATTAAGGTCATTTACTTTTGAGGTTAAGAAAACTTTTCTTATAGGAAAGTGATTGCAAATGACCTTGGACTGCCTTTTGTACTTAGTAATACTTCTTACAGGTTTGTCTAGGAACAGTGACGCATGACGTAAAGTCATAAGATTCTAATACACCTTGAAGTGCCTTTTAATAGTCTTTATAATCAGTCCTGGGCCAGCAGGAAAGATGCAAATTGTAACAAGCACACAGTGTTGAGCATGTGCATTCATAAATGTGTTTTACCATATTTTGTGTTCTTCAGTTTCTCATGATGCGAAAAACTCAAGAGCTGGATTCAGAATCGAAAACAGTGAACCTGCATAATATTAACAAGTGTAATAGCTGTCCCTTAACATCCCTTGACCTTGCCAGAGCCCCAAGGAGCCTGAGAAGCTACGAAGCAAAAGAAGCTGCTGAAGAAGATTCATGAAGAAGCACAGAGGTAATGCTGTAGGTAGGCTAAGGTAAGCTTTGGCATTGAAATGTAGTAGTCTATACATGCAGGGGCAGAAGAGCACGGCAAATTTTTTCCATGCTTCAATTCTTTTCTGCTGTACTGTGCCTCTTAAGTAATCACTCAAACAAGCTCTGCATCTTAAGGTCTTTAAACCTTTCCTTGTGGGTCAGACACGCCAGTGCCCATGGGGCAGAGCTGCCCCAAGGAAAGCCTCTTCTCTCCTGCCAAGGGGCTGATCTGGGTCTTGGTGCCTGGTGTTACATACAGGCCAACGCGGTGATGTAGCAGTTGATAACCGGTCAGCTCTAACGCTTTCCGGTGAACACACTCTCTCCAGGGCCACACTGATGACTTCAGACCACAGCAGCAGGATGGAGAGCTGGTGGTCCCTGCCCACTCACGGCCTCAGCCCAGGTGGAGCTGGCAGAGGCTGCGGCTGCCGCCGCTGTTTTGCAGCACTGTGACAGCAGTGCTGACTGTGACAAGGACTGCTGCTGTGGCTGTGACAAGGTTCCCTACGGCTGTTACAAGGATCACTGCGGTCTCCTGCTGCAGAGCTGCTGGCAGAATCCACAGTGGAGCTCAGCGACACTTGGTCTGTAATCCCTAAGGCAGACCCACTTACCGGAAGGAGTTTTTCTGGCAACTCTCAAACTCTCAGAGGATCACATATGTCCCCTTGGAGTCTTGTGGCTAACACCCCCAAATTGGGTTATAGCCCCATCATGCTTGGACTGCCAAGGCAAATGAGCAGCAATACATCAACAAAAATATTCATGAGGTCTAAGCTATACTGATGGAAGAAAAGAAGGGCAGAAGGATGTATTTTTTAATTTCAGGAGGACTTGTTTCCATCAGCTCAAGATGGCTCTAGGGCTATTGCCATTGACCAAGCTCACCAGCAGACAAATCTTCCAGTGGTGGTTCTTCCATTTCAACTTTAAACAAATTCAATGTCCTGAAAAAGCAATCAATGCAGAGACAGGCGCTTCGCAGTCACGGTGAGAACTGTATGATATACACAGATAGAGGCTGGTGAGACAGGTGTCATCCTGAGAGAAGGAATTCGCAATGCTGGCCAGCACCAAGTCATCCATTTCCCTTGGAAACTGTGACATTGTGAATGATGGAGTCATCTGCTGACAATCACCTCACTGACCGGCGGAGAGTGAAACAGCCCCTGGACACAAAAGTTCACAAACCTTTGACTACTTTCTCTGTAAAAATGTTAGGTAAACCTGTACGTGTTTCTAGGACACGGTGAATATCAGCTCCTGCTCAGCACTATGTCTGCAGCCTTTTTCCATAACCAGACACAATGGAAAGGAGTAATCTACAACCTCCAAGCTAAAAGTGTTACTTGATGAAACCAAAAGTACGAAATTGATATAGTATGTTATTTAAACCTGTCTTCTTCTCCACGTATACTTGAGAACAACATTGGCAGCCTGTCACCAAATAGGAGATTTTTTGAGAGAGTAAAGGAAGACTTTTTCATTTTGTGGGGAATGCCCAGAACCACCCTATGAAAAATGCCTCCCCTCCCCTCCCCAACACAATGGTATACATTTTTCTAGTGTTGCCTGTGAGAATATACAGGCATAATCAAGAATAAAACTAAACTCACTTATGCTATGGATTGTTATGAAAGGGCACTCTAAAGGGAAGCTTCATTCTGTTATGTTTAGAAACACTATTGTCAATATTGTTTTGAGATTGAAAAATCTGAGGATAGGATTTGACCTTATGATGGACATGTATGTATTTATCCAAAAGAAACGGTTCACTCTAAGGTACCTCAATATTTTCCATGAGGTATCAAGCTGGTCTTTTTTCAGGCTAAGGTCCTGCCCCACTTTTACTGGTACAAAGTTAAACTCGTCACTGATCTTTTGTGCAGAGTCTGTAACAGAGACCACAGATCTGTTTTTTTTACTTAAAAATGTGTCTTCCATTCTAAGCATCTGTTTTCAGAGGCTTATCTTAATTGGCTAGTGTTTGAAAATACTGGTATTTGGAACACAAAAGATGACTACACAAAGAAGTTGGTTTGTTTTGTATTTTTGGTTTGTAGGGAATCAATAAACATTTAGCTGAATGCAGTTTGCCTGTGTTGAATTAGAAATGCATAAAACAAAACAGAAGTTACCAAACTCTGACATTACATTAATGTCATGTAGCTACACATGGTTTCAATTTAAGGATATCAGTCTGACTAGCAAATCCACCAAGTAAGTCCCTTCAGCGTGCTAAAATAAAAAGAAAATGCTGTGACACCGCCAGCAGTGTCGCAAGGCTGTGAGTACGAAAACAGCCCATCATGGACGGACGGCAAGCAGTTGGTAGCCAGCACCATCTTCATGGTCAGGTGTCCCCATTAGCTGCCCACACAAGCCAAGGGAAGCCACCTGTATTTTTACCTTAGCACCCAAGGCAGCAGCTGTGACGGCAAAGGCTTCCAGGTGAAGGCACGCCAAGCTCCAGCCATCTGTCTGCTGCCCATGCAAGGTTAACAGAGGAAATCTTTTCCTGTTATGACAGCGCTTCCTGCTTGTTCCCCTTCTCTTCGTTTGAAGCTTCGCTGCCAAAAAACTGTTACCATCAGTGGCCATTTGCTGTTATTTTCTCAATGATTTTGCATAGCTCTAAGAAGCCGTAGGCAAAGGGATCACTGCGAGAAACCATCTGAACAAAATGCTGCTTTTCTGATCAAATACCAACCCATTCTACTTCCTTCTCTATAGAAAGGGTGGAAGGTTACATTTTCCGGAAAAAAAACAGTGGACAATCTAAGCTAACACAACAATGGCTATTTCTGCTGATTTCAGTAGCCAGGCAAGACATTGTATGTTCTTTGGGTGGTTTGGGTTTTTACAGCTTTGCCATGTACGATGAAACTGGACTCTCTCAAGGACAATTAGTGCCATCTGATTCAACTTGCAGTCTTCCACCATAATAAAATTCTCACATTAGGTTTTTCTTTAACAAAACATACAAACAAAATGCATAAAGTACTGGACAGCAACCACACTGAGTATTTCAATCATGTAGGCATAAATTATAATCCATTTTCCTGTAGGACCAGTCATTAATTTTTAGTTCTAGGAGGTAAACCGGGTTGTAATTTTCTTCATTTTCTTTAAGATTATTGTAGAGCCTTATACACAGTCTCCATTATTATGGCTTAATACACTGGTAGCAAACAATTGCTTACGCAGTATGCTATATTTCTTGGAGCGTCTTTGACAAATGCATTCCTTGCTTAGACTTGTATTCATGGCAATTTGCATGTTGAATACATGAGGAAATCTAGATTAATTTAAGGGTGAAGTAAACCAGATTTGTTCATTCTTACAGTGAGGTTAAGGGAAGACAATGATCTTTAGCTGAAATAAAAGTAGACTGACATCACAAAATCCACCCCTGCACAGAAGCTCTTCAGCCAAGTTTACTGGACTCAGGTGATAACCTGAGTCAAGGACATGTCTTCCACAGAAGACCAAAAGCTTCTGTAGCTGTCCAGATGGACCGAGCTATCACCAGGAAGAGTGAACATGGCACTCGGCTCAGTTCCATGCTCCTACAGAAACCCTCAAGGGCCTCCTCTCAATTTCTGTAGACCTTCCTCTTCCCTCCGGCTCCATTAACATGCTCGTGATGCACAACAACCATTTTTCAGTTACAAAGCACCAGTTCTGAACTTGTAAGATATTACACTTCATTTCAGAATAATGGCTATAATACTGCAGCATCCATCATCTAGCTCATAAACTGAGAGCTGGAACCACTTGGTCATTTAGTAAATGGGTTCAAATAATGACAGTTAAACAACAAAAACCACACCATAACAACAAATACATTAGATTAAAGCAGCTTTTCATGTTTTACCAGGGTTTTCTTCCGTGATTAAATTAAAATTTGCAAATATAAAGATTTTAATCAATGCATGTCTGACTTGGACTAGCATGAAAGATAAACAATATCTCAGAAAAAAAAACCACAAAAAAAAAACCCAAAGAGTCTTTCCTTTGCCGCAGTATAAGCTCCTACTATTCCACACTTCTAACATGGTACAGAAACTCAGCCAGTGGCCCTTACTGAGACTAAAATTCTCAAATAGTACCTAAAGTAATGCAAACTCATAGAAATATGTGGAAACTAGTTAAGATGTCTGATAAGTATTTCAGAAGGCCAAACATGATGCTGGCATTTCTGCCCTATAAGAGACTTACATTCTAACCTGAAAATACTTTCATAACATACCTCACACTGCTTTGTCACAAACCAAACATTTCTTGTTCAAAACCACAATAAATTATACCTACAACTAGAGACAGTAGAGTGTTCATATTAGCCAGTGAAATAAAGACAACAGAAACCATGCTTGGAAAAAAAAAACAAAGGATTATAAAATTTCATACATTAACCTAAATATACCTACATCATCTCTGCATAAGAAATAAAATACCAAAATCTGCTTTACTGCTAATTGAGTACTTCCTTCTCTTTAGATAAGTAGGAGTATAATGTTACATATAATGGAGGTTTTCCTCATAAAAGCATTGCTGAGAACCTTAGGAGGCTATCAAAATAAAAATAACAGAATGGACTTTATCAGTAGGCTTTTATAGAATGACCTCCACTCAGATAGGAGATTAACAGACTCAGCAAGCTCTCAGACAGCACTGAGCTAGGGAGAGTGGCTGACACAGTGAATGCCAGAGCCCCAGTCCAGAAGGACTTCAATAAATTTGAGGATTGACCAACAGAGCTGCCGTGACCGCCAACATGGAAAAACGCAGAATTCTGCAACCAGAGTGGAATAACCTCATACACTGATATAGGCTGTGAAGTGCCTTACCAAGCAGCAGCCCTTAGGAAAATGCCTGTGATGTTACAGTAGACACCAGCCTGCAACAGTCAGCCCTCACTACAAACAAACCAAATTGCACACTGAACTGCATTAGGAGGACCGTGGCAGCAGACCAAGGGAAGCAAGAGGTGAGGCAGCCCCAGGAGACCCTCAGTTCTCCAGGGATGCAGAGAAGATGAGAAAGGTCCAACAAAAGGCCACCAAGGTAAGGTGCCTAACACACATACCCTATGCAGAGAGGCTGAGGGAATTTGGCATAGTAAGTTTGGTGAAGAGGAGACCACAGGGTGATTTACTAATGGTTTACATCTATCTGAAGGGCAATCATTAGGACACCACCACCAAACTCCTCTCGGTAGCAACAGACAGCCCAAGGACAACAACCACGTTGCAGCTTCAGAGGTTCAGGCTGGACAGTTGGAAAACTATTTTCCCTAGCAGCTCTGGAACAGGTTGTCAAAGAGGTTGAGAGTTTCTGTCCTTAGAAAGGCTCATCCAAACAAAGCAATGGCTCATCTGGTCCTATGTTGCAACGGCCCTCTTCTAAGCAGAAGCTTGGACTAGGTGACATCTGGAGGGCCTTCAAAACAGCCTTTTTACGATTCCTTGAAATAGCAGCGTTCAAAACTATACCTCTATTAATTCTTACCCTACTATTATACTTTGTAAACATTGATTTTTTTTTTCTTTATCTCTACTAGATATTTCAATGCAATACATGTATTCACAGAACCCAACATTCCAGTACTTCTTCCAGTAAAAGCTGTTCTTGAAGGTGCCTGTAGGTGCATCTGCCTAATCTGGAAATCATTTACCAGACCTATGGCACAATGTTAATTGTTTTCTTTCTTGCTTAATTCAGTGTTGTTTCTATCCCTGCACAAAGATTTTTATTTTCTAGAAGAGCTATGCTGTTATACATTCTCTGGTTGCAAGCTGAACATTAAGCACGACCAAGTGAAACTTGCTACAGCACTGAAAATGCTCTTGCTAGGCACTATCACCTCCTAAAATAATGTCATAATTCTCATCATAATCTCTGTATTTGTTCAGAACGCACTGGTGAACTTGCACCAAACTGTTACATTACAAAGAAGAGTCCATATAATCTGGGAAATATGAACACAAAACACCATTTTGTTAAACTAAATTTAACCGTTCTCATCATTGACTAAGTTTCTCTGTTAAAAGGTAGCTTCTTCCTTAAAACTGTAACCAGGTAATGATGTGTGTCAGTATTCAACAGAGACATAAATGGCAGCCTTCACCTCTAAAACAGAGCATGTGTGCCAGTTACAGGCTATTTTTATATGGGCTTTGTAAAGATGAAAGGGAGAAGCTTGCAGAAAAGCAGCAGAAAGCCTGTCACCAAGTAACCTCAGCACATAATGACTTACTGAAACCCCCTCTGACTCGGAGCTGCGAGGAGGCTGGGGAGTCAGTGCTCACCTCGGCACTGCTGAGCTGCTGGCAGCTAGCACCTCGCTGCTGGTGGCCGCCGCCCAGCCCCAAGGGTGCCCGCTGCCCAGCCCTGCCCCTTCCTCCCTGCACAACTCCTTGTGCATTCCTTGGAGGAGGAACTCACCACTGCCTCGTTAGCCTACTTCTGGTTAACAGCCTGGTGTGGTTTGCAAAGAAGCATAAGGTATTGTTTGAAGATGCAGCCTTTGGCTTCTTGACATCACGCACCACCGCGGTCTATCGGGGATCTTCCTGAGGGCCACCCACTGTGGCCAGCAATCTTGCTGTCAGGTACTACAGCTTGGCAAAGGGAAGAGATCCTAACTGAAGTTGTCCAGGAATAAAAGTTTGTATCTGTTCAGTGGATCAACAAACACCCTAACTGTGAAGTGGGGAATAACAAATGAAGAAGTCAACCCGCACTTATTCAGAAATTGTTGCAGCACAGGAAATGAAGAAAGAAAACCAACAACAGCAACAACAGCGCAACCCCACCCGCAGAGGAACGCTGAAAGGCTGAGGGTGTCCTGGATTCTTTCCAACAGGCAGGCACGCTTCATGCTGCTGTAACTGGGTAAAGGCGCTTGCCTGCAAATTCAGCAGCTGCGTTGCCATCAATAACACAAAGTTTGAATAATAAGCTTTCATGCAAATACTTTGCTCTGATCCTTAATTAGTGAAAGGAAAAGGTGACTTACAGCAGCAAAAAAAAAAAATCTCTCTGCAGCAGATTACAGGTACATGTCTTATGCAACACACAAATGTTTATCCTTTACGCACTTTCAATACTTCTTTGCCATTTTGAAGCCTTAGTACTTGATCTAACCCAAACAAACACTAGTAGGTACAAAACCAGTCCTGCCTTAAGATCAAAATAAACACCTGGCTTCACATACAACACACATCATAAAGCCTTTTTTTTTTTTTGTAGCATTTAAGCATAATGGTTAATTTAAATTGGTGCTGTCTAGCTAAAATTATTAATGGCAAACTATTAAAAAAATAGTTTAACATTTGACTATCTAAATACTTGAAATATTGCTCAGAGCTAGTCTTTGGCTTTTTGGAGACAGCAAGGAGCAATGAAAGGAAATGTTCTTTAGATGGTAGAGAAATTTCAAGGTGTTTAAGTTTTAAATAAGTTACAACAGAGGTTGACTGAGTTCTACAACTCATTTTAAAAGTTCAGCCCAAATCCTCTCCCTGTGGTAACAATAAGAGTTTCTGAAAAAAAGAATTAAAAGCCTTGAACTTCTGATTCAGTGGGTTTAAAAGCTTTTGGAACATTAAAGGCAGATAACAATGTGAATGAAGTAAAAACAAAATGGGAGGAAAGAAGTTTTCTGCTCTTTAGCCCCTTGAAAGACTTTTCTTTGAAATCATTGAGCCTCACAGCAATGATCCCATCTGATGTCTGTCTTCTAACAATGGTTCATTTACAGTATTCATAAAAATGGCTCTATATAAGTAATTGAGCATGTCAAACGATGCGGCTCCAGGTGCTCAGCAAGAATCACACTACTTTAAAATACCCAGAAAGGTACTCTGTAACTTCTAGGGCTCCGATGTTTGTGTTCAGATGCATCCTGGAGAAAGAGTCAGCTCCTTGGTACTTGTGTCAATGGGGCCCTCCTCAGGAAGAGAAACTTAAATGCTCTGGGGCACAACGTTGCAAGTGCAGAGGAGAGTCCCCATGGCCCAGGCAGGAAGACGTTAAGGCATTAGTTACCCAAAATACCCGTTTCTTAGCTCATAAAGCTAAAGAAGGAGGATTTCTTGGGAGTGCAGAGGAAGCAGAGTAGACTGAGGCGTGGTTCATCTCCTGGCTGTTGCAGATGTGTTCATAGCTCATCCTGCAAGCATGGAGTCATTTCTACCAAACAAATAGAGAGGCGGGACAGGAATCCTACAAATGCCACCCCAAATTGTCAGCTCAGAGACAGAGAATGAAAACAGATGCATGAAACAAGTCTTTCTAAAGATCAGATCCCAGAGAGCAACTTGTGAAGAACATGCTACACCTTGTTCTCATGTGCAGTGCTATAAAGCTGCTGTACATGTCACTGCAGCATTTTGCCCCACTATCTTTCGATCGCCACTGGAATCAAAATCCATTTGGAGGGTTAGGGAGAAATGTTGAGGCTCGTGCAAACAAGCAAGCCCAAGCATTACCATAAACTATTTCAACTCTAAGGCTGAATCATCATTAAAATTAGAAAAATATTATTTAAATTTAAATCACTATTTAAATTAACTGTATCTCATTTAGAATTTAACAATAATGTTTAGGAAAGGACCACAGATTATTAGGTACAGAAAAATACCCTACACAGCATGTGACACGGGTCTTTGTATTTCTCTTCTCCATCACACTTATCCTGTATATTTAATAATGAAGTAATAGTCTGGCTTCTCATGGGGTTCATTTCACAAAGGCACTGTATTTTTGAAAGAATGAGAAAATGTTTTAGCACCTCTAAGACAGTCCGTAGATAAAAGAACTTTATGAAAAAAATTTAAAAAATGAAAATACAAAAGAAAATAACCTTTCTAGAAGAAGTTTAAAAATCGATTGCCTTCAAAAATCAAATCCTTCCCTTTTCAAAAGAAACATGAGTAACAAAGGAAGTTAAAATGGGGAGTAATTTTAGAAAAACCTCACACCAGAATTATCTGAAGCACGTAACATCTCAGACTTGCACTAAAATCTGAAGCACTAGGGCAAACTGCAGCATCTTGAGGGGATAATTTTACGTAGGAAGCAAGTAACAATGTACACACAGTTTACAGGGATCCTGGGGCACTTCAAAGAGATCAGGTGAATGAATCAGGGTCAGCTGGCAGGATTGTTCGGACAGAGCCCCGAACCAGCACCTCCCAAGCTCCCAAGTCAGAGCTGGCTTCCCAAGCTGAGCTATGCACACTTTGGCATATTTGGAAATTCAGGCAAATTTACTGCTCAGGTATGCTGAATTCACACCTCTGAAAACCCAAGACCTTTTTTTAACCACGGAATGAGTTTGGGCACGGAACAGCTCAAAATTCCCCTGGAATTAATTATTGAATTCAGTTACTTTACAGACTCTGCTGGCAGATTTAAAGTAAGCCTTAGAATTAAAAAGTAACAATTATAAAAAAATTATTCAGAAAAGTTAGTATATGAGACTTGCAGACCCTGATCCCACAAACACAGTATGAAATATAACTGTTGAAGATAACACTAGACGTCTCTGAGATTATTTATTTTGTTAAATATAAAAGTTGGTAGACATAATTGGGAAGCTCCAGCTTCTTCTTGATGTAGACTCATAAAAAATACCTCCATAGTATCATGGAAAAACCAGTAAATGCCATTTTCCTCAGGCCAGAATAGCAACTTCAGTGGGGTTCAAAAAAAAATTAAAGAAGCCTTACCATTTTCAAAAGCAGAATTGCTACAATCATACCTTTCCATTTTCTTAAAAGTTCCATATTTTTTCTTAATGTTTTACTAAAGATTCTTCACCATCAAGTATGATTTCTTACTAAGAAGTGTATTTTTGGCAAACATGCACGTCTGAGACACTATTTCAAAGACTTATCTGTAAAAAACACTTTGCCACACATCATGGGAAGTGTTCTACAAAAAGAAAACAACTCTGTTTTTAATGCCAAGAAACAACGACTTTCAAGTTTTAAAAAAAATCACAAAATCTATTCTTTGTTTTTTAACCGACCTAAGGTACATCATTTATAACGATACTTCTCAGTGACAGTCAATTTAACAGAAGCTTCACCTAGACCAAAAATTAATAGCATCAGACAAACCTTCACTTTATACCTCCACTGTCTTTCACCGGGTTTCTCTGGCCAGATAGCACTCTTACCAGCTTCAGGTCATAGCTGCCACAGCTGTAGCTGCATTTGCAATGAACCAGACAGAGACCCCACCTGTGAAGCTTTAATGGGCCCCAGCTCTGCAAGCTGGGCTTTGGTTTTTTTTCAAGCTTCTTGTTTGAAAACAAAAATTATCTTCACTCCTTTATATTCTTGATGATTAGGCATCGTATTAATATCACAAGAATTATGAATATTCATGCACAATTTAGAGTCATTCAGACTACATTCTTATACATAAACAGACTAGAAGGTCAGGTATACGTATACATACATATAGAAATATCTATGCATATTTATGTATACACACACATATACTCCTGGGTACGTGGCAATCATCTGCACCCATACACAATGGATATGCAATGCAAATGCGAAGCTGCAAATGAACATATTGTTTCTTAATACCCATCCTTCCATCAGTTAACTTAAATAGAAATTAATACAAAGTACTTAAAAATACTTGATACACACACTGACAGTCTCTAGGATTAACCCCAAATTTGAACAGAAGATAATAGTCATAACAACTCTCACCAGCTGTAGCCTCTTTCTGTCATTTTTAACATCCAAAGTGTAAGGAAAACCTAATCTGAGTCTGGTTTTCTTTCTGTATTCTACAGATAGTCATCTCTGGCATCAGCAGACTCAGTCTGGGCTTCACATTGATTTTCTTTTTTCCTGATGTATACAGTGAAATTGAAGTCCTATGCATTTCTGCTAAATAAGGTTCTCCCTTAGCTAATAGCAAACTACGACAATGGTCTGCAAAGAATTGGGGAAAGCAAAGCAGTCTGTAAAAAAAAATCCGCCAACAGCAGCTGTGAATTTATAACTGTCAATAAAATTGCTGAGGTTTTTATATGCACATTAACAGCATGCTTCAGTGTAAAATGGGATTCTTAATTCTTTTCACAGAGCATTAAATCATATTTAAGTTTAAAAAAAAAAAAATCCTTGATTAGCTACTGACAGGTCCCCTCCCTATCAAAACTACTCTGCTTCCTGTGTTTGTAATTTGTAGATTTCAACAACGAGCTAATTGCAAGATCCTTCTCAAAGTAAAATAACAGGGTGTGACTACACAACATATGTTGTTCTTCATTTACTCCAAGCACGGCTCCAGGAGACTGATGTGTTTTCTTTTAATGCCAGTGAGATGTATATCAAAAGGAAGGTAATTCACAAGTAGAAGATGGTGCAGGACATGGCTTCAGGTTCCTTCAGCTGCCCGGGAAAATGTCTTTCATTTACTACTTACTTCATGAGAGGCCACCTGACACCCTGGGAGGATGCAATGATTAACTTTTGAAGCAGTTCCCAAAGTTCTGCTAGGACTCATTCAGGAAACCAGCAACACATGGGCCTCCTGAGAAATGTGCATTGCTGAAATGTTTCTCAGTTCCCAAATCCCAGTGGGAACCAAAAGCACCTTCTCACCCTTGCTTACATTTCATCCTATCCCTCAGAAGTAACATGGAAGCTATCAAGGAAAATCTGCCCCCCTGATTTTATCTCATTCCTTGAGAGCTTAATAAAACTAAGCAACAATCAGAGCATCTCCAGTACCTTGTCTACCTATCTTTCTGTTAACTTCACTGTCCATGCAAACTAGCTAGGGCATTAGGGCAGCACGGGAGCTATGAGTACCTAACCCATGACTGTTGCTAATAAAAAATTAAATGCTACAGCTAAAAAACTCTGTCATTAGGGCAATATATTACTTGCATTTATTTTATATTATTAATGAAATATTTCTACATAACCGTGGGCCTTCCTCTTAGTAGGAATGTGACTGTGAGTTGCAGTCTCTTTATCAGAAGTCTATAAGAGTCAAGACCACAATAATTTTGTGGCAGAGCCGACAACAGTAGTATGTAAATTCAGTGGCCCAAGAGTGTTCTGGACTAAAGATTTCATCTAATTTGGCACCTAGTCACACAGTAAGATCAAATAGACAGCGCCAAACAGCTCTGGCGGTGGCAATTCCCCTTCCGCATGACCACAAGTTCACCAGCGCATCCACTACCAGATCAAAAACACAAACAGATCATGCACTGACACCTGAGGGTTAGACTGGTGTCGGCGTGCATGTGGACAGCCCCAAGTCGGCCACGGGCGGATGCTCCAGCAGCAGCGATGCCCAAGGTGGGCACCGTCCCCCACGCTGCCCAAAGGGAAGGTCAGGGTCCTTGCCAGAGGGTGAGGGACCCTGGGACAGCCTGGCCAAAGGGCTCACTGGCACCTCGTCCACCCACCGCCGTGTTGCATGTCTGCTAGCCCGCTGCACTTTGCCTGTCCTCCGCTCCCAGGGCTCACAACAGCACCTGCACCCAGACCAAGGGGGCTGCTGGAACGTGACCCCGGGTGCTCGGTTGGCACCGCTCTCCTCCCAGCCGACCCAGCAAGCTGGCACAGCAGTCCAGAGATGAAGCGGCACACGTTCAGCTTCCCAACCTTCTCTGGAGAAAATGACAGCTTGAGTGACCCATTATTATTGAACTGTTTTTTAATGAAATGTTATTACTGTACACCGCTGCACAAAGAACATATGTGGCTGCAAGTGATTAATTACACTCTTGAAGAACCTAATAAGAGACTCTCATCTTTAAAATACTTCATGGCAACTATTAATTTTTTCTCTTTAATTATCAGAGTAGCAATGGAGTAATGCACCCTTCAACCCAAATTTGCTTACTTTTCTTTTTCCTTCCATCCTATATCTTTGTTCATGTTAATTGTTGGTTCTGTGCAACAAACAGCCTTATTTCTCTCTTTAATTTATAGAAGATAAAACACATCAAAGCTGAAATCAAACCAAAAAACTTCAGTTTAAACCGAAATTAATATTTCAATCTTATTTTTTTCAGAAATGGCTGCTTCAGGAAATTCACATTATTTTATTTTCACCACATTTCCAAAGAGAATTAATTTAAGAATTGTGACTATCTCAGGGATCCATCTTCTGATGCTGAAATGCTAAACAGAAATACATCACCTTTGAGAAATGCTGAGCATCTACTGCTGAGCACTGAAAATCAGTGGTAGTGTACATACACAAAAGTACTGAAAATTCAGTAACACTAACTTGAGGAAGCTACATTCTAATACCATCCAAACAGAAACACGATTTTGCCCTTACCGTAAAACAGTTATTGTGTGAAGAAATGAAGAAGGCACCCACACAATAAGCTGACCTTTCTTAATACTCCTTTATGGTCTGTCTTAATGCTATTTTCCAAAGCCAAACTCTTCTCAAACCATTATTTTATACAGATTAAAACCGACCAAAGCAGGAACAGAAAAAAGAAACTTTGAGGATGCTAATCCATACGCTTCATGTATTCATACCTTTTCCAAACGAGAGAAAAACAACCAAACTCTATAAGTACATATGATTAATATCCATATCATAAAACGTAACCCAATTCAGGAAAAGGGAATTATTTCAGGCACTCTAAAAATTATTTTCAGTTTTACAGCAGGTCTATGGATCTCTGCTTTTAGCTGCTGAAGCAGAGTCATGACACCTGGCTTAGCAGACGGTTGTGTATACATTGCAGAGCCATAGGCACCAGCTTGTCTTGTTAATTCGCACGTGAGGGTGCTGCTGGTCGGAAGCGGACAGTCTGCTCAAGAACAATTATTCTGTCTTTTACCACTCCTGTTGCTGGTAGCTGCAGCCAAAGCACTTAAAATGCCATCTATTTGCTGCAATCCACAAACGTACGTCAGGATAAAACTAGATAAGCACAGACACCTAGGATAAATACGCTTGCTTTTGCAAGCCTGATGGAAGGATGCAAGCCTCATTTTGTGAGAAAATGAACATGGTGAGTAGTGTTGTTACCTCCCTCCAAACACGATTCGCACGTGAAATAGTGTGTCCTCAAGAACGAGGAGTGTAATGATGCTTTATTGCTTGAGAAAGCCACGTGCCCCCAGAGAATTTGTGTCATCATGTGCCACAAGTAAGGCTGACAGAGCTGGCTTTAGGCTCTAATAAAAGAGATGGAAAAGAGGAGCTGAAAAAACACCGTGACAAAAGATGCTTTTGTTATGTGTTGAGATGAATCTGAATCAAAATGTGTTCACAGTTATAATTTCTTCTAGAACTGGGAAAACTGCCAGTAGGAATAGCATGATTTTGCTTTCCACTGCCACTATAATTCTTATTCCTATCAAAGGAGGCTGAAAAAAATTGCCAACTTATTTCATTAGGAAATGCAGCTAATTTACAGGCACAGTAATTTTCCCCCTACAAAATTGTATAATGAGCTTTAAACTCACTAAATAAAGGGTCTCTTCTCCAAGTGATTATGCTTAATTTACACAGGAATTAATGGTGACTGGACCTCCTTTCAGAATAGCTTTAAAAGAGCTGCATTACAAAAACAACTTCAACAGCTTTGAAAAAAATCCTAACAGTCGATGGAGTCAAAAATACTTATCTTTATAACAGTGTATGCATATAGGCATCTTCAAATATCTTTTACAGGATAGGCACGTAACCGTTAAATCAGGTATCAGAATTCAGCGAACCTATAATCCTGATTAATAAATTACTTGCTTAGGCATTATGCTAATAGAATGTATGGAAAAGTCTAAATAAACAGACGGTCAGAAATATCAGGGAGAAATACTTTCATCTTTGAAAATTGCTCTCACTGTATATTGCTATATGTTTATCTATTTGTTAGGTCTGGTTTTATTGTGATTTTTTACTGGCTATTCTGTCTAAAGAATGGAAACTTAGGTTTACAGGCAAGCCTTGCCAAATCTAGCCTGATTTTCACACAGTTAAGTAATACCTAGAAAACCTCAGCATTTGCAAAAATCAGGTATTTTTTGATACTTACATAGAAATTAGATATTAGAAGGTATTCCCAATAGTAACTTCTTTATGGCCTCACTAAGGTAGTAGATGTTCCACATAAACAGATAACGTTTGTCCCTAGCGAGATATTAAACGAAATTAAAATGCTTTTTCCAGTTACCAAAAGCAGTTGAAGCAGTTGAGCCCGAGGTTGTGGAAGCAGGAGAAATGCATTTGGAAATTTTAGTTAAAAAACCCTCCCTTTCTTCCTTTGTAGTGTAGAAAGTCCTAGCTATGTTTTCAATATACCATAGAAGGGAAATTCATAAAACTTCAGGTCTGGAAGAGGCCATTAAATCATGTAGCCTGTCCTCCTTTATCACAGTATTTCACAAAAGTTCTACAGATAATGCAGAATCAGTGACATCTGTGAAAGTGATTAACAAAATCTAAGCCAAAATATTATGAGTGAGCAATACAGACCAAGACCTTGCTATCACAGAAGCTTGATTAACTTACAAGAAATGAAAAGAAAATAATTTTTTAAAAAAAGTAAAAATGAATCAGTGGTGTATAATCCTTAGGAATTTAGCACATTATGACTGTGGATCTAGTATTTCCTCCGATCAAAATCGGGATGAAGCAGCGTTTTTAACACATCATTCCCATCTACTGGACACGAGTGAGAATGCAGCTCAGAAACGAGTGAGAAAAAGGACACCCGGACAGCAAAACGGGGTGCCAGGTCTACCAGGAAATTCTCTAAAGCCATCTTCCCTACATCTTTGTTTAACTTTCACCCTCCACACGCCCATCCTAACACAGTCCGACGTCCCTCTCAAGGTCCAAAACTAACCAGTCTGAAGGTCTACAAGTGGATCTGGTAACTATCGTACATCCCACCACCAAGCCATGAACACAGTCCGAGTTTGAAGTCTACCAGGAGTACAGTGAACTACAGCCTGAGGCTCCTCTGGCAAGCGATACATGTTATCTAGTTTCCAGAAACCTTTGGATCACATTCCTGATGCAAATTTGAAAGGCTTTCTGGAGCTATTTTATCACCTCTCCCTCGACCTGGAAGTCATTTGCACACTTTGGAACCAAATTTAAAGCTTAGGGAAGAGGGAGGAGAGCTACAAGACCAAAGAATTTGACAGTGACAATGGTTTTCTCTGATAGACGAGTCTCTACTTCATCTTACAGAAATCCATCAGTATGTGGGTGGAAACATCTGCTTCTGAAAGTAACTGCACATCCATATGATGTACGCGTGTGATTAGATCCAATTGATTCAGAAGCAGCCTATGTCTCTTGAATATAAATGTAGTAAAGCACCTGTGAAACTGCTTTTTAAATCAGAATCAGTATTTACTGAACTGACACAAACCATTTAAAATAAATTAGATAATAAGCACTATCAAAGAGCACAAAATGAACTTACTAATACCTACAAAATGATGAGGGACAATTTACTGACAATATTGCCACTCAACAAAATTTGGACATCATGGTAGCTCATATGAACCATTCAAACTAGAGAGTTAGATTACATATGAACTTTGCATGACTGCACGTAACTATTGGTAGCAACTGGATGATGCTGGCCATGGAGAAGGAGAAGGAGGAGTCCACCAGAGTGGTGGCAGCTCCCAGAGGCTGGATGAGCACCCCCACTCAGAGCCCATCCGACGCCACACAGCCACAAACTGGTGTTTGCTGGTTTATAGATACGATGCACACTGAGAACTGATCTGGGACTTTAGGGAGATCTGGGAACTGCTGCTCAATTTGTTTGGATTTGCTGAGTAACTTCAAACAAGTAATTTCACCCCTCCACCATCTCATTTCCCCCCACACAGAAACTGGGCAATAACAGCAACCTCTTTTGTCTAGCAATTTGAGATTTTTATTTATAAGAAGAAATTATTACTGCTGCAATTAAATTCTTATGAACTTTATCACATATGTGAATAATAATGGCCCAGGAGCAATTTTTTAACCCATACTAATTGAAAAAAACTTTGCTGGACTTTGTTATGGACATGTATGTTTATATGTTTTTTACAGCGCACTCAACTTCTCTGCTTCTTTACCCTTGTCTTTTCCAGTCAGTTTTTCTCTCTTACTCACCAGCAGCTGCCCTAACACTGCCACACTGGCTCATACTTGTTGCACTAGCAACTTCATGACATCTTCCCTCAGCGTTCGGTAACACTGAACTTCATTCAGCGATTTCATGGTATATGGCAAAGCGCTGAAGCTTTGCACAGTGCCTGGAACTGGATATTGCCAAAACCCACAACAACCTTATGTCATTCTCCAAAGTATTCAGAAGACTAAGACACAGCAACAACGACCCAACACAACTTGTTGCTCTGATTTTTCTGGAAGAAAAGGGGGGCAAAGGTTTATTTCTCAGCCACTGACCCCAAAAACTCATTTTTACTTTGGACTCGTTCTGCGTGGAAAAGGTGCAACACGTCAGTACACGGCTCTCCAGAGCATTCAATACACAGCACTCACCCTGTGACTGAAAGAAGAGGTTCATGCATCTCTCACGTTAAAGCAAAGATCCTGACTCTTCTTTCTAGATACAATCAAGAATTGGCTTTTTCAGAGAAAGAAATGCTAAATATGCAAGAATGTGTTTAAAAACTGGGCAGAAGCACCCATTTCATAATTCTCAGTTTTGTCACTCCTCGCATGCTAACACTCGTCTTCCTCATGCACAGAATGACACACATTTCTGTGGTATTTTATCACTACTAAGCACTATGAAAAGAGTAAGATTTTATGCAGGAACTGTGTTAATATAAATCATAAAAGTGGACACAGTATCTTTGTCCCAAGCAGAGATGTTTTAACTCCATGAGGCAGTAAGCACCCAACAGGCATACGGTAGCACTGGGTAGGTATATGTCAGCAGGTATTACAAATAGGAACTGGTCTACACATCTGGTCTACATCTTCCAGTTTAGTTTCATCAAAAAAGCATCAAGTTCATGCACTCCAGGACTGCTGCTCAACCAAAACCAACCAAAGGGGACTGACTGGGAAATTCACTTCAGAAGATCACTCCTGGTCTGAATTAAAACATGAATATAGATGCACTTGTTGAGACACTCGTTTTTTGTGGTCCATTAAGCTTTGACAAATAAACACATCTCAGCAATAACCACACAGATCATCATCACAGGAACAGGATTTGTATTTTTGTTGTAGCTACAAAGGACAGTGACTAAAGCTCCCCATATACATGCTGAATTGGTTTCTTCCACAAGAGCTAAATGATTTTCAGCCTTAGTTTAATCACAGCTTACCATCTTAGCAGGTGGACCTCCACTGCAGCTGGCTTATCCCCTCTCTCCAAGACCCTGTCATTTTTATTGTCAAAAAGTACGCCAAATTGCACGTTAGCTACTCACAGGCCTGGAGTACAGGGCATGGGATCCCAGGAGTGGCCAGAATACCAGGGACACCAGCATCCCTACTCACAACCAGCCTGCGCTGCTTGGCTGAAGGACGAGGTCCAGCTCTCACGCACGTTGCAGGGCACTGGGTGCAGAGGAGAGGACCCCAGCAGCAGCAGCGCCAGGGCCCAGGCATCCCACTTGCTCTCAATGGGGTGCAGATATCACACAGTTTGCAATTTGACATCTTCAGCTTCAAAGTCAAGTTAGCAAAATGGCGGCTGTTTTGAAAGCATTACAAGGCACACAGAAAAATTTAAAATGCTGAAAAAGAATTATAACAGGGAACAGAAATTCCTCCATGAGCTATTAGTATGAAATCGGCCCAACAAACCATTTCGATCACCACTATGACTTAGCAGCACCTGACTGCTCAGTGAATTATCTTGGCAGTATCAACCCACCCTGTAGATAAGGACCAAATATCATCAAAGTCACCAATGAAGTCAGCATTAATTTGCAACATTTTGTAAAGGGCCTGAAGACCAGAAAAAGGATGAGAGTCACAAAACGAGTGACATCTTCTCGTACACCCAGATGTGGTCCCTTGATCTTCCTCCTGAGGCACTAGGACAAAACAGTGCGGAGGAATTGCCATTTGTGCTGTTCTGTAGATGGTGTATGCTCCTCCAGCCTGGCAGTTGGGAACTTTAAGACCCTTCCACTCTCAGGAAACCAATTGACGTGTCTTTTCTTGACGCAAGTTTTAACATCTACTCAAGTTAAAACCGGGTTTGTTTTATAGGATGCTAAAGGAAACAGTAGGAAACAACCAAAATTATGTTAGTTACCTGTTACATTTCAGCAATGGCTGAACTACAAAATCTTCAGTCAATCACTTCAAGTTTCTACCAGAACAAACTCCTAAATAGATATCCACCGATATGAAAGTGGGATTTTAAACTTTTGGATGGAAGAAATCAGTGCCTCGTCCTCTTGCTACATAAAATATCCCTTCTGTTCTCATTCCTTTTCCCAAGCCTTTTAGAAAGCCTAGTGAAAGTGAGAACACACCTTTCACACTTCCAAGACTGCACCTGAATTTTCACCTTGCATATTCAAACAAGGCAGCAAAAAAATTTAAGAAGAACCACAAGACATAAATGTATCGGTTCTCATGGAGAACTGAAAGGTACAGATATATCTCAGTCACTGTTTTTATTCTTTCCTTCACTGATGAAATTACAGTAATAAAAGAGTTATAAAATAGTGAATGTGACAGTTGTATGTTGAAACAGAGACACACAGAGAAGAACTGGCATTTTATTATTATTTTAATAAATACATAATCTAACTGATTTACTTAGATAAGACACGAAATGGGATGCGCTAGATCCAGTGTAATTATTTCTATTGACACAACCTGCTTTTGGTTTTTGGTGCTATATGACAGTAAATCCCTGCCATCTAAAGCCAACAGGAGATCTAATCTTCACTGCCTATAAAAGGGAGGCCCTGTACAACTACTGACACAAAGGAAACAGGACCATTATTTCCATTGATGTTCAGTGTTTTACACATCTTTCACATTATCAGCTGATGATACTCTTAGGAAAATGTAAAACTGAATTTCTGACCAGAATTTACATTGTTTCAGAATGAAGAGTAGAACATCAAAACAGGTACCAAAGGAAAAACAGCAAAGATAAACAGTGCATGAAATGCTATAGCGAAAGGACAGGTGACCACGGCTCCTTCTTGCTGCCAGTGGGAACGTGGGCAGACTGGTCTTCCCTTCCCACACCGTCGCAGAGTCGGGAAGCCTGCCTGGGGAAGGTGTGTAGCAGCGCCCATCCCAAACCACAGTGAAGAGATTAATAGAGGGTGATCTATCTTTAACCAATAGGCTCATCCAGTATAGGAGGTAAAAAACAGTTTAGAGAGGATAAATCTTCATTAGTTTCTTTGAATAATTAATTTATTATCAACTGCTGCAGCACAAGGCTCCCAGGGAAAAGCGAAAAAAGAAAAATTACCTCTAGAAACATTTTCATAAACTACATAGATATACTGGTCACTTTTCTAGGAACTTTCATGCATGTAACGCATTGCCTTGGCCGAGATCATTTGCAACAATAACAATAAACATACTTCAAGATACAAGACATTTTTTACATACAAGTAAATTTTAAACCCTGATTTTATCTCAGTCGAAATGACCAGTCTCTTGGAAAAATTGCACAAAATGTATTCAGCACTTCGAGAATAAGGGATATTGTTTTGAAGAGATGCATCATATTTTTCATACCGAATCTTGTGATACATTTCAGTCCTTACTTTAACTACAAAATTCATTGTAATTACAGAGGCACAATAGGTGTCTTTTTAATAAGGACCCAATATTTCATGCTATATTATTTTCTGCTTGTTACACTGAAAAAGAGTCTCCCATGCTACTATTTCCAACATATGTATGGAACAGAATTTGAATTGAACCGTTGTTGAGTCTCTATATTTCTACAACTTTTCTGAAAACATTGCCTCAGAAACAACATGCAGGACTGCATTCTTCAAATTTCTGAGACCATAACGTTCTAAGATTTGCTTTTGTAGTATGACCTGCATATATGATATACTCTGTTTCCGCTAGAAGGTGGAAAAATATGCTAAGAAGTACGCTCAATGTTAGGAAAGCATATTGAAACTAAGTTTTGTAGAAAGCATACAAAAAAAGCCCCAAATAAGATATATCCAAGTCAATCAGCACCAGGGTTAGGTATTTTTTACCTCTGCTATTCAGAGATAACATTTTCAGCCAAAAAGACTGCCAGTGCTTTGAACTGGGATAGCCACAGCATGGTCAGCAGGTCCATCTAGATTTTCTTCATTCCATGCCTAAAGTGAGGCACTAGAGCTAGGAAACTAAAACCCTTCCCTGCAGATGGACCATGAGCTAGGTTTCTGCCAGGAAAAGCTGTAAGCCCAAGGCCCACCTCCCCACCCCTGATGAGACAGAATAAATTAAAAAACAAATGAAAAGCAATCCATTCTTCCTTATTTGACCATACCAGGCTTGTAACCTGCTCTCAAAAAACGAAATTACAGAAACACAGCGATGTAACCAACTTAGCACACAACAGATAAAATGGGGATGCAAGGCGATAATCGTGTCTCAAAGGACAGAATGAATTCTGAGTTGACCTCTGCAAAGAATATGCAACTCCATGCCCAAATTTGGATCTAGACAGATATACCGGACACATCTTATTTCTCTGTAAGCCTGCGTTTAAACACAACTTCACATCAACCTCACTTCTGCATGTGCATACATCTTTGGGAAGAAAATGATAGCTGACATAGAGCAATAATCCTCTGGCAAAACATTTTACAAAAGATGACAGAAAACAGGCAGCACAAGTAATGGGAACCTCTGGAGAAGATGCCAAGGGAAAATGGGAAAATATAATCAAAGAAAATCAGCTAATTAAGGCACTGGTATAACAAACACATCTGAATGACTAGAGTTTTAAATAAACATAGACTAGATCATAAACTTACAGATGTTGTCAAGGTACGGTAAGGATGAAAGAAAATCCTCTGTGACTAAGGATGACTGACTTGTGTGATCAGTTGAAGAAAACAATATGAATTCAAAATAAAAATGCTCCAGGACAAAAAACAGGACCTATGAAGAGAAGAAAGGAGAAAATGTTAAAAAAAAAAAAGAAAAGAAAAAGAAAAGGAAAGAATTGTGTGTAGTCTAGCAACAACAATAAATCTTCTACAAAGTTAAAACTAAGAAGAGGAAAAACACAGTGACTTTCTAAGAGGATCAAATGCTCAAACAGCATCTGTGTCAAGTGCTGAGAGTCTATCAGTCTTAGCAGAAGAAAAAATGTACCATGTACACTTATTAAATTCCAAACATTGCAGTGCAAAGCTGTAACACCTTTCACACTATATCAAGCTGCTTCTGGAGAGGCTGGGAAGTAAAAAAAGCTAAAAATGGACCATCAAATTTTAACTTTTGCTTGTGCAGCAACTAAGTATCATATTAAAACTTGAACTAATGGGATGAGTAATGTATGCTATGAAAACTGGATTTATGTTAGAACACCCGCGCTCCCACAAAGGATGCTGAGCCCTGTAAGAGCCCTACTAGTGACCCAGGACCCATCTTTTCACCATACTCTTTCCCCAGCTGAACAATAAGGATGATGACATTGGCACCTTTTAGGAAGAACACTGAGATCTGTTCATTAAACTAGACAGACAAGAACTAAGCATAACTAGTATTTTCATGAAGCGAAAGACAGGATAAGGAGAAGAGTCTAAGATATATCCTGTAGCAAAAAAAAACGTTAAAAGGGACAGGAAGGTTTACATACTGCATTTGTGTGTGAGATTTTAATTTAGTTACAACCAACTTCCAAGATTACTATAGCTGAAAGGAGCTGAGAGTAAAAAAGAAGCCCTCGTTTGTTTATTTTGTTTAAAGTAAACATTGTTTGCTCAACTGCCCTGAGTATTTAAACTTATTTCTTCCTGCAAGAGATGAATAATACTTTGAGGAGAACAAGCTTTGTAAACCCATAACATCTGCAAAGATTCTGGGCACAGACTAGCATCTGAAACCTATTTCGTCGTATGACTAACTTCCTAGTTCATATATTCCCTTTCAAGAACAAAACACAAGTTCAGTTTAGTTTGTTGCTAAGTACAAAATACACTTACCGAAAATTGTGGACTAACACGTGCTAAGTGCTACTTACCTGCAAAAGAAACCAAACAGAGAGTTACTTAACAGCACAACTAACTGCACAGGAGAGCAGATATAATTTAGGTGGCTTGGTGGTTAATCATTCTATTTTTAACACCAGAGTTAGATGGAAAAATGGAGTGAATCAAGGATTTCATCAAAAAGAAATATAAATTACAAACTCCAGGTTGAATACTGTGATGTGCTGTGCAAAGTTCAGTCTCCGCGAAAATGCCTCATGGCTTGAACTTCACAGTCCCCGAGGGGATGGTGAGACTGCTGAGACAAAGGGCTCACACAAAGGCCTGTCTGCTCTGAATTGCTTCTGTCTCCTCTCAGATGAGCCCCTGTAACACGGAACACAAGCACCTCACAAGACACTGTCTCTAGCATGTTAATTTCCTGGACTGACTTCACGGGAACCATGAACCAATATTGTTTATATTACACAGAATTTCACAACTTAAATAACTAAATTCATTAGTACACCACACTAAGGCACTGAGAGTTGGGTAAGAGTACTCCTATTACCGGATCTCACATTTCCATGTCTTGGCCCCATTTTTCTTTCAAAACTTTCTTCCTTCTGAAAACCACACGTGCAGCATCTGTTACTTTCTTTGTTTCTATCACATGTGACAAAGTTGCAAGGTTGTAAGCCATTAACAGCAGCATCTTCAATCAACGATAGAAAGGTTGGTCGGACGGAGCCTCTGCACAACATCTAGTCCAACTGTTCTACCGGGACTGCATTTTCACATAAATAGATAAATTCTTGAGTTTAGTGTTCTTTGAAATAGAAATATCAAACAAGGAGTTAAATAAAGGGACAACACATTTTCATTGGTACAATCTTATAATTAAACAGTTCTAAATATATACTACAGTCAGACACCACATCTTTTTACAGCAGACAGTCTATTATTGTGGTACGTAGAGATACAAAGGATTGAGGTTAATGGAGTTAACAGTTGTTCATCTAAACCCAAAGTCCACAGAAAATTGTCTGAATACTCTTTGGCATGTGGCATCTTTGGCACTGTTCTACCAAACATTGTGTTATTTATCCCTTAAATCACAAAAGACATATGAAGATGCCACAAATCTTTTGAACATATATACTGTCCACAGATGTACCAAATTCACATTTTTTCATCATATACACAATGTCCAAAGCCTAGTTCATAAACCCACTCTGCATTCCTATTGAGGTCCTGGCAGCTTCCATAGCAGAGAAGACTGACAAGTGGAACAGAACATCGTTAGAAACATGATCTACTAGAATCCACCATGGCAATGGGGCCTTTTGCTTTGAAGACTCAAAACAGGATAAAAAATTGAACAAAAAATCTTCTCAGAAATAAAGGTTATATTTAGGGAAGGAAAACAAATATATCAAAATCACTGGGATGATAACAGAAACAGTGGTGTAGGCTTAAAAATGGCAAGACATTCCCCTGATAGCTTTGCCATTGATCATACCAGAAATCTTGTTAAATGCATTTCATCTCAGCTCAAAATTTGAAACAGGTCTCTTGCAGTCTAAATAAATCCAGCAAAGGCGTGTTCTTCTTTTGAGCCAAGTTTGTTATCAATTATGCTAAAAAGTACAGAAGAACAGCAATCTTTAGATTTCTGACTATAAGCCCAACAGGTATTTTTCATATCTAGAATTCCCCTGGTGATGTAAGGAGATTAATGCAATACACTATTCACAACATTATGACACACTATAATTATCACCATGGATGCCAGAAACAATTTTGCCCACTGCGATAGACTGGGTACCATCCAAAAGAAACAAAACCAATCCAGATTTTAAAATATATGGGTACAAATGCACTATACTTTGATCGCACTGACAAGAACTTCAAGGAACCCAAGGACAGCTGGGGCTGGGGAAAGAATGATGCCAATTTAATCTTTCAGACTGACAGTTCTGTTTGGGACAAGGAAAGCTGAGCGGATATTATTCAGCAAGGGAAAATCACTGTGGAGGAAGAGAAGCTGTAGGAGTAATATATTAAAAATAAATATGGAACTTGAAGGCATGTTTAATGTAAAGCAAGCCAAACGCTTTGCTAAAAAATGTGGCCTTTGTACTCTTTTGAAACTATTACATGCTAAAAATGTGGCCCTTGTACTCTTTTGAAACTCTTACCATCGTTGATTTTTTTTTGCTTTCCTCGAGCTAAGTCCCTGAGCAGACATTAAAATAGTTGTAAATGGTAATTAGTATTCAGAAACACATTTGACCCTGAGAAATAGAAAAGCAGGAGCTCAGCTTCGCTGCTCTAGGACAAACTCTGTCCCTGACACCCTGCCTGGGCAAAGAGCTTCCGAGGCCTCGCAGCCCCCGGCCCCTGGGCACAGCGCGATGCCCACGCCCACTCCCACATGAGCGTGCCATGGAGAAGCCCCAGCAAGGGGCCATCACGGGACGGTGAAGGCTGTGGGTGGCACCGACACACGGGGCTGTAGTCCTTGTCACAGCGAGTGATGAGCACTGCTGAGTCTTTGGGAAACTGGGAAAAGTTGAACTTGCAGATCAGTTGGAGGGAAGGAAAAGCTGCTAGGAAAAGCTTCTCCAGTTAAAGCTAACTCTGGAAACAACTGTAATTTCCCAGGAAATCCAGCTCTGGTGTTTGCACAGGGCTGTTACTTACATGTCATTTGTAAATAATCCTGCCCCAAGGCACACAACTTTAAGGACGAACCAAGACCCTTCAAATCTTACGTGTCTTCTCCAACAGAAAACCGACTGGCAGCTCTGCATCTGCTCCTACTCATCACAAGCAATCACGTAGACTTGATTTGGCCTCACAGCCTTCCCAGACCTGCCTTTTCACAGCACTTCATGTCCTCTTCTTCCCTCCTGCACACTGGACAAGTCGTGCTTCAAGCTGGCCACAGAAACATGGACAGGATTTGTCCTCAAGAATTTCTTCATCCCAAAATTCCATTTATGCAACAGTTGCTGCCTTCATAGGATGACAGTAAAAAGGCACCAACAGTGCAATCTGACGCCATGCCCCTGGGGATCACTTAAATGACTGGCTTGAAACCTACCACGCACATTTCCCTCCAGGAAGCAGAAATATAATACTTTCAATGATTTATCGAGAGCTGTTGAAAAGTCTTTGCCAACCTCAGGAAATCAGCAAAAGTTATATTTTCACTGGGTTTAGAAAGAGGGGAAAACAACACAGAGACTGTAGGTGTTCCTCTTGGTTTTCTTTTTGAAGTCCTGAATTCATTGAATGCCTAGCTCGTCATATAAACAATGGACATAGCTGAATGAGGCTACAAGATGCAAGGATGTGCTTTCAGTCAACAGGCTATAATTCATTTGTCACCTGAAAGAAATGAGAGCATTTCCCCATGTTTAGAACAGGCACGGCCAACCCATCCACACTGCTAAAGGTTTCTAAACTCACAAAGGAGGGCCTACAGCTACCAGGTTTTCATATACACGTTAATCACATTAGCAATGTCAATGTCCACTGAGGTAAAAAGGAAATACAATAACATATACCTGCAGAAAAGCTTTCCCCAGAAAGAGTAAGGAGCATCCCTGTAACTCTCCTTCAAAATTCCCGCTGTCTTCTACTGTAATCCCAACAGAAATCGGCAACATTTGTGCTTTACCAAAAATCTCTCACTAAAACTTACATCCTCCTTTGAGCCAGAAGAGATCCTGTGAGCTGGTTTCTCCCACCTGTGCCCAGAGAGAAGGATGTATTCCTCTGGACAGCAAATACAAATACTTTAAGGTTAAATTCTGTTTTAGTAGATATTTCTGTAATGTGTATATGCTATTTCTCAGATAGGATATTGGACTTCTGCTTCACCCCCCCCATATATGCTATAACTGATCTACTTAGCTACATCTATATTTAATACACTCTAATAATACTGCCTAAAAAAGTTTGCTTTTGTTCACTTCCTAAACAATAGTGTTCAGCTTTCAAAGTTATTAAAGATGCACCTAACTTCAAACAATTATACACTGTGGCCTAATCAAAAGCATATTGAAATCAAACTTTCATTGATTTTTAAATAGCATTTGGATCTAGTTTTTGGTGCTCAAAGAAAGCATTTTTATTTCAGCATATTTCATTGCATTCAAAAACATTTAATCCACTTCTGGCACTCTCTCTTAAATGTAATTTTCCACAGATAATAATAAAAAATTCAGGATTGCAGTAGTCCCTAAAAAAATAAACATCAATGAACTTGCATCCACTGAGTTGGTGTTTCAGTATGAGTCAGAACTTTATTTCTTACCAAAGAACAACCACCACATTGTTCTCTCCCTCCATAAACTGCGAACAACAACTGTCATCCAGATACTGGTAATAAGTAAAAAGGCTTATATCAAATCTAATGACTTTCGTGATCAATAGCCCTAAAATTCAAAAATTGTTTGTAAATTAAATGTAGATCTCTGCGTACACTCATTACACCTGAATGCTTACCATAACAATGCACTTCAGTTCTTTTCTAAAATTCCTTACATCTTTTTAAGTTATGGGTCAAAATTCTTACTCAAACAGGTCATGAACTAAGTTTTGCTGGACCAAGGACTGTAGATTTTGGCCTCAAATTCAGAAGGGAACCTGGACAGGGAAATTCCTCATGCCAATAGATCTTTAAGTAACACCATGATTTCTGTTACAGATCTGTTTTTATCTGGGTAAGTTCTCACATGTATTGCAACAATTATTTCTGATTACACAAACTTGGCTGATTAGCTTTAGATAATCTGCATCTCTTCACTAGAAACAAGTTCCCCTCCTTCACGCTGAAAGTCATCAGTGTTGAGATGGAAACAGGTACATGAAAGCTGCAGCACAGTCTATCCCCTTGCTTTCAGCTTTTCCCAGTACAGAAATGCAACAGCTCCAGATATCATTTTTTAAAACATGCCTTTCTCCAAACATCAAATGCTTGTTCATGTTACCAGCACAAAACCTACTTAGAAACAATTGCAATAATGCCTGTGATTGTATGCACAATTACATTACAAGAAATTGATGGAAGCTTTGTTCCAGAAGCTGGCAAATTTGTATGGATTTATCCAATCTATGCTTTGGATAAAGTCATTCACCCCAACAAATAATTTCAGGAGCTCATTGGTCCGCAGAGTCGAAAGTTTGTGCTTGTGCTAAAGGGTGACATTTGAAATGCAGCAGATCTGCCATTATTTTTAGCTTCGCACTCCCAATAACATAAAATACAATAATGCTGAGCTTTGCTAGGCAAAACCTGATCTAAATCAAAACAAGGGGGGCTCATACAACCCAGTCTCATGTTCCACTAATTCAGTGTAAATTCTCCTATGTACCAATCTACTTCAAAGATTTTTTTTATTTAAAAACTTAGAGACACTGCAGTCATTGTCAGTGACTGACCTTGACGCAAACATCAGTTGATTATCTGTCAGACATCCCCTTTTTGAGCAGGCAGCTTCTGATCCTTTTTTAGCATATGCCTTTCCGAACCATTGCTCATTCCATCTATCACCAGCACTGTTGTTTTGTACTGTCTGCATTTGATTTTTAAATACTTGAAAAGAAAGTATTCTATTGATAACCTCCTTAATACTTTCCTATTCCAAAAAGAGTCATTTTAAATATCCTTTAATATTCCACATTTTTCCTTAATTTGAACTCCCATGTCACTCACTGCCTCTCATCTATTTGTTTATTGGTATTTCTGCATTCTGCCTACGCCCTCTCATTGTTACCTCCTGATACCTTTAACACCAAGTTGTTACTATAAAGTGCCTTTCTGTTTCGTCAGTGCCCTCACATTGCTCTATCCCATTTATGCTCACAAAATATGTAACAGTTTTAAAATTAAACACAAAATACAGAAATGCTGTAACAACTGAGAACTTCAATTCATGACTTCAGAATCACAAATACTAGAACCAGCTCTCAGCTGGAATTCACTTTAATTTAGTTTGCTTCAGAATGAGGCTGTCCAAAACAAAATTCTTAACTGGATTAACAAGCATTAGCTGAACTTTCAGTTTCATGATTCAGCTTAAATTGCTTGTAAGGGCATATAATTATGCCAAATAAAACATAAAATTGAAAAAAATTCAGTCAACATTCTAAGAAAATGGTGATTTTTCTTTAGTCATGGAAAAATACTGTGACTGCTCAAGGATAAGAAAGACCTAGGTTTGAATGCTCGGAGACCCAGGGTACTGAGTACACATCCTTCAATCTCTTCCACAAATGCTTCTTCCTATGGGCTGCCATGTTCTTATCTCGGACGTTTTCAGCAGAGATGCAGATGCAAAGCTCATGCCCAGTTGGCTGAGACATCGGCAAAGCCCCTGGCCCAATGTGGGCTCACTGCACTGAGGGTTTGCACACATACACACAGTAAATCTGACCTTTCCACGACGTGCCAAGCCTTACCACATGTGCACAAGGTGCAGGCACCAGGGGTTTGCCAAGCGAACTGCACACACACTGCTCACCCTGTCCATGTGCTCGGGAAATAACGGGGCACAACAGGAGCAACCAAAAGGCTACCACATGTATTGAAATGCCAGGCAAATTCCTCCTGACCACAATGTCTACCCTGAAAGAACAAATGGCATCTTCAGCAAAAGGCTACCCCCACAGACTCCCATGTCAAAGTCAGTCCGATTTTGTTTCTGTTTCATGTATTTTTACAACTCCTCTTTCTGAAGGCTGCTCCAAGGCCTCACTGCTTTCATGTTTAAAACCTTTTTATAATTAACAGTCTTCATCTATCCCTTCCCATTTTTACCTACTAGTGCTAATGACCTTACAGAGAGATGTAAGATGCCTTTAGAAGTCTTCATTCAACTTGTTTGAAGAAATCTCTTACTCATCCCTATTCCCCGTAATCCATCATTTTCATAGCCCTGCTTTGTACCCACACAATTTTGATTTCATCTGTCTCTAACAGGACTTGAGCTACATTTAAAAACCACCACTGGAAATTTCTCAGCCAATAAATTTCAGGAGTGCATTTGCCTTTTTTTGGTGACATCTCACTAGCGGGGTTGGTGGTTCATGGTATGGCTTAGCAGTACACACCAGTGCCTACTGGTCAGTCCTTTCCAGACTGGTGGAAATCACTGGGGCTGGTGACTCCCACTCTGCAAACAGTTCTTGTTGTCTGTCCCCAGCCACTGCAATTCAGGTCGATCTCATTTCCTTTCCTGAGCTACATGACTGGAGGACGCAGAGAAGCCCGAGCCAGACTCTTCTTGGAGTTGCACAGCAATAGAATAAGATGCAACAGACGCAAGTTGGAAGTGGGAAATTCCACTTAGATATAAGGATTTTTTTTTTTTAATTACAAGGTGGCCAAATAATGAAACGGCTTGCCCCAAGCAGTTGTAGATCTCCCTCCTTGGAGGTATTCCAGGCTTGACTGGACACAGGCCTGAGCAACCTGATCTAATTAGACCTGCTTTGAACTGGGGGATGTACTAGACGACCCCTTGCAGGTCCCTTTCAACCTAAATTATTCTAGGGTTTTTAGTCTGGTGACTTGATCAGTCAGTTTTTTCTGACTGATGAACTGTTGTAATTGTTATACATAAGGTACTCTTTATGCTTATTTTGCATGATTTAAACCAGTGTGGTGATTTCATTTTATGCTTGTCTTTCCTGACTGTGACAACAAGGCTGTGTTTTTCATTTGCTGTAAACTTTTTGTCAGCTTCTTCAGGTCTGTTTTGGAGGTGGTTATTCACCCATGTAGATCTGGACTCTTTCACCTTTCTTCCCAAGCAAGACAAGAATTCAGGTTTTTCTACAGGTTCTGCACCTCTGACCTATGGAATTCTACTTTGGCCCTATATTCAGCTCTTGAGCTCATGATTGTAGCTATGAGCATGAACGAGACTCCTTAAAGTTTATGCTTTCAAAGTTAGAAGATAAAACAAATTACAGACCTACTTTTGTCCATCTGATCATTTAATTTCAGTAGCGTTACAGTGAGGTTCTTCCTAGACATAATTCTGGCATGCCTACGTCCAGTCCAAAAGAGCATAATCTCCTGCTGGCACAGGTGCTATTAAATAAAGGAATATCTTATATACAGGAATAATTGCGTTCAACCATCTTTCTCCAATATGTATTTAACAAGTAATATGGCATAGCTATTGTGCCTGGCATTGCGTGGCTGTGAATCAGAGTCACATTCAAGGAATACAAAATTACACATTCATTTTGCAGTATTTATGATGTAATCTATGAACACAGGTGCTTACTGTTTGCTCTTCAGAAGCGCTGAGGATCTACACCTTTAAGCTGCAAATACTTAACTCTATCAGCTGTCAGGTGCACATCTCCCCTCAGCAAACTGCAGGATAGAGGCTTCATTTATTTCTGCTCAATTCATCACATTTTAGCCAGCATGGAAGTCTGGAGTCCACCAACAGTATAATAAAATTAACACTCACACACACCCCCCCCCTTCACCTTAACCTTTCAGGCCAAGAAGCTAACCATCCCTGACGGCAAAGGAGCCTGGCCTTGCTATGGAGTCAGTAAACCCTCTGGTTTCACGGGATGCAGCCAGTTTGTCTACAGAGGCCATTCCTTGAGTGCAGGTGGGTATCATACAGAGACACCCCCAATAAAGATTACTTCAGGTTGTAACTGGTGCTGTGGGAGTTCCAGTTAGCATCGGCTGGTGGGAGGCAAAATGTCTGCTGGCATCTTCTCTTCTCAGTTCTCTCCAACCACACTTTCAGCAATCAGGAGAGCTGGCCCTTGTATTATGCTTTCTGCTGTAACCCTAAACAAACTCAAGCCCTTCACTACTTGACTTCATTTCTAAGACTTCATGTCTTGACTAATTTCATTTGCTCCCAGCTCCTGCAAGTCCTGGGAGAGCACACTTCTTCATATGTGAAATGCAGCTATTTGAAATCATGCTGCCAAAATAGATGTACACACTTCAAACTCGAAGCAACAGGATAAGCAGCATTTTAAAAGTAAAACAAGCACAAGCTAGGCAGTGTTTTCCTGCTGACAATGTGTACGACAACGTAGCAGACATGTACTTTTAAAATGCAGGTGGGCTTTTATTCCTGGCAGTGCGATGAGAGTGGTAGTTCTGGATGTGGGGGAATCGACCCCCCAGAAAAGGGGATTTGCAATGATACAGCACAGAGGTAGCCTGGAGCAAGCTGGCACCATCTAGAAGGCTGGAAGAGAGCCAGACAAACTACGGCCCAGGCTCCTTGGAGCCTTGTCTGACATCAGAGCTGGTCCTCACTTCGGTGGGAAATGCACAGGCACAGGATGAGTGGGAGCAGGTAGATGGCAGGTATCGCCTGCGCTGCGCATGCAAAAGGGTACAAATTACAATCCCTTGAGCACACAGAGGCAAAGCAAGGTACACAATGTCTTATTATATTAAGGCACATTAGGAAAATGACTGTTTACATTGGTATACAAGGCTGTGAACATGCAAAGCGGTAACTATCAGCACAGGCATCAGCATGTTCTCTCAACTTTGACATGTTCATGAGAGTCGTAACAAAAGAAAATACACTTGAATCATAACAACTATTGCCCAAGAAAGGTAGTGTTTAGCACATATTGTCTCTCTACATTATTTCTGACTATTGAAACTAAGTCAGAAATTGGTATCATCAGTTGCTATTGCTATCCTGAGCAATTTATTTCTCCCCAAAGACGAAATGTGTACGATCATCAATAAATAAACAAATTCAACCCACTGAAATAGCACATTTGGCACTGCAAGGCTATCTAGGTGCTGTGTTGTTAAAATACCTTTAGTCAAGATTTGGTACAATGTCTTACCTTGTACTGCCTGGTGAAAAGGAAGTTATTTCTCAGCTTTCTACTTTTTCATTTAATTTTTAGGTTTTTTTCATAATGGTAGCAGACCTCAAATCAACACGAGGTTTTAGGAGGAAGTGCCAAGACCTATTGCCTAAAGCGTGTACCCCAAAATCTCAGAAAGTTGGCTTCGTTTGAACACCAGCTAGAGCAGTAAATGCCGTAAACAGAAGAAATACATATCCTCAGCTCTGATGGATGAAAGAGTGAAAGCAAGGGGGGGACTGCAAATAGGTTTCTCCCCCACCCTCCGTCCCCTTTCAGGGCAAGTCTTTTTCTCCAGACAGGCTCTTGGCTGAGCAATACCTGTTCATTTCCTGCATCAAAGCAAACTCTATGAAGTCTTCTTCGATGCACTTCCATATATCTCTGTGTGCCATCCCGAAAGACTGGCTGCCTCCCTCTGCCTCTCCCAGCAGTGGTCTGGCTGCGGAGGCAGTGCTCACCACATGTGCTTGCCAGCTCTACCCGCCTCTCCTTGATGGGCTTCTCCAGCAGTGCTCAGGGAAAGGGCAGCCTGCTCTGCACCCCAAAGGCCCCCTGAAAGGAGGGGTGCAGGGGCCAGGGCCGGCTTCCCTTCTGCTCTGCAGCTACAGCCATTTAACGGAGCATATGGCCCGCAGCAGGAGGGAAACTCCTCAACCTCAGCCAGGTTAATAACGAAAACACTCAACGACTGGTGTTGTGACCAATCTCACTGAATACTAGTATTAATGACATTGGCACAAAAACACAAAAGCAAACAAATAAATTTCCTGAGGCCTAAATGTCTGGAGGCCTTGTCAACAGAAGGAGGATTGGGGGGCTCACACAGCAAGTGCTGGATTTTCTGGAGGGGTAACAGAAATGGGATGAAATTTAATAGCAGAGTGCAAGGTCAGAAGCTTTGGAACTAATAACAAAACTTTCTGCTATAAACTATGAGGTTGTCAGGTGGAGGAGCTGCGTAAGGAGAAGCATATTTGTTGAATATGGAATGTCTGCAAATCATCAGCCATGAAAACAGTAAACCCATCACATGATGTATCCTCAGAAGAGTGAAGGAAGATATAATTCCCATGGTAAAGGCCCCTGTGAAAGCTCCTCCTTTCAAATGCTAAGTACAATGCCAACCATGTTTCAGAAAGAGTCCTTCCAACCAGAACAGGCCCAGAAACAGGCTTCAAAATTATCAAGATAACTTTCTAATGCAACAGAACTAAACAACCGCATGTTTTACACGAGCAAGACCAGGACAGGAAGGATAGTATTCCTGTCTGGTAATTTACCAGGCAAATAAAACACTCCAAAGGGGGTTTTAAGCTAAAAGACACACAGGTACAAATTTTAGAAGAAAATTAGAAAAAACATGCCTAGCAGCAAAGCTCTGTAGGTGCCTCCCCATCAGAGTCCCATCATCTTAAGTGGGGTTTGAAAAGTTCATAGAAAGGTGAAGGTCAGAGGAGTAAATGTGATGAAACAGGGTTGGATTTACAGCAGGAAAACTACTACTTTTAAGTTACATATTAGCATCGGATTGTTATCCAGCACTTTCCTGTGTTCTCTGCAGAAAATGTCCACAAAATTTGTTTATTTTTTTAGCATTTCTGAATAGCACTGGCAAGTTTTTTTCCCCTCCATTTCTTGCAAAAGTGCCAGTACCTTTTTTGCTTTTCACACTAACACTGTAACGGTGCATCTCTCAAACGCCTGAAGGTACGCCTGACAGCTTGTCTCCTGCTGTGCCCCACACAACCTCTCCGCAGCACAGAAAAGTAGGACGTGCCCATTCTCCCTTGCTCCAGCTGCCTCCTCTCAGCTCTTATTATTTTTGTAATTTCTAAAATAGTATGGTGTATTCCTTCAAATCTATGCTGTCTGTCACCCTTTCCTAGCCTACAAATAATGCGATCTGCCACCTGGAAGAAACACATCATTTGCACTGCTCCCTCCACCTAGATGCTGTGGCAGACACATCTCTTCCCATTAAACAAGACCCCTTGCTGTAGAGCAAGACTGTCCTTAGCCTTGCACCACAGTAACTGCTGAAGGATTATGCTTCACAGTCAGAAAGAAAAAGCATGCAAAATACAAACCTGGCTGTTAAAAAAATGTCAACCTTGTGAAAAACAAAATCAGCGACAAGAAAAAGAGGCTTGACAAATTGTATAAATAACGCAGCAGCAAGTTTTCTGAGGGAAGAGTTAAAGTAAGTCACGAAAAAGTAAAGTAGAATCACAGAATCACAGAATGGTAGGGGTTGGAAGGGACCTCTGTGGGTCAACTAGTCCAACCCCCTGCCGAAGCAGGGTCACCTACAGCAGGCTGCACAGGACCTTGTCTAGGCAGGTCTTGAATATCTCCAGAGAAGCAGACTCCACAACCTCCCTGGGCAGCTTGTTCCAGTGCTCCGTCACCCTCAGAGGGAAGAAGTTCTTCCTCATGTTCAGACGGAACTTCCTCTGCTTCAGTTTTTGCCCGTTGCCCCTTGTCCTGTTGCTGGGCACTACTGAAAAGAGTCTGGCCCCATCCTCCTGACACCCACCCTTCAGATATTTATAGCCATTTATAAGGTCCCCTCGCAGCCTTCTCTTCTTCAGGCTAAACAAGCCCAGCTCCCTCAGCCTTTCCTCATAGGACAGATGCTCCAGTCCCCTCACCATCCTCGTAGCCCTCTGCT
>Ga0065711_1000529_pt1 | contig 68842 bp, 39 predicted proteins | sample Hoacrofraction12_FD_59098 | JGI IMG/M metagenome (GOLD analysis project Ga0065711, IMG submission 59098) | Hoatzin crop microbial communities from Cojedes, Venezuela - Epithelial fraction 12 v2 (version 2) | ecosystem: Host-associated > Birds > Digestive system > Esophagus > Crop | place...
GCTCTTTGCCAGGAGGCCACTCCAGGTAGGTCTTTGTGTTCATGATCTTCCGCAGCTTGCAGAACCTCTTGGGAATTGCCTTGCTCTGGATGGGCTCCAGGAGGATGAGAATCGCTGCATCGTTGTTCTCATCAAAGAGGCGGAAGTGCGAGAAGTCCAGCTCGTATTTGCACCACTCGCTCTGCACAAAGTGCTCAGACAGCACAAAGAGTGTTTTGTGGCTCTTCTCTATGGAGTCAATGATGTTGTCCACAATCCACTTCCCAGGCACAAAGTCCCGCTTGTGGAGGCAGAGCCGAAACGGCGGGCAGGCCTGCTCCAGCTCCTGCACCATCACGTTTTCCACCCAGTCAGAGTCATTCTCGCTGTAGGAGACAAAAGCATCGTAGCAGATGTCCTTGGAGGGGACTCGCTTGGGCTTCCGCTTGGCTTGCAGCCATGCCCAGGTCATTCTCAGGTACCAGATGGCGTGGTACTTGTAGCCGACAGCCACGAGGAGGAGGATGACCAGGAACACTAGGGCGCAGATCAATGACACCACGAGGGTCCTGTGGCACTCCAACAGGGAGAGGTGCACAGCTCCAACCTGCGCCCCTCTCACTGCCAGGGGAGAGTCACAGATGTACTTGTCTGGCCACCCCACCAGCACCTGGGCTATCCTGGCCTGGTGGTGGATGAAGGAGAGGAATTCGCAGGAGCAGATGAAGTTGTTGTCGCTGGCATCCAGCAGCTCCATTTTCTTGAAGGACTCCAACTCTTCCCTGGAGAAGCTGTTGAGCTTGTTTCTGCTGATTGTCATGGCCACTAAGTTAGGAACGGGTGCAGCACCAGGCAAGGTTTTCAGTTGGTTTTTTGCAAGGTATAGCTCTTTGAGAAGTGGCAGATGCAGTCCAAACTCCTTCAAGTTGTTAGCACTAACATCCAAAACTTCCAGCGTCGGGGGAATGCAAGTCGTTAGTTGAGGAATTTGAGTGCTGGAGAGGTTTAAATATTTCAGGGTTTTTGGCCATTTGCACACATCTGGAATCTCACCAAAGTTATTTTGGCTAATGTCTAAGAGAATTAGTTTTCTTAGATGAGACAAAGTTTTACCCGTCATTTCTAAGTCACGCAGTGAATTCTGACTTAAATTTAGAGTTTGTAGTGAGGGCCAAGCATGCTGGCAGGCCGAATGCTCCAAACTCTGGTCTCCAAGCAAATTTGAACTAAGGTCAAGATACTCTAATGACTGAAGATGCTGCGAAATGCTGCATGGTACCAAAAAGACCTTGGTGTTTGCAACTGTGACTTTGGTAAGAAGAGATAGTAGACCTTCCACAGCCCGAAGATCTGTAAACAAATAAAATTGTTCAATAGATAATTTCTCTATTGTCAGAACTTTTACCGTCTGTGATTGGTTTGCTTGAATTTGTATTTCCCATCGTCCAGTTCCCAGGAGTCTACAGTCTATCAACTCCAACTCTACCAATTTTGGCATGTCTGCTAAAATGCTGATCATCTCAGGCACAGTAGCATCTGTTAACAAGACCTGTTTAAAAGAAATTTTCTTTGCAAAAGACGATGACATAACTCTCAATAGTTGCATTTCAGCAGGTGTACTGAATGCTATCTTTCTCACTTCTAAGCAAATGACAGAGTGCAGAAGGTCCCCGACAATTGCTGAGAATACAGTAATACTTCTTAAGTTTATGATCATGTGATTTATCTGCTTGATCGATTTCAAACTTCCTGGCTCATACTGACTGAGATTACCGCCATCAATCCACAACTTGTCAAGAAACGCAATGCCCTCAAAGTTTCCTTGCCTCATCGTGGAGAACCATGGGTTGCCCAGGTGGAGAGAGCTCAGGTTCCTCAGGTTAGAAAAGGGGGAGCTTTCCCCCAGGTCTCTGTAGGTGTTCCCCTGAAGGTGGAGGTGTTGGAGAGAGAAAAGGTGCCCAAACCACACAGGGGACAAGTGAGCCAAGCTGTTGTTTGATAAGTCCAAGAGCTCCAGTTTCCCAAGGGAGAGAAATGAGTCCTTGTCTATTGAGCTGATTTCGTTGCACTGTAGCAGCAGAACTCTCAGGTTGAGAGCCTGCTGCAGATCCTGGGATCGGATGTGCTTTATCCTGTTGTGGGCCAGGTCTAACGTTGTGATTTTGCCTGTGAGCCCCGGGGGAACGAAGTCCAAGCCCATGGAAGAGCAGTTGCAAAGCTGAGTGGCATCGCATGAAGGACAGGCCTGCTTCAGCACTTGCTCTTTGGAGAGGTTTGCAGCTAAGGCCATGTAGATGGCCCACACTCGCCAAGTCTGTGTAGTCATTGTTTTGCCTAAAATATGAAATACAGTCAGAGCAAAGAACATGAATAGTTAGTTTTGATGAAGCTACAGTTTGGATACAGCTAAAACATAACTCTTGCTGTTCTGTCCTGTTGAAGGCACTGTAAATATATTTGGTACTAGCACTGTTCAGACATGAAACAATTAGTGAAAACAAGGTGTATTATATGTAAATATTCCAGAATCATTTGCTAAATGCTAAGTACACTGAATTTACTCTTCTTTTCCCCGTGGTTCCTAATTTTGGAATGAGGACTATCAAATTATTTAACAGCTGCACAAAAATATTTTCAGATTCACCTAAACATCTGAATAATCACTTTATTACTAATCTGATCTTTCACCTGTTTAGAATATAGTCCCCATACATCCCCCTTAGCCTCTGCTTAGGTCTTTTTCTTCTGGATCTGTGACTATTATTTTGTATATTTGTACTTTACTCGAGGGAGTCTCCTGTAGGTTTTTCAAATCCTAGTTACATCAAGAAAAGTCAGTGTCTTGTGGGAGATACTGGCGTTCACATCTAATACTCATTTCAAGCATATGTCTAATCCCATTTCTGACCATAGGGAGAAAAAGGGTGTATATGTTTCAGTCCTTTTCCACATTTTATCTGCCTTTGGCTACTCTAACTGTAAATGTGCTAGCAGCAGGGAAATAAAATACTTGCATAGGCCATCGTTATCATGTTGCGATTAGTCCAATACTTGCTAATGAAACTTACGATAGGTATACTGACCATTATAACCTACTGACTCTTAGCTCTTCCTTTTTACTGCCCCATCCTTCTCCTCTGCCAGTGGCATTTTCTGCTTTGGGTGTCTGTGGCAGAGGGGAGGTCAGGCCCAGCCGCAAGGAAGAGCGAGGGGCTTCTGGAGCCGCCTGCAGATCAGCTGGCTGGACCAGATCAGCTTTTTCCAGCCCCACAGCCTGTTCCTCCTCTTCTGGACTAAAATGATTCAAGAGAAGCCACACAGCTGTGGATCCTGTGCTACTTCTCTTTCCTCACACAGTTGTACCTTTCACAGTACTGATTTGACACAAATTTTTGTGTTACGCAGCTTGCTGCACTATCTAGCTCATCCTTATCCGAGCAAGGTGACTTTAGTTCTTCTGTCCCTCTGAGGAATTGGAAACACAGTTCTTGAAGGCTGAGAGGGCTGTTTTCCTTTCAAAATCCTTGTTACATATTGAATTATAACCTTTTTTTTTGTTTCTTGTCTCTTGGAAAGGATCAAAGAGCACATCTAAAGTATAACTTTCCCCCGTGTATCACAAAACCCCTGGGAGGTAGGTATCCTACGGACGGTGAAAGGAGAGAGCCAGCCCCAAAGAGGCCAACGAACAGGTTCTCAGAGATCACTGTGGGCTCTGTATCAGGTTAAGCAGGTTAGCTTTGCTCACTGAAGAGTACTTTCTCCTTCACTCATCCCATTGAGACTCTGTGCAAAAGGTCTACAGTACTTTGAATTCATACTCTGATTTGTTTGGCAATAGCTGACTCACGCAGACAAGTTCATACAGACAAGTCCCATTCTTGTAGTTGCACTGTTTTTAGCCAGAGTTGCTTAAAATTCTTCAAAAGTGGCAGAATTAGCCGAGATTGTTTGGGCATATGAGGAAAGGAGGAAAAGTTTTGGATAGTTTTTTTCAGTCACTCTGTCTCTTCCCACCTGAAGGACTATAATCATTTTGACCTCTTGTGCTATTTTCCTGTAATCTCTGTCTCTCTCTGATGTAGAGCTTTGGGCCTTGAAGGACACAGTCCTCTCCCCTGTCTTTAGATGCCCACAGCTGTGCTGGTCACTCACCATGTACTCCAAAGTCAATCGAGAGAAAGAACAACTTTTAAGGGCAATTCACATCATGTCTCTTGGACACCCACATTAAGATGTGGTAACTCCAAGAGAAATGACTCCATCAACTTAAAATGGAGCACCACAGTTTAGATACCTAGATATCTGTCCATGTGAATCCCAGCCAAAGAATCGCAATCTGTAGTCACACTCACCTGCTACCCAGCTGAGGCTCTTTTATGGGACTCTTTTGGTTCTGCAAGTCTGGCTGGATAGCACAACGCTGTCGGCCACAGGAGCAAAGCTGTGAGTAGATGAGGTTCACAAGCAACAAATTTAAGTGGAATTTTGAAAGTTCCTATCAAAATGCTTACTGTTAGAAAAAGAAACAACCAGGTAACCTGGCCAATCAAAATCTATCTATAAGTAGGTTACTCACAGATGGAAAACTGGCAGCACGGAGGGGAACTGGGCAGGGACCGCATGGGAAATACCCAGCTGAGCCTAGCGGCTCTCCACCTTGCCAGCCTGAAATCAAGCGCGAACCAGGGGACTGAACCCCATTTGGGGGTACAGGATGCTTTTCTTTCTTGTCACTTCCCTGAGCATCTTTTCCAGGTCTTTTTGCTCATCTGTGATGGGAGCAGACACTCCGGGAAACCCCCTTGCCACTCTCATTCATTTTCAGCCATTCTCTTCCCCTTCCCATTCCTGTCTAGTAATTCAGCTTAAGAGCCTGACTTGCAGAGTCATTTCAGGTCTCCCTGCACACACTCAGAAATACAGTCCCAGTCCATGACATCATCGCCGTACCAAGGAATCACCTTTTCCTGTTGCACTGAGCAGAAAAACAGACACACTGCCCTAGTGAGGCCTCATCTGGAGTACTCTGTCCAGTTCTGGGCTCCCCAGTTCAAAAAAGATGAAGAGCTACTGGAGAGAGTCCAGCGGAGGGCTACAAGGATGGTGAGGGGACTGGAGCATCTGTCCTACGAGGAGAGGCTGAGGGAGCTGCGCTTGTTCAGCCTGAAGAAGAGAAGGCTGCGAGGGGACCTAATATATACTTACAAATATCTGAAGAGTGGGTGTCAGGAGGATGGGGCCAAGCTCTTTTCAGTAGTGCCCAGCAATGGGCACAAACTGAAGCACAGGAAGTTCCAGCTGAACATGAGGAAGTACTTCTTCCCTCTGAGGGTGACGGAGCCCTGGAACAGGCTGCCCAGGGATGTTGTGGAGTCTCCTTCTCTGGAGATATTCAAGACCTGCCTGGACAAGGTCCTCTACAGCCTATTGTAGGTGACACTGCTTCAGCAGGAGGGTTGGACTAGATGACCCACAGAGGTCCCTTCCAACCCCTACCATTCTGTGATTCTGTGATTCTGTGAAATGCAGCTAATAATACAGAAACTTGCACAGATGCCCTTATACCATAAGGTGCTGTGATAAACTGCACTTTCAAAGCGTTTCTGCGTTATGGACAAACGGTCCGAGCCATCAGACACACTCAGGATTATCTTCCCTGGCCCAGGCCAGCAGCAGTCTTTGAAGAAATACGTGCATATTCTTAAACAAATCCGTGAGTGCCAACGGAATGAGTTTCTAAAAATGCTAACAACTGCTGAAGGCATAATGTAACTGCTAAAATAAAGTATGCCAGTAGTGTGCAAAAGGATTCTAGCTCGGGGAGCGCTATCAAGCTAAACGAGGGCTGGTTGGGCAGAAGTGTTGACATGCTTGAGGGTAGGAAGCCTCTACAGAGGGACCTGGACAGGCCGGATTGATGGGCTGAGGCCAACTGTATGCGGTTTAACAAGGCTAAGTGCCGGGTCCTGCACTTTCGTCACAACAACCCCATGCAACACTACAGACTTGGAGAGGAGTGGCTGGAAAGCTGCCCAGAGGAAAATGTCCTGGGGGTGTTAGTTGACAGCCAGTCAGCAGTGTGTCCAGGTGGCCAAGAAGGCCAACGGCATCCTGGCTTGGATCAGAAATAGTGTGCCCAGCAGGAGTAGGGAGGTGATCGTGCCCCCTGTACTCAGCACTGGTGAGGCTGTGTCTCGAGTACTGTGTTCAGTTTTGGGCCCCTCACTACAAGAAGGACATTGAGGTGCTGGAGCGTGTCCAGAGAAGAGCAGTGAGGCTGGTGAGGGGTCTGGAGAACAAGTCTTACAAGGACCAGCTGAGGGAACTGGCGTTGTTCAGCCTGGAGATAAGGAGGCTGAGGGCAGGCCTTATCACTCTCTCCAACTACCTGAAAAGAGGTTGTAGGGAGGTGGGTGTTGGTCTCTTCTCCCAAGTGACAAGTGATAGGACGAGAAGAAATGGCCTTGGGTTGCACCAGGGGAAGTTTAGATTGGATATCAGGAAAAATTTCTTCACCAAAAGCATTGTCAGGCTGCCCAGGGAAGTGGTGGAGTCACCATCCCTAGAGATATTTAAAAGATGTTTAGACCTGGTGCTCAAGGACATGGTTTAGCGGTGGACTTGGCAGTGTTAGGTTAACAGTTGGACTTGATGATCTTAAGCGTCTTTTCCAACCTAAATGATTCTATGATTCTAAATGCTCACAGCCTTCGCAGCACTATCCTGTGCATCTAGTCTGGCTACCCGTGGAGCAGAAACAAGAACAAAGTGTGTCCGCCCTCTCGGCCCTTCCAGTGGGCTGTGGGTTCTGACACCACAAACTTTCCCAGAAGAGATTTTGAGGAGCCCTTTATGGAGTCCCACCAGCCTCAGGACTCCTAAAAAGCAGAGCTGCATAGGCTCCTGGCACACCCTTTTACACACTGTGTAAGCAATTCACATTCTTTACTGGAAAGGCAGAACAAGCTGATATGCAACCAAACAAATCTATCACCTTTTTCTGTAAATCAACACTGGTAATAGATGGGAATTGGATGTTACTGTCACCCTATAAACACTGGATGTAATTAGAACAATACTGATTTTAATTTACAGAAGGGCTGTGTTTCCTGCCACGGGTGCCAAAGAACATTTCACCTTTGACTACACCAGAAATAAGTCACTTATTAAAGCTCACCAGCTGCTGTAAACAGCTCCAGCACTGCAGATGACCAGTAGCCCCAAATCCCAAATGAGAAGAGAGTAAATACTTACCTTGTGTACTGCATGCTGTGTTTCAGTCTCCTCGTGCGCTGATTGTGTACTCTGGGATCCAAGTGGCCACCTCACACCTGCAAGCACAATAAAAGCTGGAAACCCTTTCGCAGATCCAGTGTGACCACAGTCCTGGAGTGAGAAAATTTTTCAGCATATGCTTCTCAGACAAAACTTATGCTGACAGTTTCCTAGCATCCTCTAACTATTCAGCCAGTGAAGCATACCGGTTTGCACGGCTTTTCTTTAGTGGCTGCTCCCCATGGCTTCTGAAGAGTTTGGCATTGTCCGGCACGCATGACACTGGCCTTCAAACTGGGATTTCAGCCGCTTCTATTGCTGCTGTTCTCAGGGGACACCAAAATGAGCATAGATCACGTTTGCATCCTCTTCTTCACAGTCTGAAATTCAGCGGCAGATCTCTCTCCTTTTGTCAGTCATCGCCCATCACTGGAAAGGTTGATGCAACCAGTTTGCGCAAGTCATTCTTTCACAACCACTTCCTCCAGCATTAAGTGCAGAAATAGCTCCTAGGCAGACCTGCATTCATCTCCCTGTATGTCTCCTGCCAATGCTTATTATTTGGTACGTGTCGAGGGGGATGTTCACTGTACCAAGCAACAGAATATCTCAGCACAGCCATGTTATTTTGTTGTGTAGGTTCCATAAAATGTTATCAATGTATAGATTGATATATATATTATAGTGATAAAAATGTTGGAGTCGAATTGTCTAGTCAAATATAGTACTAGAGAAACACTCAGCATCATTTCATTTCCTAGGATACCACAGTCATATGTTGTCAACAAATAGAAACTGCGTAAGAATGGGAACAACAGTCTGTCTGAACAAGAAGACACAGTTTGAAAGAAAGTATCCCTCTGTAAACACGCAATGCAATTTTGAGAGTTGAGGTTTGATGGTATTTATTTTAGCCTGAGTGACTGGAAACACACAGCTGGTCAAATGGCCAAGCACACTGCATGTAAGCAGGGGTAGGAAGTCTTCCCAGCAGCTGTGAAAGGGACACCCATTAAATTCAGACACCAAACCTCCCATTCCCATTGTTTTTCTGTGCGCAGAAATTGTCATGATCTGCTGCCCGCTTGCACCGAGCGGTACCAGCCTGAGGGCAGACAGACAGACCGAATCCTGCCCACCACTCGGCCACGCGTCAGAGGGCCCACAGCAGCATCTGTGTGCTCAGGGATGGCAAAGCCCAGGCAGGTTGTCATGTTGTCTGGTACCAACCTTCAGTCCCGATACCTTAAAATTAGCATTGCACATCAAGTTAAGAACTCCACGCTTCCAAAAAAAGGAATTGAAAGACTGAGACGCCCTTGTGTTTTCTGTCTGTTAGAGGATGGAAGATAAGCATAACTACATTTTTAAAGCAGTTTGCGGGGGGAGGATAGGGACAGACAGAGACAGCTGCGGGACACAGCAGAGAAGGGAAATGGCGTTGCAGTGGAGGGATGTCATCAGCTTCCCAAAAGCTGCCTCTTCCCTCTGGCACCTCTCAGATGGAACAGTTCTTGCTCTTAAAAAGAGAAGCCTTTCAGTTTTCAAAGTGTTTTAAAATGTTAATTCTGCGTTTAACGCAACTCACTCCGATATGTTTCTGTCATCGAAATTGCAAGTCCTTGGTAAAGTTAAATAGAGTTAAATCTGTGAAGAGCCTTGAAGAAGAAAACCACATATGGGGCCACGTACTTCACTGAATGAGTAGCGGGCACGCTTTTTTGTGTGTTATAGCTTTACTACCACACATTCATGGAGACTTGAGATAGGACCCAGCTATTTTTTCAGAAGTACCGACCTGCTCCTAGCACCCAGGCTCAGCTCTCATCATGCTTCTAAACTAGGCCGGGGTTCTGGTTTCTCTCAAAAAGAGAAGACCAGAGCGACCCTGCCCACCTTCCCATACTGCAGTTCACAAACCAAGCAGTTCATGTCAGCAAGCTGCTTAAAAAGCTGAGAAATTGGGGTGGACCTTCTGCTTGTTTCCATCAGCAGGGAAAAAATTCTACAAGCAACACAACTTTTCTCTCTCACATTCCAGGTCAATTTGTCAGGATTTATCAGGTTATATGGAGTCAGGAAGGTCCAAGGATGCTCAAGGTGGCCAGAAATGTCCTCTACAAGCTGCCCCGCACGCAGAGGGGAGGTCCCAGCCAGCTGCCTCCCAGAGCATCAGCTTCCAAACTGAGCTGCAGCCTGGACTCAGAACAACTTCTTCTGAAATCAAAGAGTCAAAAGTAGGAGAAAATTGCTGTCTTTTAAGGTGAGAATACTGTTCATCTGCTTTTTCTCCAGAGTAACCGCATGTTTAGCATTGAACAAAGTTGCGCCATGTGGGTGCTTTCTCTCCTCTGCCGCGGTTTAGCTGTGATTATACTTCCTCTTTTATAGTGGTGAAAAAAGGCACATACCTCCACCTGTGCCAGTGCATTACTTCTTCCCAGCAGAAGGGCACAGATCTGCAACAAGCCTGTGCATTTGTAACTGCAGATGTTCCCAGCAGAGACACCACACAAGCCTTTGCCAGCAGATAGACAGGGCTGAGACAGAGCTGTGCTCATCCTTTTTGAAGTTCCCTTGGTTTAGATGTTCCCATTTATCCGAAAGCAGCACAAGAAGCACGCGTTTCCCTGGGCCGGCTCTTCCCCGATGCCCAGCATCCCTGCCTCCTGCGGCTCAGTGCCAGGTCCCTGCGTTGCCCTCCTGGCAGAGAGACAGGCGTCTGCCACAACCCTCCTCTGCTAGTACACAGCTGCTGCTAGAAAGGGCAGCAGCCGGCAATGGGGGGCTGTGTTACACAGGTGTTGACCAAAATAGTTGTAGAGGTAGAAGTCTGTTTCGTGGGACAGAACCTCACTGTTTTTTTGCTGGTTAAAAACCACAAACCAAGTGGCAACACCAGCCCTCAGTCAGTCTGCCACCAGAAGGGTTATTTCACTGTTCTGTCCCCACTGCCTCCTCTTTCTGCAGCTGTGTGGTGTTACTCAGGGGAACACGGCTGTAGGATCAGCCTCCAGTTGCTAGAGCCCGGCAGTCCTCTCCCCTCTGCCAGCCACCGACTCCTCCATCTCCTGCAGGAGCTGGGCACGTCGCACTCCTTAGAGCACTTCCCAGTCCCACACGAGAGGGTTCTGCAGCCCGTCCCCTCCTTGTACATCAGCATCCACGCTCAGAGCCGCTCTTTGCTTTTCTGCCGAGAAAGGCCAAGTAAGCAGCGCAGAGTGGCCCACCCCAGGCAACACCCTGCCCCAGACCGCGCCTCGAAGGGCAGACAGAAGCAGCAGAAAGGGGAGGGAGGTTATGAAGCTGTTGGCCAGCCTGCAACGTGAGCAGAAACGCTTTCCCAACCTCTGCAAGCAGCGCAGAACCGTTTCCTGATACTCACCCCTGGCAACCAGGACGTGTCAGCACGTCAGCTCGGCCGCAGCGGTGCCGAATGGGCTGAGCCTGGGGAGCTCTTCTCCTAACCCCATCGGAAAATGGCTGGTGAGGAAAAGCAGTCAAACCTGTGCTTGCAGTCTTTGGAGCAGGAGGTATAATACTTGTGTAGTTGAAAGCAGAACAGCGTGGCATCCTTTCATCACCCTGGAAGCAGAACCCTGGCATGCACTGCTGGTGCCTATGCTTTACTCTGACTTGCAGGGCTTCAGGTATTCATCTTCAAACTACAACAAAAAGGAACATTACAATGAAATATAAACAATTTTAACTTTGTCATGTTCCGTATCAAGCCTGCCCTGCCAGCAGCAGAGTGTCCTGGTTAGATCTTCAGACTGAAAGTTTAAACGCAGAGGAGCGGCTTCTTCTTATTTTTCTGCTGGGCTATCCTCGCCCTGCCGTTGTGGCAGAGGGTGATACGCTGTGGAAATGGTTAATCATTCAACAGCCAGCATTCGGGACTGCCTCTGCCAAGGAAGCAGGGTTATGGGGTGGTGTTTTTTTATCGTATCCTTTCTGAAAGCATTCAATGAGAATAACACGATGCTGATTTGCTGCCTTGACAGAGGAGCAGCTAGCAGGGGAGTTCGCAGGCTAAGGCACCAAAGCTTATTCTAATAATATGGGAAGTTTTGTTTTTCTAGATGAGTTGCATCAGCATGACTCAACAGGGGAAAGGCCCTGTTTTCTTCCAAAGTACTCCTGTTGAGTTTTCGACTGCCAAGGAAACTGCATCAACAGAACGCTGCCTGCATGCGAGGTAAAGCTGGGCAATGCAGCTCCTTTCTCACTTTGCACTGTCTTAGGTGGAGGGAAAACAATTTGTTTCTGACAGGAACGTTCAGATTTCCCACTAATACACAGCTATAAAACAGTAAATAATATAGCAAGTTTTGGTACCTTTTTCTGAAGACCACTATGACAGACAAACAAAATCCCGGTGTCAGCATTGCACATGCATGCACGGTCAGCACTGACCTCCCGGCACGCTGCGGGGAGCGAGGCAAGACAAACTGACATCACCAACTAATGAAACTCCCTTGGGGCGTGGGGGGGGAGGCCTGTCTGGAAACACACCTGGTCAAGTGTAAATTCCTCCAGCAGCTGCCCAGGGCTTCCCGCATCCTTGCGGGAGGGGTCCAGCTCCCAGAGAAGATGCGGATGGGAGCCATACTTGGAAGAAGGTGCCCAAGACCCATAAAGAGGCTGCTCAGAGCAGCCTTGACCTCAGCTTTTCTTGCAGGCTAGCTTACCTGTAGCAGCCCTTATACATCCCCTATTCATAACCCTGGATCTCCATGGGCACTCCGTGGGGAGCCTAATCGGGCTGTAGGACTCAAGAACCGAAACACAAACACCATGGTACCTAGACCTCAGAGGTCAGCCCAAATGTACCTCTCATCACCTGGGCAAACGGGCTCCCAGCTTGCTGCTGCTGAGGATCCATCCCCTGAAACAGACATCATCTGGAAATCACGCTTTCTTTTAATATATTTCCTGCAATTTTCATACTGTTAATCTGTTCAACTTTATCAACGTACAAACCTACTTCTTCAGTTTTTTTAGACACCTTCAGGAAACACCTCTGTGTAGTTTTCGGAAGTACCACTCTCTTAGTATTTTAGAATCATAGAATCATTAAGGTTGGAAAAGACCTTTAAGATCATGAAGTCCAACCATCAACTCAACACCACCATGCCTGCTAAACCACGTCCCTGAGCACCATGTCTACACATCTGTTTAATATCTCTAGGGATGGTGACTCCACCACTTCCCTGGGCAGCCTGTTCCAGTGCTTGACCACTCTTTCAGTAAAGAAATTTTTCCTAACATCCAATGTAAACCTCCCCTGATGCAAGTTGAGGCCATTGCCTCTCGTCCTATCGTGAGTCACCTGGGAGAAGAGACCAACACCGGCCTCACTACAACCTCTTTTCAGGTAGTTATAGAGAGCAATAAGGCCTCCCCTCAGCCTCCTCTTCTCCAGACTAAACAACCCCACTTCCCTCAGCAGGTCCTCATAAGACTTGTTCTCTAGACCTTTCGCCTCGTTGCTCTTCTCTGGACACGCTCCGGATTTTGAAAGACTTTTTTTCCCATCGCTACAGATATCATACTCTTGTTACATCTACATACTTGCTTTGCTGTATCCCAAACTATATGACAGAGGTCATCTGTTATGGGCTGCCCAGAGAGGTATTTGGAGACATAAAACATATTTCCAGCTTTTACAGAAAATGACGGCACCATCCCCCCAATGCGTACCCGGCCATCGGGGCTGCTGTAGGTACCCCGGGGTTGGGGTCCTCAAGGACTCTACAAGGCACAAGCTGCACTACGGGGGGGTCGGGGAGAGAGGGGAATGGGATCTCTTACGTTTGCTGTTGAACGGCTTCTGCTTCATTTCAGCTCACCAGGAGAGAAAATACTGCATCACAGCCCACCGGGTGCAAGCCGTCACTGGCAGGCTGTTGAGAGGAAGTCAGGGTTTAACATCCCAGCACTGGAATTTCCCGCAAGGAGGAAAAACGGCTTCACTCAGCTCTGGGGAAAAGCTCCTTCAAGAGAGGCTGGGCAAAGGGGCATGTGTGTCAGTGCACTTCAGGGCACGAAAAGACCAAGAAACTTTGTCTTCCCTCATTAAAAAGAGTGCATGGATACGTATTTCATGCCTACGTCTATCTGGTGCTACTACACTGAAAAAGCACTTTATTTTTTCTTTTTTTTTCCCTCTTCTTCCTCCTTTTTTTTTTCTTTTAATGGAAGGGAAACATTCCTGGGAATAGGACCAAGTCATTACAGAACCAGCTAGAGTTTGTTTCCTGTATGGAGATGGAAAACACTGTGCTGGGATGCAGAGATACATATTTAACTGCTTGTTATACAAAAAAAAAGAAAAAAAAATTGTGTTTAGCATTTGGGCCAAGAATCTGAGCAGGAAATGAATCAGATCATTATCATGTGCCATAAAAATATCAAGATTTTTGGATTTGTTCCAAAAAAGACAATGCCAGGATATACTTTGCACAGGTAGTTCAGGCTTTGCATTCAGCTGCTGTCTCCCTCTGTACCTGATGCCATGAAATATTTCAGACGTGACAGTGCATTTCAGCAAGAGAAAACCAGTCCATTCCAAATCTTCACTCTCAGTTATTCAAGATCTCAGAAGCTTTTTGTTCAGTGCAGGTACTTTTCTTGATTTATCTCTTATCAAAGCTCCGTATTTTAAAAAATTAGGAAAAATCTAATGAGCTATTTCCAAGATTTTCTGCACTGGAAAAATGACAAGGTTTGTGAGTTTCTTGTAGGGATTACTTCTATTGCGTTCTTTTGCATTTGTGTAATTTTTTAAACCAATGTTTTTGAAGCTTGAATACAGCAGAGTTGTAAACAACCATGAAAAAATAATTTTTACTAAAAATGAAAATCCTGGTCATAAAATGATGTCAATAAGTATTTGAAAAGTGTGTGTTAAATCTGACAGACCCACCAAAACAGATAATTAGGTATTTCCAATATCTGACCATTCTCTGACTTGCCAGACCTGAACATGATTGAAAACAGACATCCCAAGCTGATTCTCAAGTACTCACTCAGCTATTTTAATCATTCCTCCTAAATTATCCTCAGATTGCAGTTCTTGCTCTTCTGTAAGTTTTCTTGATTGTAGCAATACCAGCTTAGTACTGACAGATTCAGAACAGGCCATGTAACTCTCGTGCCCGTGCTGCAAGATGCCTTTTTGTCTTTATCGCAATATCTGCGCAAAGAAACACCCCATATGAGGGGATCAACCCCCAAAACAAGGTGCTTCCTACTGCTGTGAAACACCCACATTTACAACTTGCGAGTTGAATTCCTCTCTAACATCCAAACGGAGTTACCTGGATGTGCCACGCAGAGCATGGCCGTGCCTTGGCAATGCAGGTATGGCCAGGATAGTCTGGAGACGCCTGCAGCAAGCCCGGCCGTAGCTGACCACGCTCTGCCAGAGCGGTGAGTTTGGTCAACAGCTTTGATGAGAAATACTTTTCCCTTCCTCTCTTCTCCTCTCCTTTCTTCAGGTTTTCTTTCAACCCAGCGGTTTCTGCTAGGTCGTGGTGTCCATCGAAGAAAGGGAGCACAGGCTGGGTGGCGATGGCACAGACTTCAGAGGGAATAGTCCCTTCCTAGCAGTGTCTCATTGCTCCAACAGCGATGGTCCAGAAGCATTGCCAACCCTGTAGCCCTTTTAGCAGGACTTAGGAACTCCAGCAGAGACCAAAACTCTGGTGCAATAGGTAATTGCAAGCACAGGGTAGAAGAAAACAAAAAACAACCCCATGCTCTTCACTTAAAAGCAAGTAGGGAACTTATACAAAGGTTGCAACAGGGAGCTGTAGTAATGCTAAAAAGACTTTTGTAGATCTCTAATAAGTGTAGGATGCGTGGTAACTCATGCTTTCAAGTCATTTGCTCTGTAGTTTGCAGCTTTTGGACAGAAGAGTTATAAAGAGAAGAGGAATCAAAGGAAATATCATATACAAAAAGACAGTTCAAACAATCAACTTTCATCTCAACAGCTGGAACTACAGGGCAAGAATAAGTTGGTTCAGAGATAACCACAGGGTAATAAAATTTGTCTACCTTACATTTGCTCTGCTGTGGGAAAGATCATCAAATTAGATGCGCTGTCTTACCTCGTATCAGTTCAGGTGATATCCCTCCAACGTTGAGCTCACTGTGAGGTTTGCACCTGCAGGCACCTGAAAATCTTTCTTTCTTTGGGTCTTAGCATCCAGTGTTTAACAACTCTTACCAAACAGACTGGCCAGCTGTAGCTAACACAAGCGTCAGTATAAAGATTCGTTTCTATTTATAGAAATTATGTTACATTTGCACTTCTTTCATGTGCTATTTTTATGACATCATTTTAAATTAATTTCCTGTATGTTCTGTGATTAATAGTTTCAACAAATTTCCTTTAAAATCAGTCCTTCAGAGTACTTTATTTCTCTGGAGTTTGTTCCTTGAGCTCTTTGTTCCCAAGTTGCATCTGGGACCAAAAGGCCAAGCAAAGCCTACTGAGATGCACAGCCCTCTGTTGAGCGGACTCTCTCTGCTCATCTCTCTGGTGTCTCCATCTTTCCATCTGATAGTGTCCTGGCTGATGTCTGCAAAGCCTTCCGGTTGAATAGTATCTTTCAAGAGTCACTAACAAAAATGCAGCGAGTAATGGGAGAAGGGATGGATAAGGTGAAGACTAGCTGGACTCTTCTCCCCTACTGTCAGAGGTCTAAATATTTCTGTAAAATAAGTATTCCTCATTCTTGTCAAGCTGAAGCACCGCCCATGACTGAGTTTGGCTTGCTCCCTGCTTCTGCAGGTGTAGAAATCTGTCTCCAGGCGGGGCAACCCCTTCTCTTTCACGGAGAACTTAGCAAGGAGCTGGCAAGCTGGTTTGCTGGACAAAAGAACCTGTGAGCTCATAACTTCTCAGCAAGCAACAGGACAACACGGACACCACTGACTCACTCTGGGTAAGTCAGGTCTGCAAGCGGATTAAGGGCGAAGGGAGTGTTTCCATTCGTTTTGGCTCCACACCACTGCTCCTGCCAAAACAGCCTCCCGGCTGTGAGGGAACCGCTCTGTGCTCTGCTCTGCCTCCTACTCCTGCTAGGAAGCCCCCAGAAGAAACCCCCTCATCCCCCTGGAATGCCACCAATCATAAAATAATCCCTCCCCATTGGCTTTCCCTAACCCTGCTGGCACAGCGACAGCTACACACGCTGCCAAAGTTAACAAGTAGGCACATTCATCCCTCCTCTCGCTAGAGAGTCTTTCCAGACCGGCCTCAGCTTTCGGCCAGTGGCTGCTGTGGACAGTGGCAGGTTCCTCTCGGGGCAATGCCTTATCAGCCTATCTGCAGGAGAACGGCAAGCGAACACCTAACCTGAGATGACTAAAGCCCTCGAGGGCAAGAGACCAGCTTTGCCGTGTAGCTGGCTTTTTCATTCGCAATTTTTCATTCCATTTCATGGTTTACTTTGGCGGGTCATCTTCGGTCAGCACCACGCAGCACTGAAACCAGGAAATACCCGAAAATAAATAAAGGAATGGTGATTACTAATAGATCTTCCTTTGTCCTTCCAAGGATCAGCCTTACTCAGGCCAGATCCTGCCATCCCCAGAGGAGCCAAACCTTCCCGAGGACCTGTTGGGGCTGAAGGACACCCCAAAACGGGTGGCAGCCAGGATGGGGCTTGCTGGGGCTCTGCCGGCACTGCTGCAGCCACGGCTGGCTGCTTGGAAAGCTATGGCTGAGCAAGGGCCTCACCCCAGCTGCCCTCCAGGCATGGGCAGATGAGGGGCTCATCACCGTGCCGCTGAGGTTTCTCTGTCCTGTTCTGTCCTTAAAGTTTTCATGCTTCCCACTCCAGAGTTCAGCCAGGGGTTTTGCTGCCCCGCCGACCCTTGCTTTTCCCTATAACTCTTGGCACGAACAAGAACAACTTTGTAGCCATGCCTTTAACAGTGTGTTTACTCCCTTATTAGATGGACCCCTACTGCATTTTAAAGAGGAAATCAGGTAGTGAAGGCGCTGAGGTGCTGCAGGGCCGTCTGTCCGGAGAGGGGCTTACATCCATCCCTCTTTCTCTGCTCCCCTTCCTCCATGGCGGGAAGCCAGAAGACGGGACAGACCGGAGACAACGAGACCCCCAACCCCTCTTCCCCACTGGCGGGGAAGCGGCCGAGAGCTGGGTCACCGCAAGCGCGTACTTTTAATGTGGGCAGCAGGACAAGACTGCTCCTGCACGCAGAGGTACCGTGTTTGCTTGGTTCTGGAAAGCTGTAATCTTCCATCTGAGAGGCTGGGGCAGCGGAAATCACCGGGACAAGCTGTCATAATCGCTCCTTTTCCTATAATAAGCAGGATACATACAGAAATTTGGGGCAGATACCCCATGCCTGCTCCAGTCCTCAGATTTTTTTGGAACCCAAAGGCTCCTCAAACCTCTGTAAATGCTCCTACAGCTGAGATACAGAAGAAAAGGAGGTGCTACTTTGTCCTTTTCTGGACATGTTTTCCGAAGGAGCCAGGTGATTAGGAACTGGATTAAGCCTGGCAGAAAAGGTGGGCAGAGGAGAGAAGGGTGAGAGCTGAACCACGGGACAGTCGGCACCAGCTGCCCCGAGACATCCTGAGCATCCTCAGAAGCAGAACCAGAGCCTAACAGGAGCTGTGGTATCTAAACACCAGGGCCTCCAAATACCAGGTGCCAGCTGAATATGAGACACCTGAGAATTGAACGCTAAACTCTTGCACTTCTAAAGGGGCAGCGGGATCCCAAATTCGGCCTGATTCTCTCCCTCTGTGGTCACTGAGGCAAGACTGTGTTGTCCAATTCTTAAAGTCCATTAGAAATGTCACTAAACATGACCTACTGATGATCTGCCTACCAAAACAAAACTGACTTTCTTCCCTTCTCTCTTTATTGTAGGAGACACATTAAGGTCTAATGGGTAAGATCTAATTTGAGAAAACATCCCCATGACAGATTTTTTTGCACAGATTTTGGAGTTGACATAGACATCCAGCTTCTTGCGTAGGCCTTCTGGAAACTCGTCTCCAGGCCATTTTGATGGGGAAGGCAGAGCAATGGTATCATTACCAGATCCAGGAGTTTCTTAACTGTGCTCTGTATTTCCTTCTCCACCGCCAAAAATATGCTTTTCAGTCAAGCTAAGTGGAGTCCTCCAAAACAAACAAACATGGACGTAACAAACAAACCAGGCAAATAATTCAGAAGCCCGTGTCCCGGGAAGCCAAGTTTCAGTGAGGTAAAGGAGCGAAGAGCCATGGCGCGCGCAGCAGCGTTCCCCTCCGATAGCACGGGGCTTGGCGTGTGGAGGGGAGCAGAGCAGCGAGGCGCAGGAGAGAGACAGGCTTTAAACCAGTGCTCAGCGTTTGTGGGAAGCAGAAGCAGCTGTTTTGCGGACAAACTAATAAAAGTCGGCATCTCGCAGAAGAGCAAGCTTTATCTCAACTGTACGTGTAAAAAAGTCTGGACTCCTAAAGGTTTATTCCAGCTTGGGAGAAGCGGCACCTTCTGCCCTCAAAGTAAACTGTATAAGTAGAAAACGGTTTTCAGAATAAATTGTACAACTGGAAGACAGTTTTCTGAGTCCACAGCAGCTGGCACATGACATTTGTGCTCGCTCCTAGGCAGCGCTGCAGTTCCTGTGGGTTCAATCACGTTAGACATCACACGCACAACCTGTCCAGAGACCACATTGCAGCGCAGAGCCAGCTTCTGCCAATCTAAGTTGGGCACGCTATGGTCTGTCTTCTCCCCGTCTCTTTCTGGAAGTTAAAAGAGACACCCACGAGTCAGCGGGTTGACCTAAACTGGGGTGGATGCTGACCTATTCAGCCCCTTGAGGAGACCTGGGCAGCTCCAGAGGCTTCCTACTTCTTCCTCACATGAAACGCTTCTTTACTGGGCTCTCTCTCAGACCCCAGACTTGCAGACTTCCTTTAATGTCTGCAGTATTTTTGAGGCAACCTGGGCCCACAGTAGTAGTAATTAAAAAAAAGAAACCCAGAGCAGTCATTAGGCTTTATTCACTGCAGGAATACATGGGGGAAATTTGAAAATGGCAAGTCAGTCCCATTACTGTAAGGATACATTTGGTCTGACATCTATTAAAATGCATGGCTGCATGTGCCTGGCAAGTGCTTCAAAGTTGTTCTTTTGATCTTTGAAGAGATAAAACTGTAATATTTTTGTAGGTATACAAGAACATTAGTTACTAGACTAGTTAAAAACCACTTAACTTTTGAAACTGGTACCATCTGTTTTCTATTTTTGTTTATAGAACTCAATACTCAGTCTCTTCAGGACTTCTCTAACAAACTCTATATGAAATATCAGTGGTGCTTCGGCCAAGACAGCTGAACTCAGGCTTGACAGGTCTGTGGACGGGTCTGGTCATGCAGACCAAGGGCTGCTCAGACAAGAGGAAGCAAGGAGAAGGTTGGACAGAATGCCATCTAGGAGCCTTTCACTCATCCCTCAAGGCAGTTCTTCAGAAAGAAGACAACTGCCCTGGTTAGGCTACAGGCTTCTCTATTATGGCAAATGGCACATGAGGTTCTTTCAACCAAAACCAATGATGCAGCTTACTGAGCTTCAGTCATGCAAGTCATTCTGGGAGAAGCACCAGGCTTACAGTTCATTAAGAAAACCAGTAAGAGCTAATAGATAGTCACTTAAGGATTTTGAAGCATTTCTATAAGCCATTATTTGGTCCTCAAAAAATTTTGTGGCAAATTTTAGTACTCAAACTGATAAACTATTAAAGATCTTTCAAATGAACAAAAAGGTTGCTTTCTTAGAAAAAAACAAACAAACCCTTCCCTCACCGATGAATGCGCAGAGCATCTATAAAAGGCACAAAGATATCTCTCCTTAACGACATTGTGAATTGAGGGCTTCCAAAAGTTGCACATTGCTGTAGGGTATTGACTTGGGTCATGAAGTTCAGCTGTCGCAAGGGAAACTCATGACCTTGCCTGTGAACCTTGCTTAGAAGGCAGAAATACTTACAGGAAGAAAAACATGTGTGACTGTGACATCAGCCCCCGCAAGCTGTCCACCCCCAGCATCTCCACCAGGTCTTGGTGTCCCAGGTTTCTGCTTGCCATCAGGAGCATCCCTGCTCTGGGATGTCCTGAGCTGCGGACAGCTCAGGCCAGGCCACGCGGAGCCACGACATTCAGGTCTGGAACCGAAAGCGTAAGCGAACCCTGCAAGCCAGGAGCGAGGGAGACCAGCAGCGCCTGCCGTGATGGAGCGGTGGTGAAAGTGACAGCAGAGTGCCAGGAGAAAATCACTCAGCTGCATCTGTGCTCACCAGAGTGACAGCGTGGGAAAGACGGACAACTGAGCCCTGACTAAACAGAAGGCACCTATGCTCTGACTTCTTGCAGCCCTGGAAAGCGCGTTAACATGCCAAGGATATATAGATGGGAAGAACTGAAACTCAGTCGTCATAGTCACTTGGTGAGCGCATGAACTGGATGCAGCACTAATAGGGGGAGCCCAAAGGCAAGCGCAGTGTGTGCCTGATGTCCTCTGCTGATGGGAAGGGGTGGTAGGTGCCTCATTAAAGTCTAATAACTGAGGGAGGAACAGAAGCCACGATTTAGAGGCTTTCATCAACAGGAGTAGGGCTGGCATCTCTGGTTGACAACTGCTTGCTGGCTGCAGAGAGACGGGTCGACCTGCGGGCAGCTCTGGAAAGAGCGGATCGATACGAAACCGCCGCTGAGCTCCAGAAACCATTTACGCTGCAAACTGTGGGTCGCACGGCTGAAAAGCACGGGGGCAGCCGAGGGGGAGCGAGGGCTTCCCACGCAGCTCTGGAAACAGGGCGGCGATGAGGTCATTTTCCATCCCCGCACGTGCGCTGCGGGGAGCCGGGCTGGAGAAGGGTGAGCCAGCCTGCGTGCGAGCGGCTGGACGAACGCCGCTGAGACGCTGCCTTTCTCACGCGAGCGCCGCTGAGAAGAAAGGGGCAAGCTCCCACCGCCATGCTGCCGTCTCACAGGTCTGAGGAGAGTGGTGGGAAGGTGACGGTGTTTTCTGCCATTTCTGCAAGGTTCCCTTATCAGCTTCAACATCTGGCTCGCACTCTCCAGCATTTCCTGCGCCGCGCTGCAGAACACCTTTCATCTAGCAAGGCCACGTCAAGCGAATGGAGTGAAACATTTCTTTCCCTAAATCAGAACCAGCAATCGTCGCAGGTTCTCGTAGGGCGTTGATGGCCACGTGCTTCGCTGCAGCACCTCGACATGGTGTGAGGAGGAGGTTATTTCCAGCTCCGAGACAGCCCCGCACCGCAGCGCCCGCTGACCCCCCACCTGGCGAAGGCGGCCGCCTTCCATGTCGCCGTTGCCGGGAGCCGGAGCAGGGCAGGCGCGCAGGCTTCCCCCACATCTGCGCTAACAAAGACGTGCAAAATCATTAGCTTCCCTTTGCAAACTGTACACCCAGTCAAAATTAAAACCAAACCAGCGGCTCCCAGCAAACCAAGCATTTTGCCGGCACGGTTGGAGCAGGGGGGCCTGGCAGAGCCCGTCACCCCACGCGCAGCGCAGCCATACCCCAGAGCATGGTGGGGATGGTCAGGGGTATGGTCTGTCCCCTGCTCGACACCACGGCACGGGAACTGGGTTTACTGAAGAGGATGGGGGCCTTTTGGTCACTCGTGGAGGTGACGTGCTCCTTCCAAGAGATGTATACCTATGCACTCGGTTGCAAGCCAAGCCTGGCTGCTGGTGGCTTCGCTGACAATGATTGAACAACCGGTTCATGCTAGATGAGAAGCTCATCCACACCAGCTAGAGCAGCTCATCTGGCACCAGTGCGCGCACTGGGGAGGCCCCTCACTCCAGGCCAGCACAGTCCCTGCTCACACAGGTTGCTGGCAGCCTCCGAACAACAGAAACTCCAGAGAGGTGCATGGGGTCGGGTGGAAACACCAAACCACTGCTGCCACCTCCAAACACCGCTAAAACCCCAAACAGCCCCGGGAGCAGCTCCAGCGCACAGCAAGGGGAGCAGCCAGAAACTGCCGCCCTTCAGAGTGACCCCAGAGCTAGAAGAGGTTTGAGGGGTTGTGCTGCTGCTGCTGAAGAAAGCAGCATGAAATGAAACACAGCAGAGGTCACAGAAACAGTGAGCCGCATGGTGCGCAACCCATGGTGACACAGGAGGCATTTTTGTCAGGCAGGCACGGACAGATGGCTTTTGCAGGGAAACCCACTCCAGAGACGGAGGGAAGTGACATTAAGCTTTCAGCAGCACCTGTCTCCATATATTAGTGACGAGCTGCAGAGGTGGGTGTGAACTCCCAGAACCTCAGCTGTAAGACCACCTTGTAAGGCTGGAGCAATAAATCCCCACCCAACCCCGCTCCTGTCACTCACCCATGATGAGGCAGAGCACGGATCTCCCACCACACCACGTCCCCCAGCTCGCAGAGCACCCCGGGGTCTCACCCAGCAGAGCCTCCTCCAGTGCAGGACCAGGCAACTGCCCCAACAAACGCCATGGACCTCCTTCTCCAGCCAGGACGCCCACCTCTGCCAGCCTCCCGCCAGCCAGAAAGGCAGGCTGAGCACTCCATTGCCGCTGGGACCGAGGACGGCCGCAGCAGCACAGTGGTCCTGGGGAGACAGCGAGCCCTCAGACCACCCAAGGGTGCTGCAGAAGAGGACGTAATAAGCCCTGCGCCGAGCCGTTTCCCCCTCAGAAGCGGACAGGCGGAGCGAGCAACGGGATGGGGCAATCAAAGGCAGAAGTAAAACGTGCCCATGGCGACGGGGAGGTGCCGCTGCACACCTTTTCTGCAAATTCCTGACAGCAGAAGAAGTGGAGAGGGCCAAAGATGGAGGTGATTCGATGACTAAGAAAAACAAACAAGGGGTGTTGCCTGAGGCGGGAAGGGAAGAAAGCAAATGCTGGGAAGCAACGCCCGACCTACCGCCGCGAAGAGCTCGCCCGGCAGGATGGCGATGCTGGCTCGGCAGGACCCTGCGGAGTTGCCGAGGCCGCGGCTCCCCAAGGCTTCTCCTGGGGCAGAGAAGCTGGGTGCCATGGGGCTGAAGGCACCGCCGGCCCCAGCACAGGTGGTGAGCACCTCCCCTTCCGCCCTCTTTGCGGATTAAGATAGTTAGCAGCTCTCTTTAATGAGCTCATTTGCCCCCGGGCAATCGGATCTCTTCTCAGCTGCTGTCAGAGCTTTCAGGAGAGCAAGCAACAGCTGTGCTCCCCAGGCAAGCCTGCCTTCGGTGACCTGCACATGCTTTCACCCTCACATGCGGTATTGGCAGCACGGTCTGACCAGTCGGTTGCTCCCAAGCTGCTCAAACCCAGCTCCCAGGCCAGATTGGTGGCAGCCAGGCTGCTGGGCAGTCCAGTTCCCTCCCTCCAGAAGCAAGCTCAACACTGTAGCAGCCCCACTTACCAAGAAACCGGGTCCCAGTGGAGCGCTGCCCTCTCCGACTGAGAAGCTGGGCTGGATGCTCCTCTGCCCTCAGCTCCCCGGCTCAATGCTGCGAGGGGCTTGCTGCAACCTGGCAAGGCTGGGGCAGCCGAACCCCTCTGCAGCAGACGCTGGCTTTATCCAAGCGCTGTCTCTCATAGTACCTACAAACCTCCATGGAATGGGCCTGGAATATTCCCCGGCTCCAGGATGGAAATTCTGGACAAACCAGGTGGGCTTGGCCAAGATGTCCCGTGTGTCCTGCCCACAGACAGCGACAGAGTGGCACCCCCATTCCTATCCCCATTCCCAATGCACACCTAAGCAGCCACAAACCTGCTGGGAGCGGGGGGCAGGGGTGGATGTCACTTCCCCCAGCTCTCTCTTCTGGAAAACACCGAATGTTGTGAGTCTATGTAGCATTTGCACTGGGACAGAAATCAAACACTGAAAGCTAGGAACCGCTCGTGATGTTCCCCTCCCCCATAACCAGCCCTAGTAGTGAACTATTCTGCTTCTATACTGATATTTTTGTTTTTCCCTTTGCAATCTCAAGTACTTCTTGGGTTAATTAAGAACAACTTCTGCTGAAGTTCTCAAAACAACCAGTCCCAGTTTCAGAGAGATCAGTGAAGCTCCCAATCCTGCTACAGGGAATTCCCGGCACAAGGCAAGAAATCAGAAACTGTTTTGCTCACAACGAGATGTCTTCAGAGCAACTTCTCCAGTTTCACTCTAGTAGAATTACAATCATTTTGGCACAAAGAAATTTGCAGTGGAATTATTTATCTCATCTTCCCCTTTACTGTAGGAGGAATTTTTAACTGAGCTCAAATCCACTTGCATTCAAGGGATTTCTAATTAAGCTACAGATGTCTCCTGATGGCAGCAATTATTCCTGGTAACCTTAATGAGCTTGTTACATTCCTTAGTTATTGTTATGAAAAGTTATATGAAATACTTTGCCTAATACTACACAGCTCCCAGGCGAATTACTTCTTGATCTGTTCTGGTTTGATTAAAGGGAATGATTGTTTCCTTTCTTAACAATATTTCTGAAGTTGTTTGTGGCTCATTTCTCTTGTCTTTTGCTGGCACTTTAACAACTCTGACCGACTTTTTTCACAGAGGTTTTCTTTTCCAAAGATTTCTAACTTTTTTTACTCTCCCCGAGCTCCCCAGTGTCTTTGCTTCGTTCATTGCATGGAGCTTTTTCTCTCTTTTTCAGTGATTTATTCTGTGTGGAACATACAAGTGACTTACAACAGGGACTCGGTGCTGATCAGAACTCTTTGGGGTTTTGTTGTTGTTGTTGTTGTTACAGTTTGTTGCAGATATAAGAAAAGCATCTTCTTACACTGGTACTTGAGGAGAGGCTTCACTTCAGTGCATGGAAAATACAGATCTCCTTAAAACAATTAACAGAATTAACAACGTGAGCTGGGTAAGCTAACTAAGCACAGCTCTGCACGTCCTCTCTTCTCTCCGTCTTCTGCACATCCAACATGGAATGAACATGCCATAGAACAAGCAACGTCATCCAGGGATTAAACTTCGTCGCATTTCAAAATAAAATGATCACCTTTTTTTCATCCATATTTATTAGTGTTGGCACTCCCACTCTATTCCTCCTGCAGTCTCCTGCCATAGGCAAGCGATGCACAGAAAGCACGTCAGTGGTTGTGACTGCTTCTCATGGCTTAATACTGATTTCAGGAGCATCAAAGTTCATACAAACATGTGAACTTTCCTTCAGAATCACAAGCAATTACAATTCCACTCCACCGTCAAGCAGATTCCCGCCCAGCACGACACATCATGGAAAGCAGCCAAAGACTCCTGGCACCATCTCCTGACCAAGCCATTAAAACACCACGGTTCTGAGACGCATTCAGCAACGATCCCGTCTTTCTGACACCGAAACCCAAGGAAGGCTGAGGAGCACCTTCCGCATCAGCAGCCAAAGCAGGTAAATGTAGCGGCTCTTGATTATCCCACCCAGTCGCCACCTCCTCCTGAGCTAACTCAGGGCATGGGACAGCGTAGCTGGTGGGGTATCTTACCTTTCAACAAAGCTTTGCAGGAACAGTCCATTACTGAACCAAACCCTTTGCAGAAACGCACTGTTTCTGGCGAAACATTTCAAGAGCTGGGATGGCGTTTCTGGCTGAAACCAGCAAGTCAGAGGAGCTGGTCCGATAGCTCAGCAACACGGCGGGACTGGCAGGGCCAGAATGTATGTCTGGGAGCTCAGACTGCCGAGCAGCCTTGCACGCAGGCTGCCAGCTATTCTGCAGTGCCTTTTCTGCTCTGCCTTCGAATAAAACAAAAACACATTCTTATGAAAGCCTGAACATCTTGTTGTCAAACAGAGTTCTTGTCTTCCAGTCAGAGTTCAAAGGGCACGATGAAGAAAGTTAAACCAGCAAAAAGTAAGGAACTTGCTCATGTTCTCAGAATCCTCAAAAGGGTGACGGGACCCTGGTGGTCTCTGGCCCAACCCCCCACGAGGAGCAGGACCGCCGCCAGCGCTGGAGCAGGCCACACACGGCTTCCTCCAGCCGCGGCATCGACACCTTCAGGCACGGAGACCTGTCCGCCCCTCGGGGCCAGCCGTTCTCTGGCAGCTCCACCCGAACCTCCCGCGTGGCAACCTGCGACCGCTGCCCCTCGCCACAACGCCTGCAGCCACCACGCAGGCCTTGGTGCTGCCGTCCTCACAGCTCTCCTCCACGGGGCTGCTACTGGGTCCCCCTTTCCTCCCTCTTTCTCCAGGCTTAACACATCCCCTCGTTGAGGACGCCTCTGAATCTAAGGGATGCCTTCCCCTTCTTCTGCCACCGAAGAGCGAAGATGCCCAGACACGCTCTGCCCCGCCAGAACAACGGGCTCGGTGGGAATGGCTGGTGGAGACGGCTTCCGGGATGGGAAGATTCAGCCGTGAACTGGGTGGCAGCACCTCCCCGCTTGCCTTTCCCACTACCCAGATTCAGCCTCACAACACCAGCTAACACAATGCTGTTCTCTTCTGGAGAGCGGCGTGAAATATTTGTTCCAGTTCAAGCTCTGGCATTTTAAACCAGGGCAATTAAATGCACCAAAAATGCTACTGCAACATGAAGGCCAAAAATATAAACGCAAAACATCAGGAGTCACTCGCAAGAAAATCTCCGACGGAAACGCCCACTCACCCACACTGTGCAAGCACGTCGCCGTCCCAGTGACAGCCTGCCTTTTGAAGCCCGATAAACAAGCCACAATTCAGCCTTTTTTCTACTGCCAGCAGTTTACACCCACAAATAACTGCGCCAGCAGCAGAAGTGGCACCACTTGGAAAATCTCTGCTCTGCACCGACCGGTAGGTCCCCACTGTTACTGTTTGGTACAGATGCCATCACTTTCGGGTTCAAAGTTGTACCTACAAATGCCAAACCACTCTGAATTTACACCGCAGAACGTAAACTTCAGAGAAAACGTGTGCAGTACAGGTTCATGGATGATTTTAAGAACTTAGTACCGTCCTTGTTCTTGAAAAAGTTTGAGTTGTAAATTTGTAGCCTTCACCTGACAATAACAGTCTCCTGAATATGCTTTGCTTTTTAAAATGCACTGAATGCTCAGACTTCAGTAAAAAAAATTTATTTTCAATACAAAAGTGCCAAAATATCCACCAACATCATAATCTATTCAACAACCAGCTTACTCTAGTAATCAAAATTGCAAGCATCTTTATTCACATTTTTAAATCAAATTCCTTTCACATGTTTCCACAGTAACCCGAGTCCCTCGAAAGTGGGAAATTTGCATTTCGATTGGCTGCTGTAGTCCATATGTCCAAGTTCATGTAGGCACGGAAGGGGTTAAACCTCGGGTAGTATTCCTGCTTACACATCACTGCCTGGTTCTCCACGTGGGTCGAGTGTTGGGTCGTGGCACTGACGGGGCAGCAGCTTTCATAAACATCACTCTGAGGTGCCCAGATGGAACCAAAAAGTCCAGACATTGGAGACAAGCTTCGGGTGCTTGAGAGGTAGGGCTGCAGGGCAAGAGACAATGATCACGGGAAACTGCAAGGTGAACCCTTTGCCAAAGAAAATGTGGAAATGTAGCACTAAATGGGAGGAAGCAGCATTTATGCAGAGAACTTCAGAAACACACAGGTAGAAAACTGCACACGCGTTCACAAAGCAACATGGGATGCCGAAAATAGTACAGCAGCATTAAGTGTGCATGTGTGTGCGCAAAGGCACTTCACTAAATGAAGCCACATGAGCTCCTCCCTGCGCGGCATCAATACTACTGTACCAGGAACACACTATGCAGTTCTGGTCAGGCTGTTTAGAAACATAAGGGAGAAACGGAAGACAGGTGAAGAGCACCATGCATGTTTTGAGAGTTAAGAGAGAAGGATGCCTAAGAAATGACAAGAAAAAGGTTGAAGCACGTGTCGGTACTGAAAGACTACGCATGCCAGGAGCAGAGAGGGATATTCAGTATGGAAAAGAGACTATAATTAGGAGCTGGGGAATTTAGTTACAAAATTTCGAAAACTTATAAAGAACCTCCTGGAGGGCAAGATGTGTTAGTCTGCAAGGAAGTCTCTCGGAGAAGGTCATGGAAGTCTTGGGACTTTTAAAACTGAATGAAACACTGAAATGTATTGTGGGGAAAAGCTCACCAGGGAAATGAACTGAATTATCTAATGTATTTTCCAATCTCTACCTTCTGTGTTTCCTGGCATTCCTGAATAAAATATGAAATAAAGCCACGTATATTTTAGGCAACAGTCTTCACCAGTTTAGCCGCTTCTTAACACAGCAGAATTTTCACTTTTGCAGTTGGAAATATTTCTTGCTTTGTTAGTTTTATTCAAAATAAACCCACTGTAAATAAAAAAATAAAGTTCTAAACCAGAAGATTTTGAAATATGAGCAGAAGAGAAGGTGGTTACAATTTAAAGACCACCTTGAACTGAAGTCACTATATTGCACTACGGCATGACATAAACACGGCTGGTCTAGAGCATAACAAGTCAAAGTCAGCATTCAGAAATCTGCACAAATCCATCTTAAATCACTTGGATTTCCTAGCAAAAAAACCTGTCAAAGTCACTGAGAGCAGCTGTCCATTCAGCTATACAATTTCCAAATCTCTTTGGGCTTTGCTGTCAGCACTTTTTGTGTTTTCCCCTCATCTGGAAAGGTCGATTTTGATAGGAAAAAGTCTCAGTAGACTACATAAGTCCAAAACGGTTTTCCACACGCAAGATGATTTTAGTCAACTTCCAGGCAAAAGAACCCCTCTTAAAATTTCACAGACAAGGACCAGTAACAACCTTGACCAACAGCTGGGAAAAAGCCATGCTACCAGTGCACATGCCTACGTCGGGCTACTTAGGGGATTCACAAAGAACATGCGAGCGACAGGTAGGGGAAGGGCAGGAATGCACTGGGAAGGCTCTGAAGAGGCACACGAGGGCAGCGCCTCGCAGTGCCAACACTCACTGTGGAGCTGACGTAACTGGCGGGCTCCCAAGCAGGCGGCATGTTGGGAGGCACGTTCCAGGTGGAGGGACAGTTCTGGTCTATGAAGGCTGTATTCTGCACTGCTGCAGTACCCGGGAAGCCACTGGGGTAGTTCATGTTTTCTGCAGTTTATAAAAGCAGGAAGACAAAATAAAGCTTTTGCAATATAAACGCTACTAACATTTCTGCAGAGGAACACTGAGCCTTCTCGGAGTGAGCCAGGCTGGAACCGACCTAAGCCTTCAGTGGCTTCAGGGCAGCACGGCAGCGAAGCGTAACAATTTCTGTTAACAAGACTACCACTCTGTATTAGGGACCCACTAACAAATTGCTATCAGGAGGAAGGGATAAAGAGTTGGCAACCTCTCTACTGGAGAACAGAGTCTTTATGAGCCACAGAACGTGCATGGCAGAGCCTACCCAGGCTTCACTGCCAACATGCCTCAGCTCTAGGCACCCGAGGGATCACCCTGCTGCCTGTGATACTGTAGCCTGACCTTTAATTATTGCTTAGGTAATGCTAAAGAATTCTAGGTTGCTGCCAGTGTGCTTCCCAAGCCAAGAAACTCTAGCCTGGAAAGGTAATTGGCCACAAGAGGCCTTCTGTTTCACACACTGGAAGGCAGAAGCCTGCCACAGGGGAAACAAAGAAAATTGTGCAAAAAGATTTGTGTAATACTGTGGTCACCAGCATTTCTCTCTATTCCCTCTCAGAGTCCTGTACACTGGCTTTTCAGGCTTAGTAACTCCATGTGAAGATCGGACTTCCTCATCCACCACATGCAGACATTGTTTATTACTACAGAGCACCCAGTCAGCTGGAAACCGTAAAGTCCGCTTAAGCAACGAATGGCCAGATGTTTATAGACAAGCTCAGCCTTTTGTTCTACAAAAGGTGAGAGAAAAACCCATGCTCAGTGGCATTTCACAAGCTTTATTTCATCTTACCTTCTGGGAAAGCACCATATTCATTCATCTCTAGTGGACAATACATGTTGGAAAACTGGCTGTCACAAGCTGCATTCCAGTCGATGAAGCTGTCCCAAGAAAAAGAAAAATCTGCTGTCAGAAACAATTCGCAGAACTTCTGAAAATTATTTAGAAATCCTTATTTAACGTAAAGCTGTTGGATGCAAAATGCCTGTAACTGATGGTGAGGCTTTTCACATTCTGCTTGCCAGTTCTGCCAGTATCTACTCTGCGCCACTACATAATCACAGCAATTCTCTCACTGAGCTCTTTTTCCTGTGGGAGGATGAACAACTTGTAATGACAGCTACCAGAATCCTGCAACACTTAACTAGGTTCAACTTCTTAGTCTGTAAAAAAAAAAAAAATTGCTTGTATTTCTTTCCCACAACCATAGAAATGGTTGATACAAAGTGAAATAATGTGATTTCAAATAGCAGAAAACGTAACGCATTCTCAAGCTAGAATAGCAATTAAGCTGGGAATTTCTACTTTCCCTATCACATGTGTAAAGTCCTGTTAAACAATATGTTTTCTAAACTACATGTTAATTTGTAGGGATTATACTTGTTTTAATTAAAATAATTTCAGAATTTCAACAAGACTTTTCAAAAGTGATTGTTAAAGACATGTCAGAAGTGAAACAAGCCCTGCTATGCAGTGAGCTTGAAAAAGTCCAAGTCTGGACAAAAAGGATTTCATGCGCTAATTCAGTTTTACTATTCAGGCAAGAAGTTATCATAAGTTATCATCACTACATATGAATAATTACATGCATTTTTTCATATAAAGTCCAAGCTGAGATGGGTGTATGAAAAGCAAAGTAGTATAATACAGAATCTGCCACAAATCACCATATATTTCATCTGACTTTAGAGTCGGACAGACTCCCAATCATTAGGGCTGCAGTTCACTGACATGATGGTTAGAATCGAGGTTAGCAGGCTGGTTAGGGTCACAAGATCATCATCACCTGGGGACTTCTGCGCTACCATTCTGTCATTTTGGATGACAGGCTAGGACTTGAAGAATTGGCCATATTTCACTGCTATGTGGTGGCAGAGCATTTCTTCTCACTAGTTTGTGGAGCATCTTTCATTAGTAAAATTTGTAGTGTGGAGAGTCTGAAGTACAAGAATTACTCCAGTTCATTATGACAGAAGATCAACCCAAATCTACACAGAGCCTGAAACAGTCAGACCAGCTTGTATCCTTACACCACCTTCAAACTGGACTATTTGCCTTTATTTAACAACGTCTGCTCATGCCATTTAACACGAGTACACGCTGCGTAACACACCCCACGATATACACAAGCTCTGTATTTAGCAAGAGGGCAATGAACCTAAAAGCCGGGCCCTCTGCCTGGCCATGCAAAAGAAGTGGAAGAAATCAAAAGCCTTCCAACAAGTGTTTAATTAAATTTGAAAGAAGGTCTGGAATATCTATATATGACCAGGAACACCAGTGAATTTGTCTTAGCAAAATTGATCATGATGTACTAATGGAAGAGCACAAACAACTACAACCAAGACTGATGTGAGAGGAAGAATTTTACTTTAACTATCATCTGCCTTAAAATATTGTCAGAAAAGCTCAGGTGCAGTCCTCTGCATCACAGAAACCTGAATAAAATGTTATCCATACTGTTTATATAAAACCTAACTTGCCTGTTGTGGACAGAGGGGGTTTCTTGGATCATGCACGGTATATTATTCTCAAGGTTGTAGTTTAAACTGTTTGTCAGGCAGACTGGCTGGGCAGGCCACAAGTCTCCTGTTGGGTAAAGACCTAAAAAGGGAAAAGGGAGTGAAATGCAGAACAACACAAAGGAGGCTCCACAAACTCTGAATATCACAGTGACACTTGATACTCAGATCCACAGTAAGGCCTAGATAAAAAAATCCAGAGCTACTAACCAATCTACTTTTTTGTGATGGATGTCCATCTTCAAACAAATCTCAAAATTTCTATTTGTTAAAAAATATAAAGACTTGAACCGAGAATCTGAAATTCAACAAAACAGGCAAGATATTCCTACAGAGAGACATTAAGTCATCAGCCACTGGCGCTCCCGAAGCGGCCCCCTTCCTTCCTCACAGCAGGACGGACGGCAGGGATGCAATCCCCACCAGCGACCCCTCGCCCCCACCCATCAGTCAGTAACCATCTCTGCAGTCCAGCTGCACAAATGCAGCAGGAACAGGGTCGGGTTCTTGGCAGACTAGAGCCATTCACGACCAAACAATACATGAACTCGTTACGGTCATATTTAACCCCTAGGGCAGATATTCACGGTGCCGCTGTCTATGGACTGAGTGCCCTGACTGCCTACAGATACTTGGTTCCTATCAAGTCTTTGAGAACAGGCAGCTGGAGAAAGGCAAAAAATCCAAATTAGCAGTTTCCATGAGACAACAGTTGCAAAGTTGGCTCAATTTCACCATTTCACACAATAGATACTATGAATATTGCTACTGCGGAAAAAGTTTTATCAGCATTTGTATCCTACCCGACGTAGGTTAAACCTACAGCACAAGGGAAAGCCACGGGCAGACAGGTCTGCTGCCCACAGAATCACGTGTCCTAACCAGCTTTCAAACTCCACCTCACCACGTAGCCTGTTGCTTTTAAGAATCCCACGCAGCAAGTTAGTATTACTTCCCTTTGAGATACAAACAATGAAAACTCGAGAGTTTTAACAGCCCAACCCAACCTCATTCATCATTGCTTTCACAGAGAGCAAGTCTCAACTGTGAAAATTTAGGGAGAAACACAGTCATATTTGTTTTGATGCCGAGCTTCCTTTTAACACAGCAACCACTGCTCTTGTTCTCCCAACCCCATAACTTTTGGACATAAATCTGTTCAAAGCAAAGAGGATGAAAAAACAAAGAAAATCTAAAAGCTGTCTTCACACAAAGATGCAGCAAAAATTGTCAAGGTTGCAAGATTTCATCTGCTAACTTTTAACTTGTTTAGAAGAGAGTCAAGTTCTAATAACAACATGTCTGTCAAGTTGGTGTATACAAGTGTTATCAGCAACATCACTGAAACTGCTTGACATAGTGTGCAAAAAACAGCTTGAGTGGTTAATAAAGTAACTGACCTTTACTTTTGTCAGGATCTGCAGCTATGTCAGCGAAACTGGGACATAAGGTTTCAGGATACTGGGGGATGCTGTTCATGTCTCTGCTGAATGAAAAGAAAATTTCATTTTTCAAGTCGAGGCACTGTTCTGTTTCACAATCCAAAGTATTTCAAAGGAAATATACAGACATGTAAAAAATATTCTAATGAACACCATGATTGCTATTGCTTTCCCACTTTCTTTCCTAATTTTTCTGATTTTGAATCACCACTGTGCAATTTTAACATTTTTTCCAATTAAAAGCCAGCTACTTATTACACATGCAAAATTAATAAAATTAATACATCTTAATTACCCCACTTCCATTACTGAAGTATCAACCTATTGCAAATTAATTCAACAGCTCTTCTCTAAAAGTGAAGAACAGGCTATAGCACATGAAGATGAGCAGGGTCTCTCATAATGTTTCAATGCTCCCAACAACTTCCAGGCAAGTTTAGTTTTATGTGCATGAAGACACATGGACATCAACTCCGTATTTGTCGAATCCCAGCAAAGAAACTAGTCAGTATGAATGGAAAAGGAGCATTTTCAAGCACCAGAATCCCAGAAGAAAAGTATTAAATTACTTCTGCTAGTGAAAATAGAGAGTAATAGAGAGTCATGAATGAGAAGTGAAATGAGGACTCATAGTAATAAAAATTGTAGATGCTATCTCTACTACAGTAAACAGGTAGAAAGGAATGTGTGGGAAGGGGGAATCAATTTTCATGCTGTATATCCTACGAGAACATTATTCCCATTAAAAGAATAACACCAACTTGAAAGTCTCACTCCCACCTGTTTTTTTAAACCATTATTAATTTACTATAACTAAGTGCTAATGGAAATGTAGGAAGTTGCTAAGATCTGGAAGAAATGAGAGGGGAAATTTTTTCCCCAATTTTATTTTACATTTGGAGATATTTATTGTATTTCCCCAGTATAATCCACTTTGCATAGATCTTTTAACGTACTGAAGAAATTGTTCATCTCCCAAGAAGTACAATTAGATGATCACAAAAAACGACAAGGCAACAAGTAGGTATAATTTATCAAAAGAGACAAGATTTCAAGTTGGTGTGTTTCTTTAATGTCTTACAGGTATAGATTCAAATTTTTTACCTGGTATTGCAGATGTTATGAGACAGATTTAAAGTGATAGGAGTTTCAGATGGAAAATCATTTTGTGAAATATTCTCTCCTAAAGAAAAGAATGACTGTGAAAAATCAAAGATCCTAAAAAAAAGAGGTACGCACAGAATATACATACACACAAACAGACTCATCATTGGTGTTTTCTCTCAGATCGGAGTATCACTAACTGCATTAATTTCAAAGCGTGCTATCTATGTCCACATGGTCTTAAACCTATTTTATGACTCGTAAGTGATTATCACACCCTTAATGGAGAGGTTCCTTACTTACTTTCTTTTTTTTTTAAGAGGCATTACAATTGTAACAAACAGAAAAGTTACATGCAGACAATTCATTACCTATTGGATTGCAGGTTCAGATACATCACATACTATCAGTAATGTGAAGGTTTATACATACACAAATACACAGGTAAGTACATGCACATTTTTAAAGTATTCAAAGCAGCTTTTTTCAAAGCTTGTTTTACTTTTGTCACTTCAGCACTTTCTTTACAATGTACTTCTAGTGCTACATCAATCTGAATAGTGATGGCAGTGACAGGGCTTAGGCTTTCAATTATTGTAAGGATATTCGGGCATTCAACAAACTGCAGTAACGAACGACAGTTCCCATTTCTGATACTAATCAAGCGGCTCAGGTCTCCTGGCTACTTATGCCTCAAACACCGCTACCCAGTCCCAGCATCCTCAGATCTGAACTGCTGTCACGCGTTCCTCAATTGTGGATTTCTTAAACAGCTATAGCAAGAAGATTGTATTTTCATGAGAATAATGGGATGCAACATAAATTCGAAGGCAGAAGTTGCTTTGACTAGTGACTCTCAGTTCTTTCATCTTTCCATGAAAACTTAATGTGCAGCTTCCTCAGTGAGGAGCCTGACAGCTCATCTTCATCTCTGCAAAATGTGTGGTACTTTTTTTCAAGTAACAAGTTCTTTAAATCTCTCCTCGTGTTTCTAAGAGGTGCCCAACAGAAGGCAAGTTACACGCCCCACGCCACAGTACCCCTCTCCATCCAGAAGGAAGGCTGAAACTCTGACCACTGCAGTGCAGAGGTGGTATCTGCAGAACTTACTGGATGGAAGGAAATGCCTGGCAGTAATCATGGGCTTTTTATCTCCATCCGAACTGCTGGTACTGCTCCAGCTACCCCAGCTCCCACGACTGGCACGAACACTTCCCGATGAACTTCCACAATCTGAGCTTGAATCAGAACAAAACTTCTCCAAACACTTCTTTCTGGACCGTTGATAAAAGCTTTCTAAAGAAGTTGCAAAAGCAAAACAACACAACACATTTCAGAGAGCCTTTCAGCTGCAGATTCGGTGAAAAGTCATCTGGAACATGAGTTTACATGGATTTTCTGAATTTCTTGATAATAGGACAGAAAACAATATTTACTGATAGCCTCAAGGTAAATGTGCCAGCAATACAGCCGCTGCTTCCGATCATACCAGCTTTCGTTTGAACACACAAGCAGACTGTCAGTCCTTCACCCGGGACTGATGGATTATGGCTTCAGACAGATTCATCTTCTGATTTGCACCACCAACCAAGCCTGCAGAGCCTTTCAGAAGCGAGCGGGTATTATTTCAGGTACTGCATCGAGCCAGTCCTGCTGCCTTCATGTCAGGGTTCAAAAGGGAGAGAAGCACAAGGTCTCTCAAGGAAGGAAGACAGCTCTACTGCTACCAAAACCACATCACATTTCTTCCCCCATTTAAGACAATTAAGATTGCGTACCTGTTTCTCCCTGTATAGACAAGCTCCCGGCTTTCTGGTCTGCTTTACAATTTTCCCCGTTACCCTGAGGACACCAGGCTCTTATTCCAATATTCGCTCTCAGATCCGGTCTTTCAAATTCACTGCACATATGCTTCATCTCACTCTGCTCAGGGACCCTAATACAACCACACCCAAAGAAACATGTTCGCATTTTACATTGCAGCTGCCTTTTTCCTTTTCAGGCACTGAACACTCCAACTCACACAGCTGTCAAGCAGGGTGGGGGCAAGGAACAGGTTTAGGAGTCTTAGTCCCCAACTTTACAGAGACCTAAAAAACTTTTCCGAAAATGCAATATTCCGCCATGCAGACTACTACTTCTCAGGGGGAGCAGCAAAACGGCATGTTTCATTAAACTCCGTTCTCTAATGCACTCGCAGAAGGCAATCAGATGTTATAGCGAGAAGCAGAGTCTAGCACTGTACAAAGATCTAAATACACAGAAAAATGTGCCCTACGTCTACTTCACTGGCATAATTGTAACTAGAATAAAACCATCATCTGAAGTAATCTTGAGTTTTTGCTAGTAAAACTTGAAATATCTGGATCCAATATCGTAATCAGAGAGTATTAAGGGAACATGAATAAAATCCAGCTGTCAAGTCTCTACAGGAAGGAAATGGTTACATCTTAACTCAGAAAGCGGTAACTGCTCAATCAGCTCAAGGATTTCAGTATTTCACTTCCATTTTTTTTATCCTTCCTGCCTGCAAAGGTGTGCATCCTGTAAAGATTTACACGTGCTGACTTCCCACACAACGAACAGTAATTTGTTTATAATGAGTTGTAACAGCCCCTTCAGATTTACAATCTCCTTGTTAAGTCCACTGACCTCAAGAGGACCACTTGCAATAAAAATTAAGTCTATGATGGCTTTGTAGGATTGTGACCTTAATTCAAAGGGCTGAGGGAGGGGAAGGAGGATTTTCTCCTCAGAAGTGTTTCTATTCTAGCAGCAGTTTATAACTGGTATTTTTTAACAACAATCCAAGTAAGTTAAATTTAAAAAATACGAAAAAATAATTAACAGTAGTTTACAGCTGACTTTAGAAATGCATTTAAACAAACCGGGGGGGGGGCAACTTCCCAAGGTGTTCTCATATAGTTTTTTGAGCCTAGTGCTGTTCTAATCTTTTGAATCACTACGGCAAAAATGCAAGCTGCTGTCTCTTTTGTAGTATTATTTTTCTTCCTCTTTCAATACTGCTGGAAGACAACATTCCCTCGTCACTCAATATAGCAGATGATTCTCCTGAAGGTGGAATCATGTCACCAACTTTGTTTTCCTTTTTTCGCTGAAGAGAATACAGGACTGGATTTATCCACACAATACACAATGGAAAGGAAGCTAACAACCCAAACTTCAGAGACAGCAAATTCCAGACAATAACGGAGAGCGACCACTGCTACGCAGAATGGAGTGTCTACATGCATGCAGATTTACAAATGGAGATTTTTTTTATTTTTTTTTTCCCCTGGTGATACTTAGTACTGCACATTCTTAAAAATAAAGGCTCAGGTCAGGATTAAAGTGTGTTTATTTAAATAGATAAAGAGATCCTGCTTAATGTACTATGCAAAACTCAGAGAAAAACTGCGGAAATGTTACAGCAACTCTGGATTTCTTCATGATTTGGTGATGCAATACATACCTTGTAGATATATTAACATTCTTCTTCTTATTCTTTCTAGATGTTCTATTTCTATTCCAATTCATATTTGGTACATTTCCTTCCTTCTTCTCCTGAGGTTTCTTCTTCCTATATGCATCTTCTTGCTGAAGGTAAAAATACGAGCTGAGACAATACATACATTATAAGATGAAGTTACCTCAGTAAATGAACTCCACTGGATTTTTCTAGCTAAATGTCTCTCGGCAGAATGACTCGACCCAAATGCATAGTTACTTCATGATTTAGTGCCTTTCCACAGCACATCCTCTTTCCAGCACCATCAACTTGACCAGCCTTTCCAAGACTCTGTCCTTCAAGACCCTAACAGATGATGAGAGAGAAATTTTTGAATTCCCAGTGTTAGTATTTCCCCTCTCACAGTATCCAGCCCTGACTTCCAAGGAAATAAAAAAATAAGTGGAGAAAAAGGAAAGCAGTCAATAAAATTCCCAATGTGCTAAAACCAAAAAACATCTGCCAGATTTACGATCAGTTTGTGTGCAAGTTCAGCAGCAATAAATCCTCCCTTTCCTCAGCAGCTGGGGGGGGTGGGGGGAGGCATTTATTTGAATTACAGCTGAGGAAATTATGGGGTAAGTTAACCAACAAATAATGGCCATTTTAAAAAATGCAAGAAACAAACTGAGCCCCATCAGCCACACACAGAAAGAAGTTTGTAACAAGAGTTTCCAAAACAAGACTAGGCCCTGTCTTTTCTGATACACATTCTTCAAGATTGGTAAGCAACTCCTCCTCACAACTTTTTGCCCTGGGATTCATATCCAGCAGATGGGACACAAACATAATCCAAATTCTTGGGTTTACTAACTACCTGATGAAGTTCTTTAAGTGTTTTACACAGCCTGCAAGAAAGGTGCAGTCTGCTGTGTTTATCGTGCTCAGAAACCAGGGGTGAAGAACGACGCGTCTCAGCAGATTCACAATCTGGTAAGGGGCTTCTGCCTGCTGCATTCTCAAACACAAATTTCTGATGCAAAGCCCTGCATCTGGAGATCAGGTCTGCAACCAAAGGCTGACATGCCCATCTAGGACACTTTCCACCCAGAGTATGCCCCACATGATTACTGTGGCCTGACAGCTGGCATTAGATTCCAGTAAGCTTGTGCCTGCTCTGACAATAACGAAGAGTATCTGAGGTTGTAATATGGCCCATATCACAACACAAGGACTGTTTTAATTTTTACCCAAACTGCTCATCATTCTATAAAGCAGCATTAGTATGCAATGGATGTAGGACAGCACATCTGCATACTTCACTGACTGTACGTAACAGTCCCTACACACACATACATACACTACATGTGTATACATATATACATAAACAACAAAAGATCGTTCTAAATTTGAAAAGCAGAAAGACCACGATACAAACCTCAGAAGAAGTAATCTCCTCTTTTGTGCAGCATGGAGTCTCTTCCTTAGGTCCTTTATTAATCTTTTTCTCCATGGAAGGCTTTAAGTTGATCTGCTTTTTTAAAGTCTCACAGTTTTCTGTTTCATTCCTGAGAGGCACTTGCTGGCTATTCCCTACAATTAAACAGTAACATCAGGTCGCTGGGGAAGAGAATGGGCTCCCAATCATAACCATGGTACCTTCTACCTTTCTTTAACAACAGACTTGTGCTGCTTTCCAAAACACTAGGAGACTCACCTCTATCTAGGCTGATGATGCTGAAAATTTCAAAATCAAAAGCTAATGCTGTCTAAAAAAATCCTACAGCAGTTGCAAAACGTAGCTCTGTATTGACTCATGCTCCTGGGCACATCACTCCTAGCAGATACATAAGTTATCCAAGCCCTGCTCATCTCATCTGAACTTGAGCTATTCGGGTCCCAACCACTGGGTCCGTGAGGCAGAATTCTCAGCCAGAGAACATCGGGCTAAAAAAAAAACGGAAAACCCCTGCAACCTGGGCGGGCAGAAGACTCCTAAAAAATCGGTAGATCAAAGTAAGAACAGCCTTTATTTGGAGCTTTACACCTCTGAAGTGTCCTCTGCATTCACTATAAAGACAAAGGGAAGTCATCCTTTCTTTAGGACGGGTTCAGCATTAAACATTTTCTTGAGAGCCTTGTGAGGAAGAAGACATTCTCGTGTAATAAAAGCCAACAGATGAAGAAAAAGAGAGGAAGCCTCCCTCAACAGCTAGCTGAGTTGCCCACAGTCCTCCGCCTGGGCCCTGCCAATGCTGGACAGGACAGAATTAACTCCAGCTCTGCTCAGTTCCAGGTATCTCAGATACCTGCAATATATCCATAGTGATCTGCTACTGAGACTCGTGGCTGCTCTGCAGGAGAAGTGCACACAGAAAGCCATCGCTTATCGCATTGAACTGGTCTTCTCAAATGGGAAAAGCATACCCAAACGTTTTTATGGTTTTCTACTGACTAACCAACTACAACATCCTCACTCCGAGTCAGCCACCCTCTCCTCTCTGGAGCAGGCAGTCACGACGGTGGTGAAAGGAGCCCACATGAATGAAACATCAAGGGAGACACCAGGCAAGGGAGGCTTCCAGAGCTCTGAAAAACCCTCCGTTGCTCTGCAGCATACCAACATGCAAGCACCTGAGGTCTGAAGACTCCTGTTTGCATAAAACCAGGTCTGCAACTATAACCAAGCTACAAACACTGCAACGTGGTACTTTTCAGACTTCACTTATCCTATCAAAGTTCTTGAGACAAAGAAGCACTCAAAACCCTGACAGTGCAGAAAACAACTGCTAATACACAACATGGCAGATGACCTGCAGTGTTTCACTGCTGAATACAAGTAACTGTCAGTACTCCTGAAACACTCTCACAAGGTGGAAAATTTGTCAGTGAAAATAATTCTATAGTATCTCCTAATTGGTTTATGTAGAAGCTAGATTTCCACAGCCTGTACTCAAAGTTACTTTCATGTGTATGTAAGTACAGTGAAGATGTAATTACTGATTCCCACCCCTCCAACCCCCAATGATTTCTTAGTTCAAAGCAAAGACCCAAAAAACACCCTGCAGTTTAGGAGCACATGAACAATCTCACAGAGCTTTGTACATATGAACGAAATTGCCCTGCCTCTACCCAAGACAACACATGTGTACTCACTGTATCTCACAAATCATCACACAACGGGCAAGTAACTGGCCCAGGGCAACAGCTACACACTACAGGAGGGCCTGAACTCCCTCTGCGATGGCTCACTCACTCAAACTCTGCCACAGCTACAGCAATGCCAGTCTTCAACATTTAACTACTTTGCCGAGTTCCTGTGTAAAGCCATGCTTCCAGAGGACACGGTCTCCTACCCTCTCTCAATTTCCCCCAGGTGCTCTTGGACTGTTGTTAAAATTTTGAGTTGTGAAGCCAAGAGGTTAAGACTTCCCAGACAGCTTAGTTCCACAATATTTAAAAAAAAATAAATAAAAATTAAAAATACAGCTATGCAGTTACTAAGAGAAATGCTGATCTACAGATTCCTACTAAATATAATTTCACAATACTCTGATGTCAGCTTTTTTTATTTTAGGTGGTTTTATCAAAGGAGTTCTGAATATCCAGTACTGAGCATGCTTGCTTGGTGACTCTAAAAATCAAGCATCCAGTTTTCAGTGAACCTGAAAATCGCAAACTGGGATTTTTGTGAATGTTTGACAATGGCAGTTTGTGTCTTATAAGTAGATCTAAGACATCAATTATTTTAACAATTAAAATGCTACAGCACAAGCTTGACATCTGTAAACAAAGCCAAATTTCTGATTTATGAAACAACTTTTAATGCAAGCTGTTTCCTTAGGAATGTAAACAGATAAATCACAGTGAACACATAAGAAATACCACATCTCCTTATCCCATGCAGAAGACAAAATCCTGATCACTGTGAACTCAACAGAACATTTCACCCAGTAATTTTGACTGACAGAAATTGAAAAAAAATTACCACTATTTTTCCTAGAAATTTCTTGCAGTTCCGGCTGTTGCTGAGGTGAATTTCTGGACAAGTGACTTTCAGGTAGCTTCTTGGTCATCTTCACAGGACAGAACTCCTGTTCTTTGAGCTCAGCTAGATTTTCTGAAGCTTTAAGGTTAGTTTCCTTAGGAAACATACATGTTTGAAGATCTTCCCTCAGATCACACTCTGAAGAAGTATTTTTAATGAGAACTGTACTTTTCAGTGCACTTTCTTCTTTACCCAGAAAGTTTTCTGGAAGAGTTAAATTCTTGTTAACATTTATGCCATTTGTATATTTTAGAGTTACCCAGTTCTCAGTGACAACATCAGTGCAAATGTCCTCTTTCGGTGCTGAGATCTGGTTCTCCACAATCTGATTTTGCTTCTCCTCCGTAGTTGCAATGGCACTGCCAGCTGCTGTGTTTGGTTTCTGCTTACTGTAGTAAACTGAACATTTGTGTTTCTTCTGAGAGTGGCTGTAGGTCGCAGGACTTCTCTTTGCTGCATTCTGACTTCGGCTGGAAGAAGTGCCTACTGACAGGAAGCCCTTCCCTTTACCTTTATCTGAGGAACTATAGGAATCCATAAATGTCTTGCAGCTTCCCCTGGAGAAAAAATAAACTATGTGAGATTTGTTTTTATGTATGAAGCTATCATTAATTGTTTTATGGGATATTTTTGTAACAAAAGAAAGGGGGGAATATTCACAAGCATGAAACTGCATTAGGTTGTCAGTTTATCATGCCAGCTAAGCACATTCTGATTTCAGTGGGAGTTGAGCAAGACTCTAAGTATGTGCTCAGACTTTAAACACGCTTATATGCTTGAGTAAGTGCCTAACTGACCACCCAAGAGTGTCAGATTTCAGGACTATTCATGTATTCTCCATTCTTTCAATGGCTCCCGCATATGTTGTATCCTTTACTTCCATCACTCAATTTTTACCCTATGTACTACTGACAATATACAAGATTAATAGACCCTTGAGTTCTTCCATTGCTCTTTTGTGGAGACAAATATACACCACAACACTGAAAGCTCTCTGAAAGAGGTTGCCTGGAACACTATCTCCTCTAAACCAGCCCACAGCAATATCAAAATGCAGACAGAAAGCATCACTCTACAATAAACAGGGTACAAAGAAAGCAATTTGAAAGAAGAACAAACTATTTTTTACTTGTAGGAATCAGAGCTGATTATGTCAACAGAGTTGCTGTTCTGCTGTGGTGAAGAACTAGGATTTGGCCTCTGTCTTGATTTCATGAACTCTGCTAGAATATACTGGGCTTGCTGGAAGGCTATCAGAATCACTCCAAGCAGGGACAAACTGTCAAAGAAAACAACAGATACTGGTAACTATAATTCTCAGAAGTATTCAGTGAAAGACTTAGAAAGCTTCTAACAAGATGCACTTTTCAAATACTTTGTTAGTAAATTCTAAGTAAGAAGACAGTCAAGAAAATTCAAAATACAGTTTAAAATAAATTACAGATGTAACAGTCTTTTCTTTCCTTTTTCCTTATAGCCCTTGCTAGTTATTCTCCCAATAAAATAACTCAGACATGAGTTTTACAAAGAGAAAAAAATCTAATAAAGATAAAATCCATTCTAAGAAAAGCTAATACTTGATTTGAAGATCAGTTAGAAGTAAGTCTCACTACAACACAACGGCAACGTATCATAGCATGATCACTATCAGTCTTCCAAGTACCTTCTATTCTTTCATGATAGTTATGCCATTATTCTGATATTTATTTAATATTATCTCTTTCATTTTCCTACAGAAAATGCTGGCATAAAATGAGCTACAAATGCATCCATATTTCTGAACTAAAACTGAAGCTGCAAAACATCCTCTCTTTCTCTCCTGTGTGTTAATTGTACCAAATTTAAATTGTATCACAACAAAAATCTTTATAATTCATCAAATCACCTTCATTACCTTACAAAGAGGACAGTGAGCCTCCAGAAAGACTCTTCCCAGCTGGGTCCCGGCACCACATCTGCGCACAGCGGTAACAGATGGTGAGGAAGAGTCACATTGAGCGTAAAGTGGAACTCCAAATCAGCAGCAGTCACCAGCGTAAGCTCCCGGATTACCCACGAAGATGTGAAGTCAGGAGTGAATCTGTCAGGAAAGCAGACAGAGCTGGTGTTATTTTTCCGTTGTTGGGCTGAATTTCATTTCCTGAAGTCATACTACTACCAGAAAATACCAAATAACTTCTGATTTAGTAATATGAAAAAAAGACAGTAAGTGACCACTGTCTGCTTAGACTACGCAGATGGCATTAGCACCTAACAGAGGTAACACTTTGAGGTCATCTAAACACTTGTTTTTATTGTGACGCTTCACAATACTCGCGTTACTGTTACTTATTTTCCTCTCCTGGAGGAGGTGTACGACCAACTCATGTTAACCAAAACACTCTTTACCAAAAGCACAGTTGCCAAGCATGCAGGCAGCATTACTCTGGAAAGGGCCATGTACTAGGGGAAGTCTAGAACAAGGCTGGAAAGATAGGGAAAGCAGGAGGAAACATCAGACTTGTCTCTTCCGCTTATTTCCCTGACCCATACCATTATTCTATTTGACTGCCATGGGTATTGCTAGAAGGCACGGCTTGCCTTTTCAGTCAGTAGAGGTGACAGTTGTTGTACATGAAATTGCAGTTATTGTAATGCAGTAACATTAACCCTACCTACGTTTAAGTCATGACTTTCAGTCAATAGGACTGCTGAGATTCTGACTGAATCAGTTTTAGAACATGTGCAACGTTAGGAAAACATGACTAGATTGTGATCAGGCTACTTGGAACAAGCTAGAGAACAGCCATCAAATTGAAAAAAGCCAGTGGCAAAGCATTTCTTCCTCTTTTATTGTGGCAACTCTTTTGCTCTAATTTATTACTTCAAAATGCACTGATAAAAGCATGCATGCTGATTTTTTAAATAATGGAGTCTTATAAAGAAACATTATAATAATGTAAATTTGTTAGTATTACCCTTAGTGAAAAGGGAAAATGCTTATGAAATTTATACTCAAAGCTCACCAAATTCTGCATGCGGGTGTGCTACTGGAGTGTCTGTTACTGAAATAAAATATTTCAGATTTCCACTTAAGTTAATCTGTCAGTAAATTTGTCAGTGCTTACACAATGCTTATCTCTCGTGATGAGTTCTGAGCCAGGAAAAATTCCTGACAGTCTAACACTTCAAATCCATATCCTTGGCAACTGTAACCATTGATTTTCATTGACGAAATTGTTATAGGAAGAGGCCCAATATTCTCTACTTTGAAGTTCTTCGTAATGGACAGAATTTGCTTGCTGTCTTTCAGTTCTTAAAGGAAAAAAGAAAGTAATTATTTTACAGTGCTTAAAAATTATTTTCTTATGTTTATAAATACATTGCTATTTTTACTTTCAGTCTAATAAAAGATTCAGAAGTGACCAACATTTTAATACAGACTCTTTTGCAGTAGTGTATTTCTAGAATCTGCACCTATCCGAAGTCAGTGTTTTGAAAAAACAGAATCTACACCTCTCATGACCAAGCTCTTCAGCTTGTCCTATTTCATCATTCTGTTTACTGAACATTACCATACTGTATCAGTACCACTACGGAGTAACGCAGCCAGCTACAAAATCAGAGACCTATTTCTTCTTACTCACGTCGTCTGCAGTCCATTAGTGTAGCTTCTGGCACTTTGAATCGAAGAGACCCTCCTGCACCAGGTAGTCTTCCTCCTACTTTAAGCAATTCTTTAGCTCCAAAGCCTTCTACATTGACCACGTCCAGAACAGTCAAGTTGTTTCTGCCGTAATACAAAAATCAAAGAATCAGCCATTAAAACACAAATGAAGTTTGCAAAATCACGTCTTTGCTATCTAGGTGCCAATCCAAGACAAGAGTGTCTCAGTAACAGAATCACTGGCCACACCTGGGCAGGTTTCCCCTAAATACAGACAGGATCACTGGGGAAACGGTCACCAGTGAATTTCACACAAGTGAAGGAAGAAGCTTTATGACCGCTGCCGCCAGTCACAAAGCTTCAACAGTGCTGAACAGAAAAAATGGTTGTTTCTTCCACAAATTCTCTTTTCATCCAGAGATAACCAATGTGTGGCTGCATACTAGACTCAGGGGATGCCTGAAGCCTGTCTTTACGGAGTGAAGTTGAAAATAGCAAAGGCACCCAATGTGCTGCTCTCTTAACATTGCCTCAGTACATTCTTATACATTTACAACCCACTGATCACACATCAGGAAAAAAAGGCTCTATTTCTTAATGACGGAGACACAAGGCACAAAGACCTTTTAAACAATTTTTATTAAACTGGAGCTATTCTGACTTTCAAACTTTGACCATTTGTCTTTACTCGAAGATTTTGCAAATTCATTTTTACATTGAGTTGTCTGTTTCTCACTTACAACCGGAACCTGGCTTACCTGATTAAAATAAGGGAAGCTACTCTTTTGTAGTCAACTGGTGTAAAAATTACACCAACTTTTCTGGTTTCCAGTGGCTGTAAATTTAACCAAAGCAACTCAGAACTGCATTTCTTGTTGAGGAGATCCTCTTGATGTGCATTCTGTTAAACAAAAATGCACCACTTATTCACAGAAAACATGTGTGTTTAAAGATCTCAATAAAGAAAGCACTACATCTTTACTTAGCACCACATAAGGTATTTTGGCAAGGCGCAATAACTGCTAACTAACTTGTTATACAAAAGTCCATTTGACAACATAAAACATCAGATAAGGTTGTTTATTTGAGTAAAAGTTCGTATTACTGCATTTATTATTATGAGGAATGTATTACTTCATTTTTCAAAACAGCTTTTATTTGCTCAGATGGAAAAGAAATTATATAGTGTCTTTCACATTCAAGGAATCCTGAAACACTTCACAACACAACGAGAACTGACAGTATACTGATTGCACAGGGAAATGTGGCAACCATTATACCCACAGCGTAAGACTTGCAACTTGATTTAAGTGAGAAAGGGAATGTTGGCAAATATGAGTCACTGGAAACAAGCCAAAGTGAACTCCCTACCATATTAATTAAAGACCAGAACTACCAGAACTTCACTGAGTCTGGAAATAATGTAATTTTTTTTTTTTCTATAATGCTGTTTATTGTTTTTCCCATTAAAAAAAAAAGAAAATAGCCCTAAAATTTTCTCTTCCAGAACTGGGGGTCTCCTCTTAGAAAGTGGTGATCAGACACTTATGGCAGTCAAAACAACCATAAACATTATAAAAAGGGCTCTTGGCTTGGTTGTTTTTCAGTTCATGGCTGTTGCACTAATGGCTTTTCTGATCTTTTCCAGTCCAAAATGTTTTTATTCTTAGTCTATTTTACGGGAAAAAAAAACATACAAAAAATTTTCAGAACTTGTATTTAACAGTCAATATTTATTAAAAGCAAACCATGTATGGCATTTGCAAACTTCGCCCTGTCACTCCCTACAAAGATACGCATGCACTCACATGTGAGCCTAACAATTCATTATACACGTATATAAAGTGACTAGGGAAATGATGACAGATTCAAAAATGTACATATTAACAACTAGTGATTTGGTTAACAAGCCAAGATACGTCTTATACATGCTGAATACCTATCTAACCACACATGTTCCCCCTAGCTCTTCAAGTCCCTAACGAAAAACAGATATTACACACACTGACATAAAGATCTACCGCAACTTTTCCATTTGGTCAAGAGTATGGTGTATAGGACTGTGAATACTCAGTCCTACCCATGTACTACCTTGTCTTTTCCAGTGTGTGCCTACAGGCTAGGATTTATGAACTGCTGTCTCCTCTCTTTTGCAACAACTCTTAGAACTGTTGCCAGAAAGGAAAGGTCAGCTTTGATTACTGTAGCAAACAGTCTTCTCTTTTTATAAGGTACTAATCTTTCATTAAGGTCTTAAAGCGTATGTGCAGAAACGTATCTACATAGGACATTAAAGATGGGGCTGCAGCATGCCCAAACAGCAAGGAAAATATGGCAATTTTAGGTTTTCGCTCAAACTAGAAGTCTAAGCAGAAATTCTTCAGGTAGCCTAGACAGCACTCTGGCCATCAGAGTATGTCAACATCCCTGATGCGGCATCTTCTCTGTTTCTGTCATCCACGACACAACACCTCAGGGTATAACCACAGCTCAGCACCGGTATGACACAGTGAAGTGTTATCACACTCATGTTAAAAATGAGGCAACGGGAACCATGACATTCCAACCTCCATCTGGGAGTTGCAATGAGACTGAGAGGAAGTGCAGAAATCCAGTCTTCTCCTTTCTTGAATTATTGGACAGTATTTCCCTCTACTGAAAAGATTATCAGCTAGCTTCTGACATCACCGACTTAAAAGCCTGACACTTCATGGTCAACCTAGGGCTAAACTTCAGTCCCAACACAGAATGCAAACTGTGGCCTCTTCAACACGTACACACATGCATGCAGCCACGTGCACGCTCCCTCCCTATAGCTGTTTTCAAAACAGACTCAAACTCTGGAAAAAAAATCACTGCAAGGATACAAGCCTGACTGAGAATCAAGAAAACAATATTGAATTGCTTTAAATAGCACTTGGTAACAACTCAGATGCAGCGTAACTAGAAAAAGCTTTTTGTAGTGTGTCAGACCACTTCTTCTATCAAAATTCATAATCTTACCCTGTGAGAACATTCATCCATGAGCCTGAATTCAGTGGTTGTGAAATTAATAGCTTGCACATTTATGCCGAACCTAAATAAACCAAAACAAAAAATTAAGCACTTCAAACCTAGTCTGTCAGAACTACATTGACTTATTTTCACATGCTGCCATTTACTCTTAAATAAAGAATACTTATACAATTGCATTTTGTCATACGTGAAATACGGTGGAAATGTGGGTCTCCATTTCAGCAGAATACAGCACAAACCAGTTTTATGTGGATTCCACACATTTGGAAAACAGAAAAATGGCTGGGCGTTTTAGATCTCTCAGCATACAATATTGCAAAAGATCACAATCAAGAAATACAATTTCTAAGCTACACAAACGTCCCAAAGTTTTTTCTGCCCACATAACTGTTAAGAAATAACTGTCATAAAATCTCATTAATTTACACAAATATCCCTCTTTCTGCTCATGATTTGTTTGGGAAAAATTCCTATTTTCTTTCACATACTTTGCAAATCGAATTCACTTACAGCAGTTGATTATATGCCTGAGAGCAAATTATAAGCATTTAACACTGATGTATTAAAAACAGACGTAAGAAAAACGATAATTAAAATTTAGATTATAGAGGACTAATGAACCTCCACCATTGAATTGGAAATTCACTTGTCACAACTTTCTATGATATTAGCTTAAAAAGAACCAGTTAGTCGATGTGACTTCTGGTAAACGTAGAAGATCCAGAGAAAGAAAAGTGTGCAAGTACAGAGAAAATGTAATTTCAAACCATTAGAAAGAGTCTATGTGGAAATTATATTTAGTATGCAAACAGATGTAGTTATTAACGTTGTGTATGTATATATATACACAGACGTATAAAGATGCACATACACATACATATGTAAAGAAATGAAGTTAAGAAAGCAATTACACAGCGATCTGGACCCCAAATAAGCAAGCTGCACTTAAGCACGCGAGTAGTCACACTGGCTCCAACCAAGCAAGTCCTACCAACTACACAGTTTTTCAAAGATAAGTGTGACAGCCAGGGCTTATTTTGGTGAAATTTGGCCCACCTCACCATGCCCCTTTATACTGTTCATCTCACTCTTATCTGGATTTCTCATTAGATCTTCTCAGTTCTAAAACAGAAAGTTCAAAACAACATAGAAACCTCTGTTTAGCTGGCCCTAAACTTTTACAGTGGCGTTCCTGGCTCTGAGCCTGAATTTTTCTTCCTGGCTCCTGTGTCTTCTTCTTCAACCAGGGTTTTTACCTAAGAAAACGCTAAGAAGAAAACTCCTTCCGGTGGGAAGGTTCAGTTTCCTTCCTCCTCACTGATCAGTCTACAGACTGCAAGCTTCCCAACCAGCCTTGCAGGGAGACGCACATCCCCAATTCTACAAGTCGCTCCCCTCACATGGGCAGCTTGCACAAGCTTGCACTAAGCCTCAGATCTTAGAAGATGACTATAGTTCATGGCCAGCAGACATAAATTTGCTGAAAACCTGCTCAATTCGGTTTTATCAATGATCAGGTACGTTACAAAGTCACGCATCATATAGGGAGCTGCTCTGAACGTGATTGTATCTTTCAAAATGGGTCAGAACATTGTTCCCACTTAAGTTATGCTTTGAAAAAATAAAACAAACAAAAAATAACAATCATAAGGCACAGCAAATACATCTTTTATAAGGAAAAAAGTATCCTGAGATAGTTATACTCATTACCATTTGTTGAGCAGAATCAGTGAAGCTTGGGGATCAGGGTAGTAAGAAAGAGGCAGAAGCTGCAACGTTACTGGGAAGGATGATGGGTTTCTTAGTATGAAATATTTTACCTAAATAGTTTGGAGGGGAAAAGAAGAAGTTAAAAACTACATACTTCAGAACTGAAAGGTAAAATAATTCAGCCCTGGTAATATGATCTGCATTTTCAAGGGACTTGAACCTGGCTTCTGTCTTAACACAATATAATCATATGTGCACAAAACTGCATGGAACAGCAGGGCATGTCACCACAATGTCGTCATTTGCAAAAACAGCTAGGAGTGCACGAAGAATCGCATGTGCAAAAACACAGACCTATTCCACCCCTGTAACAATCCTTTTATTTGGATTTTGATTTACAGAGGCAGACATGAACAAAGCTCTTCCATAGAAGAAGGTGAGGTTAGTGAGGTGCCACCCTTTCTTACAGGAGTCTGAGTGCAAGCAGGTTATACACATTGCTATGATGACTGACAATTAAATGGCACAATGGAGTATTAAGGTAATTCACAATATGTGCATAAGAAAATTATCTCCATATAACTGATTCTGGCCCAGGCTAGGTTAGTAGTGACCAAAATCTGACAAATGAGAAAGAAACAACTGTCGGTGTCGCTGGAAGACACACTGCTTTGCTGATCTCTCAGGTGTTTAATCTCACACAAATGTTTTACACACTTCTGTTACATATGGCAGGTGGCATGAGGAAGGCCATCCCATAACCACACACATGATAGAACATCCTACCCCTAGTCCCTTGTTGAATTATTCTACCACAAACATGTAACTTATGCAACGATGAAAGGAAAGCTTTAATAACCACAAGCAATTGTTAGTCAAGAGTTACACTGCTTTACTCCTCTCCTAGTGTTAAAATACTACAACTAGGTAGCTAGAGAACTTATCAAAGAGCCAAAGGGATACAAATCTGTTGTCTTAAATTAGACTTCAAAACACTGATCTACAAGCAGTATCAAAGAATGCTAGGCATCACCAAATATTAACCAGCTAAACATACATCAACACAGAAAAAGCATAACAACAACCATCCTCACCATACTACTTTTAACTGCTGTGGCACTGAAGTTGAGTGTAAGGCCAGGCTCTGTAGTCAACCGTGGCAAGAAAAAGGCAAAGGACTCCTCTTTAGGCTTCTTCTGGTGAACAAAGTGAGCCAATCCTAAAATACTTCTCCTGCTTTATTGGCAAAACCAGAAAGCTTTGTTAATTTTACTTTCTTTTTTCTTACAAAGAACAAAAAAATTATGATTTGCCAGGACCTATAATTACATCAACTAATCTTTCCTTGAAAACGTTCTTCACAAAATAAAGCCCATAAAGCTGTAACCCAGTAGTAGAGAGTCAGCATAACTTATGTGCATCCCCTTCAGTCTCCACTTCTCCACCTGCAACATGACTGTGGTTTTCACAGCTCCACCTCCTTATTCTGGAAAGGGGCTGATGTCACTGACGCACCATCTCTAGAAGAATTGCTCAGTCACAGTGACCACTTCCTTCCCAGCGTCCCCAGTATGCAGCATCCATTAGGCCAGGGACTAAAAACCGTAAAAGCTATCAAAAGACCCTGATCTTGAAAAGACTGCTATGCGACATGTTGATGATGAAGGACTCCTGCAACTCCACAAATGACCTGAGAAAACACGCTTTGACTGCTTTCACACTGGGCAGCTGTGGTGTGGTTATTACAGTCAGAACATTATTTACATTCTAAAGTTCAGGCATCTGAAACATTTACTTATGGCTGGCAGTGCCTGGAAATGGAAACTGGGTGCCCTGAAACTCCAGGTGCTTCACGACAAATAACTTGCAGGAAGGTAAAATATGTTTTTTCTAGTTAAGAATACTTGAGAAGAGAAATATTCTTTCTTACAACACTGTACTGGCTTGCATTAAGAACCTCAGCAGATTCTGTACAGACCTGCAGGCTTCCCCACGTCTTATTTTTTGCCATCTTTCATAAAGTTCACTTGCAAGCTCAGAATCCACATCCCAAGCAGAACGGTCCAGAGAGAGACTCTTCTGCCAAAGCAGATTTGCTAAAACGATAACAGATTTTTTTATATTTTACAGAGATGACATTTGCTCCTTCCATCAATCTACTTCTGAACATGAGTAATCAGTATCTGCAAAGGGTCCCGACACAAAAATAAAAAAGGCAACCCACTTTTTCAAAGCAAGCATATGTGAGGGTATATATACTATTGTCCATATCTGATTTGCTTAAAGAAATACATCTGCAAAACCACAGTAATTTTACATGCGAACAGGAGTATGGGTATTGCACAGGCTTTGTATGTTCTAGTCAGCCCTTTCACTGTTGCTATTTCTAATGGATGCCATTGAAAAGTCATTAGGTTATCAATAGTCTTTACACAGAACTCTCCTCTTATGCCAATAAAGTATCAAGATCACATACTACTGTCTCCATAGTGGTACAAAACTATAATATCACAGCACAGCAGGTAACAAAACAAATCCCACAGTTTGGCAGAAATGGTGTTTTGATTTTAGCTTCTCTTTTCGAGGTGCTGATAATTTTCTCGAATTATTCTTATGATAAAGTTGCAAGGCTTTACATCAGTCTAAAGATAATGCCTTTTAGAAAGCTAGACTCTTTGGTTCAAGCATTTTCACATAGTAGAAAGGAGTTAGAAAAGCAAATTTCTTTTGAAAGAAAACAAAAATGGATTCTTTTGAAAGTTCATGTACTTTATTTTAGAACCCTTAGTGTTTGAAGTAACAAATTGAGATTGATGATGACTGGAATAATACAGCTACAAGTTCTTTAGGTCAGTATTTTCAGCCTTGTGCATTAGACTTTTCTATTTAACAAATACTAGTATCCTAAACTAGAAGGCAGAATACCTGTATGTGTAGGTATTATTAGCATGGAAGGAAAGTAAGCAATAAGGACTTACTTTATGAACAATATTCCTTTATATAGATTAAAAAACAAAAAAAAAACCCCAAACACTTGCTACTAAGATATGTGCCTATGCATCAGTAATTCTTCAAGCCACCTATTTCCATATGTCACCTCAATTCTCCTTTTTACATTAGACTGACTACTGTTGTCTTCTTCATACCCTCATACAAAAATACATTTTAGGAAAGCATCATCTTGAAAACACACTCAGGAGAGCACTCACTTAAATATTTAAAGCCTATGGTACTGAGCTGCCTACTAAAATTCCTTACTGAGTAAAGATATAGAAAACCACACTATTCTGAATTAGCTTTCTTCATATTGAACATTTTTCAGGCAGTTATCGGGTCCATGTAATACATAACACTGTATTTTGGTAAATACCAGCCAGGCACTTAGAGTATTACAGCTCCCAGTATTACAGTATCTGTAGATAGATTCCTCAGTTCCAGAAAGAATGAGACACCTTTTTGTTTCACATGATATAGCATTAGGGGCGCTGTTTTATAAGCCTGATAAGTGGTCTTTTGCAGAAATCTATGAAAATATTGCTGTGAGAAACAGATAAAGAGAAGGCCTTCAAATTTCACTCTGGCTAAAGGCAGGATATTGGTCAACATTTGTTCTTCATCAAAGACTTCCCAGGATCTGGACCCAGATTATGCACATTTTCTAATGACTGTGAGCTAGCTGACAGCTTTATCGTTTACCTCAACATCTCTGGAGAACATGCATACGAAGAAAGCAAGGAGCAGTACATCGCCAATGAGAACTTACAGCAGAGTCTTAAATATTAGGTCCAAGAAAATGTTTCAAGACAGAAGAATAGCTTAGCACGTGCTATGGAATCAGAGGTCTGAAATACCACACAGTGTACTCAGTACAGGTTACTCAAAGCCATTTATATACTCCCAGAAAAGCAGATGTTTTTAAAAGACATAAAAATAAGTATTTGTATGAACAATCTCAATATTCTTCTGCTATATAAAATCAATCTTCTACAATAAAACTACAGTCTTCTACAATAAAACTACAGTCAGATGCCTAAAATACCCAAGATGAGCCTACCTGAATCAGACTTCCCCAAGTAACACTGAATATCACAGTGGGCAATGGCTTCAAAATGAAGATCTCCCTGCTGGCAAAACAAACCAAAAACTACAATTGACCATATGACAAAACAAGAGGACAAATTCCAGTTTCCCAGTGCATAACTCGGACAAGTCAAAGAGGAGAATTAAGGTTGCCTAGAGAAGTGTAATTCCATCACCGTTCAACTCTGGAGGCTTAACTTCTCAAGATACAGAATGGTTCCACAGAGAGGTCTGGTACTGAGCTTTTCTTTCAGGGCTAAGGGAGGGATTTCTGGCCTAAGAAAGAGGCTGCTGCAGTTTGGTTTGCCATTCAAAACTATCACTTGGCATAACTGAACACGATACCTTGGACTCTGTCGAATATATGTGCAGAGGTATTTCAAACATCACTCCCACATTTGTGGCCAAACAGATACTAGAAAGCACATTTGTTACAGTGTCTTTCACACTGAGCTTCAAAGAAAACACATTCCAGCAGCCTGGAGGTAGAGTCAAAGGTTCGAGAAAGTTCAGAACCTAGAAAGAATCAAACGACAACTGAATTAAAATTGGTACAGTATTTTTGGTGCAAGCGGTACCTTGAAGAATGTAAACTTTCTTTTCTTTCGTGTTTCTGCTGTTATTACACACACATATGCGCCCATAACTGATCCATACAGTGCACATGTGTAAATCTCCTATCTAAATATACGAAGAGCCAGTTAGATGCCTACATCATGTGCTTATTCATAAACCAGATTTGTCTGGTTTGAATCAAGCCATTGCGCGAGTAAATTATTGGCTTCGCCTTCTAAACTTCAAAGCTCATCTATGTACTAAAGACTTCCATTACAGTCTATGAAGAAATGCTGAATCCTATAGAGCACAAACACACATGCAACAATTCTGAGAACAGAGCAATGTTCTATAATTTGATGCATCTGTAACTGCAACTCCAGTGAAAGAACAGTTGCTAACAAAACAATACAAAAACAAGCCGGACAGCAATAATGCCTATTGAGAGAGTAAGGTCTTTAGGACCTAAAAGTTACAGGCATACATATACCTTTATGTTTAACCGATTTCAACCAGCTATGAGAACACAGAGTTCTTCAAAGAACCTATTTTGTATGTCAAAGGACCATATCCTTAAATCAAAGACAAAACATTATATGAAGCAGAAATGAAGCTTACCTTTAAAGTGTTCTTTGTTTCTCTGGCTATGAAGACTTCACTCAGCTCAATGCTGAAGTCAAAATTGTTTGTAAACCATATGGACCAAAATCCTGAAGTATTATGATGTGGTTCTATATGAAACAATGCTGCAGAAGGATCTACGTCAAAATACCTGTAAGTAAATAGAGAAGAAAAATAACTAGATCTGCAATTGTCCTTGAACACACATAAGCAGTCCACACAAGAGAAGGCAACTGTGGAATTCTTGCATAATGAAGCTCTTCTAAGGTTTTATGGAGAAAGAACAAAATTATTTTCTTTGGAATGCTTACATGTAATATCAGAGGAAAAATTGACAAGAACAACATCGAAGTGGTAGGCAGGTGATCACTCTACTCTCTTGCTATACTATATTACAACATTGCCTACTCCATTGTGATATGGTTGTTTGCATGAAATCAGCAAAAGACAACTGAGGAAAAGACTTCACATTTTTTCTATAGCTATCCTGCTTCTTCGTTCGATTAACAAGGATGGTGGAAATTTTATCACAGGCTGTAAGTAATGTTTATATGATGTGAGCTGCTAAGGCATATATTTTTACTGGCTCCTGAAATTCTTCATGGATAAAAATACAGAACTATTGCTTGAAATGTCACAGGTCTGTTTTGGCAAGTGACACAGCAACAATAAGAAGAAGACTCCATCGTTCTTGGAATCGTTCGTTCTTGGAATCGTTCAGTGACAAAGCAAGCTAACTTCATCTCTTAAAGTAGGGTACAATATTCTTATAACATCAGTGAACATTAACAAAACCAAAAATCTACTTTCAACCTACCCTTCCATCACAGGACAGGACAGACAGGCTTTTAGTGTTGTAGTGCCTTCTAATAGATTCTTCTTCTTGTTGTCAGCGTAAGGACTTTCACTGTCACAGGATGCAGCTGAGCAAAGAACAGAGACACAGGAGAACACCATCAGCCAGAACGAAAGCACATCTGCAATGATTTTCATGTGGGGGCTCGGAGGAACACCAGAGGGGAACATTTGCTGGCCCAATTCTCACACAGGTGAGCAAAGCATCTAACTGCTTATGTCCTAATTTTCAGAAGTTCCAAACCTTGCTTTAAGAAGAATCTATGAATGCTACACACTTCCAAAAAACAGATGCATAACGCTGTGAAGAGCAACCTGACCAATTTTAACCACGTGTCACTGGCACTGCATTCTTACTAATCAGTGCACACTGCCTCCTTTTTAATAAATGAAAATCGGTTCTGAAAAAAAGAAGCACTTAACATATAGTCCATTCTTTGTTCTTAATTGCTCTTTTTTGCTAGCAAAAAACAAGTCCCAACGTCATTACGAAAGCAGCCTGTTTCATAAGTGTTTGAAGTCTATGTACTGCAGTCTAGTGGTCAGAATAGGCAACAGGCCGGTGTCAGGAACGCTTAAATGTTAATCCTTGCTCTTTCACAAACACGTCTGGTCTCAGGCAAGCCTCTTCAAGGATCCTGCCAAGAAATGTCACAGAAAATGACCACCCAAGCACAACAGCCTTTTAGAAAATACATTGGAAACAGAAAAATAACCACAAATTATAAAAGGATGTTGAAAAAGCATATTCAGTAATTATGCTTATTGTAAAATCAGCTAACATTTTTTGCAAATGTTTTCTTCCCGTTTTTGAAATATGTATAGCTTAGAGCCTTCGAACGGCATAAGAGGAAGCATATATACACAAAAATGGTGGAAACAATTAGCAGGAAGAATCCATCCTCCTCCTCAAAAAAGTCCAGACAAGCTGATTTTGAGCTTTTTCAGAGTCCCTACTGCTGAAAAAAGACACTCTTCTATAATCAAATCCTGCTTAATCATATTATCTGTAAGTATACATATCCTGTACCTTTACAAGAAATAGAAGCAACTTTTGTAAAATTAGTAGATGACGAAGATAGCAGTACTGGCTCAAACTCCACAGGTGATGTGTCTTTCTGTGACAACTGCCGTATTTCCTGCATGAAGACAAAACACAATGATCCTTGTAGCACAACTACCATTATTATTGTAGCTCCTATATTAGCATATCTTCTCGTCAAACTTGCAAGCCAATATCTGCTATTTTCTCTTATCTCCTAAATCAACCCATGGATTTTTATTCAACTTAACAGCTCTTATGTCTTAAAAAAATAAAAAAAAATCCATCTCTGAACTACAACTCATCATCTAAAACATCTACTGGACATTTAGGCACATTTCAAAAATATAGAAGTGTGACATTTGCCACCAGCAAAATCAATCTGCTATTAACAGAGTAAGCCAGTGGGCTAATTAATTCCCCAATCAAATTCAACACCCTAAAATATGACTTCCTGAAGCCCATGATTACCTGTATATGTACAAGGCTGTTCCCAGAATGCATGACGTACACATCTACTGAAGAATCACCTGTCCAAAAGAATGAACACTGAGGTAAGTTCACCAAGGATAGAAGCACTCCTCCTTTGTCATACGCTCATACAAGAAGCAATCCCAATTTAAACTTAAAAATCTTTGTGTGACAGCTACCCCTGTAAAACAGAGGAACTATTCACATCTTGAGCTGGCAATTGTTTCATAGAGGAGTAAAAATCCACTCAAGATTTTTGGCCACAAACATGAAGGCAAGCATCAACAGGGAATCTTCCTTCATTAAATCCTAAATCCAAGATGGAGCACAACTCCCCCTTTTCCTACAGGCAGGAAGACTGGAGGCCCAGCTGAAGGAAAGAAGGATGGCTGATGCTGCTGTAACGTTCTAAGTGTAAGGGCCAACCTATCAATAGCCCGAGAGAGTCCAGTAAAAACTCATCATTAAAATTACATCAGCAGACACAGGCTGACATAAAAGGACATTCTCCCAATTCACCAGGTACAATTTCTAATAATGAGTGTGCTCTGCTCGGCTGCTTGCAAGCAAGACTAAAGGTGCCAGCTTCCAAAAGAGGGTTCAAGATGTTGATTCTGAGTGAGCAGCTGCTCCGCACACCCACAGCTGTTTAAAGCACATACTCCTCCACAACCTTTCCAGCTGGCTAGTAACCCTGCGCAGACCTTGCCTGCCTACCTGTTGTCCTAATCTAGGTGCTAACACGTGTGCTGTACACTGAGACTTAACACAGCACTGTATTCCCTTTCGTCAGACCTTTCCTTCAGGACCACATCTCCCATTTAATTATACAAACAGAAGACAAGCAAGCACTGCTGTTTGACACCCTAAAGCGACCTCCGGTCCTGATGGAGCAAGACGCGGAACTTTCCACCGAGAGCAAATCCAAAGGGCTTATATGACCAACCCCTAAAACAGTGAGGACTTACAATTGCATTATATTTAATAAAATATAGCCTTCAAAGCATATGTCTAGTACTTTAACCATAGAAGTGTTAACAGCAAGCACCCCTGACACAACAGATGTGAACAATTCTCTACCAGCATCAGAATAAACATACGTCCACAACTCAGCATAACCAAGCGCTGGCGTTTCACCGGCAGGGAAACTAGGTTTACAGTGGGTATTTCAGTTTCACCTCTGTGTAAATATCACATCAGGGAACAGGTATGGGGGGAACAGCAAATGTTGCTTTGTGACTAGATCTTAAATGGAACTTCTCGAAATACAAAGAGAACATGTTCTTTTTTTACTAGTGTGTTAAAAAAATTATTTTAATCTGGATTCTTAAGCAGTTCCTTCTTCTTCATCAATCAGAAAGTAAAACTGGCAGGAATGGCTAAAAACAGCTATTCAAACAGACTGCAAAGCTCTGTAAATAATTTTAAATACTCAGGATTTGGACGATTTGTTCACCCAATAAATGTAGCATAAAGAAACTGCAAGGAGTTGATTGTTTTGCCTGTGGAATTCCAGCATACAAGAACAAATTATGCACACATCTGTATTACTTCATTACCCTACTTTCCACAACGGCCACTATCCCTGGTACAGTACAAATCATTCTGCCTTCATAGTCCTATCATGGTTAATTTAATTAATGGAAACCAGAAACGCAGTTGTAGAAATTGAAGGACAGCGACCTCTTTCCATACTATTTAAGCAAATGAATAAGCATGGGGGACTAAAGAAGGAACAGATGCAGTTTACAACTTCGCAGTCGTTACCCTTATAAAGAGGACTGCGCTTACAGTAACTCTGCCCTAAACAAACTGGCTGGCAAGCTGTGTTTAACTAAAATGATTTGGTTTTGCTTACTCGCAAAATTTAGCTATCACTGAACTTGACTCAATTTAGCACATCAGATTACAACTTCTGTATAAAACCAAGTTCTATTACAATTAACAGTCATACTTAGGACTTACCCGAGGTCTTTGTTTTTTCCATTGCTACATAAACTACAAAAAGATTCTCCAGTAAGTATTGTCTGTGCTCCACAAAATCTTGTTGGGCATTTTCCATTCTTACCGTTAAGCTCATTTCTAGCAGCATTGGGTCATCAGACAAAAAACAGCAGCTCTGGAGCGAGAGAAGGGGATATGGTATGTGTGTGGCGGGGGAGGGAACAGAAAAAATTCATCACAGTAAGGTATCTTGAGCAGGTAATCAAAAGTATTATCTAACAGACAAGGCATCCAGCATCAAACTGCTGCCAAAACAGAAGTAATTAGGACCTCTGCTAAAATCTCAGCAGAAACCAAAGACAGTGCAGGTACAGACAGCACAGTAAAAACAAAGACGAAAAACAACTAAAAAGGACACTGAACCTTGAAAGAATGCAAATTTATAAACTGTCTTAGTCAGTCTCACCTCAGGGACTGCAAAACAGTTTCCTTTGTTAAATCCTCTGCCTTCAATAAAATGTGCCATAAACAGACTGATGCATGTGTCTTAACGGTAGGAAGACAGTTCATGTTCACTGGTCTGTTTATAGTTAATTTTTCCAAATCCTGTGTTTTTTGTCTCCATTTCTCACTGAAGTAATTTTAAAAAAACAAACATACATGTACAATTCTTAACAGAAAACACTGTCATCTGGCTAGAATACTTCAGATAAATACAAATAGGGTCTTATTTCCTTCTCTAAGTAGTGGCTGCTGTTAAGACAGCTGAGGCTTAGCAACTACGAAGACACAGACACCATTTCGCAAAAAATTAAAACCAACAAAGCAAAACAAAACTAGACAATCAACAGTGAGTATCAGAAATTCGTCCTGCATCACACACCATGAAGGTCACTAAACTCAGGCTCCGACGCCCTACCAAGAGGGCTCAGTTGCTCAGGAGGAGCAGGAGGAGGAAACCTCCACCCCCGGCACGTGAAGCCCTCTTGCGAAGCGGCAGCAGAACCCCTTCAGATAACTTGAGGTGCTGCAAGGAGGCACAGCAGGAGTGGGGAAGCGTCTCTGGGAACGGGATCCCAGTTCGCGCAGCACCAGAGAAACCCTCAGCACTTGGAACGGCTGCCAGGAGGAGGGGAGGAGGCCTCTGTGGAGACTGGCACACATGGGTGGTGTGCCCTTGGGAAGCCCCTATCAAGGAGCGGGCCGCTGTGCCACGTGCAGTCTCCAATGCTCAGGTGCCTCGCAAGCCCAGCCTTATTCACCAGTGCAACGCAAGAACCAAACATGGGAATAAACCAGCATGAGATCACCGTGCTGTGTAATGTACGGAGAAATGGCTACAGAGCCTGGGCTTAGTCACAAGTGATGAAAGAAAGGTGCTGCAGACCACAGCGCGGGCCCGTGCACCTGATGCAACACAACACCCGACCAAGGGCCAGCATGGCTGTGACCCAACACTCGTTCGCTGCGTAAGGACGTGTGAGGAGAGAGGGGACGAGGAGATTCGGATGGCAATGCCTAGGAGGAGGGGGAGACCCGCTGCTCTGAACGCCCAGAGCTTCTCTTGGAGGGGGCTTTTCTGCTAACGAGCTCACCCCTCTTCGGCTCTGCCCAGCGCCGCAGCCACCTTCCTGGCCACGCGGCCCTGACAGCCAGACCTCTCAGCTCACTGATCTCGTGTCGGGGTGAACCAGAAACACGTGAAGCGTTTCTGGAGAAAGGAAAATACAGGAATCTAATCAATTTTGCACTCCATATGAGTAATACAGCACCTATGTATTTAAAAGCTTAGCCCGTTTGGTTGATTTTATTTTGGGGGGGGTGGGGGGGGTGTCTTTTTCTGTCTCCCCTTCGCCTAAAGCTTATAGTGTGATGTGTGTTTAATTTATACCACAGAGTACACTTTTACAAAGCATAGCTAGAAGCACTATTCCCCTTTAAACTGAGACATTGGCAATTGCATTGTTGCTAAAACTTCTAGAGGTCTGGAAAGTGAGCCTCTAAACTTGGATTAAAATAAGAAGACTTATATAGATAGAAAATTATAATAAAACATACCTTAGCTTGCTGATACGCGTCATTAGGCAAACTGCATTCAAGGTGAACACGTAAGAGACTGGCATTCGTAGTTTCTGCCTGTAAGAAAAAAAAGTGAAGAAAAAATGAAGCACACTACTTCAAAAGATGTTATCATATAAATCCGATCCACACACCACAATTTCTACAGATAACAGGACTGTTTCCACATATGCATGACACAGCAATGTAAGGAAATTTTTTTAAAACAAATACAGTTACTCACTATGGTAGGCCAGCAATCAATCTCCAATTCTCAAGAACTCCATCAGTATCTACTTACTTGTCAAACTATTATTATTCATGATTATTAAATATTTACACAGCATCAACATGAGCCACCCTTATAAACCTTCATATGTCAATCAACTGTATTCAACAGAGCCTTTTGTGTATAACATAAAAGCTTCTTTCCTTGTTTTCTGTATATTTTCTTTGCTGATTGGGTACTGAAACACAGTTGCTAGGCCAAGAACATAATGCTTCTTGGACACGGTCTGATGCGTAGGCTTCATGCCAAAATGGACAGACAGAAAATGCATGGTTTGCCTTTTTATTTATTGGAAAGGGAAAAGAAAAGAAAAAAAAAACGCATTGATTGTGCCAGCTTGCAAAGCACTCATAAATCTAACGGGCAACAGTGTCAATAAAGTCAAGCACAGTTCATGAAAGCTATCTGGAAATCTGGACTGCCAAATTACTTGCACAAACTGCTCAGCCAACATATCTTGATTCTAAATGAAAAAAAAAAAAATCATAATGACAGTCCCGACTCTCTATCAGTGCCTTAATTACAGCAAAATTACTTGGTGACTTTGAGCCTGATGCAGACACCCCCCACTCCCCAGTTTCTCTTGTGATACCCAACTAAATATCTGAGTGGAGCATCTGCAGGTTGAGGTTTCTGAAGGGGTCGATGCAACTGACTTCACAGAATTTCAATAATTTGATGCTGAAAAGCAAAACTGTGATGAAAAGGTTTTAAAGTATCCAACAACCTATTCACCCCTGGCGCAGCGGGCACCTGAGCAGCGAGCAGGTTTACGGCACACGTGGCATTTCATTTGTGCCGCGGGGCCCAGTTTTACAGCAGCACAGCCAAAGGAAGCCAGCACATACTCTGCATTCCCGACTCCGCCGGATTTCGTACCAGAACGACCGGGGCTTCACACAAGAGGGCGATGCAACCCCTGCAAAGGCGGTCAGTGGTGACCCAAACCCGGGCCCCAGCGCAGCAGCTCTCCGGGGGACGCGAACCCCTGCCACCTCCTCTGCTTTTTACAAACCCTTTCATACGCATCAAATTTGGTAAGCGGGAAAAAAACCCATTTGACTCTAAAACCCGCACCACTTACTAACTTCTCATGGCCATGATTACTAGTGGAGTTCGAACGAGGCAGTGAGATCATATAAAGAGCAACTTTTGGGGTTGCTTTTCTGATCAGATAAACTTTGTTGGTTACACCTCCCTCCCCACCGGTCCTTGAGAGAACACTACCGCTTTCATGGTCCTAAACAAGGAGTTGTTAGCCTCTATTCAATGCCATCGTAGTTTAAAGTAGTTTTAAGACCCTACACACCTATTACAAAAAAAAAAAAGAAAAAAAACACCCCCCACAGCTAAATCCTGTTTTTCCAACTTTTTTTTTTAGCATCTTTTCTTGACCTGGCATAGGGCTGCCTACATGGGAAACTGCTGTCACCCTAAAACTGAAGCTGCTAATATAACATGCACAGAGAGGAAAAAAAACCTTATCGAGGTGCATTTGATGTTGATCTGTTTTCTACGGGTATTTTCCACTTCTCTTTGTGAAGCTCTGTTCAGAGAAGGGAAAGGGTTTTCATTTATCTAAGGCAGACCACAGATGCATAACTGTCATGCCTACTATCTTACAACACTGGTAGGACAGCTGCGTTGACTGTAAAGAGAAGATACAGCATCTGAGCAGAAAACACTGTCAGAAGCAGAGTTTCCAAGCAGACAAACCCAGGACCGTGTCCACGTCTCCCAGCGGTGCAAGCGCTCCATTTACACTGCAAATATCACTGCCTACGAATCAGAGCAGAAAGCTGAGCTGTGCAGCGTGTTTGCACCAGAGCCAAACTGAGCAGCAGACACACTGCACGAGGGGAGAAGTTAGAAGGAGCGCTGCAGAGCTGTGCCACCACTGCCACTTCATTACCTGGTGACCCTATTTAGTATTAGGTACGCAGGCATACATACTCGGGTGCACACACAGATTCGGCAACCACAAGTCCTACATGAACTGAACACAGAACTCTGACAGAAGCCACACGAATGAAATTCTTACCAGTTTTGGTAAATTCTTACATTTAAGGAAACAGAGGCCTCTCAAAAAAAAATCAACCCTAAAAACCTGAACCATCCAATCTGTAAGGAGCCTCGCTCTCCTGGCGAAGGTCTAGGATCCTGGGCTTCATCAAGAGAAGCGTGGCCAGCAGGTCGAGGGAGGTGATTCTGCCCCTTTACTCCGCTGTCGTGAGACCCGACCTGGAGTACTGCGTCCAGCTCTGGGGCCCCCAACATAAGAAGGACATGGATGTGTTGGAGCGGGTCCAGAGGAGGGCCATGAAGATTATCAGAGGGCTGGAGTACCTCTCCTAGGAGGAAAGGCTGAGAGAACTGGGGTTGTTCAGTGTACGGAAGAGAAGGCTCCGGGGAGACTTTCTAGGAGCTTTCCAGTACCTGAAGGGGCTTACAGGAAGGATGGAGAGGGACTTTTCACAAGGGTGTGTAGGGATAGGACAAGGGGGAATGGCTTTAAACTAAAAGAGGGCAGATTTAGATTAGGTATTAGGAAGAAATTCTTCTCCATGAGGGTGGTGAGACACTGGAACAGCTTGCCCAGAGAGGTTGTGGCTGCCCGCTCCCTGGAAGTGTTCAAGGCCAGGTTGGATGGAGCTCTGAGCAACCTGGTGTAGTGGAAGATGTCCCTGCTCACGGCAGGGGGGTTGGAACCAGATGATCTTTAAGGTCCCTTCCAACCCAAACCATTCTATAATTCTATGATTCTCACTGGGGGACAGTACAGTAGGCAATTACTTGGGAAATCATTCACCCATCAAAAGAGAGACAGAGCATCAACAGGATGGCTGGCACAGGCCAGCTCAACAGCCAGCAAGCAACTACTTATAGAGGCAGCAACTTTCTATTTCTAGGGGAAGAATTTCTTACTCTGCCTTAGGTGCCCTGTCAGTCAGACATGGTTCCATATGAGATTTTAACAGAGATATTCTTGCATTGTTATACTGACTGCAGAGTTCAAACCACTTCCTGGAGTTTGGCTACAGTATCATTAAAAAAGAACAAACACTGAACAAGCCCCCCTTTCCTCCTGCGGGCTGATAATTCAAAGTTTCTGTCCTGGAAAGCCACAGAATCACAGAATGGTAGGGGTTGGAAGGGACCTCTGTGGGTCACCTAGTCCAACCCTCCTGCTGAACCAGGGTAACCTAGAGCAGGTTCTTCCATAGGACCTCGTCCAGGTGGGCTTTGAGTATCTCCAGAGAAGGAGACTCCAGGACCCCTCTGGGCAGCCTGTTCCAGTGCTCCATCACCCTCAGAGGGAAGAAGTTCTTCCGCATGTTCAGATGGAACTTCCTGTGCTTCAGTTTGTGCCCGCTGCCCCTTGTCCTGTCGCTGGGCACCGCTGAAAAGAGTTTGGCCCCATACTCTTGGCACCCACCCTTAAGATATTTGTAAGTGCTTATAAGATCCCCTCGCAGCCTTCTCTTCTTCAGGCTAAACAGGCCCAGCTCCCTCAGTCTTTCCTCCCAGGAAACTCATTTGAGAGTCCCCTAACCATTTTCATAGCCCTCCTCTGGACTCTCTCCAGTAGTTCCTCATCTTCCTTGAACTGGGGAGCCCAGAACTGGATGTAGTACTCCAGATGTGGCCTCACTAGGGCAGAGGAGGGGGAGGAGAACCTCCCTTGACCTGCTGGCCACAATCTTCTTAATGTACCCCAGGAGACCACTGGCCTTCTTAGCAACAAGGGCAGACACAGCTGACTCATGGTTAACTTGTCTTCCACCAGCACTCCCAGGTCTCTCTCCACAGAGCTGCTCTCCGCCCTGAGGCTGTACTAGTGCACAGGGTTATTCCTCCCCAGGTGCAGGATCCTACAGTTGTACTGTTGAACTTCATGAGGTCCCTCTCCATCCAACTCTGCAACCTGTCCAGGTCTCGCTGGATGGCAGCGCAGCCTTCCAGTGTAGCAGGCACTCCTCCCAGCTTTGTGTCATCAGCAAACTTGCTGAGAGTACACTCTATCCCTTCATCCAGGTTGTTGATGAATAAGTTGAACAAGGCCCTAAAGAGCTATTCCCACTCTGAATGGTGTTAATAAGATGTGCCTGTAATAATGATTCAGCAGAGTTTCATCAGGTTTTTGCAGGCAGTTATCAGGATGGCACACCAATAAAACTCTATCATCCTACTAGCTTCGTTCTCCACTACCCAGACACCACACTTACACACACTTGCTTCTCTGATATTCTGTCCACCGGCACAAAACCCAGCTTAAGGAGTCTTGGGTTCCTGCCAGTACTTGCAGTGTTTCCCATGTTGTTGGCTCATAAACTCTGAACTCCACTGCGAAGTCAGTGAAGTGATGCCTGCATCTCCTACGATAAGACATTCCTCCCCGCAGGCCACTCCTCCACTGACATTTCCAGTGGGTTTCTACAGCATTTTGAACACAATGAGCAGTGATGTAGCTGCCCTGTTAGTGCCACACCAATATTAAACAATGCCAAAAACCAGGCAACTGGAGCAAAGACTGCATCCAGAAGCTGGATAAACAAAGATGACCTATACGGGCTCCACCATCTGTTACGGCTTAGTGGTAACTAGCCACTGCTGAATGGCCACGTGGACATGCTATGAATTCACAGTGTTGGACACAGCTCTTCTTTCCTCCTGACGAGTCAGCCAGGAATCCAGAAATCCTGGGATCCAGGACCACAGCCAAAGCATGCCAACGATGAACTCTTCAAAAGCTGAAACTCTGAAAAGACTAACAGAAAGAGGCTGAAAATCAACAGTAGAAAAGGCAACTTTGTCTTTCTTTTTCTTTTCTTATTACTCACAACAGTTTCTTTTAAAAACAAAATGGGAGAACGATGGGCAAAAAAGAAAGGCCTGGGTAGCTTTGCCATTAAAGGATACCTACAGCCCACAAAACCAGTTCAGCATGGAAGTCCATTCTCCAGAAAAAAAGGCAAACGCAAACCTGCCACATACTGTATTTCCAATGGAAATACTGCTGTAGAGGTAAACTTTCATTTATAATCTCCAAGAGTATATCATATTTCCAACATAAATACTCTGCAGAGGCAAAATTTCATCCTTATGTACAATTCTGGCCATTCACCTTCAAAATAAATTTTCACAAATTGGAGAAGCTGCAGAAAGGGGTTGGCAACTTCATTAGGAAATGGACAGCCCATCACTGAAGAAGACAGTACAGAGCATGGACTGTTCTGCTTGGCACAGTGATAGCTGAAAGATGCAATGTCACCTACAAATGCTTCTGGGTGTAAGTGTCAGAAGCAGGGGGAGTTACATGAACTAAACACGTCTTAACAAACAAATATAAACTGGCCACAAAGTAATTCAGACTGGAAGTCAGGTATAGATTTCCAACCACCAGAGGAGTAAGAACTAGTACTTGGGGTTATGCTCACAATGTTGCCAGCAGTTCAGAGAAGCCATCTCAACAAGCACATGATTGGGCTAAACAAGGTTACCTTGCTGGCCTTGACGATCAAGGATGTCTGTATTACCAAACAGCTTAAACACATCCACTTTTAAAACAGGAGACAATAGAGGCAAAAAAAAAAAAAAGACACACACACACCCCCTGCCCCGCACACCATGCCCCACTCAGTGAGCTTTCTCACAGGTTTCCAATCGGTACCACTAGACTTCAGAGGTAAGGATGCCTGTAGCATATCAAACTCAACATTGTCGCCCAAGGCTACAACTCATTCACCCCAAGATGACAAGGGATGCGTAAACGAGACTTACACCATCCTGAACGTACACTGTTTTTTTACTTCAGTTAAAAATAAACTGGGCAAAGCAACTATGCACAGGAAGTGAGTATAACTGGTTTGTTTCAAACGCTTTTTCACTACAAATCTCCACTGAATGTTTAATAGTTATGTATCCTTAAGTTTGCACACGTGTAGTCACTTACTCAAACCTCATAGACCTCTCTTCCTTCAACAGTTTCTGAGCCTACAAAAAAAAAAAACTGGAAAAAAAGAATCATACCAATTTTTATGGGATCTGCATCAGAGTATCAGCAGGGTGAATTGAAGGAGACAATTCTGGAGAGGACAGCTATCTGCAGAGCAACATTTTTCTAAAAGGAACTCAAACTCGAGCCACAAGCTCCTCTTCAGTATTTAGATCTTGTCTACCGCCTTCAACAGCTGAGGAGCCCGTCCCACTGCTGCAGCATTTCTGTCCAAAGCGGTAGTATTCAGTGAACTGAAGAGTAATTCCCCAGTTCTAGCCTGGAACGGGAAAATGACTCCCAGAGCTCGGAGACCTGAGTCAACACTCTCTCAACTCCTGTCAGGCAATGAGACGGTGCCAGGTGATACCAGTCTGCACTGCCAAACATGACCTCAATCTTGTACTCTAGGGAAATAAAACACAGGAAAATTTCAAATGCTCCCCAAAACTTCTCAAGAATTCAGACAGAACTGCAAAGCAGTAATCTGCATCCAAACTCCACACAGTACCTGACAACAACCCATCAAGCTAGACACGAGGATGCAGAGAGATGTGTCATGAACAGCATCCAAAAAAAAAAAAAAAAA
>Ga0065711_1026480_pt1 | contig 68828 bp, 50 predicted proteins | sample Hoacrofraction12_FD_59098 | JGI IMG/M metagenome (GOLD analysis project Ga0065711, IMG submission 59098) | Hoatzin crop microbial communities from Cojedes, Venezuela - Epithelial fraction 12 v2 (version 2) | ecosystem: Host-associated > Birds > Digestive system > Esophagus > Crop | place...
CCTCCTCTGCACTCATTCAAGGACTTTCACATCCTTCTTAAATTGTGGGGCCCAGAACTGCACACAGTATTCAAGGTGAGGCTGCACCAGCACTGAACACAGTGGGATGATCCTCCCTTTTGACCGGCTGGTTGTGCTGGGTTTGATGCACCCCAGGATGCGGGTTGCCCTCTCGGCTGCCAGAGCACACTGCTGACTCCCACTGAGCCTGCTGTAAACCAGCACCCCCAGATCTCTTTCTGCAGGGCTGCTCCCCAGCCACTCGTCTCCCAGTTTATACTTGTGCCCGGCATTACTTGGTCCTAGGTGGAGAATCCGTAATTTCAACTTGTTAAATTTCATCCCATTAATCACAGTCCAATGCTCAAATCTATTTAGACCCCTCTGCAAGGCCTCTTGTCCCTCAAGAGAGTCAACAGCACTTCCCAGTCTGGTATCATCAGCCAATTTGCTAATGGCACATTCAACTCCTGCACCTAGATCTTTGATAAATATATTGAACAGAAATGGCCCTAGAATTGAACCCTGAGGAACGCTGCTGGTGACCAGTCACCAGCCAGATGTAGCCCCATTCACTACAACCCCTTGAGCTGTGCCCTTCAGCCAGTTCTTCACCCAGCACACCATAAAACCGTTCATCCCACTGCAGGACATCTTGTCCAGAAGGGTGCTGTGAGGGACAGTATCAAAAGCCTTATTAATATCCAGAAAAACTACATCCACAGCTTTCCCTTCATCCACTAGGCGGGTGACCCTATCATAGAAGGATATCAAATTAAATGGGACTTTCCCTTTGTGAAGCCATGTTGACTGTGCCTGATGATTTCATTATTCTTTAAATGCCTTTCAGTAATACCCAGTATGATCTTCTCCATAATTTTTCCAGGAACTGAGGTTAGACCAACAGGTCTATAGTTCCAGGGGTCTTCCCTCACGCCCTTTCTGTAGACTGGAATAACATTGGCTAGCTTCCAGTCAGCAGGGACCTCCCCAGACTCCCATGACCTTTGGTGGATGATTGAGAGGGGTCCTGCCATAACATCTGCTAGCTCCTTCAGAACTCTGGGATGAATCCCATCAGGCCTCATGGACTTGTGAACATACAGTGATACAGCCGGTCTCTTACAGTGTCAATGTCCACAAATGGAAAGCTGCTGCTCCCACACTCATGGTCCTCTGACTCTGGGGACCAGGCAGTCCAAGGTCTATCAGTATTATTAAAGACTGAGGCAAAAAAGGCATTGAATACCTATGCCTTTTATTTATCCCTGTTAGTCAGATGACCATCTTCAACAAGTATCGGTCCAAAGTTTTCTTTAGACCTCCTCTAGCTATTAACATACTTCAAAAAGTCCTTCTTGTTTCTGGAAACTACACTGGCCAGTTTCAACTCTAACTGAGCTTTGGCCTTTCATATCTTCTCCCTGCATAAGTGAACCACAGTTCTGCAATCTTCCTGCAAAGTCCCGACCTTGCTTCCAGAGACCATACAGTTTCTTTCTCTTCCTGAGCTCCACGAGGATTTCCCTGCTCAGCCAAACTGGTCTTCTGCCCCACTTGCTTGACTTACAATGCAGTGGAATTGCCTGCTCCTGTGATTCTAAAAGGTGGTTCTTAAAGACTGACCAGCAGTCGTGGCACTCCTAAGCCCTCAAAAGCAGAAACGCAGAGTACTTCGCTAAGTAGATCCCTGAATAGCTTGAAGTTTGCTCTCCTGAAGTCTAAGTAGAAACTCTGTTGTCCTTTTTTTTCATTAAACTGAAAATTTTGAACACAACAATTTCATGACCACTGTGTCCAAGACAGCCACCTACCATCACATCCCCCATAAGATCTTCTCTATTCACATATAGCAAGTCTAGGAGGGTATCTTTCCTAGTTGGCTGACTACCTGTGACAAGAAGTTATCTCCTACAAACTGCAAGAATTTCCAAGGCCTGCTTGTCACAGCAGTATGACATTCCCTGTTGATCCTTGGGAAGTTGAAATCTCCCATAAGGACAAGGGCTACCGATCTAGAAATTTCTCCTAATTGCCTGTAGAATAACTCATCAGTGCTTACGTATGTCAAGATCCATCCATAGCTCTTTGTGTATCTCTGCATCTTTTCTCTTGATCTTAGGAATGAAAACCCATTCCCAGTTAATGACAAACTGAGCAGTACATCTGTATACATCTGGAACAGGTAGTCCTATACAGACAATATTGCTATTGTCAGGAGCACAAACATGAGTTTGTGGATCAGATCGCCTCAGAAGATTGCCACTCAGTATCAAATAAGGACAGGGACTGAGGTAAAACAAAGAGATTTGTTACAAACAGCAATGATAATAACCTTTTTTTGAGAATTACCAGAAGAGACAGCAAAAAAGTCCTTAGACTAGGGTATCCTATCATAACTCTTCAAGAGTCATTAGAGAATGTTGTATGCAAAAGCTTATTCACAATCATTAAACAAAGTATGGGAAGTGAAGAGCAAATGGTAATGATAATTTTTGTTGTAGGGAGATTTTTCCTTTATTTGGATTGTAGAAAGAGAGAAGTCAACTGTTAAGTATATCCATGATAAACTTCTTTGCACTATAGCTTAGAATTTCTCATTACTATTCTGATAAACTGTGTCTGAGGCTTCTTCAAATCTTTTGATTGCACCACTGCATTTCACCTCCTTGATAATTTTGACATCTACCCAATGACAGTCACACTACAATGTTCTTTTAAATACAACACCTATTCTGGAATTTCTTTCTTTATTTCTCAGAAGCATATAAGACTTACAAATACAAACATTTTGGCAATACTTAGACTTCAGCAGTCAGTCTGTTCTTATTTCTAGCAAGTAAGCCCAAGGCATTGCCATGAGTTACTTTGAGTCACAATCACGGCCAGCTTCCATGTCTGTCATCCTTCTCCAGGCCCTCAGGTGGCTAAGACCCATCTCTTTGGGCTCTGCTGCGTGAAATGCAACCTGCTAGAACAATGTCATGAATATGGGAAGGAGGTCTGCCAGGTAATATGCTTCCAGATATCTTATTTTCAAGACGCCAAAAGTTATTTTTCTGATGGATTTTATGGTTTGATATCACTGCAATCTTCTTCTGCAAGAGTTTCAGAACTAGTTTCTGCCATTATTTTAAGTTATAAGCACTTAAAAGAAAAAAGAATCACTGAGATAATTTTCATAGGCAAGGCAGGCACCTGAAATTTCAGAGGAAATTGTAAGCTACTACTCATCCAGATGCCTATTCAGTTCCCTGATCTTAAATTCTCTTGCCAAGTCAGATTTTCTGAGAAAGTAAGAGCTGTGGCAAGTGCCTCAGATCTCTTTCCAATACTGCCAGGAGATGATTCAGATACTGCGCAGTACTTGCATAGTGGTAAAACAGATTTTCTCATTGCTTTGAAAGCTGCATTCTCTGGTGAGGAGCATGAGTCCAGTAGACAGTGCCAAGGATCTAGGATCCACACCTGCTCTGAACTGTAAAAGTCTTCTAATGAGCCAAAGGTAACTAGTTTATATAATGAAATGGTTACCCCTGTGTTTTAATAAAAGTTTTTGGTTTTTTAATCTCACCTATGCACATATTAGTTAATAGAGAAATAGCGTAAATTTTCTTAGTCAAACACCTCACATCCTACGTAATTCTTCCTATTATTATTATGTCAAACTGGCACGCTCCAGCGTGTGACACTGACACCTAAACATCCTCCTATGGGACAGGGCTGGATTCTGCAGTACCTAGCATGTTCTTTGACTCAATTCAACTTTCTTTCTTTTTCGATTTATCTTAAATGTGTACAAAGATGCTGTTGCAGCTAAATGAATCACAGACTGTCTTACCTCTCTGGATACTCTTTGAAAAATGGTAGGTAACAATAATGTAAGCAGAAGCTTCTAGAGGCAGACCTCACAAGGGAGTCTTTCTATTGATTTCATCAGCCAATGAACCATCATGCCTTTATAACACAGTTTTTTGTGCATATTTCTAATCACAATTTGCACTCAGTCCTTGTAAAATTTTAATTGTGTCTTCATTTTCCTGTCCAGGGCTTTTATGAGCATCTTCTCATAGAAATATTTCTTTGGTGTTACATTTCACTTGAGTAATTTCTCAAGAAACATTTATTATATGTGAGCTATTCCAACTAGGCATTTATGACATTTCCATATGACTCAGTGCTTGGAAGTATAGTCTCGTCCTTGTTATATCCCAAGAGAAATCTATGAATGTTTATCATCGCTTTCCCTAAATGTCCTTCCGTTATATTCTATACGCAGTGCAAGAGAAATATTTACCTTATGACAACAAAATGTGTGATAATGTAAAACACTGCCTGAACTAAGTTTTATAAAATGGAAGAGGCATCCTGCATGACTTTGACAGCATTTTTTTCATTTCATCAAGCTGTTTTTCAGATCCTTTACAACAGATTCATCAATCTACCTTACTGAAGGGAATACTGTAGCTGGCATTTGGGTATGTGAAAAACTAAAAATCCAGGTTATGTGGCAATGCCTGTAAGAGATAGTTTTATTGTATGTTTGTGGAGCTACAAAGTCAAAACCCACAAACATCTGACAAATGTTTTGCAGTCCTTTTGGGTAGGCAGCAGTAAAACAGGCATGATAAATCAATAGAACAAAATGTCAGGACAGTAACGTGGCTTGCGTTGCGCTGCTTCTCATTAAATGCAGCAGCAATTGCAGAAAAGCTATTACAGCATTCAGCACTGTTAACGAGTCATACTACCACAATTAGTCTGCTGACCAAGTATATTGTCTGCAATTTGGTTATCCTAGAACATTTTTCCATGTAAGAGAATTTAGCAAATACAAATTTCTGATGGATACCAAACCTTGAAAACTTTCCTGAAATATTTGTTGCAGTCTTGATATAAAAATGACCTTTGAAATCTGGCTCTGTTTTGGATAGACCTGATCAGTAACAAGATCCAAAGCCAGTGTTTTATTGATATTTAAGCTAATGCATTTTGATAAGCCCTTTGATTATCTCCAGCAAACTCAATGTCAAGTTCAAGTGTTGGTTGGATAAAGTGTCAGTTTCTAAATATTTCTCTGACAAACAAGAATGGAGCTTATTTGGCACATCACAGTTTAGACAGGCTTACAGTAGCTCCTAATTTGATGACCAAACCCAAATAATATTGGCTATTAACAACCTATAACCTGGGTGTGAACTATATGCCACAGAAAAAAGATGATATTTTGGGTTTTGTTTTTTATGAAGTAAACTTAAGGAAATTTCAGGAAAATGAATTTAAGGAAATCCATAGTGGTTATCTTAGTACACCTGCACTTCTTCAGTATTTTAATTAAAAAAAAAAGTTTCCTATTTGTTTCAACTACTGCTTAGTAATGTTTGAGTTCTGATCTCTAGGTGTGAGGTTAAAGCCTGATACAATTTTTCACGGTATTTCTCCCAAGAGACATTCAGATATCTCTGTTCATATCGGAATGAGATTTCCAGCAGATCTGAGAGCTTTTAAACACAAAAATTTTGTCCCAAAGTGATTTTTTATTTACATTGATTTCTTTTTCCCTTCTGTCCTTTAGTTTTTGATAGTCATCACAGTAACATACCATGATATACAACATTCTTATTTTATTTTCCTATTTTTGCTGAAAACAGCCAGGACATGAGGGCACCGCCAGCCCTGACTCTCACTGCTGAGACCACCAGGCCTCCCCCCACCTGCCCACGGCCCAGGACCCCCTGTCCATCAGCCCCTGCCCCAGCGACGCCGCAGCAGGGCCACTCTCCAGCTCCCCACAGCCCTGCCCTGCCCGGCCATGGGCCCCATGGAGCCGGGCCTACCCAGGGGCCCATGTCCCGGCCTGTCCCTGTTCCCAGGGAGGTGCCTGATGCCCGGGGCTGGGGCTGTCCTTGTTCCCCCCTGGCTGCCCTGCTCCTGGCTGGGGCAGTGGGACGGGCCCTGGCTCCAAGGCCACCCCAGGGGACCATCTGCCGCTGCTGGCCCCCAGCCCCTGGGAGCTGATGGCCTGCCCTACTAAGAAAGTATGCTAATCATTATTATTATCATCGTACCAGGCTTCTGGTCTCCCTACAATGCTAGGTTTGAAAAACACAAGAACAGCTCCATCTGCTTAATTTTGCTGTTAGTTCTTCACGTCTACCACACTGATGCCTCGGTCCCTTCCCAGGTAACTGCATTCGCTGGTAAGTTTATTGGCTCTTGGCAACCTTCCACCCAGATAAACCCAAGCATCCATGTCAGCATTATTTTGCATTGGTGAGAAACTTGCATCGTCTCTTTACTGCCCTTCCTTCCCCCGAGCTTGCCCAGTTTCACCCAACGATCAGTGTCAGCCTTCCTTGGCCACGAGTCTCTGGCTCAGTTTTTGACTGTCCTTACTCAGAGAAATTCTGCTCTTCCCTGCAGTCCTGTCTCCTGTTACCACCTACCGGAGGAACAAACTTCTGCCTCAGGAGTTACTTTCCCACTGATGGATTTTTTCTACCGTCACACCCTTGTAGTCATACACTTCCACATGCTTTGTCCTCAGGAGATCCCATCTCTCCCTCCACAGCCACTGCCTGAGCCCCACAAACACACAGAGCTGCACCGTTGCTCCTCTCAGCTCCTTGTTTATGGCTTTAACAGGAGATCCCCCTGCTGATCACGTCACTTCTGTGCCTGTTACTTCTGTCTTCACTACCTCCTCCACCCTGTAGACCAGCTCCAGCCCTGCCTCGGCAGCCGCTCTCCTCATGTCTTCCTACCCCTCGCTCCTAAAGGAAAACTCACGCTATGCAGAGCTTTTCTCTTGGAGTTACCCACAAACATCGCAGAGTCTTCTGCGTGCCTTTTATTCAATTCGAACTGAAGAGTTTTAAAAATCAAATACTCTTCCTTACTGAAAGTTCAAAAATATTTTAAGAAAAAAGTAATGAAAAGCAATAGTGCAATCCTTCCCCAAAAAGCCCTCAGCAAAACAAACACACACATACACATCCACACAGAAAAAAAGAGGAAATAAACTTCACTCATTCCCAAGAAAAACCCAGGTAAGACCTTGTACCCTGTTTTATTACCTCAATAGCAATTAAAAAAGGTTCAAAATACCTGCCAGCTTTGTTTCTTGAACTGTGCTTTACTATTAGAAGCACCAGATGACTGAACTGCAACAAAACATAGGTCACAAGAACAGGAAATTGTAGTTTGTTCGTGATACATTGGTGGTTTGCAAGGTGCTCAGAAGGAAGCTTTTAAACAGAAGGAAAGGACCCAGTAAAATGCTTGTTCTCTTTTATGAATAAAGTACAATGGGATTGAGAAGAAATACTGTAATCCTTTTAGATATATGGTGAACATCACATGAAATAAATGCAATGGATTAGCCTACTTTCAATATATTTAGCTTCGTGTTTTTTTTCCCCAGGTGGCTTACCTTCCTCTTTAAAAAACAAAAGGCAAATATGGTCAATTATCAGATATTAACTGTAATTTGTAAGCAAAACAAACCAATTCAAGTTGTGGTTTTGTACACAGGGGTCTGAAAACTCACCCTCTAACCTTTAAATGGATTCACAGCTCCGTGGTGCATAATAAGTGCAGCCTCCACTTAATGAAGCCAGAGCTTTATATTTTTAACACTCATTTGGAAAACCAATTAGCTCTGGCTGTATTGAACAACTTGAACGGGAAATAAATCAAGTGTTAAAACATTGGTGAAGAGCCAGAATTTCTGTAATTAGAGTACTGATGTGCCCAAGGCTGACTATATTGTGTGCAGCGTTATAGATTGACAACTTCAACTGTCCAAAGCAATTAAAATTTTATATGCTCCCCTTGTTACACATGCTAGCATCCAGCAAAACCACTGTATCATCTTTATCCTTCAAATCTGGGTTCAAGTTCCCCATGATTTATAAGAAGCATAATATCCCTTCTTCAATCTGAAAAACTAAAGCAGTTCTTTGGTTTTGAATTACATTCAATTTGATTATTTTGCAGGAGATGTACAGTCTGTTAGGTGGGAGACCGCATAAATTTCCTAGACAACATTAACAGGTTCACTGATCACATGTAATGTTTCCAAAGAAATTGGAATTTATTATAGCAAGCCGCACAATATATTTGCTATGACTTTCTTTGCTTTCCATATGACCTGCACGTATAAAGGAAAACAAAAGTCTGGATTCAGTCTCAGGAATCAAAATCAGTCATCGTACCCAGTATTTTTCCAGGTCTTTAGTATTACCTTTAGACTTTCATTATTTGGCTTGTTCCTGCCAAAGAAAAAAGGAAACATGGGAATAAAGTAGAACACCTAGTCTTCTCATGACTGTCTGTTCCCATTGACTGTGAGGGACTCTGATTTGGCTTAGTTGGTGGTCTGAGTAATTTATCTGTCCCTGGAACTTAGACACATACACATAGATGAAAAATATAAATGTCTGTAATGACAGGGGTCTATATACAACCCTTATAAATTCCTTAATAATTTAAATTTGAAGTGGTGTCCGTAAGTTCTATACTTACTAGATCTAGAACAGAGTTTCTTGGTGTGCACATATTTCATCTTGAATACTAGCTAGATACTTTAGTTAAAGATACTACAGGTAATTTCTGTTAACAAATTCTAAGTAAAAAGCCACATAACCTGCAAATTGTGTTCTAGAGAAGCATCTCATAATGACAATACAGTACTCCTACAAACTATTTCAAGCACTGGAGTTAAAAGCAGAGAAATGAATCTTGTAAGTAACTGAAGAATTAATTATAAATGAAATTCCTTACAAATTCAGGTTCAGGCTTGCAGTGACCACTACGATTGGAGATAAATGTGAGAAATTCCCCTCACCACAAGAAGGGCATTGAGTTTCTGGAGTGTGTCCAGAGAATGACAACAAATCTGATGAAGGGTCTGGAGTACAAGCCTTACAAGGAGTGGCTGAGGGAACTGGGGTTGTTTAGCCTGGAGAAAAGGAGGCTGAGGGGAGACCTTATTGCTCTCTACAGCTATCTGAAAGGAGGTTCTAGTGAGGTGGGTGTTGGTCTCTTCTCCCAACTAGCTAGAGATAGGACGAGAGGAAATAGCCTCAAGTTGTGTCAGGGGAGGTGTAGATTGGATATTAGGAAAAATTTCTGTACTGAAAGAGTGGTCAGCCATTGGAACCAGCTGCCCAGGGAAATGGTGAAGTCACCATCCCTGGACGCGTTCAAACAATGTGTAGATGTGGCACTTCGGGATATGGGTTAGTAGGCATAGTGGTGTTGGGTTGATGGTTGGACTTCATGATCTTAGAAGTCTTTTCCAACCTTAACAATTCTATGATTCTATTTTATGAAATTTGTGGGCCTATACATGGTATGTGAGTACTCAATAGCAAGAGGCTCCATTGCAAGGGCCATTACCATGGCTGTTGTTGTTTGACTCTGAGGTGCTGAGAGTGGCTGGGTGGGTGGCTGGAAAGAGTCAAGTCTTCCAGCAGCCTTAGCAATGAACTGTGGCAATGGAGGACTAGTCCCTGCCCTTAGACTGAGGCTGATTTAAATACATCTGGAGGATTCCTGAGGTTTTTTGTCTAATTATTTCCTCAGAATTCTTGGCCAAACTATACATCAGAATTTTGATTAAAAAAAACAATAGCCTGGAAAACTAATTCTTCAAAGAGTGGTTACAAGCACTTCTGATAAATTTGTCAAGCTAGGGATGATACGCTATGCCAGGAAGATAATAAACAGAACACTTATGTTAAAGAAGTGTAATTAGAAGCCCATTTGATGCAACCATAGTAAGCTTCGGAGTACACTGCAAATGAAAAAGCAATTAAATTTTTGAAAATGAGTACAAGAAAGATGAATGTAACAAAAGTTTATTACAGATACACTATACTGCAGTAGTAAAGACCTAGAGTAGATCACCTAAGAAATCCCTTCCACTGCAATGTTTCAGTGGATTGGACAGGCATCAGGTATCAGCAACTACATGTACCAATTGCATCTGGTTAAGGTTCTCAGTAGTTTCTGAGTAAGTACTGGTGCTACATGCTGTGGGTTGATGGCCCTGTTGGACTTGTCAATGCAAGAGGAAAGACATGCTCGGGCTCAGGCATTAAGATCTGAAGAGTTAAGAAATGGAGCAATTGACCTGTGCTTATCTTACCAGACAGAAGTTAAGGGGGGATAGCCCATCACTGTAAACCAAGTGATCTGTGGGGCACGGCGGAGGCTGCACAGCCAAGGGTTGCTTCAGATAAAGCACATACCAAGACGCCTGCTCCGAAGGTATGTCGAACTGCTGAGTTCCACTTCTGACGACACAACATTCCATGCCAAGAGCCAACTGACACATAATAACTGACTTAGTCCCACCTTGTCAAAAGATTTTCAAAAGTATAAAAACTGGCACTTGAAAACTCTCTTAGGAGAAGGAGCCAAGCGACAACCTTACCTGATGGATGAGGCGATGGGCCTGAACCTCTCTTCCCCCCCAAGAAGGGATGCCTTTTTGGTGAGAGTTGCGCCTCTGACTTTGTCAGACGTATCCCTGGGATCACATTGTTATCTAAAGTGCTAAACCATTACACTGAGCTCAACTTTTGTAGACAGTGCATTTATCAATGGCAATCCCGAATCCGTGATACCTATAAATTACCTATTGTTTCAACTTGGCAAAACTGTTTCAGTGAATGTCCTTGGAAGGGCTCTGACAGGCAAGCTGAATCTGGTAAGTGACTACATACTTATAGACATAAACCATTGACCAAGTCTGGGACTAGGAGTGGATCCAGCTGCACCTAGACTCCTCTCTGAGAGAGAAGCAAGGGGGTCTGCTCTGAACCCTGTGACTCAACGGGAGGGGCTTTCCTTTTGCTGCTTATTAGACTCCTTTACCCCTTTTAATGTGACACATGCCTATCAAAGCTTATGTTTGTTTGTTTTTAATAGATATGGCACAATTCAGAGAAGCCTTGAGACAGTTTTAACTTTGCTTACTGAAAAGGAATGGACAAGGGTGTTCCCCTGCTTATATCCCCGCTCAGGGAATGAAGAAGCCAGTTGGTCTAGGCAAACTTGCTGAGAAACTCTCAGCTGGTAGTTCCTTTATCAACTCAGCAGACCAAAGCATTAAATTATTTTTTAGAGCCTGCTATGATGCTTACACGGGTAAATATAGTCTATTTTACACCAAATCTCTTGAAGGTACTGTTGCATATTTAAGATCCAGCACAGAAAGGGAAAGATTTTCCGATAACATGTCTAAATCTACTCTGTCTTATAGCTAGATGCATCTCACATGAATAAGTTCAACTGAGTCCTAAAAGAAAACCACTCCTTCCAACCATACATCACACACACCTATTCAAAGCTGAAAATACTTTATTAGTTGTTGGTGAATAGAAGACAAAATCAGGCTTGAAATGGACAAAGAAGCTTTAAACACTTCAATTATTAATGTTAAGAACTATTTATAAAAGAACCTTGCCTAACAAAATAAGATTTATTTCTGAGAAGACTGAATAAATATAGATAACTAAGATAACAGGCAAAAGTAGCAGTACTTGCAAAAAGCCTTTTTGCAAGCATAAATAAAGTATTTCACCTTCTTCTTCCAATACTTTACTGAAACTATCCAAGAATCTAAGAAGCAAGGTTTGATTCCACTTTTCACAGTCTACAGCTGAACATCACACAGACATATACATGATATAGCTGTTCGATATACAGTAGTTACAACTCTGGGACTATGGGCATCAGGATGTTTATTTATTCTGTTCATAATTTTTTTTCTTCAATCATTATTCTAAGCACAGAAAAATCAGGGCACTGAGTTTTTTTTGAAATTCATTGTAGACAGAATTTTTATTCTCTCATTGGTTTTTATAATTGAGTTTTCTCCATGTCCCCTGCAAGCTAAGTGATTACAGATGTAAATATTTTTGGCACTCCATTCTTATCCAAAAATGTTTGCTTTAATAAGAGACCATATTTATTATCTGACAGTTTAGCCTATTTTAAATGCACTTTGTTCAGAAGCCTTCAATGAGCTCTGAGTACCACTTGCTCTCTCAGTATTCAAAGTGTCCTTTTTCTGACAGCTCAGTCTGCAAAAATATCTCAACTCTCTGCAAGCAAATAAAAAAATTGTTAATTGTAATAATTTTGCTAACATTCCCACTGATGCAAACAAAACAGATTATTTCACAGTCTTTATATCTGACACTCATACTGGTTTAATCCTGATTTTTAAGTTTTGTTGGAGGCTAAGTTCAGGTGTTATTTTCTTAAGATGCAACTGTGAGGATTTTATTTGTTTCATTCCTAAATTTAAGACAAATTTAAAATTTATCCTTTGGATTGTATTTTTGCATTTATTAATTATTTTTTTTTTAATATTTTGTATCTCATTCACCTTTCAGTGCAGTATCTGTTCTGAGACAGCAAAAATAATTATAAGGTGTTCATTATTGTTTAGTAGCTCATCTATAATCACAACTTGAATTAGTGCCTGCACATTACCAAGAAATAAGTGAAAAACCAACTTCTTATTTTGTGCACTTTCGGACTCACAATTTCTAGCAGCAACCTTTAACACTAAATTTTTTTTGTTAGACTCTGATTTATTATAGCTTTAATTAAGATCTCTGTCCACTGAAAGACATTTCAATTTCTTTATTCTGATTTTTTAACTTTTCGTTCTTGGTTATTGAAATTCATAGATTTTTACTTTTGACAAAGCCCAGAATCTTTCCACTTAGTTTATGTATGTGACTGAGACACTTAGTTTGAGAGCACTGAAGCTTTACATTTCTTGTACTGTTAACTGAGAAAAAAATACCATTTTCATAGATAATTTGGCCTGTGTAAGATCTGAGCTACCCTTTGGTGGAGTTGCTATGGAAACACATCTGATAAAACACCATCTACTCATCTAAAAATGGGTTCAGAGATGTTGGAAAAGTCATACTACAAGAATAATTTTCAACAAGCACTATCAAAACAGAAAGATGCAGTAACAGCCACAGGGCTTTATCCTTGGTCCAGTGCTATTCAGTACTTTATTTAATTAGTTGGGTGCAGTTATTAAATATATAGTTGCACAGATGACTTCAAGATGGAATGGTAATGCAAATATGTTGGAAATTCAACTTTATAACTTGAAAGATATCTTGATATATTGGACACAACGTTTAAAATTTGTTTTCTAAAGCATACCTGTGGACTTCAGGTTTCTGTAATAACATTTGCTTAAATAAAATATTACATAAAATATTACATACATTAGCTGGCATCTTCACCAGTTCAGCTTTCATTTCTCTCATCAGTCTTTTATCACAGTTACTGTTTTTATCTTCCCTCCTATTGTAGATATATGCACTGTTTTATTGTTGATATAAAGACGAGAAGCAGACCCTTGAAAATGGCTATAATGTCAGATACAGAGAACACCGCTGCAAATAGTACGACTCAGAGGAAGAATATGAGGGAAAGGAGCAAGAAAGAGGAATAGGTCTCAGGACACCAAAGATGCAATATAGGACATTATGCTCTTAGAAGTAAAGATGAGACACTTCCAATTAATATGAAAGTACAGAGAGAGGGAAAGGACTGAAGGAGTGGAACGATATTGGTGAAGATGCTGGAATATTTATTAAACGGATTAGTACAGAAAATCCAATTTCAGCTTGAACCATATTGCTGAATGAATTATAACCATGTAGCAAAAATACATTATCCAAAATGTCTGATGCAGCAAAAGATTAATTCAATTCACATTTGGTATATTAGTGGGGAAAGCTGATTTAAAATAAAGAATAACTAATGAATCAATTATTTCAGTAAGGTGTTACCATCTTTCTTCAGCGTATGTGAAATAACCAGTACTTCTGTCAGAATTCGCACATTTTTGCATGATGAAAAACATCTGATAGTATTGAAGAACTATGAAAACATATAAAAAATCCCCTTTCACTTTTCTGCAAAAAAATGTAGATACATTTGAAATGACAACAGAAGGGTGGGAAAGATATAAATTTCAGATGCAGAAATTTCAACGCATATTATGGAGTGGTTAGATTTCACAAAAATGGCCGTAACATACTAAAGAAGAAAGCGAGCAAATAAAATTCAAAGGAGATAGGCAAGAAAAAGGAAAGATGGGGAAGTATAAGGAAGTGTCAGTAGAAAAGAACGAATGAACAAATGATACAATTAATATTTACTTTTATTCTTTTAGAACTTCAGATTTGTATTTGAGATGCCTAGGACAGCTCAAACCTTATAATACATATTGCAACATAAATTAGAGCATGACCTTCTTCCTACCCAAGAGAATGGCACTAAAAAGAACTTTATTTTCCTTTAATATGAAATCTGAAGTGTATAGGTTGCAGAACAGACAATATTTCCTCTCCATGAGGGCCATCAGGCAATATAGGTTTGATGTATCAAGGGAAATAAATGAAGCCACACCACTTAGCGGCATTTTAAAGAGCTAATCAGACACAGCACTTGAGCTACTGAATTAGCTTATAATTTTGTCTGAACAGGGAGGTCTAGAGCAAAAGACTGAAAAAAAAGCTTGCTCTCTATTCAGTAGTGGTAGTGGGTAGGATTTTGTTTTATATTTCCAGATTATGCACCCTGCCCACTACACCCTTCCCCAGCGTGAATACATTAATGCTTGTTAGAGTTGCTGAAGAAAATCAACTCTTGGACCAGGGGAAGTGGATTAAGGGGTAGTGCTGGACTGGGAAACCCCTGCCCCTCTCCCACCAGCATCTTGAGGAGACCAGGGAGGCAGAACAAGTGTCTGTCTGTACGGTGAAGGACTTCTGAGGGTTTGTTGTTCAGGATGTCCGCAGGTTGTCTGCCCCTAACCATCCCTGCACAGCATTAATGGTGTCAAGAGAGCTTCTGCAAACAAAGAAGTCATGGAAGGTCATTCCTAAATATGCTTATCAATAAGAAACACAGCGGACATATTTGTAGGGATTTTTCAAACACTTTCATTGAATTCCAGAGTGATACATGAGTTAAAATAAACAAGCATATCAGATGTTGTCTGTGAGGTTTATAGCAAAAGCTAATTTCTTTCATAGACTTAGGCCAATGCATATTTTTTAAAATGAATCACTTTTTCTTTACCACAGCCTATAAAATACATTTAGAATTCATGATTATATTTGGTAATTATATTTAACTACCAAATCAGTGACAGGCCAATTTCTCAAGGCTGTAGCAGCACTACCATTCATAATGATGACATGATGTTCTGTAAAAGTGCCTTTCATAAACAATGACCCGTTATTGAGTTATTACCAGACGAGTTATTGTAATTTCTTCTGAATATTCCGTTCTTACATTTTAAGTGGATTTTTAAGAATCTAAATTCTTTGCTTTTTGGAAACAATAACTTACTGTTTTCACTAATTTAATGGAAATGTTAAATTATATGGGTTTTAGAAGTTGTCTGCTCTTCGGAAAATGCAGTCAGCAGTTTTAGGGGTTTAGTAATACCAGTAACATACCAGAACAGTTTGTCAACCAACCTGTGAAGCTTCTCTGCTGTATTTATTAGTCATCTATCCAAAACATTTGGACCATCAGCTGACCATGTGGAGAAAGTGGAAATGAAATGGCATCAAATATCAAAATCAGGAATGATATGGAAAAAGCACCGACTGTATTTGTTCATTTCATGACTACTGTAAGCAAGTATTATGTGCTGAAATGCATTTGAAGACAAGAAAGCATTCCCAGAGAACCGCACCAGACAGCTTCAGGATTGTGACACAGAACATATGGAAGGGGGAGTTAGGAAGTTTGTGTCTGATCCCAAGGAAATCACTTTGGATGCTGTAGTTAACAACATATTAGCAGCTATTCGTGTGGTCTGTGTTGCCTGAGAAACAGAATTAAGGTGAGAAACATCAAAAAACATTTCTTGAAGGAAAAAGAAAAATTCTCTGAAAATGATGGGGAGAAAAAAAAAAGAGCTACTAAGGAAAATTTTTCTTAAAAATCTCAAATCCTCCAGATGGGAGGAATTCTGCTTACACTGAGTGACATTTTCCTTGAGGATGCACATGCTGGCAGCTTCCTCAGTCAATGCAGTATCCAGCTTGTCTGCGGTGGGGAAACCATTTATGCACCTGAGGAGCCACAGTTCTCTTCTGTAGTCCTCTTTGATGAACAAGATTAATGTTGCTTTTTCATAAGCAAGCAGAAAAAGTACCTTCAAAGCCTGACTTTCCAAAATAGTCTGTCACTAATTAAAAAAGGAGGGTTATCAAGATACGCAGCACATGGGCAGTAGGTTTAAGAATGAAAATACCCCCACGGCGAAAGGAATTCCAGCTACTAAATAGACCTGACAGCTGGTATTTAGAATTTATCACTACATCTGTAAATTCATAAAAATCATTAGCATGGCCATGCAGAGTTCTAGGGTGTACAGGTGCAGCCATAAGCACTAAGAGCATTTTCTATGGGACTGTCCACAGAAAAGATACTTACTATTTCACATGCAAATGCAAGATTTTCGAATGTTCCTAAAGCCCTAGAAATTAATTATGACCAATGAAAATGACAGTAATGATGGTAGAGAGATGTTGAAAAAAAATCTGACTGATGTTAACTTCATTGCAAGCAGCTAAATTGAGATGACTTACTTCTGGGTATTAATATCTTGCCATCAACTTTGAAACTGTGGTAATTTTATGAGTTAGCTAACTTTCAAACATTGTTGTTTACCTACACGGCTCAAAGATATTGGACAAAAAATAAAAAAATTTACAGCCTGGAGGAGGAACTCTGTCCATTGATAAATAAAGCATCTTCAGCCCTATATATCCTAAACCTCATGATTAACCATTATCTTGAGACAAAAGTATTAATCAGATGCAAAGAAGACCATTTTTATTATTCAGTAATATAAACTCACGAAGATATTTGTAAGAAAGCTGCTAATTAAGTCTACCATCCATGTAAAATCAAGCCTGTTATCATCATTCACTGTTGAAGCTAATTTCGTGACTGATAGTCAGAACACAAAACTATAGTTGGAAAACTATTTATTTCCAGAGACATATAAACATATCAAATGATTAAATACACACAAACACAGCACATTCATTAAACAACTAAATTTTATCCTATTAATGGGTGTATAAACAGCTGGAGAGTATAAATCTCCAAGTCTTTCCAAATAAAATAAATTTAAAAAAAAATGAGGGGAAGGGATAGACTATTAAATTCATAGATAAATACAATTCCCTTTGATTTTAGTGGCGGGTTTTCCTGCATGGCAACTGTGGAGCCAGGTTGTAATATCGGTAACTTGGAGCCTGCACACAACGGTGTCAAGCATATTCACTACCCTTCGTCAGAAGAGATTTTGCAGATCTATGGAATATTTCACAAATTGGCTTTTGTATTATATATGTTAAGGCCAAATGATATTTGCTTAAAAAAGGAAATTAAATAAGCTTAAATCGCATTACATAAACCTTGCTTGCTTTATAATGCCTTATTAAGTAGGGGTAAATAGGATTTATGCTAATCCACAAATTTATACCATTAATCCTATTTTACAGTGCATTTATTTCTGATTTTTTTCTGTTAAACATTACAGTCCTTTCAACATTCTCTGAGTTTACTAGACATTCATGTAATAAAATAGCAAGGATGGTTGCTTGGTTTAAACACCTTGCCCGATCTATAGAATTACAATTTGTATGGTCATTACCTGACACTAGAATGAGTGATGAGCATTTGACAAAGACATGGCAATTTGTTAGCATTGCCTGCTGGCCTGAGTGACACTTTTATATTACCTCCATTTTTTGTCCTGCAGTCTTTTCAAAGCTTTGGTTTCTGATTAAATTCTAGGACAGGCAGTTGCTGCAGCCTCTAAAATATACTTTTGAAATAGCTTTGATAATGTGTCATTCATATATTCTGGTATATTCTTTTCTAGCTACTGTATGTTCCACCCTTTAGGTTATACCCCTCTGTTCACAAATCACTGCCACTAATAATACTGCACAGCAATCAAAGGGCTGCTTATTTGCACAGCACGTGGTCACGAGGTTTATGATACCATCTAAATACAAATTAAACTAAATGCTAGCATACACTCTTCTGTCATTAATCACTCAGGATTCTTGACAAGGCAGCTATTAATGACACAGAAAGCCGCTATAAGGGCAAGTACAGCACCAGTCATTTTGGTCTGAAATGGCCCTGTATTCTACAAACCCCCCTGGTGTAACACAGCCTGCACTGCAGCTGCATACATCCCAGAATTTGCTCTTCCTCGAGGAACAGTCTGTGGAGCCCGAGTACCGTGCACATATACACCCACCTACATGTACATTCCTTGAGATGTGTGGGCTTTATTTTAGAAGTACTAATTTTTCCATAGTTGCATATTCATACACTGTGCAATGCATTGTGTCCTTATTTTGAATAGCTTGATCAACATCAGTAAGGCAGTTACCCAAAAGCCAGCCACACTGATGCAATCCTGTTCCTGTCCATGGATTTTTCTCTACTTCATGGTGGTGCACAAAGGATTACAAGCAAGCATCACCTGTCACCTCTGTGGCCATTTCTCCAAGCCCTTCCCAATGCCTCCTCTGTACAATGGCCTTTGAATCTCAGCTTTAGCTTCTGATGTGTTTTCAAGATACATCTTCAGATTATAAATATATCACAGTGGCATTGTGTCCTTCCTAATACAGATAGGTTGAGGTTTTAACCGAATGGAAAACCTTCAAGGAAATCTAGGCATTGCAGAGAAAAAGGTGATGTAACCTCTTATAATTCATTTATGGCCCTTCTCAATACTTTTCTCACAACAATTTTGATTCTGTCATATATTGCTGAAAATTTTCTATCTTGCTAAACTTAACACCTTACTAATGCTTAACTTCATGATTATTTCCATAGATTTTAGTGTCATCATGCATCAAGTAATATTATGAGAACATCAGCATCTGGCCCATGGCTTTTCAGCATGGAGTAACCTCTTAAAAACAAAGCAATAAGAAAAAACAAATCTTGAGATTTTACTAATCTATTTTGTATTAGCATTGTAGTTTAATGTGTAAAACAATTTTCACATTTTTTCTGTTAACAAAATCTATATATGCTTCTTTTCCTATCTCTGTTAAAATGATACATGACTTTGATTTCAGTCTGGCTTTTTTGACTTTAGTGTAAAACAGAGGAGCATTGCTAATGAAGTTGAAGCCTTTTTTTCCTAATATTCTAAGTATTAATGTATGTTCAGCTTGAAATAAGTCCAGCAAATTCTTGTAGCTCAAATCAGGCTCCTACATACGCACTTTTAAATAAGATGGTGAGGAGGCCCACATTTTTTTGTATAGTATATAACAAGCTCTGTTTATTGTATATTATATTGTTGTCATAACCAAGACCCCAACTTGGATTTATGCTAATTTTATTCATTTTAGACTAGTAATTAAAAATAACAGTCTTTTTTTTTTTTTTTAGTTTGTTTCATTATAAAAAATATACAACCCAAAATAACGTCAGTTTACACCCATCTCCTTGCAGTGAAGTTAATGCTTATATGTCTGTTGCAACGGTAAAGATCACAATCATTACAAGGAAAAGGAACAAATGTGAAACTGAAGCTCCTGTTTAGAAATATTCTTACATATGAGTAGTTAATTGAAAACTAAAACTCATAATTACTTTAAGATTTAATATTTCTTCCTTTTAAAATATACTATTCAGTATGTAGTATGTCTAGTGTCAACAACGCTTTGTCAAACATACAAATAAGAGGTGAAAAATATGCACACGAATACTGCAGATGGACATCACATATGTCACTAACGACAATGGTAGAAGATGTGGAGACGATGATAACGAGAAAGGCCACTTCAATGAAAGAAAGAGTTTTCTGAAAGAGATTTCAAGTAGGATAGGTTGAGCATTCAGTGGAATCTTTACATTAATTCATAGTCATCGTCCCCATCTGACAGTTTGTAATGACTGTATGACCTGCTCTCAGCTACGTTCTTTGCTCCTCTCCATCTGCACCCAGGGGGTCCCCAAGAGCTCCTCAGGACTCTAGAGGCAGCAGAAGCTGCCCCTTAGATGCAATCTTTGCAGAGCATTAAAGTGCATGCTCTGCTCGTCTCCAGTGCTGGATTTCAGCTCCGTGCTAGGTCCTGAGTCTGTTAAAGTAAAGGAGCTAAAGCAGATCGTTTCCATCATGATCTCTGTTTTGGTCAGTGATGCAAAGTAGATCCTGTGTGCAACTTGGGTATGTGTACACTGGTGATCTAAGGTTCCTGCATGGTTCTTTTTAGCTGTGAATTTGCCTTGCCTTTTTATTCAGTATCTGCTGGTACTCAAGCAGTAACATAGATGTGCTCATCGTGGCAAGTTTATTTTGTGTTCTTGCTTTGGTTAAGTAAGTTACTGCAGAACGTGACATGTTTCTTTAAATGTCATCTGTGTATATATACATACGTATATATTTTAACAGGGATACAACATATAAATTAATTCACCCCTGCAGCAAACCTGTAAAAGATCATATTCATACTTTGACGTGTATAACTTTGGAGATTGAATGTCCCAGAATGTCTTCTTCCATCCCAGTCAGGGATGCTTTTCCTTTCACACAACTGCTCTTTACTCTTCAGAGATGCTACTCTTCTTAGGTGACTTTATAGAGGTTTTATATTTTCAGGGAGGCTAGACCAAGTGACAGGATTAGGCACTCATATTTCACGCTCGTTATAACTTTGTAAGGTGCTATTGTGTACAAGATTTGATCTAAGCCTAATTCATGATTTATTTTTTGTTCTTTGCATCAGATTCAGTGATAAGCAGTCATTGTATTACCATCTGCTATGCAGCTGACTGGAAGTAATGCTAACATGAAATCCTTCTTTTCAAAGGTAATGGAATCATTAGTCACCACTGTCTGAGTACTTGGTCTCAGGAAGTGTAAGGGAAAGAAGATGCATAAGTCTGCAAACTGAAACTTCTTATTACCAGCCTCCTTGGAACTTTAAATCTGGAGATCTCATTTCAAAGACACTAATATGTTGTTACTAATTGGAGTTCATAGGTACGTATCAGGAGAAAAGTAGTTCTGAGTATACAGATACCAACCTTTTGACTTCTTGCCCATGCAAGTTTTAATGCATGTTTTAATTTGCAGCTGCCATTATTTGATCCGTACCTTTCAACATTTTTGACATATTGCAGCTCCTGACCTTGTAAAACAGACTAACATAAAACAGTGATTTAGTTTCATTACTGGCAACATCTCAGTGCCTATTTCCCAGGACTATACTATATCACACCATACATTACCTCAGTTGACAGCTTTGGGGTTGTATTTTATTAAAATGTTAAAATACCAGCAATTTCTCTTTTAACTACAAAGTACCTTATGCTTATGGTCAAAAGTGGTCTCTGTAGCAAATGTATTCTTTGCGGAGAAAAAATACAGTTTAACGTTTTCTTGGCATCATTTTTACAACAGAAGATGTCTTTCATTTTAAAAAAACAACCCCAAAGCCCAAACAAAACTATCCACTAAGAACTATAATATAACTCTATTTGCCTCTGTGTGGCAATTAATGTACTGCCAAGACAACTCAGTCTGCTTAAGACTACTAAAATTTGGAAAAAGCAGCAAGTTTTAGTAGTTGCTACTGTCCCCCAGCAGTGGGGATGGTGCTGCATAATGCTATAGCGTGTAAGAGCGTTCTCCTTCCTGAGAAGTAGGCCAGTTTGGACAATTAATAAAAGCGCAAGAGAACTTAAATTACTTACATGCCTAATAAGAAATCTAGAATCCATATATAGTCAGCAGAGACAGTGATTCTGAGATAGGTTCTGGCTATCAGTTTCAAAATAGTATCCAAGGAACTACATCTAGATGAGCATTATGGAAAAATACATAAAGTGTATGTTGTCACCTCTAAGGAGATTAATTTTATGCATCCATCACAAACAGTCTCAATTATCATTTATGAATTTTGCTGTGATAAACCCATGACTTCAATGGAACTACTCCACATTTACAACGTAGTGAGAACAGGATTCAGACTATAGCTATTTATTTCATTGGCAAAGAATCCCCCATCATTGCTCTGTGCTCTATTGTATTATGTTCAGTAAAAGTCCATATAACTATCAGCAGTGGTAACTGGTAAGGTAAGATCACAACTACCAGTTGGTTTCATGTATCTATGAATCGTTACAGATTTACTGTCTGAAAAGCGTGCCTGCTGCAGCGAAATGTCAAAAGGCAGCAATTTCTGTTTTAATGAGAAAAGATATGTATGAGAGCACAGTGCTTTCCGCAAAAACACGTTTGGACTAAAAAAACATGCTTTGTATGCTTCTTTGATGGTACTCTCCCCACAGAAGTCCTTCTTCCCTTATTTCAGCCCTGCTCATTTTTTGGCAGGAAGGCTTCACAACTGTAAATGTTCCAGGATGAAGAGTTTTTCGTTACACATAACTGTAACACATTCTAAGTGTATCACAAGGGATTTCTGCAGTCCTTGGGTACTACTAAAACACAAAACCATTTATAATCGATGTTGACGACAATTTGGCTTATGCAAATATCTTTGTACATAAACCACATTTGCCAGAAAAAGAAGTAGTAGAATGGCTGTATGCTGCAAAAAAAGGGTGCTTAGACCAATAATACTGACCTCTAAATACTACGGAGTGGAACAAATGTAAGTTTTTGATCAAAAGATGTTGCATAGTCTTTGTACAAAATGACAAGTGTACAAGGTCCTTCTTCACCATTTTTAAGCTCCCCTGACATGACATTACTACTCCCTAGCCTGTAGATTTATTTGTTTTTTATTTTATAGCAACGGATGTGTTTCATCAGCTTCCTGATGGGGTTTAAGGTTTTCGCAAAACATGACTCACAGCATTTGAAAATGCCTGAGGTTGAAGACATTTAGGATTACACTTGCTTTGAAGCACAAGTCTGCATAACTGCCTCTTGAGATATTCAAGTCTAAAATTCAAGTTCTCAAAATTGCCATTGTCACATACCATCTAAGCCAGAAATATGTAAGTTTTTATAACTAAAATTCTTCAGATGTCTGAAAATCAGTTTCTGGGTGTAACCAGAATTGTCTTAATATTACTTTTCTGCTATCATAAACTCCAGACCCTACCCACAAGGCAAATCCTTTGCCTGCAGCACTTGACGCAATTGGTGATTCTACAGAATTACACTTCACCAATTCCCACCAAGAGAGAAGACATTTTCCGTATTTAAAAAGTCAGTGATTAGACTGACTATCCAAGATGTAGAATAAAAAAATTTAACTCTCTCCCGCTTGCGGGGATTTAGACATCGGCACAGCACAGCATGCCACTGGGGCTCCGTGTCCCATTGCTCGCCCTGCGCGAGCTCTCTGTGCTCCCTGATGCTGCCTCCAAGGGTGAGTGACATGTCACATCCTGGGTCTCTTGTGTGGGGTTGAGATGAGGTGACTAAAGTTAGGGTTATGGGTACTAAAATGAAGGAAAGTCTTGCTTGAGAGAATGGATCCCGAGTCCTGGGCAGGTACGTGATTTAAAAGGGGCTTCTTGTTTTAGTGCAGTGATCTTCATAGGCCGTATGGAAAGCTTGGTGCCTCCTCCGAATTTCATGGAGCCAGCCATACCTCCCTATGGCATTTAAAAATATTGGTCATTATCTATCACAATAGGAACTAGCAATAATTAATGGCAGAAACACCAAGCTTTAACATATAGCCAGAACAATACCATTCTGCGTACGTGAACTCCATCTTCTTTGAATGAGCTGATCATGTACTCTATTTCTTACTTACCCCATACTGATACAAAGAGATGTAAATTTGATCAGCCCTTCGACTACTGTGCATGGTGTACTGCAAGCAAACAGGCATGACAATGTAAGAAAATATCATGAGTCATGCCGTGACAAAAATCTACTCAAGGCACCTCAGCTGCAGAGTTTCTCTGGGAAGATGTGAAACAGCAACAAGAAACAAGTTTTACTTAGATTTTTCCACAAAATGGACAATTAAATATAGTCAGCTCACATTACAAATAGTGTAATTTGGAAGCAAAAAGACAATAACAAGATGCTGAGCACAAGCAATGTGGGAATTAAAGAATCATTGTGCAAGTTTCAAGAACCCCCTATGCTCTGCAGGTACAAGCCTGGTGGGTGTTGGGTCATAAGATCAAAATGTTATTGCTTTGTTATGATTATATTGTTACTCTCTTTTATTAAAAATGGCTATAAACCAATTTATGGTTTGAAAGGTCTGAGATCTTGCTTACCATTACTGTCTCTGCACTGAAGATTACTGGTATAGTGATTTCACTATGTAACATATTTGGTTATTTAGTTATGTGTATTTGTAGTAGTCAGGGTTGGAACTATCTAGAAAAGGCTGGAAATACAGTATTCTGCCTCACAGTTTCCTGCTGCAGATACAACTGCGCAGTTACAGTATGAATCATTTAAAACTGCTAGCACTGAACTGCAGACTTACTACAGCAGCATTTATTAAAAAACACGCTCATTCAGAGCAGTAATTGTTCTGCTACCAGGGCACAACCTTTCATAACATGCCTTCAACAGTTTTGTTATGAAGACAGAACTTTAATTTTTCCAGTAGCTACGAAGTGCAATGCACGAGTACCTTTCCTCATTTGTTTTTCATCATGATCGCTACCTGGAGGCAATCATTAGCTAATTTGCTGATTTACAGTTGCAGTTTATGAGCTTTAAACAATGCTAAGCCATTATGGTTCGATCCTTAGTGCTAGAGAGGAAAATAACTGTCCTTTCACCCTACGCTGCATAAAAAAAGTCCCTCAACCTATGTGCTTCTAGCTTCTCACATCTAAAATAGTTGTTATATCGCCTTCCTTGCTAGAATTAACCCTAAATGGTGTTCAGTCTGCTGCTTCCTCCTAAACTGTGGAGAATTCTTGTTTTGCCACCTACCACAATGCACAGATGCAAAATGAGTTTATCATAGGAATTAATAGCTACTGCTTACCCAGTTTCCTAGTGAAATCCATGTTGAAAAGTAAATTGGTTACTGCTGGTTATTTGGTTTGGTTTTCCTTCGCTGCCTGAGGCTTTTTTTTAGCATATTGTCAAATGCAACCAAATGAATTAAAGTGTAGCCTGCCCGTTTAACCATCCTACTGAGTACTGGTAGGTAATGTGATGAAACGCTCCTCTGCATGCTAGCCAAGGAGCACAGGGAGATGATGGCAGGTGGGACAGCCCAGATACCACCCTGCCCGGCTCCTCCCATCACAGCAGGGAGCATCCATCACCAGCTACTGGTGGACTGCGTGTCACTGCAGGGACTGTAGATCCCTGTGTGTCTTTCTGTGTCTGTGTCTCTGTCTGTGCGTAGGTGTTTGCAAAGGGCTCTGAGCATCAGCAGCTGGAAAGGGGCTGTGACCTCAGGGGCTTTTATGCCTGGATGCCAGTAACTGGGAAGACTGGGATCCAGGGGCAGGTACTGGGCAGACTGAGTGTCTGAGGCCAGCTGCTAGGGGATCCACCTTGTGCACATGTACCCACTTCCCACTAGTGGACCTTCACCCTGCTCAGCCAGAGAGAGGGGCAGGATGAGGCTGCTGGCACTGCCCATGTTTGTGTGAGTGCTGAGCGTGCCTCTCTCTCTGTTCTTTATGGCTGGCCATGTATATACGCCTACATGTACTGCGTAAAGGTGTATGTGTGTGTACCTTCTGGGAATACATGTTCAGACTCACTATTAGTCTGTCTTAAAGTCTTGGTGATTCCAACAAGTTTTCTGTTAATATACCATGGGGTAGAACAACCTCTAGATGAGAAATGATACTACAGGAATTTCACAGAATCATAGGTTGGAAAAGACCTCTAAGATCATGAAGTCCAACCATCCACCCAACAACACCGTGATTACTAAACCATTTCTTGAAGTGCCACATCTACATGTTTTTTGAACACATCCAGGGATGGGGACTCCACCACTTCCCTGGGCAGCCTGTTCCAATGTCTGACCACTTTTTCAGTAAAGAAATTTTTCCCAATATCTAATCTAAACCTCCCCTGATGCAACTTGAGGCCATTGCCTCTTGTCCTATCGCTAGTTACTCAGGAGAAGAGACCAACTCCTGCAGCACTGCAACCTCCTTTCAGGTCGTTGTAGAGAGCAATAAGGTCCCCCCCTCAGCCTCCTGTTCTCCAGACTAGAGAAGGAGACAAAGGAAGGAGATCATCCTCTGGACAAAGCACTCTGGTTAAAAGTAAAGCCTATTGTCTTCAATATCTTCCATGTATTGCCTCTAGAAAAACCTTGGAATGACTGAACAGATAAGGATTCTGATAAAGTTACCAAGCTTTTCTCTTGATCTGACTTAAAAATCTTTTAATCCAAATTTAAAATTTAATACAATACAGGTTTTTCTCAAAAAAATATGAGTGAACTGAAGTTCTAGAAAGAGAGTAAATAATTTCTAAGAGAAAAGCATCTGGCATCATAGCCTTCTGGTGCAATTTGTAAAAACTGAACTTGGAAGTTCTGTTTGTTATCTAAACCCCACATATCAGGCACTTCTTATGAAGCTGTACCATCAGACAGCTAATTTTACACTTTTAAGTTATATAAGATCAATCTCACCCTAGCTAACATGTTACTTTTAGATGTATTTTAGCAGAAACTGTGAAATATAATGGACCAAATCTGCAGGGAAATTTAAGACGTTTAAGAATCTCAACCTTAACGACAGCACAGCATGTCAGTGAAACTGCAGCTCATTTAAAAAGTGCTCTGAGCCAAACTTTGACCCCAGGCAACTGCTGAGCAGCAGAGCAATGGCTGGGTTGCCCTCAGATGACTTTACCATACTTTTAAGTGGGAGGGTAATAGCCAGTAACCCCAGCTACAGTTGCTGGGGGATGAGGGAGTATCTTCTGTATTTCTACTTCACTGGAGGACCAGTGAAGCCATTAGTCCTACCCCTCTGTACAACAGACGAAGATCTGGTCCACTGCTGCTGGAGTATTATGTTCATTTCTTCTGTCCATGTTTCAAAAAGCATGAGGAAAAATGATCCTGATTATACAAGAAGTCAGACAAGATGATCATAATGATCTCTATCTATAAGCTTGCGAATTTTAACATACGTAAGATGTTCTCCTTCAACTCACATCAATGTAAATCTTCCCTTGCTTTAACCAAGTAGTTGTGTATTTTTGTCACAGGATACTGAATACTGCTCCCACTCTAGCTAAATATTGCTCTGCATTATGTGATAAAGCATAGTGCCCATATGACACCCACTGGATCCTTGTGTGTGTGAGAAGTCCCTAAGTAGTCTCAAATTAATTTTCTGATTGTCAGTACCAGGTGATCTGTCCTTAGTCGCTTAACAGGTGCTCCACAGCACCTCTGCTATCCTTGAAGGCCTGCATAGATTCAACAGGGGCAGTGAGAACTGCAATGCACCGCCTAAATCAACCCAAGAACCAGGTCTCAGTCCCAGGCAAACTGTAGTCTTCTTTTGCAACCACTTTTACAAAACACTGTACAAATGTAAAGGCTTAAAGATGTGAAAAGTTCCTCTAGAGGTCCAGTCGGCAAAGCCTAATTTAAACCACTGCAATCCAGACCTAAACCACTGTAGGATAATCCTACAATCACACACAGTCTTCTAACACAACAAGTACACGCACATATTTCTTTTGATCACTGATAAATAAGTAGAAGGTACTCGATAAAAAACATGGGCTTATGCAGATACAGTGGATGTGTTTTGAATAAGGGTGATTTTTCATTGCACTTTCTTCATTTACAGGCATTTGGTATACAATTTAGCGACCTGAGTTGGAAAATGAAGGGCTAAAATAAAATGATTGGAAATGCAATTTAAAATATTCTGGATATCTTCCAATTGTCTTGCAGAATTTAAGGAAAGAATACAAATGCTCTGGAGCAGGGAAAACAACAACCTGTGTATCTGTCCTGTTGTTGATAAGATACCGTAGTAAACGAAATAATTTAAGCCGTTGAAAACCTACACATTCTTACTTAAATTAGCTATGATGAAATGTATTGCGACAGTATGCTTAGTTTCATTTTTGGATAATCCTGAAAAACGGCTCCTTTCTGTGACAACAACATGAAATTCATTTAATGACAACTTGTGGAATTTCATCTAAAGCAGAGATTTATTTTGAGGCTTTTAAGTTGCGGTGTTACATTAAAAAAAATTATCTGGACATTGTGTTAGCCATAACTATTTGAAAATAAACAACTTTTTTTAAAGCTGACATTATTTGACATTTTTCAGAAGAAAAAAGTCGTCAGAGTGTAAAGCATTGCTTTGGTCACTGTTGTTACTGACCAGGATTCTCTTCTAAACTATCCCCTGTCTCTCACATTTTATGGAATGTGCTCATGTGACCTTATTTGTTTCCTCATTAGTGCCAGGCTTTCTCAGGAATTACTCTGATATTACTGGTGTCATGATTCAGTCTCTGTGTATGTTCCTAAGAATGTCAACTTTTCTTCACCTGCTATTTTAAATAATCACTTGAAGTGTAGTTATTTTCTTGCACAAGAAATGGACTGCGGCCTTCTCTCACCATTTATGTGTACTCCCTCCCTTCTGCAAAAATTTTGCCTTCATCCTTACACCTACATGAAACACATAACAAGAACCACCCATTCCTCAGTCTGCCTCCTCCTGAAAATCTTTTAGGATCAGTTCTAAATATAAACCTCTTTTCTCCAATAATAATAAACATGTACTCGCCAAGACTTACTTTCGCAGATTACTATAGCACTGATGATACACGTAGCAAACTAGTCCTCATCCCAGCACATTCTAGCAGTTGGTACTTGTAACACACCACCCCCATCAGTTTAACACATACCAGACCACTATTCAGAAATGTGGTGGACTGCTCGATATAATTTCACCTTCATGTGCTCCCATACATATTTTGGAGTACGAGTAACTACCTTCCTTAAATCCTGCAGGGGAAAATGTAGAAAATTGTTGTGAAGGAATTTTTTAAAGCTAGGTTATTTATTCCCTCCTATGCATGTGATTAGAAGGTATTTTGAAAGTAAATGTGCAGTCAGTAAGAAGTGTGAGGATGCCTGTGTCTGACTCAGTAGCATATACATCTTAATGAGGTTTAGTGCAGTGTTGCTCCAACACTGCCACAGGGCTTCAGATGATGCAAAGCACAGGCAGAATATTCTCCCACTGGCTCAAAGGCTCCAGAATTTAAATACATGCAACCACTTCCAAATAGGATTGGCACGTTTAGATCAAAATATTTAGGTAAGTGTTGGAAGTGAGCCGAGCAGAGGAGCAAGTAAGTTCCCACTTATCTTTCTCTAGTACTACTTTATTCTGCCACTCCTGCTGCTGACTGGTTTAAGTCATGGGAAAACAGGGAGATGCTGGTAGGAGTAAACTGCTCCCAGAAATAAATGATGCTCTAAGTGCTAAACTGCAAATAAAATAACTGAATAAAATTGTTCATTGTTCAGAGCATTTCAGAGGTGGGTTTTCTGGTTGCCTGCATGCCTGGGCATTTTGCGTGATCACTACTACGAGAACTGTTTAGGAAAGAGGAAGAGGTTTGTGATCTTTCTTGCCATATCTTGACTCTTATTAAAATAGCTTAGTTTTATCCTTTAGATTCTTCCATTTGCATTTTTGTGTATTATAGTTCCCCAGCAGAAATGAAAGTAGTCCAGACAGTAGTCATGTCACGTCATTAAAATACATAAATAAAAATGTCATAAAATCCATTGAGTCTCTGCAAGTTGCCTCCCACACTAGAGTCGTAAATTGATCTTTGATATTGGTTTGAAGAGCAAGGCAGAAAACACTTAACATCAAGATGGTTAGTGCTGGAAGTGGGAGGATGACACTCTTGATAAATGAAAATCAGAGAGTGCAAACAAAGTTTTCAAAATGCTATAACAGACAGATAAATTCCACAGGAATGGTTAGTACATAATGCACACATTTGGGACGCTAAGCATAAAGGCCAGGAAATACGGTCAATTCATGTGACAAGCAACAATGGACACATTTCAAAAGTGAAAACAAGCAAGCAGATTCATCCATTGCACTTTCTTGTATCAGAGAAAAATATTTGAAGGTCAACCTATATTATTAAGCCAGTTGTAAGTATTTGATTGTGTTCTTTTTGATAAGCCTTTCTTTAGCCAGGCCTCACAATCCATGATAGTGGTTACAGATGGAAATACACTTTGAGCCCAATAGAAACCAGTTTTTGATGAAACCAGTACATTCTGAGAAGGAACCATATCTGGCTATTCAGAACAGCCATATGCAAATAAGTATAAGGGAACGGGTAGTCTAAACTGTTGCCTGGTGAGAGTTAGAAAGTGAGCATCTCATTCATGTTAACATCATAAATTATAATGTCACTAAAGGATGTATTTTTTAAATTTGATGGGAGATGGGATTTTTGGCACCCACTGAATTTTATTTGGTATCGAAAGGATTCGGTGTCTTTCAGTGTCTACTGTTTCTTATTTGTCTATGCTCACAGAATCTTCTCCCATGCACTCCTCCTCTCCAGTTTCTTCTCCACTTCGTTACTCTGGTTCTCTTTGCTCCTCTTTATGAGCGACCCTTGTTCATCAATAAAAGCATAGCAGGGTTTCTTGCTTTGCTCTCATTCTCTCAGTTGGGATTTTAATCTCTCTGTCACAGACAGGCATGCTATTCCACTGTTCCAAATACTGCTGTGTTTCCTTCAACTTCATTCTTTTATTTGAACACCACCTTTTCATTTTTCTCTGAAAATTCAAGTTTACTGCCTTTGTTGACTTTCATCATTGGCCTTTTTTATCTTACTTTTACTGTTCCCTCATGTCTCTTTTCCCATCTTGTTGCAAGTTTCCCTTCTGGTTCTTTGTGTTGTCTAAACCTGATTCAGTACATGTGTACCAATTCAAATCCAGAATAAAAAAGCAGGTCCATTGCCTACACAAGATGTATTCTAGCATTTTCCTTTTAGATGCTAGAAAACTGTACAGTCCGAAGGTTTATTTTGTTCTTGCTGATTCTCCTTCGAAACACTTCAATTATCAGTGAATGCATAATTTGTATGGATGTAAAAACAGTCTGAGATAGTCTTGCAACTGTGTACTTCTTGAAATACATGTTTGCTACAGTTTTAAACAGAATAATTCTCAGGATAAAACAGTGCTGCCTCCATAGCCGGAAATGGTATTGCTTTCAGCATATGTCATTGCTTGCAAGGTATAAATACTGCTCTTGTCAAACTAATCTGATGCACTGCATCTGTCATTTTTTTCCACTTGATTACACTGCAGAAAAGTTTATGCAATCTAATGTGATTTGATAATACTGCATAATAAGTCCGTATTGAATACTAAGTGTTTTGGGAGCAAGTATTTCCCATATAAATGACCTTTATTCTTTGCCAGTATTGCAGACACCCACCAAAATGAGTGATGAACAAACCCCCTTTTTTTGTATGCTTTTCCTTTTAATGGTTCCCTTAGCGGGCTGTTGTGGTATTGACTGAAATACGAGGGGGCTCAAGTGTGGGGCAAATACTGAAGACTGCGATGTCCTAATTTTGAATTCTGATTCTTACTCTTTGTTCAAGACTTCACTCCCCAAGATCCAACCCCAAGTTCTCAGTCTGTTCTTCAATATTTTGAGTACTATTTTCGTTGTTCCATTACTTTAATTTGTTTTCTACTTTATTATATAATTTTAGCTGCAGACATGACTTTCAAGTCAATAGAAAATGCATTTGTTGTGCAGACTAAAGATGTCTTTTCTGCTAGGTTTCTGCTGCTTAATGAGTGTACCTTTGTGTATTTGCATACAGAAAAGGATGGATTTTTTCATCTAGCTGAGGTGCAATCAGGGGAAAATAGTCTGTGGAATAACTTTAGTGTTCACGTTAACCTACACCAATTCTTTCATTTCAGTGTAAGAAGAAACAATTCTACAGGAATATTCTGATGTTAAAGTTAGGATCATTATTAAGTCACTACAGCTAGTTTCCCTTATTAATGATTTTGCCTATAATCAGAGACTTGCAGAACCACAAAAAGCTTCTGTTTAATTTAGATTTAAGATCTGTGAAAGTTCGGGGGATAGGGAGAGTTGTCTTTAGTTGAAAGCAAAACTACAATTTAAAATATGGGAATAAAGCAACTTTGGGCCCAGTGTTTGATGAACTGATTCCTTTAGTGACTTTGTTTTTAAGTTAGTTCCTAAGAGACTTTTTAAAAGTCATATGCATAAATTGGATTACTTGTTGCAAGATGTTTGAAATTTCTTGGCTTTTTTGTATCAACTTTCTAACCAACCATCATTCCAAAATGAATTCCTAAAGGACTGGACCCTGATTCCTAAAGGACTGGACTCACTCAATAGCAGTGAGCTTTTACTTACCCTTCCCATCCTCAGCCATTGGTCCACACTTTGTTAGAATGCACGTCTTGGCCCAGTATTTGCTTTAATGTGTGTTTGCACAGTGCCTACTATACACTTGATGCCATATAAATAATGTATAACTACAATGATAATTCTATAGGTTTGGATAGGTAAACAAGAGAATACAATATGAAAGGTCTATCTGTTTTTTTGGCTATTTTTCTTCTCACTGTAAGCTCCTTTGATGTCAAGAGCTATTTTTAGAATCTCTTACATACCTTGCTGAAAAAGTCTTCTCTGGCAAGATGAATGAGCTTTCTAATACCACATTCATTATGACAGTGATGACACACTGCCTACAAACTGCAGCTTGCAGACACAAGTCAGGGATTCAGAAGAGACTTCTGTATCTTATATTCCACTTCTCAAAGCTTAGATCAAAGGTACCAAAAACCAGATAAGCTGAAAGAGGCACCATCCATAATTTGGAGTAGAAAGCTTCTGGATGAGAACAGAGGAGGTGAAACAAAATCTGAAGAATACAAAACATGGTGTTGGGGCATGACTGAATCTTCTGTCTCACCCACAACATGAAATGGCTTTTTAGTAAAGGTAGCATTACCAAGAATAAATCCAGGCCAAGTAGATCAAGAGGATCAGCACCCAGATCTGTGTTGTGTGAATGCATGTGTTGCATGAATCAGCAATATTTATAGGGGATGACTGGAACAAAGACTATCCTTCTATTCTTTCTGTCAGAAATCTATGGTGAAGGAAATGCTGTATGATAGCAGTAAGCCAGTAATTAAATATATCAAGTGTATAGATATCAGTTTCTGTTTTGCCTTTTAAAAAATTAATTACAGATACAAATTTTTCATTATCCATATTATGGTTATTTGCCCAAAAAAGAAAATCTGTGTATTTACTATAAACACATTTTAAAATAGTCAGTCATTATGCTAATAACGCTCACGTGCAGAGTATATGACTCATAGAAAGTGCAGGTGTGCAGGAAGCACCTCATTGATTAGACAGTATTAAGTCAATTTGTGAATAGTGAGGATGTTTTCATTGCATTCCCAACTACTTCTTCTATAATAACTTCTATTAAGCCCCCACCTTTCTCATAATGAAAAGTTCAGTGCAATTTATACTTCTGTAAGACCTTATTGTGGCTTTGTTAAAGACTATTCCAAGTGTATCTGATAATCTAACACACCCTGCTCATAGATATCAGGATATCTGATTAGGTCTAGGTGAGAACTTGATAGTTTCTGACCTCCTCTAGTTACTTATTCACTATTGATCTAAAAAGGGTGAGAGCACGGGCCTCAACACCAGTATACGATGCCATAATGTGGCAGATCTGCATAAAGGTATCAGTCCTTAGCAAAATCTAACTCTTACCACATGTAACATCTACATCCTCATTCCTCTGAGTACATTATAACTCTCCTTCTCTCTCTAGAGAGCTTCAGAGCTGTTGATTTTCACATTCCAGATGCTGACTGGACTGAAAAATCTCAAAGATCTTCTACTGACCAGAGGCTGGCTGAAAACTTCCATTATCAGGAAGAACTGAACTTTCTATAAGGTGTTAAATCTTTGCAGCTGCCAGCACAAACACACAGTTATGTCACGACAATGTATGTTGGGTGAAGCTTGCCCCGTTCCTGAGACAGAAACTCTTCAGGGACCAGTCAGAGATGATGGAGGGAGCTCCAACGTGAAGCTATCAGAAAGGATCCTCTTCTGCTCTCTAACTGCAAAGAAAACTTAATAATTCCTCTAAACATATACAAATCCTCAATCAGATACACCTAGTTTAAATGATGTTCATCCTTAAGTAGACTTCGATGTAAAGAAGGACTTGTATCTAAAACAATCAGCCTCATTTAATGTGTTCCTGTAAGGTGTTCAGTTCCCATGCTGATGACATTATGGACTGGCACACCACTACAGGAGATTCTTATACACAGTGGAAACTCTTCGGAGAACGATGCATGTTTGTGTTTCGTAATTGTACACTATCTAAACAACTCTGGAATCTTAAATAAACACAAATAAATAAAATCATAGCACTTCACAGCCAAAGATGGTTGGAACTCTTTGGTTCTCCATATCTGAGTAAAAATGATTGTGAACATTTTTAGCATCTCACTAATAACCCGGTTACGACATCCCATTTCTTTTCCAAGCAGTTTATGGGCCCTTGCCAGTTCCTATCTATCCAATTTGAAATGGATCTGTTACGTTACTTCGGACTAGATTAGCAGTTACAGTATCTTACAATATCTATCATCTGTATTGTAGTTTAATGGGATAGTTAGTCTTATACCTAAAGAATGACATTTTAAATCACATCATCATTTTATTATTAAGCAAAGAAATGATAGCCATGTCTTGAAATGACCATCAGTGTAAGGCTGACTCAGTTATCTCCAAGGGATGACTTTATAGCTTCGAGAACTGACAGATTGTTATGTCATGAAATTCATGCAGCGCATGGTATTGCGGCTGTAAATCACAGAGGCAACTCATACAGTGGCCAGCACCCTTTGGAATAATCTTTACATTCCTGTTGTGTTCAATAAGCCTCTTAGTTGAAAGATTACGCATGATGAGTTTTTTTCTTCAGGACTGGCAAAGGATAGCTACTGTGTCTTTGACAGCTGCTTACCAAAATTTAAACAAGGCTTTTTGCTGCCCATTTATCTGTACTTGTACCCCTCCAAGGACTATGAAGGACAAGCAACTCTAATCCAAAGAGTCAACTTGCCTTTTGTGGTTTGCTTTAGGCGCAGTTAAATCTAAACTGCTAATCTAAAATCCTGAAAGCACTATATCAATTAAAATAAATAAATCAAGCCATTACAGCCAGACTGTGCTAATATTTAGGTAATCTATCACATTTTTTGCTTTGTCTGACAGAGATCCCCGCTCCTGCTAATTGGGTCTATTCAGAAATCATGTTGAGAGAGCAGGTTGCACCACAGTCCTGGGGGAAGTCCCTTTCTGCTTCACACATACTGAAATGTTATTTTGAAGTCTATGGCTTCCATTGCAGCCCCAGGCCACGCAGAGTAAAAGATAACTGCACAGATATCAGATTCCCTCTTCTCTTGACCTCCAGCTACCTACTGGAGTAAGGACAGCAACACCTAGGAGCTTCAACCCACTGTGCTTCTGAATCCATCCATGAAAAAATGCACCTGCTTTGTATTAAGTCCTTACTGATTGCATAAGGCCTGAAAATTGTTACTGCTGCTCCCAGATGGGAGAGTTTTTAAACCTACTGCTGAGAAGAGTAAGACATAATAACTTTTTCGGCAATTTGCTGGGTGGCACAACTAGAAGGATCTCAGAGCACCAAAGCTTGCGTCTGCCCACCTAGCAGTAATTTTCTCAGAATATCTAATTTTCTACCTAGAAATGCAACTGTGCTCAATTTGTTCTCCATCTCATTTTTCAGAAGAGCCACTCTGGATTTACAGCGATGCATTCATGGATTTTTGACTTATTACGTTGCTTGTACTTCTGAACTCTGCTCAAGAGATGGAATACAGACTTGCATGACCCCCTGCCAACACAAAATGCTGACTATCCTTATTTCCAAAAGCCCAATATGTTTGTTGTTTTGGGTTTTTTTTCTGAATATGCAGTCTTAAGGACCACGATGATTAGACAATTTATAGACCATATATGCAATCCGGTACGCATCCTAAGAATCCTGCTGGTTTTGCTAATTTGGTATTCACTTTCTTTGCCTCTATATTCTCTTCCTCGCAGTGGATGAAGTAGGCTACAGCAACACTTGGTCCTTTTTACAGCAGTTTTTACATTGACTTTCAGAAATTACTTTACTTAATAAGGAAACGATAAAGCAGTCATAAAATTCTAGGCTGCATCTAACAGGCTTCAAGAAACAAATAAGGTTCATAACAAAGTATATCTTTGGATTTTTCATTTTGTTTTTCTAAGAAGGTCAGCAAATCTCAGGACAGTTCAAGAAAACAACCTCCAGTAATAAAACTTACAGTGGAAAATTAACCAGCACTTTTAGCAGAGCAAGAGCGTTCTTTACAAAACAAATTATTATGTCAGCATGTGTTATTTTCAGAGGATGGAAAATACACGAATAATAACGAAACATAATTTCCTCCCAAAACAATGTTCTAGTCTTCTATCATATGCTCTCAACATCTAAGTCATACAAATTTGTACACTCACACTTGTTGTGGTAACACAGATACACAGCTTTAAAGGAACTATTCAACAAAATCTTCTCCCAGCTAGAGAAGGTAAAGTCTCATGTTACTGAAGCCAGGAAGTTTATTTTAATGTCTTTCAGCTTTCATTAATTACTTCTGCTCTAGAGAATGTTAAACAGTTTCTCAGACTGCATCCAGTCTGATGCTAACATGTTTGCTTATTCCCAGACATATAAACTCTGATCAAGTATGGATGAGTTGGTATTTTCCAAAGCGAGTGGAAGCTTAGTTCTTCATAATGATTCCCTTCTTCCAACACAAACAACAAATGATTGTGTACTCTGTCTACAGCTTGACTGAGGTCCTCAGGAAAGAACGCAGATCCTTTAAAAGTCTTTTCTTTCAAAATTGAATTTCACCTCACCAATGCCCTCATTCAATCAAGGACTATCAAACCAGTATTGCCTCCTTGCCACACTGTGGTCTGCTTTCCTCCTAGGAAGGTGACAGACTTGTCAAAGCAGACAGGCATGATTTTTGTTTTTAAAGCTAGAATAATTTTTTTAACCATAAGTTTTCTACAAAATGAATGGCATGTAATAATAAAACCCTTTGTTACTTAGAATTTAAGTCCTGTTTTCAGAAGTAATTTAAGGACTTACAAGACTGCTTTGTTTGCAAATTCTGTGTGACTTACTTAGGAAGTAAGTGAATTCCAGTGACTTACTGGAATTAATGACATCTAAGACGGAGGTACTTTCTTGTATGATGTACAGGAAAACTTGGGTACCTAAGAATGGTACCCTACAGTGCTGTACCCTTTAGTACCCTTTAGCTGTCATCTTGGAAAGGGTGAAAACAGAGCTTGATCCTCTCCAAGATTTAGGTGCCCCTGTTTGGGTTGCAGGAAGGCAAGTCCTGTTTTCAGTACTGAGGCCTCTGTGGTGGCAAGGTGTCCACATTTTCTGCAGAAATTCTGCAAGAGGTCAAGTCTTTATTTTAAAAAGAAATCTACAAGAGTCAAGAAAAAGTAGTCCTTTCACTTTTTTTTTATCTGGCATTTCATTCATCCAAGGTGCAAGACAGAGACTTTCAGTTCTTCCTCTGCCTTTAGGGATTTAAAGCTTCATTCCCGACACTCCCTCCCCAATGACACAACCCTATCCACAACTCTGGGCTGCAGCAGACTCTGCAGGAGGAAAATGCTCTCACTCCCCTTCATACTGCACTGTGCACGGAAATGGAATTAGTACACATACGAACCACTGATTCAGCCATACAGTTATTGACTGCAGCTACAACTGATGTAGTAACCTCACTTGTAATAATACTCCATTATTACACAGAATAAGACTACGCAAATACAAGACAAATCACTTGCATCAGAGAGACTTTTTTGCCCTTTAGAAAATAAACAAGTGAAACATGACTTAAAGGAATGTAACAATGAAAATGAGTGTGCTGGTTTTTTTTTTTTTTACTTTTGTTGCTCTGTATTATGTTCAGCACATACAAGACACCTCTGCTGCTTTTTCCCAAAATGGCAACTTATAACAGGTACCTCAAGAGAAATAAGTTAGAAGAACTCTGAGTGACTTTTCGGATTTATTTGTTTAGGGTGTTTGCATGACGGGTGGCCTTGCAAGAAACTGGAAGGGCTGTTCCAGGAAAGTGAAAAATGACCAAAGTATTGTGGCTTCTAATTTATTTGATAGATGACGTCAGACTCAAAAACGGTGTTTTAGTGACTCTCTGCTTTTTTTTTTTTCCTCCCAGCTACAGTGTCCACTTTTAAATTTGGTGAAGTTTAACATGCAGTGGAACACAGGTCCCATCTGCATCTCCACTACAGTCTGATTTCCACTGCCTTGACTTACTTTTATTTGATTATAATAATTTTCTTTCATGATGACTGTCAATTTTAGTATTTTATTTATATCCAGACTGCAACAGACCAGAGTAAAATTACTACTAGTTTACTAAAGTCTGTTGTTCTAGCAATTTTCCCTTTGACAGAGGTAAAATTTGTATACCATCTGGTTAACTGATGCCGCTGTGTCAAAAATATTTGAAGATCCAACTTCCAAAATTCTGTTTCAGTTTAAAAGCACTTATTTTTTTTATTATTATTACTGATAACTAAAGAAAATTAAAGCAGCATGGTAAGCTGTTACATACCTGAGCAATTTTGACAATAAAAGCAAACCAAGCCAAACCAAACCTGAAGCCATTTTTTGGAATGACATGCAAACAGGTAATAAAAATGGAATCACAAATTCTTCAAATAAGATTTGTTTTAAAAGAAACAAGCATACTTTTTACTTCTGTATGCCAGTTAAATAGCACAGGCAGTGTTTGTCCAAAAAGTGAATGACTGATGGTAACTGGTTCATAAAATAGAAAGAAATATAGATTGAATTTCAATATATTTTCTTTTAAATGCATGTTATTTCAGAAAACTCCCAGCTGCAGCATGTGTAAGGACAGGTACATGAAAAGTCTTGATAAATACAAGCGCATGGGCTATGTGTGGTTGTAGAAATACAGCTGCGAGTAAAATGGTTCAGCAAAAGATTGTCTTTGATAATCTTATTTTTAAAATATCTAAATGTGTATAATTCAAATGTATACTTGCTCATTTTACAGTTCAGTCCTCAGAAAGATCAATAAATAGTGTAAACAACTTCTTTAGATAACTTTTTGAAAAATAGCTAAGAAAGGAAATTGGGAAAAGCTGTGTGATTTTAATACAGGGAAGGAGAAACTAAAACATTAAAATACTTTAGCATAGTACATGAATTTATATATTGCCCCAAAATAAGACTCAGTTTTAGGATATCTGGTTGGGTTTTTTTTAAACTTCAGCTTTCTAAAAATTTAGATGGCTGAAGCTGCAAGCTTGTACAGTAAGAGACAACAATCAAGGACTGGAAAGACCAAACAAAAGGTAAGCGGATATGGGGTTTCTAGTCTTAAAGATGCTGTATCCTCATTCAGACTTGAATAAATTGCATCTGACAAACATTTGGTGATCAAAAGAATTGGTGGTAGTATGCTATCTAAAGTATTATTTATATTTTCATTACAGAAACTCACTAATTGGCCCAGAAGAGTCAGACGACTGTATAAACACCAAGGCTACAGCTAAAGCACCTTGTTAGGAACTGATATGTAATGTTATAAACTCTGTTTGGACAGATACACTGATTTTGGGAAGTATTCAAATGCGGTTTTACTGTACTGCGTAAGGTAGTACGGGGGTATGTTTGCAAGAGTGTCCTTGGGATACTAATGTATTCTTATAATAGTAACATATAAGAGCAATTAATTACCAAATTTCACTTAACTAACATTGCACTCTTTATGATTTCAGACGTTGCACTCCACAGATTTTTACACCACACCAAGAGCTACAAAGCAACAGCAGGTAGTCAGAGAGCTATTAGCTGTCTATGAGTAACAGCACTTATAATGACTGTAGAAGCCATTAAAATGCAGGCAACCATAATTTCATCAGGAAAAAAAACAGGTCTGTATGGAGAAAGAACATTTTTCATCTCTAGTCTTCTAGTTTATTGTCCCGGAGCCATTATACTGCCTCTCCCTCTTTGAGTGATTGCTACACTCTCTAACAGCCCTATAGGTCAAACTCAAGGTACTGTGTTTCACAACAGGATCAATTTTCTCAAAGTTTTCGCTGCAGTTTAAAGAGGTACACTAAGGCTGCACCTTTGGTAAAATATAGCTGATCTGATTGTTTTAAAATTGAGCATATCTGAGAACAACATTGACCTAGCTATCTGATAAAGAGGTACTCACACGAATGTCCCAGTCACTTTAATACCACCGTTGCTAAAGAAACTGAAGACAGAAAAAAAAATGTGTACTTCATCCAGTCCATCTGATTATACAAGTAAAACTATTCTTTTAAATACTTGTTAGCATCATTTCCCTTTCTACATTTATTTTCTACATTTACATTTTTTTCCAAAACTGTATTATTAGAAAAGAAAACGTATGCTTTAAATTTTATTTCTCTGATCCTTCAGACTGATTTCTTACACCGTTACTCTTGCACATTGCTGGCTGCAGAGGAGCTCTGTGCAATATAACGTCTTTATAAGCAGATGCGCTGGAAGAAATGGACTGCCTTTTTCTGTGCTGTAGCTGTGGAGAGCATATACACATATCAGTATCAGAATTTAAGCATGTATCTCTATACCCAAGCAAAGATTTAATGGAAATGCTAAGGCAGTTGGAGAGTCATAAACCCTTCTCCTTCCAAAAGAAGTAGATAATGGGACATTCACATGCTGCCTCTGGGGAAGCAGTTGCTGCTGTGTGCCTGCTGATGGCCTGCATCCAAGGCACAGCTTGAGCCAGCTTTGTCTCTAACAATATACACACAGGGTATATATATATGTGCATTCCTATGTGTATGGAAATCTAGGCTCATGTATATATTTAAGCCTCCCTTAAAGAACCGGCATACTGCCAGACAGGTACTTCTGCACCCAAATACGTGAGATAATTCATCTAGCACAAACATTTTTCTTCCTATGTATAACTGAAATTCAGAATTGCAAATGCAGTGAACATAATGAGGGAAAAAAGATTATAGGGATGTAAGACTACTTCTCAGGCCTTTTATTGTACCAAATACAAATCCTCTTTTTCAATTATCCTGAGTAAGCATTAAGCGTATGGATAGAGGCGACTGGCTAAAAGGCCTGTCAGACAGAGAATGAAACAGAACCGTGCTCTGTAATGTTTGTCTTTGATTTTAAGTGGAGCTGCTAAATATGTATCTCTGCCTTTTTATGCAAAGTATTTTTTGCAAGATGATAATGTCACAAATGTACTGAAAAGAAGAACATAGATGAACTCTGATGAAAGCTTCCTGCAACAGCAAATATTTTTTAAATACATACCTTTGAAATTCCGGTAAAACTAAAGTACTATTCTTGAACAATCCATAAAAGCTTTCAATTAATATAAAATGGTTCCCAAACTGTGCATTTTACCATATTAATAAAGCTCATGTTTTAGCTACACAAAAAAATCCTAATAAGTAAAGATAACACACAAAAGTACTCTGTCAGCTGTACAAGAAATCTACTGATATAAAGAGCACCCCGTTTATCTACTGTAATAAAAAGTCACTAATCTGAGTTTACCAAAAGGTTAGACTGAAAAACACGAGTGAGACTGGTATGCTGGAGGCAAGGCTGGTACGATAATGTTAAGTGCCATGGCATCATCTTCACACTGAGTCTTTCCTGAAACCACAGCTCAAGGCTTCTGTAATTGCCTGGCACAGCTGAAGTTTCCATGCTTATCAGTTTGCAAGAAACAGCAGCCTGCGTTGAGCTTTTCTCATTACCAGTGAGTATATATGTGTGCCTGGCTCCCTGGGAACTCAGCAGTCATTATTACCCTTGCAGTCCAAAATTATTTAACTTTTCAGTACCTTGGTGCACTAAATCTGGATAAGAAACTTTGAGAAGTGAAAGAGAAAACCCAAGCCTTCCATCGGACCTGAATTCACACAATAGCCAAACTCTCAACAGCACTAATTAAATTGAATCATAGAATCACAGAATCTTAGGTTGGAAAAGACCTCTAAGATCATCAAGTCCAACCATCAACCCAACACCATGCCTACTAAACCATATCCCGAAGTGCCACATCTACACGTTTTTTGAACACATCCAGGGATGGGGACTCCACCACTTCCCTGGGCAGCCAGGTCCAATGCCTGACCACTTTTTCAGTAAAGAAATTTTTCCTTATATCTAATCTTAACCTCCCCTGATGCAACTTGAGGCCATTGCCTCTCATCCTGTTGCTAGTTACCTGGCAGAAGAGACCAACACCTGCCTCACTACAACCTCCTTTCAGGTAGTTGTAGAGAGCAATGAGGTCCCCCCTCAGCTTCCTCTTCTCCACACCAAACAACTCCAGCACTCTCAGCCACTCCTTATAAGACTTGTTCTCTAGACCTCTCACCAGCCTCGTTGCCCTTCTCTGGACACACTCCAGCACCTCAATGTCTTTCTTGTAGTGAGGGGCCCAAAACTGAACACAGCACTCAAGGTGTGGCCTCACCAGGGCCAAGTACAGGGGCACGATCCCCTCCCGACTCCTGCTGGCCACACTATTCCTGATCCAAGCCAGGATGTTGTTGGCCTTCTTGGCTTCCAGGGTGCACTGCTGGCTCATGCTCAGCTGGCTGTCGACCAGCACCCCCAGGTCCTTTTCTGCCAGGCAGCTTTCCAGCCACTCCTCCCCAAGCCTGTAGCGTTGCATGGGGTTGTTGTGACTGAAGTGCAGGACCCGGCATTTGGCCTTGTTGAACCTCATACAGTTGGCCTCAGCCCATCAATCCAGTCTGTCTAGATCCCTCTGTGGAGCCTTCCTACCCTCGAGTAGATCTACACTCCCACCCAACTTGGTATCATCTGCAAACGTAATGAGGGAGCACTCAATCCCCTCATGCAGATTATTGATAAATATGTTAAACAAGACTGGACCCAAAACTGAGCCCTGGGGAACACCACTTGTGACTGGCCGCCAACTGGATTTAACTTCATTCACCACCACTCTCTGGGCTCGGCCATTCAGCCAGTTCTTTATCCAGCAGAGAGTACACTCATCCAAACCATGGGCAGCTAGTTTCTCCAGGAGGATGCTGTGGGGAATAGTGTCAAAGGCTTTACTAAAGTCCAGGTAGACAACATCCACAGCCTTTCCCTCATCCACTATGCAGGTCATCTGGTCATAGAAGGAGATCAGGTTGGTGAAGCAGGACCTGCCTTTCATGAACCCATGCTGGCTGGGCCTGATCCCCTGGATGTCCTTCACATGCCCGGTGAGGGCATTCAGGATGAATCACCCCATAATTTTGCTCAGCACCGAGGTCAGGCTGACAGGCCTCTAGTTCCTGGGATCCTCCTTCCAGCCCTTCTTGTAGATGGGTGTTACACTGGTGATGCACGAGTCATTTGGGACCTCCCCTGTTAGCCAGGGCTGCTGATAGATGATGGAGAGTGGCTTGGCCAGCTCCTCCACCAGTTCCTTCAGCACTCTTGGGTGGATGCCATCCAGCCCCATGGACTTGTAAGCAACCAGGTGGCATAGCAAGTCGTTAACTGCTTCCTCCTAGATTGTGGGAGGTTTGTTCTACTCTCCTTCCCTATCTTCCAGCACTGGGGGCTGACTATCCTGGGGATAACTGATCTGACTATTAAAGTCTGAGGTAAAGAAGGCATTAAGTACCTCAGCCTTTTCCTCATCCTTGTTGCGATATTCCCCCTCGCATCCAGTAAGGGATGGAGACTCTCATTGGCCCTCTTTTTGTTGTTGATGTATTTGTAAAAACATTTTTTATTATCTCTTACAACAGTGGCCAGCCTGAGTTATAGCTGGGCTTTTGCTTTTCTAATTTCCTCTCTGCACGACCTAACGAGACTCCTGTACTCCTCTTGAGTCACCAGCCCTTTCTTCCATAGGTGGTAGACCTTCCTTTTTTTTCCCAAGTCCCAGCAAGAGCCCCCTGTTCAGCCAGGCCTGTCCTATTCCCCGCCGGTTCGTCTTGCGGCACATGGGAACAGCCTGCTCCTGTGCCTTTAAGACTTCCTCCTTGAAGAATGTCCAGCCTTCCTGGACCCCTTTGCCCTTCAGGACTTTCTCCCAGGGGACTCTCTCAATCAGCGTCCTGAAGAGGCCAAAGTCTGCCCTCTGAAAGTCCATGGTGGTGATTTTGCTGGCCCCCCTCTTAACTTCACCTCAAACCAAGAACTCTATCATTTCATGGTCGCTAAGCCCAATACAGCCTCCGACCACCACATCTCCCACCAATCCTTCTCTATTAGTAAACATCAGGTCTAGTAAGGCACCTCCCCTAGTAGGCTCAGTTCCTTAGTCAGGAAGTTATCATCCACACATTCCAGCAACCTCCTGGACTGTTTCCTCTCTGCTGTGTTGTATTTCCAGCAGATATCCAATAAGTTGAAGTCCCCCATGAGAACAAGGGCTAGCGATTGTCAGACTTCTGCCAGCCTCTTGCAGAAAACTTCATCTGCCTCTTCATCCTGGTTGGGTGGTCTATAACAGATCCCCAGCAGGATGTCTGCCTTGCTGGCTTTCCCCCTCATCTTTACCCATAAGCATTCAACCTTGTCATCACAGTTGTCGAGCTCTACACAGTCGAAGCAGTCCCTAACATACAGTGCCACCCCACCGCCTCTCTTTCCTAGCCTATGCCTTCTGAAGAGCTTGTAGCCATCCATTGCTGCACTCCAGTCATGATAGTCATCCCACCATGTTTCTGTGATGGCGACCAAGTCACAGCTGTCCTGCTGTACAATGGCTTCCAGCTCCTCCTGTTTATTGCCCATGCTGCATGCATTGGTGTGGATGCACTTGAGCTGGACTATCAATCTCACCCCCAACTCTGGCATGCCACACCTGGGTTCATCTCCAGTTAGCCTGGTTATATCCCCCTCCCCCTTCGAACCTAGTTTAAAGCCCTCTCAATGAGCCCCAACAGCTCATGGGCAAGAATTCTTTTTCCCCTTTGAGACAGCTGGACCCTGTCTACTGCCAGCAGGCCCGGTGCCGTGTAAACCTCCCCGTGATCAAAGAAACCAAAATTCCACCGACAGCACCAGTCTCTGAGCCACCTGTTAATCAGGTGAGTTTTCTTGTCCCTTTCAGTGCTGTTCGCTGCCACTGATGGGATTGAGGAAAACACCTCCTGTGCCCCTGATCCTTCAGCCAATTGCCCCAGGGCCCTGAAGTCCCCTTTGATGGCCTTGGGACTCCTCTCCGTGATCTCATCACCGCCAACCTGCATTACCAAAAGGGGGTAATAATCAGAAGGCCACACCAGGCCAGGGAGCTTCCTACCAACATCCCTAACCCGGGCCCCAGGGAGGCAGCACACTTCCCTGTGGGATGGGTCTGGTCGGCAGATCAGGTCCTCTGTTCCCCTCAGAAGGGAATCACCTAGGACAACTTGGATTTGTCCCAAGTCCTTAACAGCAATCCTCTAAGTTTGCATGAGTTTGTACAAAAAAAGTAAGTTATAACTCACCTTTGCAAACTGTCCTGACAAAGGTAACACGGGTGGAGATGCAGACATATTTTCACTGCACACACGTTTAGCCAGCAAATGCTATGGAGTTATTTTGTACCAACCAAGACTGTTCTCCATCAGATAAATAGCCAAGTGACAAGTTGTGACAAATCCAAGTGACAGTAGACAAGTATTTTTGGTAACAGGCTTCTGAACACTCACACTGTTTAATGATCAAATGGTGCACTGCATGATGCAGACAAATTCTGTCTCTATGGAGAATAATTCATATATTTTTTATATGGGATCTTATGAATATAACCACATACACTATGAATATTTAAGGACCATATGAAGGCTGGTTGATCAGTTGAGAGATGCCCTTCATTTAGATCTCTACATAACAAATATAAATATTTATTAGGTTGTAGTTGTATTAACATCATGTATAATACTAAAACATGTACAGTTGCATCAGCATTTTCTTTTATACTCTGTCTAGCATAGAAAATAATTTTGAACTGAAAACCTGATAACTAATGCAAGGAGACAATTATTTTTGCCAAGTAAGGAGAGCATACAAAGGACGACAGAAGAGCTTATCCTCCACCAAATCTTTCTGCAGCATTTGTAAGTAGATGTTAGTTTTATGTATTTTATGAGTAAAATTTAGTCCTTTGAATAACTACGATTATTACAATAAAATAAAAACTAATGAAGAAAATGATGTAATAAAGTCTCCTCTAGAGCACATAGGTAATTTGTGAGAAATTCATAGCAGTGATGAGTCTGAAAGCAGTATTCACATTTATTGATGCATTGCTCTCAGGGTATTTCCTTTGGTTTCACAGGGCAAGCCTGATTTATTCAGGTATGACCTACATGAATAAGACCCAAACGACAGTTTGCACAGGTAAGCAAAAAACTCTAAAACTGCAGGTTCCCAGACATTGAAGGTTTAATTCTGACTGTAGTTTTTGCTCTTAGAAAAACACAAAAAAAGTTGCTACTACTTTAATTCTGTATTTACGTTGCTAGATTTTTCGCAATATATTTATACTATCAACAGACCAAATTCTCCAAAGTTTGAAGAACTAACAGAAAAATCCACTACACCTTCATGAGACCATCATTCACAGTGTTCTTCTAAAGCTCAATAGGGTGTTTCAGATAATATAAACATTATCCTGTTTATCGCTATTATCGTAAAAATAAAATTTGATTTTTCAAGCCACAGCAGATGTAAGTGAATATAGTTTAGCTCTTTTTCTAAGTGCCTTGGGCATAAGTAGGTAATCAATCACATTTAATCAATATGTTGTTCAGCCATGCAGATTCCCATGTCTATAATTCCAGCTTTATTCAAAAGCTCTTTAGTCTCAGTACATTCTTCATTGATTTTTTTTCATCCAAAAGAGGCACAGAAATAAAGAAATGGCACATCTTAAAACTCAGAAATACCAATTTAGAAAAAAAATGAAAATAATCCCCTTTGACTATCATAACACCCAATATATTTCATTATTTTAAGGTTTGGAACAAGTCTTCCTAGTTGTCCAGGCTTCACTCTCACTGAGATTATCCTACTGGGATTATAGGAATGGATTTCAAAAGTAGCAGAATCAAGTGCCAATTGCTCTCTTTAACATACTCATTAAAGCACAGACACAGGCACAAACATGTCATGAAGTGCAGGTCTTTGTACACAGTTTCCACCTGCATTCAGAAGTGGCATTCAGAATGTATTTAAAAGCCCTGCGAGTTCCAGTTCAAAATATTAAACACAGCCTCTGCAACCACAATTTTGGGGATCACAGTCACATGTAAATGTTGATTATTCTTTTTAAAATGTTAAAGTGTGACAAAATGCCTCTTATTGTTAGTTCTTTCATTGTCTAGGCTGGCATTGAATAAACATGAGCATAGTGCTTCCAGTTTGTTTGAAAACTGTTGAAAAATGTAAATAACCATTGATCTTCGACTAAACAGTTGAATGGCATTTGCTTTCATTTTAAATAGCTTGAAATAAGAGGAAGAACAGCATGACATTAAAAGCACAATCTATCTTATTGTGTGGTTCTTTTCCAGTGACTTTCTAAAAGCATTGCTCTTCGCTTATTCCAGCAGATAACAAGAAGCTGCGTTTGGCTGGTTTGATCTGTGAAATGAGAGGTGAGAAAGAATATTTGCATTTAAAATTGCTCTTTAATCTGGTTGTCCTACACCCAGGAGCTGTACCAGCTTCTCAGTGTCTCGACAGACTGGCCTATTTCTTGCAAACAAATTGTGTATTTCTTTGTCTAAGTATTCATATTAAGATGAGTAGTTTTCTGTGCAAAAGTTTCCTTTCTTATCCCAGAGTAAAAAGTCTCCATTCTTATCCCGGAGTAAAAATGCAAGTGCAAATACAATATAAAAACAATGTGTATGTTAGTACCAAATTTTTTCTTTTTTGGTAATTTTTTGCATCTGGGGTAAGGGAACAAGTGCTAAGTCACTTCTGGATTCACATTAGACCTCTTAGCAAGGCTCACCATAGCTCTTTAAAAACATGAAGAAAAACCTCACTGCACAGCTCGTTATTAACTTCTGATTCAGAAGGCAAAAATACAGCTCGAGTCAAATGCTTTCCAAAAACAGGATCTGAAAGCAATGGTATTTTGGGCTTATATTTGGGCTAAGCACCCTTCAAATATTGGGCTTTAGTGTTGAGTGAAAAAGTCTGGATGCTCAGATTAAAATATATTATGCTGAACATGGCTTCATTGCCTCAGTAGGATGTTCCTTCCAGTGGAAGGTCTACTCAAGCACTCCTTGCTCTTCACTTCTCTATAAATCATGAACCTCAATCAGTTGTGTCTGTTGCCTGTTTCATAAGTTGCCAACAAGACCTTAGCCTTTAAAGTTGCTTAATTTTGTTGAGAAAAGACTTCAGAAGTCTCCCCTCAATCTGTAAAGATGATACCAGTGTTAATTTTCCTCACAGTATTTTGAGTAGATGATAAAAGTAGATGTCCAACCAAACAAATCCTAATGTTTGCAATGAAAAAATGGCACAAAAGCAATGTCATCATGAAGGTGATGAAGCAGGACCTATCCTGGTGCACTAATATAGAAACATTGTGCACTAATATAGAAACATTGTATGATTTGTAGATGGGACATCAGCTGTTTAACATACTAAACTCATACCTCAGACCACAACTGCATGAGATGCAAGTTTAAAAGAGGCAAATAAAATGCAATTCCAGTACTGTTCTCTCTACTCGAAACATCTCTGCCCAATACAGTGTTGGATATGAACCTAACTTGCAAAATGCATTTGATAAATCCCAAAGAGCCATCTTGTCACTAGTTCTAACTGAGGAGGCTGCTGGCATTGCTGCCCTCCCTACCATCCACTGCCGGCTCTCCAGCATCCCGGGACCAACGACACGGCTCAGTGGTAAGTCAGTGCTCCTGAAAAGTTCCAGACTGAGCCATTGCTGCCAACTGGTCATGGCATGTATTGATACACATGGAAAGAAGAATTAAGCTGCAATTCAAGTGTACTGCACTTGTGGGAGGAGTAGAAGTGTGATCCACAATGCACTTAATGGGGAATCACACCGTGGTTTTCAGTAAAAAAAAACACAACAGAACCCGAGGTCCAGAAGGCTGTTTTTTAATGAAGCTTTGAATCCTTTTCAGCAGCTAGGGACATCTTCAGTATGGCAGCATTTGTGGATTACAGGTGTAAAATCATACCTCAGAGAGCAATGACAAAGGCCTAAGTTCAGCTTCATGAAAGGAAATTCTTCTGAGGAAGGTTCACAATGACCAGTGCAAGCTTCTGCTCCAAACTGCACTTTAGTGGACCTCTCCTTTAGCAGAAGAGGAGCACATACAGACTGGTCACGCTGAACTAAGGTTAGTCACTTTGAACAGCACTCTTATGCACCAGGTTACAACCCCAGGACCACCTCTCTGACCCCAGAAGCTGCACGACAGCTGTTAGTTAAGCTCTCCATCCAAATTCACACACAATGAGCTGTTTTCAAAGTGGGGAAAGTTCACATAGTAACCGTTTTTTTCCTTTTGCATATACCTTCTAACATCTGTGCCTCCTCTTCCTGTGGATTCTCTTCTGAAGTTCCTCTGAGATACTGTCTACACTGCACCCAATAAAAGCTACGTATCTGTTTCAAAAGCCACTAAAGAAAAAGGTGTGAGGTGTGTCACGCCCCCTTCCTTTTCTAGCCCTCTTCTTTTCTGAAAGTTGTTCCAAATTATTTTCTCTTTGGTTGGGCTTGACATTCAAAATGTTGAATGTAAACATGGTAAAATGGCAAGACTTCACTTGTTTTGAGAAACCTTTAGACATTTGCTTTTATGGGCACTCACAAAGGCCATCAGGAAACCTCGAAATATTTACATATTGCATAATTACAAAGGAGCGATCCAAACTTTTAAATGCTTATTCAAACTGATTTGAACAGTGAGATGTTTCAAGGTCAAACAGTCAATACAATCTCTGATTAGTAGCACTGAGCAAATATCTACAGATTTTTTTTCAGGAAATGCTGTTTAAACATTTTAAAAAAAATCCACTGCAGCAATTCTGTTCTATTTGTTGAGTTCACTTTTAGCTCAGCGATCAAATGACTGTATTCAATTAGAGCAAAGAAAAATCACAATATTGATACTGACCATCAATGACATTGCATTCATGGGCACAGCTAATCAAACCAATGGTGCTTGCGTATAGTAGTCAAAAATGAAAAGCATAAACACATAAAGAAATTGTAATACGCTTGTGGGTTGCCTACAAGCAGAAAATGAGACAAAGTAAATTGGATAAATTATTCATTATAAATTAGTTTTTCATCTCTAGGATTCAGTGTGAAAGAACAACAATTACACACGACGCTTGTTGCTGGTCAACAAACAGATCCACTTGCTTTTAGTATCCAGCCAAATATGTGACGCAGTGGTTTATTTGGAAAGAAAAACTGTGTTGATAATTTCCCGCAAAATTAAAAATATTTTTCCCTAAAATATAATTTATAAATTCATATGCAGATATGTCACAGTGAACTTTTCCTTCTACCTGCACACCAACAGAGTTTTAATTATTATGCCAGTCCTTAAGATACCAAGATGATTCAGAACACACTTACAAGTCTTTGCAAAATGGCAAGAGATTTTCATTGCAAATGGGTGGATGACAGCCAGTTGGGGAAGCCCATGTATTCCCAGCTGTGGAATATAGATGTTGAAAGGGCATAACAGATAGCATGATCTCCAAAACAATTGAAATTGTCCTACAAGGCAAGATGTTTCTTTCTACTACCAAAGTAGGCAAAACAGAAACACAAACATATTTCTTTGTTTTTATTGGGAGAATCTATCACAAACTAAAATGACTCCTTTAATTTTCTGTATCTTTTGTGCTCTTGAGAGTGTAAGCATCTCAAAACCATGTGGAAATGGCTGAATGCTTTCCTAACCTTGATAATCCAGCTGCCTCAACTTCTTCTGCTTTCCATATATTTACCATCCAGAAAAAGTGTAAGAAATGTTTCCTAAAAGCTGTTCAATACCTTAGGACATTTACCAGTACTGTAGATGGATAATAAAAAAAAATTCTTAGTTTATAATCTTGATCTTACATTACAGGGATTCTGTTTTGAAATTTGTCACTCATGGATTAGGAAAAGACACAGTTCTGCACAGAACAGGAAGGTCTCACATATTTTGATACTAACAGATAAAATACTACCTATCAAGGAGGGGTATACTTTTTATATTCATTTTTTATCAGGACTTTAATCTCATTTAAAGATGGACACTGTGTTGAGGTAAACAATAACAGAGAGTGACTTTCTTCCCCTCCTTTTTTATAGCTGTTATTCAGCTGTGACTCTTGGCATTAACAGAATGCACGTCCCTGATTTGAAGTGGCCATGATCTAATCTCTACTCTACAAATACAGATGGTTGAGTAAAGCTGTACCAACAAAGATTAATTTCTATTTCAATTTCCTTTCTTCTGTTCTATGAAGACCTTTAACTGAATAAAATTGCATCTTCTCAGATATACTGTATCTTCTCAATGGTTCCCTTAGTAACAGGATTATGGAGTGGATGGGATGTTCATCTTACCCTTGGATTTGCCACACCTGAAAGAAGTTAGACATCATATTTGATGGTACTTTCTCCTCTACTTAGATATGTGTTGTTATGGTGATAGTTCCAGGAGGGGACATTAATGAGGACGATTTGAAAGCTTTGATGTTTACAGCACAATTATTTTTAACACCTCTTACGAAAGGTGAGTGTTAGTACTGCTCCTTGCTCAATATGCATGATCTTATCAGCTTTCATGAAAATTACCTGAATTTCTATTTGTTTTGTATCTGTAACACAATGCTGAATACAAATATACATACATATATTTATACACAATAAAAAGGACTTGGAAGAACAAAAAAAAACCCTGTTTTCTCACCAAGGATATACTTTGTTATTCCTAACAACTTGCCTACATTAATGAGTGACTTTTAGTTTGTTATAATATAGTCTTTAGAATACCCGTATTGCTCTTTTGTGATGCCCTGAGAGCTAACCAGCACGTCCTTCTCGTATCCAAAACTAAGCTGCGAACAATCCTACGAACCCATGTCACCCAAAACACAGGTCTATGGCCATGCTGTGTCACCCAGACTGTAATTCACCGCAGGAGGCAGGCAGCAGAGACAGAGGAGTCATCGATCTGGAGTCTCCCGTCTTGGAGGTACTTGGTGCTCACCACAGGGTCTGGTGGACAGCTGCCATGCACGCACGCGGTTACTTACGTATTCCTCGTAGGCCTCGTGCGCGGGCGGTGGGGGCGGTCGGTAGCCCGGGACAGCCGGGGCAGCCCGTGCTCGGGGGGTGGGGACGCCCCTGGCCACCGGTGGGACGGGGAGGGCTCCGCGGGTCACTGGCGTTCCTCTGGGAGCTTGGGCACCTCGTCCGGGCGGGGGGGGAGGAACTGCACCCCCACGTCCCCTGCGGGGAGCAAAATGCAGTGAGCGCCTGTGCATCTGCAGCGAGGGAGGACACGCAAGCACTGCTCTGTTTTAAAGGCTCTTACATTTTTACCACTATTTAAAGGATCGTATAACTCCGGGGTTTTGGCAGCTACAATGTCAAGCACTTTTAGGCAATATCTCAGGCAGATCTCATATTATGGAAAGGCATTATTTTTCAGCCATCCAGTGCCTTTTACACATGATCCTCTTGTTGCTTGGACTAATGAAATTCTGGATTGTTTAATTCACAGATTTGTGGAGTTATGCCAAAGTAGTTCTAGAGGAACAAGAAAGTGAGGAACTTTTTCTGTTGCTCTCAGACTACTTGAGAAGAGCAATTATCACTTTCATTCTTGTGTTTATTGGTGGCTGGGAGAAACTCATTGGCAGAGGATGATGCTGGGTGGTAGAAACTTGCAGGGCAAAGTAGAGCAAGAGCATGAAAGGAGAGTAACAACTTTTCTTCCCGTCTAATTTAGTTCAGCTCAAGGGAAGGGTAGTATGGAATTCTGCTTTCCCCCACTGTGCAGAGAACAGTGCTGAGAGGTTTAGCATCCTCCCATCGATTTATGCTGTATCCACCTTGCTGTACTAATTGGTAGGTCAGAAGAAGATGTTACTGGTTAAAAACAGGTTCTTGTAACTATACCATATGACAAATTAGATGGGAGCTATATGAGGAGAGCAACCTGTGAGTTTTATTTGAGAGCAGTATGCTCTGAGTGTGGGTGTGCTGCCCTTTCTGAAGAGCGAGTGCCAGGTATAACTATGTGTGACAGCCAGCTTCAGAGCTGTGAAAAGAACACAGGGCTACTGCAGCAGCATGAGGTGGTTCTCTGCTGAGACAACCAACTCATAGCACTAGCTTGTGATGTTCACTACTTTACTACAGGTAGCCAGTTTTAGAATCACAGAATTATAGAATGGTTTGCATTGGGAGTTTCAAAGATACTCTAGTCAACACTCCCTGCCTTGGGTAGGGACATCTTTCACTTGAACAGGTTGCTCCGAGCCCTGTCCAACTTGACCTTGAACACTTCCAATGATGGGGCATCCACATGTTCCCTGTGAAACCTGTTTCGGTGTTTCATCACCCTTGTTGAAAACAATTTCTTCCCTGTGTCCAAACTAAACATCCCCTCTTTCAGTTTCAAACCTTTGCCTCTTGTCTTGTCACTACTGATCTTGGTAAAAAGTCTCTCTCCAGCTTTCTTACAAGCCCCCTTTATATACGGCAACACCACAATAAGGTCTCCCTGGAGCCTTCTCTTCTCCAGGCTGAACAGCCTCAGCTCTCTAAGCCTTTCTTCACAGGACAGGTGCTCCATTCCTCTGACCATTTTTGTGGCCTCCTCTGGACCTGCTCCAACAGCTCCATGTCTTTCCTGTCCTGGGGGCTCCAGAGCTGGATGCAGGACTCCAGGTGGGGTCTCACCAGAGCAGAGCAGAGGGGCAGAATCACCTCCCTTGACCTGCTGGCCACGCTGCTTCTGATGCAGGCCAGGATATGGTTGGCCTTCTGGGCTGCGAGTGCACGTTGCCAGCTCCTATGTAATTTGTCATCTACTAATACCCCCAAGTCCTTCTCCATAGGGCTGCTCTCAATCCCTTCATCCCGCTCTCTGCGTTGATACTGGTAATTGCCCCGACCCAGTTGCAGGACCTTGCACGTGGCCTTGTCGAACTTCATGAGGTTCACATGGGCCCACTTCTCAAGCCTGTAAAGTTCCTCTGGATGGCATCCCTTCCCTCAAGCGTATCAACTGCATCACCATAAATATAATTATGTTATTAGCATAAATTATTAGCATAAAGATTTAGCTTTAAATATTTCAGTTTCAAATATTTTTTTTCATATTGTCCTGGGATTTCTGACTGGAAAATAGGGAAAGCACCCAAGATCCTATAGTTGTGCAACTGATACAATCTGTCGGGTTTTTTTCAGGAACCGAGGGCCAGTACTCCACTGATTATACTTTGAACCTAATTTAAAAGCTGCCAGTCTTTTGCAGTAATGTTCTGAATATCATTATTAAGTCAACCCCTTCAGAAATCTTAGGTGTAAGGAAGAGTGGTTTCTGAGCTTAAAAAGACTTTGAGTGGAAGATGGTAACGAATGACAAGTGTAAAAAATCCTAGGCATGTGCATCATACTAGTGATAAAAACTTCTGTTCAAGAAGAACTGAGAGAAAACATGATCAACACCTTCATGGTAAAAAAAAAAGGTCATAGGCAAGACCAGCCAGTTCAATTACCAACGAACAACTCCTGTGTTAGCATAAAATAAGGTACCTCCATATCCTGTTTCCTCCTAAATAAAAGTGGATTTCTTAGGACTCACCCTGAAATGATCTCTATGGATTCCTAGAAGTAACTAGGTAACTTAGATGGCTTAGGCAACAAATTTCTTACGGGTCCAGAGTGAAAAATGAGTCTGAAAGTGTGTTAAGATTATACACCGACCTTCTGAACAAGCAGAGCTATCTGTTACCTATACATGAAAAAATACTTGAAAAAATTCAGGAAACATTCATATACCAATGTTTTTAGATGATGCCAATGAAGTTCATATAAAACTGATAACGCATATAACAAATAAGATATAATGTGTTTTATATATGGTAGATATAATCCACATACAAAAAAACCCTAATTGTCTGGCAAATAAAGTTTCATCCAGACTATGTAGGCTTCTCTGGCTATATTATTTCATTGACCAATGATTTTATGCTACTGATCATACAAATTCTGTACCAGCATAACAATACTCTTTCCTAGAAATATCTTTTTACTGGCTTCAGAATCTGCTCTGATTTGTAGTTTGATACTTGTACATCACCCACTACAGCCTGTAAACTGTAGATCAGAGAACCTGGCACAACATAGACCACACAAGCTATCAGAAGAAAAATAGTTTGGTTTACTGACCATGATGTGTACGTGATTTTTTTTAAATATGCTTGCTTTACCATTGCTTAAACTTTCTAAAGCTGTTAGCATAATAGCTTAGGCTACCACACCTTGAAGGAGCTGCAGGTGGCACACGGATCCCTCTTCCTCGAATGCCCCGTCCACGTACTGAATCCTCAGAACCGTTCAAATACGACAGTTCCCTCAGCTGCTCCTGACGAATTTCATCATTGTAATCCTGAAACACAAAAGATGAAATTTGCTGAAACCTTGTATTTTGGCTGAGCTGCCAAACCACCTGAACCAAAAATTACATGGATGGTATGTGGGTGAATTGCTCTGCATTATCACCTGCATGCTGAAAAATCATATAGTGGGAGTGGAATACTACCCATAATACGCAGACAGGCAAATTTATACGGGTAGTTAAGGTGGCCATAAAGAACATGTACACAGAAAATAAAACACACAAGGCACAGCAGGCATAAACACAAAGCAGACGCCAAGAACATATCTGTATATAAGATGCAAATGGACTTTCACATACAAAAGGTACCAATCGCAAACAACTCGAAATTAGACAAAAAAATGCACTTTATAAATATTTTATATTCTTTTGGCAGACATCCTTGGCTACCTTTATGCACTCAAAACACAAATTCTATCATACATTGAACCTCTGCACGCAAAAATTTACACTAGATTAATTTGATTGGATGATTTTACAGAATACCAATTAGCATAATTGAATGTAGCCTTCAGTTATTCTGTATATCCACCAAACAACTTCTGAAAGGAGCTCTCTCTTTAGGACTCATATGTAACAAAGCTATGTTTACTATATAAAATTGTTAAATGATATAAAATAGGCCCATTCTAAGACTGCAGGGTACCAACTCTGTAGCACTGCAAGCTTTTGCTGGCTCAGTAAACAGAAGATCAGATGAATTTCCTTTTCTTACTGATACAAAATACATAATGATGTGCAATTTTTACTTATTTTGCAACCTTTGTCTCAGTCAGAAGTTCGGTTTTCTCCTTTTTCTTTAGCTTCTTTCCTTTTGTATTCAGCTCTTTGCCTGCTGATCATGGTAATAGGAGCCCACTGCAGTAGCTGGCTTGCTGGCAGCAAAACTGTGCAACAGTTAATTAGTGTTTCAAAACAGACAGGATTATTGAATTTCAACCCTTCAGTGTTTCCATCCTTCCACAGGTCACTGCAATTGACTGTCGTACAAGGGTCCGAAAATGCTACAGTGCCTGCTGCTTCTTGGGTGGAGGACTGTCCAGGATGCATTACAAGTGACACCACTTTTTAGCCAAGTTAAAGACCAAGCAAACAGTGAGACGGAACCATGGTCTTGCTTTTTCCTTCTCCTTCCAAGCCTTCTGGGGTCAGATATACAACAAAATCCTTTTGTCAGCAAAGTAGGCTTAAGAAAGTTATAGACAATGCTAGCAGTAGATAGCTGACACATTGAACAGCAGAGCTGCAGTTTACAGGGACTCTGGGAAGCTTGAAGGATCAATGTAAGCCTCCTGTGGGTCAGCAAGAAGCAGCACAGTGTTCTGCATGTGGGCTGGAATAAGGAAGCCCACACATGTTCAGATGTTAAGAAGTAACAGGTTGAGTTGAAGCAGAGCTAAGATGACTTGGTGGACACCTGATTGAATATCAGCAAACAGGGTGCTCTCCTTTGGGAATGAGGTATGTTTCATACTGGGCTGCATTAGGAGTAGTGCAGCCTGCTGCTTGACAGAACTTACTGTCCCCTTTGTGCAGTGCCAGTTAGGTCTCACGTAGAATATTTTGTCCAAGTTTGGCCCACCAGTTCAAGAGGGATGTGGAGAAACTGAAGAAGGTCCAACAGAGGACTACCAAGACGGTCATGGGCCCAGAGTGCATGAACTATAAGGAAAGGCTGAGCGAGCTGGGCTTGTTTAGTCTGTTGACTGGGAGACTAAGCAGTGATTTAATAGGTGCTTGCAAGTGCTTGAAGGGGGGCTACACAGCGATGGAGACAAAGTCCTTGGTAGTGGCAGACAGGGGCAATAACTGCAAGTGGTGATTTAAGACATCCAGGCTGACCATGAGGGAAAAGTCCTTCACTAGGAGGACAGTGCAAAACTGGAACAGGTTACACTATAGGTAATTTCAAGACTCAACTAGACAAAGCTGTTCTCCATTGGCCATAGAAGTGCTTGGAGTGGGAGACTGAAGTAGGCGACCTCCACAGGACCCTTCCAACAGACATTTGTGTGACTCTATGCAGTTCTCATCCATCTTCCTCTGTGCCCAGGATACTGTTTACAGATCTCCCAGTTGAAGACATGCTGCTGTTGGAAGCGAGAGCCTTTTGCTAAACCTTATTTATGAAATGAATCAACTAATTCTAGAAGACAAAAAATCCCCAACCTATTGTGTTGAACAGTTGAGAGGCTGGTGGACTGAGGCAGGAATGAATGATGAGAGGGTAGAGAAACAGCAGAGGAATTCTTAAGACAGCTTTGCCACTATTTTTTTTTGGTGGGGTTGTTTGTTTGTTTTTTTTTTTTTAATTCTAGGAATACATCCCAAAGAGACTGAACGAAAGAGTTAACAGCTAAGCTTTCTTCCTACAAAATTGAATCTGAGGTCCAGAAAACCTGTTTGAAGATACTATGCTGATCCCGTTGTGTTCTAAGAGAGTGCAGGCCTGGTCATAATTTCCCTTCTAAATTCCTGCAGAGTGCAGCTCTGCTATTCCAAAAAGAACCCCATTTATACAATATAACACACATTTGCAGCAGAATCATAATGAAAAACAAATCCCCAATTTGCCAATAAACCAGTTGATAGCTTTCAGTTCACACCAATCCTCCAATCTTTTTGGACTTTTTTTATCATTCTAACATTAATGATATAAGACAAAGACATCTTCATAAATCAATGTGCTCTGTAAAACACAGGGGGAAAAACACAGACAGAACCAGTAAGGTCGCAATTACAGCAATAGCTGAATAGGTACCTTCTATCGTGCCTTGATTAATATCATCTGTTATTCAGACTGGCTTTACAAGGATTAGGACTTCAAACTTGCTGATTGAGTTTATCCTTCAGATTCCACACCAGTGCTAGGACTGAACTTCATTAATAATGCAAGTAAATTTTGTGAGAGAAAGATGTGGAGAAAAAAAAAAGAGAAAGAACCTGCTAAGGACAGAAATTGGAACTTTGTGTTGCTGCTTTAATCTCTCTCCTTTGGATCACTGCCGTATAAATGATTTCTACCAGAAACTGCCTCAAAGCTGTATTCCTTCCTCAGACACGCATATCATTTAAAATCTTAGTATTGACCAAACAGAAAATCCAAATTAAATCTGTAATATGTAGGAACATCTGCATATCTGCACCATTCTGCTATGCAATGCCCTTAGTTTTCTATAGGTTATTTACTGTGTGTCCAGTAAGAAATATGTACAATGTATTTTGAAATGGCAAGGGAAGGCAACAAAGTACACAGAAGACTGTAATTAAGATGCTGGGATAAGTATCCTGTAAGAAAAAGATTTCAATAAAGAAATTATAACTCTATATAGATCATTTACCTTATGTGCCCTTTAGAAAGCATAATAAAGATCATAATTTCTAAACCTGAAATTTGAAATTTTCAACAGAAATACTCTCTTCAACTCTTTCATTAGACAGAAAAATAACACTGAATTAATCTTTCATAACCGCTGCAAGAGTCTACCTAGAGACACAGTATCCTGCTGAATATTTAACTGTAGCTGAGTTCAGAGCCTAGCACATGAGCAAAATTATGCTGATGTTTCATATATATCTAGTCCCAAGAGAGAGTACAAGATGTTGCAAGACATACCTGTACTGAGGAAAGTATAATGAAGTAGCTACACACTGCAGCATTATAGCGTTTCAGAAAAAAACCCTTACTCCACGTATTAAAATAAGCTCATGAGAAATGTTCTGTATTTCTTAGCTTTTCTCATAGCTCTCTAATAGTTTTATCACTATTCTTACAGCTGATAACCTACATTAACCTGCATGTGTTGCTCCTGTTCATATCCTTAAAGACATTATCACCTATCAACAGCCTTTCCATTTACTGATGGTACTAAGGGTGCCATCTACTTGTATCATGGTGGTCACTGCTTGCAAACAACCACTGTAAGGTGAGATAACCACCCACGCCCATGACTATTCGCCTAAACATGTGCCTTGACTTTAGAAATACCAAGGATTTACAACCTTAGCAAAGTCAGTAGCACCCAGGGCCGCTATAAATCGTAATGTTTATGTAAGTGCCTAAACCCCAAATTACATATTTAGATAAAGCATTCAGTATTCTAGGGTACCTGAACACGTTTAGCCCAAATTACCAAAACCGTGCTTATTAGTGAGGGCTGGGAATGATTAATTAAGTCGGTTGCCTTGACTGCTCTAAGAGCAAAGGCAACCCATGGGTATCAGGGTGCGATGGGTGGCAGCTCGCCCCGGGGCCCCTCCTGGCAGCAGTGGCAGAGAGACGTGGCAAAGAGGGAAAAGCATGTCAGCTGCTGGAGAACTCAGTAAACCCTTTTGCTAAAAAATAGCGAAGTATGACGCAAGCTGCTAAACCTGATCTGAATTAACAAGAACACGTTGTGACAAGGGAGGAGAGTTAATAAAGAAATCAAAGGGTAAGGCACAGACAGAGGCAGCGGATTTTGGGAATATATATCTGTCATTAGCACAACAAAGGCTCCTGGAAGTCAAGGATAAATGAATCCCTTAAGGACTGCGATCTCCTGTCCTGATGTGCTTAGCACATTTAAGTTCTCTCCATGTGTATGAACGATTTGCACTGTTAATAAATAGCATTGCTCTTATCTGCGACAGCTGAATTTCACTCTGACTCCATAATTAAGGGGAAAGTAATTTGGGTTAAACGCAGACTACCTTAAGAATGCAGAGTTATGGAAGTCAAACCTAAAATGATAATCACAATTCTTCACATTCAGAATTTTGAAGTATGAATAGGGCTCACTTGGTCCCTTATACAGATGACATTTTATAGCACACACACACTCCTTACACAGTTAAGCTAGCCATGTGTCATGCAAAACACAGACTATCCTCCACGTAGTGTTACTACTACTAGAACAGATTTACAGGAATCTTCATGTCACTCACAAACAACTGCATATTAACACCTTGTATTTAAGTCATCAAACTCCTTGATTTTAACTGAGAGAAAAAGCAGACACAAAAAGAAATGCTTTTCTTGTGGTTATTTCCTCTATAACTTTTAAAGTGCCTCTGAAAGCTCCTGAGGCATCAATAACCCAAATTTACAGCTGGGTTATAGAGAGGTCCCATGGTCCTGGGAACCTCAGTCTGCACTGCCTGAACTACGAAACGTTCTGTCTCCCTCAGGCACCTAATCTTCTCTGAAGCTGTCTGTTGCCAACAGAGAGCACCACGTTCACAGACATACGTACGCCCCACCCTGCGATCCTCTCTTCCCGAGCCCAGGTAGCAGAAAGGAAACAGGAGATGGATTTGGATTGCCACAGCACTTCTGTGTCCTGCCCCACTCCCAGCATCAGTAAAAGAGCTCCAGGGCTCCATGTATTTGCACAAATTCACTGAAGCTAGAATATCTCCCCTAAATCCTGATGTTGCTGCCTTGGGGCTATTTTCAGGCAGCTTGAATGCCAATTAGCCTAAAATATCCATTGAGTACATGCTTCAGAAAACCCACAGCCAGCCAAAAGGACACAGAAGACCCAATGAATTTTAGGTGGAGCTAAGCGATGCGAATATGGCCCTTTTTTTTTCTTGTTTGGACACCAAAAGAAACATTGTCCACATGCTCCCTTGTGTACATGGGGAAGCACTAAGCCTGTGAAAATAACTGATGGCGAGGAGTTCCTGGAGTCGCTGCTCCCTTGTGTTCTCTGTGGCCTCATGACAGTGAGCTGTGCTACGATTCAGCTTCAACACATAGTGAGAACCACTCACCTGAACTCCTAGGGTCAGGATCTGCAGTTTATTATACTGAAGAAGCCAAGAACCCATGAATTCTCAATTTCTAGTTGAGTGCTTTAATATCAGACTGTTACAAAAAAGAAGAATAGCACTGGCTGCTCAGTGCTAGAAGAGCTTGGTGAACTAAGTCCTAAGTTATTACAGATATTTGGCCTTTCCTGTTATTTCTTTGTGTTCTAAGATCCTGTTCCAAGACTGTAACGTATTTGAAAAGTGAACATATCAGACTTTTCCCAGCACATATTCAAAGCTTCCCTCTATCACTGTCTACTTAGGAAGTTTACACAGTTGTGCCAGTTAGATTGGATAGCCCTCTCCATCACCTAAAATTTGGATGAGACAGTGCCTCAGCTGGGCATGCAAATTAGGTAGATGCAACTCCATCCTCCAACTTCATTCTTTGTCTTTCTAACACAAATTCAAAGTCCACTGCAAAACACGAGACTAATCTGTAGCTGCGACCATGCCAACCAAGCCATTCCTATAAAGTCCATCAGAAGCGTGGGAGCTGGCTCTATCCCACCCTGTGTGGGTGTCAATGAATACAGCTTATGTTGTCCACAGTATATGGAAGGCCTCAAAACCGACAGCTGTTTTGATGTTCTTAGATAAGACCCATGCTCTCTGAACCCATGTTTAATGTATATGCATGGTTTCCTGGTTACCTACAGTCAAACCCATCTGCTGAGATGGCTTTTTGCCCATTTGCAGATTGGTCCGATTATTTCACTGGAGCATAGGTGCCAGGTAATGATGGGTTTAGATGGACAGCCTGCAGCGCACCAGAAGTGAAAATGTTTCTGCCAGAAGTCCTCCTCTGTGACTCCAATATTGCATTAGTACCACATGCCTCCTGCATTTGCCCATATATGTTGGCACCTACGTAAAGCTATTTTGTGTGCATGCAGTTCCCTGGCAGCCAGTAACCCCAATAAACAGATAAAAATATAAATATAATCCATCTGAGCCAGAAGAATAAATTATTTTCTCTAAGCAATCAGCAACTTAGCCAGATCCATGGCCATGAACATGATGCCCTTTCACTTGCCACATATGCAAAAAGTTGCTGTCTTTACGTGCTTATAGCCTGTCTGAAAAATAAACCTTAATTGTGTGGGTCACCCTTAGAGACTGAAACACATAAAACAGACCATACATTTCTCTCAGTAGCAGTTTGAAAGTGTTGCAGCCAATATGAGTTTCAGCTTATAAATGCCTATGGGCAGAATGCAAGCAGACATAAGCTGGAGCCACGTACGCTTGCCTTTGAGGTTAGCTGACAGCTGGGGGATTTGTCAGCTTGCCACAGAGAGCACTAACCCAAGCGTGGATGTCATTTTTCTCTTTGAGCATGCACAATTAAATCTGCCTGGCATCATCAGCATGGGGCACCACACTCTACAAGCAGTGTGGAAGGGAGGGGGTGCATCTTGCTCATCAGCTTCTGAAGAGAAGCTGCCAACCCCGGAGTGTAAACTGTGCATAGGCAACTGCTATGAAACTTCGATCCAGGTATTTTAGTCTTTGCTAGAAGAGAGCAAAATAAGCCTCATCAGATTGTGTACTCAATTTAATTTTTTTTTCATACTAAAGAGGGCTTGCAACGGAAGATTATTCCAGTTTATGTGGGAATGCCATTAGCCACACAAAATAACCACACTGAAGATGGGTGCATGATGCTTGAAAAACTTGCGGAAACCTGTATTAAATTTCATCCATTTGTCCCCATTTGTTCCACTCCTCTTGCTCACAGCCTCCCAAACAAACAGATACTGTGGTCTGTAATTCATTCAAATGACAGCTACGATGCCACAGAAGTCAGTCAGCTGACAGCTCCCTATCTCTGAATTTAATTCCAGGTGAATCCTAGCTGACAGAGACGTGTGCTTATTTACAGCTGTCACTTGAAGGTGATACATAAGGGAATTGGTAATATCAACAGAGGGGATATAGCAGGCTGCAGGGAGGGTGGCGTAGCCACCTACTCCTGAAGAAATCATTATGGATTCGCAATGGGTGTTTACACTGGCTCCTAGGAAGGGATGTGATATGGTGGGTCTTCCTCTGGGACCACTTGCTTCAAAGGAGGCAGTGAGCGGAGTAGGACTGCCGCTGCTCTTCCCCAGCTGTTTGTCGGAGATCCATTACTAATGAGATCACTGATTGCTATTAAGGCCAGAGTAACTGTCTACTATAGCCTACATTAAAGCCAACGAAAGTCACAAGCTATGTATAGTACCTATGCATCTTTTTCTTTCCCCAGCTATGCCAGGTGGGACCTGTATTGTCTCTTGTTAAGCCACTGCTGTAGGTTTGCAGTCCCCTTGTGAAGGATAACAGGGATGGCAACAGCAGCCAGCAAAATTCAGACACGTTTACTCTTGTTTAGTGTGCCTGTCTCATCGAGCCCAGCTACAGCTACGCTTTCTCAGTCCCAGGTGGCACAGTAAACAAGAGATGCTGCTCGACCTGAGGAGACTGGAACGAGCAATGAAGGATGAGAAGTCTGGGCAAAATATCTTACTACGGGTTTGTTGAGTGCCCTTTCTTTGATGGCTTCTGAATAATTTGAGAACTTTTAAAAATCCCATTAGTTAACAATCTGTGCAAGTTGATCACACAGAGTACATTGGGTCTGAACTTGATACACGACACAGGAATTAGTTCTTAAAGCAACATTAGTATTTCTTCGGCTTATTGCAATACAGGTTTAAAATAACATGAGCTGTCCTTAGAGTAAGGACTGTCTTGACAAACACTAAGTCTGTTACAAACACCAAGCAGAAATGTTCTTAATAATGCTACTAACATACACTGAAATCTATTAATAACTGTGGTCTGATTCTAAGTTAGGAGGATAGACAAAGAATATCTTAAATTCAGTCACCACAGACCCAGCTGTAACATCCTGGGAGCAGGAGCTGGCAGAAGGGCAACTCGTTGCAGCAGCACTGGGTCTCAACACAGGAGCCGTGGAGATGGCAGCACGGCCTGTGTGTTTGGCCCTCTGTTTTTCCAGAATGAGGATTTCTCCAGAATAACCCAGGTTCTGATCTAGATCCTGCACCTGGATCCCTCCAGGAACCCTGAATCTCTCTTTGATCATCCAGTTTATCCATAGCCTGTGTCCAGGTAGGTTTTTGTAGGCTCAGAACAAACAAGACCACCCATATTGCTGATACTCTGACCAGAGCAGCATTGTCCCCTCTCCTGATGGCACTGCAGCAGCAGCAGCAGTAGCAGCACTGCTGCCTCGCACAGCTGCTTGCCGGAGAAGGAACTGGTGGCACAGACTGTGGCAAAGCTGGACTGACAGTGAGAAAAAGGATGAAGACTTTCCTTTCTTTGTCAGTCATAGCAGCAGGCACAGAAACTCCTTCCAGGAACCTCAGGCCACCATCAGGGCTTGGCTTTGGAGAGGCAGCAACGCCTCAGGTGTTCTCTCTAGTCAGAGGTGGAGGCAGAAAACACAGTATCTGTATTTCTCATGCATTCCTTCTACACAGAAATCTGAGCAACCCAAACTAAACAACATAGCACATCCTCCCCAGACCCAAGAACTTTTTGAATACTAAGGAAAAAAAAAATAAACAAAACATGCTAGGAAGATGGTCTGTAATAGCACCATAAAAATATTAAAGCAATTTTCACTACTGGAATCAAAGATATTTTAAATCTGCTTGGTTCAAACTGCTATAATCTGAATTAGTTTCAGTACTGACAGATTTATGGATAGCCAGTGTAGAGATACAGAGGACAATCATAGGAAAACAAGCAGGTATGTGAGAAGCCCCCTCTACACTAAATTCAACCAGCAGAGAAAAATACAGTGAAAAGATGCTGCAGTTGAATCTCAGGGCCACCATCCAAACTGTCACAGAAACTAAAAATATTGAAATAAATTAGACTCAACCTTCTGAAGTTTATGCCAAACTTCAAGTAAGAAAGATTGCAAATTTAGAAATAAACAAACAAACAATATTGAAAGGAAAGGGAAGAAAGTTACCAAATAATATGGCATTGGAAAAACAAAATAAATGGCAAGCTGAATAAATTAGCAAATGGTACGTTTTCAAGTATGTAAGTTTAAAAAATCTGTTTTGTTAATTCCATTAGGCAGGTATGCATCACTTATGAGATACCGTAAGTTTTATCTTCCCAGAATAAGACTGGACGTAACAGGAAAGATGATTAAGGAAAAGGCAAACACTAACAGGAGGTGGTAAAATAATTCACAAAGAAAGACTTAGACAATGTACAAAGTACAGATATATTCATTCCCAAGTGTCTCTCCACTCTTTTTAAAGTACTTGGTGTACGAAAGATTAGGAATGAAGTGTACAAGACTGAGCAAGTGCTATAATCAGTGTAGCCAGATATAGGTGAAAATATTGCCAAGAGTTTCAAGCTCAACAGTTTAATATGTAACATGAACAGCAGTTCTAAATTTGTTATTATTTAATTTGTAATATGTTTTATTTTGTTATTGCATAAAGCCTTGTAAATAAGATTATTCACCAGGAGTTCTGGCATCTGTATTTATAATGCCTCCTTTTCTGCTCTGCAGCATGCATTAAAGAAAGTTTCAGGTACTTTAACACAATTATCACTGCATTTTTTTTTTTCTTTAACAGAATATCAGATAATACCTGCTTATTACCAAGTAGCATAAAGTTCTGCCTCTCAAAATCTTTTAGCTTCTTACATTGCTTCATGGCCATTGCACCTAACCCATCCCTCCCCAGCTGGCTGCACAAGATGACCAGCTTTTGGGCAAATGCAAATAATCCAGGCTTGAAGGGAAAAGTGAAATAAGCTCCACAACTGAAGGACCATCACACTGAGAACAGCTGAACAGAAGCAACTGAAGATCCACATCAAGCACAGCTATTAACCCAAGGAGTGGTAGTGTAGTGGAAGGAGGGATGCAGGCTGCCATGTGGAATGGTGTCAGAAAACTTGCAGGTAAAATATCTATTTATAAACTTCACCCAGAAGTGGAAAAAGAGTTTTTAAACAGACCTATTCATGGCAAGATATTCCATTTAGTACATGAATTTCTGTATTTCATCCCAGCTTCTGCATACACTTAAGTGTTGCTCCAAATATGTTATATTCCTGTATCAGGTAATCTTGATGATATGCATTGGGCACAGGAGGAAACTGTATTCTCAAGAGGAAGACCTCAGGTATACTTGAGAGGTGCAATCAGGGTACAAAAAAGTCAGACTTTGCTATCATACTCCCTAGATAATACTAGATTCGTTACCATATAACTTCATTTCTGACTCACAAGTCTACCAGTGTATTTTCTTTTGAAATGGTTTATTTCTCGAGAAACGCAACATGATAGAATTTAAACTAAACTTTTATGCTGATCATCTTAGCATTGAAGATTAAAATCCAACTTCTTATTATCTGAACAAACTTCCTGTGGTAAAAGAAACCAATAGCATTCAATATATTTCCATCACTTCCAAGCAACGCTGTCAGCAATTATACATTTATACATGGCAATGAAAGGGGAAAATAGGGGATGGAGGTAAAATGGGCTTGGAGAACACACAGAATCATAGAACGGTTTGGGTTGGAAGGGATCTTATACATCATCTGGTTCCAACCCCCCTAGACACCGTCCACTAGACAAGGTTGCTCAAAGCCCCATCCAACCTGGCCTGGAACACTTACGGGGGCGGGGGGCAGCCACAGCTTCTCTGGGCAACCTGTTCCAGTGCCTCACCACCCTCATCGTAAAGAATTTCTTCGTTACAACTAATCTAAATCTGCCCTCTTTCAGCTTGAAGCCATTACCCCTTGTCCTATCACTACATGCCCTTGTAAAAAGTAAACACGTTCAGTGTCTTTCCATTTCACATTACTATACTGTTACAGACATATCAAAGTATTTTAAAAGTATTTAAAAGTATTTTAAAAGAGCAATGCTACCTAGTTGCTTAACTACTGCAACGCATACAGTTCTGAACTTGCAACCTTTTTTTTTACATTTTACATTTAATTTTTTATAATATTTAAATAATGCTATGTAAGGCCATATATAGTGGTCCTCCCTGCTGACTATGAATGCCCATCACCGAATCGTATCAAAATGTCTAGGTCTCTTTGAAGCAATTAATCTGGCCCTTCATGAAAGAAAAAGCTTATTAAAATTAACTCTATATTAGGAGTCAGAAATTCACAAAAAAGGAATTATTAAATTCTTTTCTTTTTTATTCACACAGAAGAAATATTGCTTTCTTTTTCTTATGTTCTAGCAGATAATGCACATGTGAGTACTGGGTGAAAGGAATGCTCATAGAACTTTTTCCAAGCCAGAAGTTAATCACTCTTTTATATTAGAACTGATTTCTCAGTCTTTCCTAAATAGCTAAAGTAAAAAGATTCTGTAACTGTTTATTAAATTTGTATGAAAACAAGCATAGGTACTTAAAATACAGCATATATTGTAGACCAGCTCCTAAGGGAATATTATTAATTAGTAATATGCCTAACTTTATTCTGGCCATAAATCTGCTTTCTTAAATTCACAGTCTGAATTGGGAAAGTGAAAATACAGTTGAATAATTAGGAAATGAGATTTCAGAGAGTGATCTCTTTTGTTTTTGGTCCTAGAAATACAAGGTCAGATTGAGGAGGTTTTAACGTACGACTTATACGCATCACAGTACCTTGCTGAGCTCAGTGCCACCTTAAAACTGGACCGATAGATTCCAGCTGGAAGGGGGGTCCCAGCAGCTGTTCAGCCAAGCCTCACATAAGCTGGATTTTCCAAGCAGATTTCCCATTCAGCACAAATGTGATGTGTCAATTCAGAGCCCATGTGTGAGGGCCACTGACACCACCTGTGTTCAGGACATCAGGACAGCTACCCCACACATACAAACCCTACAAACACATGCACACCAGGTGCCCAGAGCCTTGCTGGCTGTTAGGACAACCCCTGATGGGCTCAAATCCATGCCTGTTTTTGCTCTAGAATCACAATTGCGGTTTGAATTCAGCCCTATATATTTGACAAAAAAAAAAAAAAAAAAAAA
>Ga0065711_1000830_pt1 | contig 68819 bp, 41 predicted proteins | sample Hoacrofraction12_FD_59098 | JGI IMG/M metagenome (GOLD analysis project Ga0065711, IMG submission 59098) | Hoatzin crop microbial communities from Cojedes, Venezuela - Epithelial fraction 12 v2 (version 2) | ecosystem: Host-associated > Birds > Digestive system > Esophagus > Crop | place...
TTGTTCCAACAGTAAAAAAAAAAAAAAAAAATGGAGACATAACATAGCTAAATTATATGTTTAAGAGTGTAAAAGCTACATAGACAAAAGTTTTAATGGAAAAAACATTATCCAAGTTTACCAGTATTTTTCAGATACTTTGTTTTGTACAGGTAAAATTTTAATTTTAAATTGGTGGGCAACTTAAGCTTTTCTTTGTTTAGTTCTTTGATAGTCAGTTCTGCAACCAAATTTAAAGGGTACAGTATTTCAGAGCAGCAGCAGTGAGGAAAACCTTTCAGCAGAAAAACAGCTTAACTTCACAGACTTTAGAAGAAGGCATTTAAAATATTAGATGTACACTTTTCTTCCAGAAAATCAAACATTCATAAGCCACAACCCTTTATTGTATAGTAACAAAAAGAACAATCTTAAAAATTAAAATTTTCTCTTGTTGGTAGGCTGATCCCGAGAAAAACATCAAAACCACATCTAGAACGGTAAGTCTTTACTAGTATTAATCTAACGTTCATGCTGGGTTGAAATTTCATTTATATCAGAGCATCCTCCAACCAAATTGTTTTGGTTCCAAACTACCAGTTTCAGCATACTACATGTGCTCTTTATTGACAAGTTTCCTAAACTCAAAGTTTTAAACTTATAAAAAATGATACAAAAACCACCTGCACTTGTGGAACTTTATATTACTTCTATTCAAGTCACAAAATCTTCCATTTTAAAGTCTTTTGTACTTCCTACCATGTTTATATAGATGTAGAAATATGGATCACAATTCCACATTGACGCACAAAATGTGGATGATTTTTTCTTTATTAATCGTGTCTGGAGGGGGTTGAGTTGGAGGAGGCAAGGAAATATGACCTGAAAGACTAAGTCAGCACAAAAAAGGAAGAGAAAACAATTAGGCTTTCAAGAGGGCTCAATATTCTTCTGAGAAGGATTTCAATATGTGTCAAAATTTTCCCTTCCATATAATCTGGCTGTTAAATTGTACTTCAGTTTTGAAAACAACAACAGTAAGGGGATGACAGATCTTTAATGAGTTACATTCTAGTAAAATAAATCATTTACAGGCTGAAAATAAACTGTTGATTTTTTTCCCCCAAAGTTTAGCAGAAGCTAAGGGGCCAGGGAAGTATACTGCAAATTTCATCTTCATATGGACAATAACAAAAATATTCAAACAAGAGGGATTAAGATGGAACAAGCTAATTTATTAAGGGAAAATTTTCTATTTGTTTTTTTCACTCTAGTCTATTCACAGTAGTATGTGTAAAATTTTCTTTTGTAATTGTTTGCATCATTAAATGAACCTGATGCATTCTTAACATCTGCACATCTAGTGAATAAAAAGTTCTCAGTCTAGTTGTTTTGTACTTAGGAAAGAAGCATCACAGGAAACTCCTATATATTTTGGAGCTTCAGCGCAGAGAAAAGGTACAGCGTCAAAATCAGAGCAACTGACAATGGCTGTTTAGTGAGCACAAGTTGGGGAGAGTGGAGTACACCTGTAGAGTTTGGTAAGAAAGAAAATCGCTTCTTTGACCTAGTTTTCCCTCAGTTACTACTTGTCTGCCTCATTTATTACTTCATACTTACAGACGGAAACACATTGATATTGGCACATTGAATTGCTGGGATGAAAAGGAGCAAAGAATTGGCATATCTCTTAATATGAGGGAGGTCTCCAAGCATTCTGGTGTGACAGCGGGTGCTTCTTGCAAGGAGATAGTGAATTAAGACCTTTCTGAGGTTTGCTGCCAGCTCTTTTCCTTCTTCCATTTCTACTGCTGGCTTTATAAACTTCTCTTTTCCCCTGTTATTCTCTGCCACCTTGGATTCTGAAGTACTGTATAAGCCTCAGTTCCTCATAAAATGTTTGGTAAGGTCTCAACTTACCATAGACAGTCCACATACTGTGAGCCATCCCACTCCTTCACATGTTACAGTGCAATGAGGTGCTAAGCTGAAGAAGAAACCACTTCGTACCAGTGCTCAACACGCTCGTGCAAAGCAGATTGCACATAGCTGTGCAGTCATTCCTGTTCTGTGATACTAATCAACATTTTGATGATTGCTTGTCTTTCAGGAAAAGAACAACTTACTTCTTCATCATATGTGTTATTTCTGATACCAGTGCTGGCAACAAGTTTTGTAATTTTTCTCTGCACAGTGTAAGCCTTATTTCTTGTGCAAAATTTTTATTCTGTAGTTCAAATAACACTTCTTTTTCCAATAGAAAATTTCTGGCCTCCTTTTAAAGGAGGGGAGGGAAGCGGAAAATTGACACTGAACTATAACAAGAATCATGGCCCGCTGGATGTTCCTCAAGTGGGCTTTATATTTCTGATTCTCAACCTTTTCATCTGCTTGATCAATATAACACAAGGCTTTCCAATATTGGGACAAGGTCTTATAAGAGTGCCACTTGCCTGCCATCAGACCCTGCAATGTATTTGGGTGGTACATGAAATTTTTGCCTTGTTTTGAGGATATTTCCTGTTCAGTTATCTAAAAAAGCATTTTCCTATTATTCTTTAATAAGTCATGAAATAAATCATTGCCATACAAATTCTGGATAATGAAATTATACCATTGTATTCAGCCTATGCAATTTTTAGTTACTCTTTCAATACTTCTGTCTTAGAGGAATAAAATAATACTGCAAGACATTATTATATAGTATGTGATCACGTTTGCATAAGTCTTTTCTTCATCAAGCCTTTTTGTCACTGTAGAAGCATTTATTTGAAAAAAACTTCTGCTACAGTACCACAGCCAAGAGACCCGTTCCATGAGCTCTCACCAACGGATTTCCAGGTATATTTTCTTTCCATTTGCCTGAAATTTGTTGCAAATAAGCATCCATTGCTGTCTCAAAGGTGTGACCTAAGTGTCAGAAAGAAGTGCAGAAGAAAGGATAAATTTTCTTTCTTTTTCTTATTCTTGGGGTATTGAAAGAGAAGGTCTATATGCAGATAATTCTTCTGTTTTTCCTTTGCCTTTCTGAAACAATTGTCACCCATCTACCTGGAGCACTGGAGAAAATACACAATATCACCCTACTCTCCCTGTAGGTCATGTGCTATCACTAGAACTGTGCTGAGCCTAAGCTTCTCAGCACAGTAAATAATGCAGAATCCGACTGTTGGTCAGCTATGGGAGAGGAGGGACAAAGAAATCTGCTGCTGGCCAGAAACAGTTGTGCCATAGCAGATGTTGAGACCCATTGTTAGTATTCGGCAAGGATGCTGAAGGACGAAAAGTTTCTAGGGTATGGTAAGCAAGAAAGTATAACAGAGAGCTGCAAGGTTCTAGCTTATGCAGAGACACTTGTGAGAAGAAGGGACAGACATTGCAAGTAACAGAGGGGAACTGCCCATCTAGAGAGTATGTTGCACAATTTGCTGCAATTTGCAAGTTTCAAAGTCTTTAAGTTGGCTACAGCCAGGTCTGGAAGCAAGAATGTGTCTGCAAGGTCTCACACTGGTGAGCCTTTATAAATCCTTTTACTTTCTGTTCCTTTGTAACGTTAACTTTTCTGTGTTTAAAAACACGAGTTTTCTGGCTTTTGAGTTAAGAAGTCTTTTGTTCCTCTTTGGGGAGCTCATCATGGAGGGAAGACCTAGACAAGTCTACTTCAGTCCTCTCATTGATGGAATCCCACTACAGCTTGTGTATGATAAGTAACAATTCTCTCAATGACAGGAGATTCGTAAATTGTAAACTTGTGGCTTATCTCACGTATGAAACACTAATGAAATGTTTTCTTCTTCCTTTAATAGACAGAATATAAGAATCAATTTATAAAGCATGAAACTGAAGAAATAATAACAATTATTGAAGAAGTTACATAATGGTATGCAAGCCAAACAAGCAACCTGAATTTTTTCTATTCTTGTTATCAGTAATTTAGAGTTTTTTCATATTCTTTCCCTCTTGCAAGCAGAGAGAATAGTGTTGCCTGTAGAGACACTTCCCCAGGAGCCTATCTTCAAAAGACTATTTGTATTTGATTGCATTTTCCATACACTGAGTTGTTTGGACTATTTTTGTTTATTCTTGTGATGAGTATTCTTGCAATGTTTCAGCAAAAATGTTTCAGTAGTGCTTTGGAAGTTATTATAATGCTTCTCAACACCATGCAGAAGAATAAAGTAAGAACAACCAAACCTAATGGGATTATTCAGGATCTCCAGTGGTCCAGTGCATTGGAAAAGGCACAGTCATATTGAGATTGTGATCAGGAATAAAAACTTGTCATCTTTATGAAAATCCACTGAAAACTGGCCAAGATTAAACTCTTAAAAATGATCATTTGCAAATGATCGTACAAAATGAGTATTGTTAAAGAGTTCAGGAGACAGTTTTCTCATGAATCTATTTGCTGCCTTCAAACTATGTTGCTACATCCTTCAGCAGAGTGTGCCCTACATGTTGTACACAGCCATCTGCAACACCAAACTTTTTCCTCCAACTTTTGGTCATTTTATATCCATGGTAGATGAAAAAAAAGCTTAAAATATGATTGCTAACAGGGAGCAGATAATTTTTTGTATGTGTGTGGGGTGGGAAACGTTGGAAATTGAACTTTTGAACTCTCCAGCAGAACCCTGCCACTTGCTAGCTGCAAATGTTACAGGCTGGTCATGTGGGTCTATTACACCTGGACAAAACAGAAGCAGCACACCCCGAACCCTCCAATTAGTAAGGTACTGTGAGACAAAACTATCTGTTTGGAGGCTAATCACACATTGTGCTTCTGTGGATGTATTTTTTACATTGGGAAAACCAGGAGTTAGAGGCCATTTGTAGCCATGAAGTCCACAGTACCATGCCTGTGTCCCATCTCTTAACCAGCCCCATGCCTCTACACCTCTACACCCGATCCTGTGTCTCCACTTTGAAAGGTCTCTGCTATCATCCAGACCTACACTGCATCAGTGTAACACCTTGGTGGTACTGTGCAAAGATACACATAAGTAAAGAAAATTAGCTGTGGACACCTGGTCAAACAAAACTGCAAACAGATCAAGAAAAGTTCAAACAGAGCAAGCCTGACAAACTTCAACCCTGAGACCTTGCAAACTCATTACAAATCTTGTGGTCTGTTACTAACAATGGCAATACCATATTACAGGGCTGTGTGGTTACAACAGCTAAGTTCACTAGTACTACCATCACAAATTATCTGTTTTTTCCTCACACCAGCATTGCTTGGAGATTGTCTCTACAGAATAAACACTAAGGATCACCTGTGCCTACTAGGCAATTCCGTTCCTTACTAGTTTTTCCAAAGATCTACCTGAGACTGCTAAAATGATTTCTTCTGAAATTGGTTTGATCTATTGCTCTGCATTTCTGCCAGAAAAAAAAAAAAAACAAACTCGGACAGACTCTTGCACAGGGGAATGTCTCAAGTGATTTGCATGTTCTGGCAAATTGAATACCTGTCAAACAGAAGAGGTGCTGCCAAGGTTAAGAAAAGACTGTGCCAGATTAAAAATGTCAGTATGGTGGCCCTTAAACTGAGAAGCTGTAGTTAGTTGTCCTCATCAAACCAAAGCTTCCTATGGGAGTTTCACTTGTGTCCAGAGCAGAGCCCTGGCTGAAGGGAGGCATGCCTTGAACCATCCCATAATGTGAACTGAGCTCGAACACCAAGGGAGGTCCTGCAGCAGAGGAGACAGACTAGAATAGACTAGAATAGGATAGAATAGAAAAAAATATTTTATTTGGCAGGGACCTACAACGATCATCTTAGTCCAACAGCCTGACCAATTCAGGGCTGACCAAAAGCTAACCAGGTTATTAAGGACATTGTTCAAATGCCTCTTAAACACTGACAGGCTTGGGGCATCGACCACCTCTCTAGGAAGTCTGTTCCAGGGTTTGGCCACTGTCTTGGCAAAGAAATGCTTCTTAATGTTGAGTCTGAACCTCCCATGGCGCAGCTTTGAGTCATTCCCTCTCGTCCTGTCACTGGATTCCAGGGAGCAGAGCTGAGCACCTCCCTCTGCACGTCTTCTCCTCAGGCAGCTGCAGAGAGCAAGGAGGTTGTCCCTCAGCCTCCTTTTCTCCAAACTAGACAAACACAAAGTCACTCTTCATAGGACATTCCTTCCAGCCCTTTCACCAGCTTTGTTGCTCTCCTCTGGATGCATTCAAGTACCTCCATACCCTTCTTGAATTGTGGGGCCCAGAACTGCACACAGAGCTCAAGGTGAGGCTGCACCAACACCGAATATAGTGCGATAACCACCTCTTTTGACCAGCTGGTTATGCTGTGTTTGATGCATCCCAGGGTGCTGTTTGCCCTCTGGACTGCCAGGGCACACTGCTGATTCATATCAAGCCTGCAGTTGACCAGCACCCCAGACCCCTTTCTGCAGGGCTGTTCTCCATCTCCTCCTCTCCCAAGTTACACTTATGCCTGGTGTTACCTGTCCTAGGTGTAGAATCTGGCATTTTGACTTGTTAAAATTCATCCCATTGATCGTTGCCCGATGTTCCAATCTATCTAGATCCCTCTGAAAGGTCTCTTGTCAACAGCACCTCCCAGTTTGGTATCATCAGCAAATTTGCTAATGGTGCATTCAACTCCTCCATCCAGATCATCGATAAATATCTTGTATCTTGTATCTTGAACAGAACTGGACCTAGAATCAAACCCTGAGGAACACCGCTGGTGACTGGTCGTCAGCCAGATGTAGCCCTGTTCACTACAGCCCTTTGAGCTCTGCGCTTCAGCCAGATCCACAAGGTCAGGAAGAAGTAAGCGGTGGTAGAGGGTGCAGAGACCCAGGTCTGCGAGGTATGTGAAGACACCTCTGGCATAGATGGAAGATGTCATGAGCTGTTTAGAGAGGTTATTTCAGACTACAAGGGATGAGTCGTGGTATGTGTCATGGTATCCAAGACACAGGAAAGAACAGGAAGGCTAAATTCAAGCTGCTGGTGAGAGTCCAGCACATCAATAATGGAAGTCTCTGAATTACTGCCAGTCTCTCAGTTAAAAGCTGAGAGATGATCAGACCACTAGATCTCAGATCCTACTGTCCCCTGAGCAAGCTGAAGTCTACTCTCATGACATCCAACGTATATAGCATGCTATTTGCCTTCCTCCTTTCTCTCAGGATCTTAAAGTCCACCACATCATGGTCCTTGCAGTCAAGACTGTCAGACTGTCACATCTGTGATCAGTTCTTCTTTGATGAGTTGAAGATCTGTGAAGTACCTCCTACAGTCATCTTGTCCGGCTTCTGTATCAAAATATTGTTCCTGGTGGTCTCTATAATTCTCCTGGTACCCTGCTATTTTGCCCTTACAGAAGGTCTTAGGATGGTCAAAGTCATCTTGTGGTTGAAATCCTCTCATGGTAGATGAAGTTCTCTCAGCATGATCAAATTCCAGTGGACCAGATTACCTCCAAGAGGCCACCTTTAAAACCACATTTTTCTATGATTCTGTGTTTCTAAATAAAGTTTCAGTAACAATTTATTTTAAATAGCTTTTTAAAACAGACCCAGAGAAGGAGCCTTTTGTTGAAGTTATAACTGCCTAAAAATAAGAGCACCTGCATCAGAAGTGGCCAACCAAAACCAAAGCTTACTTTAATCTAAGGGGAATTAAACAGATAATGTCTATTGGACCCTCTCCATCCTGCTTCACTCATAGTTGATCATGACCCACTGCTTTCACTATGAAAACTGCTTACACTGCAAAGCCATTTACAAAAATTCTTTATTACCAGCAATCACAGAACCAAAGAATCACAGGATCATAGGGGTTGGAAGGGAACTCTGTGGATCATCTAGTCCAACCCCCGTGCCAAAGCAGGGTCACCTAGAGCAGGCTACAAAGGACTGAGTCCAGAAAGGTTTTGAATATCTCCAGAGAAGGAGAATCCATAACCTCCCTGGGCAGCCTGTTCCAGGGCTCCGTCACCCTCAGAGGGAAGAAGTTCTTCCTCATGATCAGACGGAACTTCCTATGTTACAGTTTGTGCCTGTTGCCCCTTGTCCTGTCGCTGGGCACCACTAAAAAGAGTCTGGGCCCGACCTCTTGACACTCACCTGGAAGATATTTATAGGCATTTATAAGGTCCCCTCGTAGCCTTCTCTTCTTCAGGCTGAACAAGCCCAGCTCCCTCAGCCTTTCCTCATAGGACAGATGCTTCAGTCCCCTCATCATCCTCTTTGTAGCCCTCCGCTGGACTCTCTCCAGTAGCTCTTCATCTTTCTTGAACTGGGGAGCCCAGAACCGAACACAGTATTCCAGATGGGGCCTCCCTAGGGCAGAATAGAGGGTGAGGAGAACCTCCCTTGGCCTGCTGGCCACACTTCTCTTGATGCACCCCAGGATGTCATTGACCTTCTTGGCAACAGGGCACACTGCTGGCTCATGGTTAACCTGTCATCCACCAGGACATCCCAGGTCCCTCTCCGCACAGCTGCTCTCCAGCAGGTCCGCCCCAAGCCTGTATTGGTGCATGGGGTTATTCCTTCCCAGGTGCAGGACCCTGCACTTGCCCTTGTTGAACCTCATCAAGTTCCTCTTTGCCCAACTCTCCAGCCTGTCCAGGTCTCGCTGAGTGGCAGCACAGCCTTCTGGTGTATCCACCACTCCTCCCAGTTTCGTGTCATCAGCAAACTTGCTGAGGGTACACTCTGTCCCTTCATCCAGGTCATTGATGAAGAAGTTGAACAAGACTGGGCCCAGTACTGACCCCTGAGGGACACCACTGGTTACTGGCCTCAACTAGACTCAGCGCCGCTGATGACNACCCNCTGAGTTCTGCCATTCAGCCAGTTCTCAACCCACCTCACCGACCACTCATCCAGCCCACACTTCCTGAGCTTCCCNAGGAGGAGGTNGTGGGAGACAGTGCCAAAAGCCTCGCTGAAGTCNAGGTAGACAACATCCACTGCTGTCCCCTTATCTACCCAGCCGGTCATGCCATTGTAGAAAGCTATCAGNTTGGTCAAGCATGATTGATTCACCCTTTGGTGAATCCATGTTGACTGCTCCTGATAACCTTCTTTTCCTCCACTTGCTTAATGATGACCTCCATAATGAGTTGCTCCATCATCTTTCCCTGATGAGAACACCAGAAATCCTATTCATGAAACAGTGGAGGTGAGAGTAGGAGTGGGATTAAGGTACCCCTTTCCCATGCCTGGACAAAGACCCAATTTAAGACTCACTGGGAAAGGATGGTCAGACAGTATAACCTGTTAACCAAGTGGCTCAGGTGTTCATACAGATAGAAGTATTTTATTCTGGTCTCCTATGCTGTTCCTCTGTTCTGTGGAGAAAGACATCTGCTAAAAACTAGGAAGCTCCGGCTGCAAGGACCGAAGTGTGGGTCTTGTCTCCCATTTGTATTTTTGTGGTCTATGCAAAAGCTGTCACACACCGGCACAGCAAAATGCCCAAGCAGTTCTTGTGACCACTCCTTCTGTTGCTGGAGCAATAAATTATTTTTCAAGATTTTGAGATATTTAAGAAAGGTTGGTTTTAATCCTGTTCCTGCAGTGAGTCTACTCCTTGTAGAGCCAAAAGTTTGTAAACAGCCCTAAATATCTGCCCAGCTTTCTTTTCTCTTTCTTCTTCTTTCTCTTTCTCTTCTTCTTATTTCTCTTCCAGCTCCTGAGTCATAGCGAGGCTACTCAATGCTAGTTTTCTAGCCTCTAAAAGATAACAGACTTTGGTAGCACCACCAATAGCACCAGCTTTGCTTGGCGTTTTTAAATTTTTTTTTAATTTGTTTGTGTTTCTGAAAGCCTCAGGTAAGGACTTGCCCTAAGTATAGGCAAGCAAAGAAATCCCCTGGGTAGGACAGTTCCTTTGTCTGCGGTAACACCACTATCCTTGTGGGCTCTTTGGATTGTTCTGCTGCGTATATTCCAGTTTAAAAACAAAAAGTACCCAACCCCAAAACCTCAAACCCCAGACTTCCTCATTGTGTTGCAGAGGTGAATAATCTGAAAGAGCACCAGAAAGCATACTGTTCCTCTGCTGCCTGGTCTACAGGCTTGGGAGATCTTCAGAGTGGGAGCATTGGGCTTTGCCTGGGGTGCACAAGTAGCCACCCAGTGGAGAGTTCAACTGGAGAAGGAGAACCCTGCATGTGATAGATGTGTTTGCCCTTGTCCGCCCATTGCAAGATGCACAACTGGGATGACTCAAAGGCTGGAAGTTGACAGCACTTCCCAGGACCAGATTTAGGCACATAAAAACATACAGTTGCCAAGGGCAGTCAATGTCCCACTGCATCAACACTAAACAGCATGATGAAAGGGTGTCTCAGGTACAGACACTGCCCAGTAATCCACCACAGCTGTCAGTGAGCACAGCTTTGTGGTCCAGTTGCTTCTACCAAGAAATTTCCATAGGAGTGTGGAGCTACTGACCCCTCAGAGCAACAGCTGCCCTTAAACACCCTTCATGAAGTGGTGCAGGATCAGTAAATGCAACTTTGGTGCAATTGATCCTAGTCTTCCTCTTCCCCAGCCCAATCTCTGGGCTGCACGGCTCACCTCAACTCCCTCCCTTCTCCACTCCTGCAGTGTAAGGTGCTAGAGGATGAGCAGAGCGACTGGTTCGGATGTGTCTGCTGATGGAGCGGGTGGGAGACTGCTTAACACTTTGGGAACTGACCTGTTGGAGGGTGGAGACCAAGGGAGGTGAAAGACTGGTGGAAAGGAGAAAGAAAGGCAGATGCCTGGAAACTCTGCCTTCTTTCATTTTCCAGAATCCGGTTTGATTCTCTCACATTTCCTATGGCCCTGATTTTATTACACTGGGCACTTCCCCTCCTGCATTCTCCAAAAAATGCAGTCTGTTACCACCACAAAATCGAATGCTTTCTTCCAAAGATGAGGACATAATGAAGTGTGGAGGTTTTATTTCATTGTGATCAGAAGTCCTTTCTTCCACCTTGACAGCACAGTAAGTGTCAAAAAAATACCTACACGGATAAGTATGGAATTTTTTTAATTTGGAAGTACAATGAAACTTTTGACAATGGACTACTTTTTCCTATGAAGGACAATCATGGGCCCAGATCTGAAGTCTAAATTTTCAGTTGCTTTGTCTGTTGACACCTTTAATGTGATAAGGGGTAGTTATAGTTATTCTTATCAAAAAGAGCTTCTGTAATTAAATCTGCTTTTTCATAAAATATCCACCTATTCTTTTTTTCTTCTCATTCCCACCATTTGCTTCATAACTATGTTTCAGAAGAACTTTGTCACATTTTTATTCTCTCCTAGTCTATGAGGAAAGTGAATTCCCAAGAGCTGGTCATTACAATCCACCATCGCCTTAGACCTTTCCCTCTGAAACCACGAAAGACCAGGCCAGGTTCTGTTGATTCTCTCATGATTACTGTTTCTAGGGATGACTGGAGATTTTTATGTTCTGGATGTTCAAGCTGAGTTGTTCATCTCCTCAATCAATACCAAGATACTGACAGACATGATCAAATGCATGAACTCATCCATAGCATGTCACTTAATAGATCATTTTTCAGTTCAAACCTTGGTCTATGCTTCTAGTACTGCATGGGAGCAGAAGTGGAGCTGGTTCAATTTTTGCTTTTGTAGAAAATATATTTGCAGTCAAAAAGTTGCTAATATGACGAGTAGACTGTGCTACACCTGTTCCTTTTCTACTGTATGAGTTGTGGAGAAGAAAGCACGTCAGATATCCACTTTGGGGTGTTGGCTGAGCTCACTGACAACTCAGTATAATTCATGCTTACAAGCAATGTAAGAGAATGAACCTGGAAAATGACAGTCCACTTATAGCTCATCTGTCATCAGTCTCACACTCTAGCAGGAATCTAGGAAGCAGAAACACTCATGAGCCCAGGCATTTCTGGGTCTTTAGAAAGTAAGACCTCTTCATCCTCAAAGACAGTCAGCACTGCACTGTCCTTGGCTTTCTTTTTTGGAAATAACTGCATCTTAGTTACGTATGTATAGCTGACATATGAATTACTGCTGATATAGTTACATCACTCCAAAAGTCAATAAAGAAACAGTAGGATAGGAAGGACCTTGGGATTTTGATAAAGATAAATCCCAGAGCATCCTGGAAGGGGGCTGGGCAGCAGGTGTCTTCTTCCAAATATAGTAGGCAAGAAATGAGAGTGGTAGAGAAGTACACGGACAGTTCTCTCTCCTACAGGTTTTTAAATCCAGCAGAATATATCTGCCTGTTTTCAATAGGAAAATATTGACATATCTTGCTCTTTGAAAAAATGCCATATTTTCTAGTGATGCTTCAATTTAAAAAAGTGAAGAAACAAAATTACTTTACATGGATTATAAATCTCCATATTAAGTAAATGATGTCTTCTGTGAAGCAAAGCTTTTCATTGTATTGGGGAGCTTTTGATGTTTTATTCTGTTTATAATAACCTTCTCCTTCAGAAAATGCACAGTTGTGCCTGAGAAGGGAACAAATGCTCAGCAGCATTTGGTGTGGCTGTTTGTAGTTGGATGCTTATGACTGACAAATATTTGTCTCTTTTTGCAGTGGTTTGTTATTTGTTTTCTTTAACACTGGGAGACATGGATTGAGAACAAACCCAGATCACAACATTTGATGGTGATCTATCTTATTTGAACACTTCATAGCCAAGATTTGAAATCCTCTTTTTCCATGGGTTTAAGGAACTTTTACAACTTGCACTGTCATTTCCCTGAGTACCCCCATAGACATTCCCTGCCCAGTGCCTCGCCCTGACTAGGGCCCAGCACCCCATGTCAGCTCTCTGGGGCTCCCCCCACCCTTCCCAGGACCCAGGACCTCATGTCAGGGGCTGTCAGCCCACCCATGGGCCCACATCCTGGCCGGGCCTCATCCGGTCTCTGTCCCTAAGGTGGTGTCGGATGCCAAGGGCTGGGGTTGCCCCCATGCCTCCTGGCTGCCTGGCTCCTGGCTGGGGTAGGATGGGCCCTACCTGCCAGGCCCTGCCCTGGCCCATCATGGACAGCCCCCACTGCCCCCAGCCCCTAGAGATGACTTGTATGGAAAGAAGCTTTGTACTACTCAGTATTATTTAGAGCTAGAGACAAAAACCTGTAAATGAAAAGATTTTTACGCACTCACCGGATTCCCAAGCACCAGTGGACTCTGTGCAACAGAAAGAAAAATTTAACTGCTTACTCATGTTCTATGAAATCATGAGTTTTGCAATGACATGAATTTGGTAAGAATAAGGAGGGAAGTGATGATCATCATATCTTGCAACACTTCCGATGGTGTGACACTTCCCCAAAACACAAGTGGCAAGGGAGACAGCCCTATGTATCGCTATATAACCGTCTAAAATACAAGTCTTTCTGTCTTCTCTGAGCCTGAGGACTATGATAGAAAGATAAACGAGACAAAGACGTTTTGAAATAGAAGGTAGGTCCATCTTTGTCTTCCCACTATTTTGTTTGTTGAGACTCTAGGAAGTCCAGGGCTGGAGGGATGATGCCCCAGGCAAAATCTAAAAAGCTGTCAGAGGAATGCATGGAGATAACTTCAATGAAGTTACTTGCAAACAAATTACGTACTGCCTGCTAAGAAAGGTCCTAGCCACAATTTTGATTGTCTTACTGGGTTTGTTACTGAATTTGTAGAAATTAGACACCACTTCTAGATCCGCTTTTAAGCATATACTCAACAACATCCTTGAACGTACATGAACTAACAAACAACCTCAAAAAACTTATCGTATTCATCATTGCATAATCGAACTGACTGATATGGCTGTGACCCATTTTGATATTTTCTTTTTGCAGCTGTTTACTCACCTGCTTGACATCTGTTCATCCTAACCTTTGTATATAGCAAATAGGTAGTCTTTAGACCTTAAGATAGCAGTCATCAAAAGTGTGTATATAACGTTTACACAGTGCTCCCGAGATCATCAGCTTTATGAATCATCACACAAATTTTTTTGTTACAGAAAAGGACAGCTTCTTTAGTATCATAGAATGGTTTACATTGGAAGAGACCTTAAAGATCACCTAGCTCCAACCCCCCTGCCATGGGCCGGGACACCTTCCACTAGACCAGGTCACTCAAAGCCCCATCCAGCCTGGCCTTGAATACTTCCAGAAGGGGGCATCCACAACTTTGTTACTGTTCGTTTGAACATTTCTCTGACTGCTTGAGAAGTCTATCTAACCTTTCCTCCCGCTAGAACTGAAATGGTTAGATGGTGTAGAAACACGTATCTGAGCAGGTCAGACTACACAAATTTAGGGGAGTAGTTTGCAGTGGCACCTTTCACTTGGAGCAAGTTTCACTGTTCTCTGTCTCCAAGGAAGAAGAGATGGTTGCTCCTCTTGCACTCATCTTCATGACCCAGTGGATGTTGCTGATCACCCAGTTGTGTGTTGGCTGGCACTGCACAGACTGTGAGTAGGACACTTCCATGGGGCAATTCTCTGAGGTAGAGTGTAACATGGTTCTTATTATGGGTAGTTGTGCTTGAGTTGCCTTCTGTCTTAGATGTGCTAGGTAGTAACCTCTGCACCCAAAAATCTGGGAATCAGTCCTGCACCTTACTGGTCCTATTATGTGACATTTGCAGTGGAGATGCCAGACTCACGTATTAGAAATTTGATGCTGAATCAGTGGAAAATGGAACTGAGTTGGATGAGCAGCATGAATTTAACTGAGGACTGGCGTTCAGTGACTGCACGAGATTTTGCCGAGACTATAATGGTAAATTTGCTACGTAAAGTTTTAACAGAGATAAATCATTACACTTTCTTCTTTTTCTTTTGTATCCTTAAATAACTGAAGAGCAAATCCTTGGCATGAACCATATAGCCTGTGTTTTAGCAGTCCTTTCTAGTTTTAGTTGAGAGCTATCTTGGTACCCAGACACATCTGCCCTTTCTGGCCTTTCTTGTGAAATTCCTGCCTTCAGAGGGCTATTGTGGAATCAGGGCTTTGATGGGACACTTACACTTTGAAGTGCAAGATTGTCTCTTTTCCTAGTTTCAGAGGAACTTTGGTGAGATGCAGCTCATTCTGTACAGATGACAATTTTTAAGTGTCATGACTTTATGAAAAGGCAAATTCTGCCTCTGATTTAGTCTGTTTTCAGGGCTTAAGCGGAGGAGACAGCAAGCTAAGCATTTCCTATTTTGCAACTGCTATGGTTGTTAAGCAAAATAGTTTTCTCTTTCACTGACCTCTACAACCTGCGTAGATAGTTCAAAGCAAGTACTTAAGTTGTCCCCTTGGGATTATTCTTTCCCCCATACAAGTATTACTCCTGCCTAGCTAAGTTCTCTTCCTCTAGAGCTCAAAGCTGTCTCCATTCATTTGGCCAATATTTCTTGTGCATTTTGTTGGGTGGGTAGGTAGTCTCAAAAATATAGTTGTTTCAGGAACAGCAACTGGAACAGGAAGATATAGGTTTTAACAGTGTATTTTGTGTGAATAGAGAGGGAGCATTTTATGCTACACTACTGTGTCAAGCAAGATGTACACCACATCTATGGTAAACATTAATGTTCCTATAGGCAGTTTCTAGAAAATTCTGACTTTTGGGGACTCCTCTGGTACTCCACACAATTATATCACCTGTGTCAGTAGTCACAGATTTGAGTAGATTCATGTCACACTCACTTCAACTATCTTAAGCATGGAAATTATAGTCCTTTAAGCTCTGACAGGAGCTACTAGAAAGGTACAGCCCCTGCCTGAAGGCAATGTATCCCATGCATCTTATATGCCACTGTCCGTGTCTTCCTTCATTACTGCATAGACAAGACACCTGCATGATTTGCCCAAGTTAGGTGCTACTTTTCAGAAAGCTAATGTTAGTGGAGATGAACCTCAATACAGCTCCTTTCCCAGGCAGTCTTTTGTGGGGTATCTATCTCCTTTTGTCTTGCTAAGGAGTTTAAAGCACACTACAGCCATCTGTTGATTCTTATGAAAGCACATTTGCTTTATTTTGAGGTGGTTGAACTGGGTGAACCGTGGGTAGGAGGAGAGAAGTGCTATTCCTAACACTGCCATGAGGTTTTCTGGAGGGAAGCACTGAACTCTTCACCTTGCACTACTAAAGGTTCATTACCCCAAGCTTCCGGAAAGAGCGTTCTCAAGCCTGGGAAGACATTGGTACCTAGTTCCCTATTGTAGTGGTCCCACTGTTACAAATCAAGCACAAGCTTAAGCCCTCTCTACAGGGAGTAGCACTGTGTAAACCAGCAGATGAAAAACTAAAAAGTAAACCCTATGCGTGACATTTTTCAGGCAGAGAATATGAAGTGCATGTTTGGAAATATAGCACCTCCTCTGCACAATGGGGCAAGCTCTTCTGTCACAGCAGTGAACATGTATGGCACATAGTCAAGCATATGCAGATATATTTCTCAAGGTAATGTGTTAGACTGTGGGAATGGAGTTGCCTACTTCAAATGGCCTGAGGGTAAAAGAAAAACTGAAACCCTTTATTCCTCAGTTCATTTTTTTCCTGTAAGATGAACAGGTTCTTGTTCACTGCCTTATGACAACATTTCTGTGAAAAGAAAAGGAGTTTCCTCCAACTAGTTCAGCAATTTTTTAGTCCTCAGTTGCCACCTTGCTTGGTGCCAGCTTTTCAATTGACAGTTGTCTTTTAATTGTTTGTGCTAATATTTTATTAACTGCATTTGAAGGTCTTTAAAATGTTATTAAAAATCCAAGTGAAATGGGTTTATGAATGTAGTTTTGAAATTCTTCCTTGAAAAATCTGTGACACCTTGAATTTTTTTATGGCATAACTCATGATGTAATATTCAACTCTTGCAGTATCCCATCTACAACAGGAAAAGATCTGAGAGAATCTATTCTTCTTTGTATGAGAACAGCAATATATATGAGAATGTTAAGAGAATGAGGTACAAGGTCTGTTCATTTAAGCAACATGGAGTTGGCATATACAAAATGGCACTACTTCCTGCCTCATCAAGCTCCAAGTATTTGCTGTTTCTTTATAAGAGGGTGGATAAGTCATCCTTCCTTTTAAAAGGTATCTTTAGTCTCCTCATTGGATGTTATTGGGGGTGGAGGTTAAGGAGCAAATTGATATGTTCATGATCAGGAGAAGATTCCTCGTGTTAATCCCAGGTGGAAGAAGGTACGGCTGCAGAGCACAAATACCTCACAAATTTACACCTACACCTCCCTGAAGTATTAAAAAACTTCACAGCTCTGCACTTGGGTTTATCTCCATCTCTGGAGTCCACAGGGAAGCTCCTCATGCTCTCCACTCATTTGACAGGGCGCTGAAGAACATCCTTCAAATAGAAATGCTATGGCAGGGTACTGAAGGACAACAGGCAAATGTTTCAGTGTGTGGCATTGTGGCATCAGTGCCTCCATTTGAATAGGAACAATTCAAAGCACAGAGGTCGCCACTTTAGGTGTCAGCCTACTAGGGCAGTGTAGGCTTTCCTGGGACTTAGTCTATCAGTTGCAGCAATAATTGTATCTTTTGAGGCTTTATCCATGACAAGTTTTTCATTGAATCTTACAGTGCAAATATTTTCCAGTGTTACTACTTAAAATGAAGCAAGTCCTTCCTAACCCAAGCAATAACCAGCTGGAGTTACAGGTGTCTCACATATCTCCAGCTGAGAGCAGTCACATGAATTTTCCTCATCATGGATTTTTCTGTTTTTGCAGGCATGAATGGGTCAGCAATTGAAAACTTCTCCTGCATGATTTATAATGTTTCCCTCATGAACTGCACTTGGCAGGCAGGCAAGGATGCTCCAGGAGATACTCAATATTTTCTCTACTGGCAGAACTCGAGGTAAGTAGATCTGCTTGAGTCTAAGGAAGTCTGAATTTTCATTCCACACATCACACTGCCCATGTTTAACTAAAATACCTTGCTATACACAGAGACGATGATGTGATGGAATGTGAGCTTTACATTAAAGATGACAATGGCAGAAACACAGGGTGTAGATTCCTAAATGTGAGGATAGAGACTGAAAAAGCTTACTTCCTGGTGAACGGGTCTAGCAAAGACTCCCTGATCCAGTTCTATGTTGAGTACATCCAACTGTATAAAATTGGTAAGTAAATAATTTCTTTCTGCTTTATTTTCATTATTGCATGCGGGTAGTAAAGCATTAATCCCTGAGAAAGAACCAAGTACCCTGTCTCACCTAGAGTCGAAAGTAGGAGACTGGCCTCTTAAAGAAAACCTATTCCCCAGGCTAAAGAGAAATGAGGGAAATCAAACAAGGAAGCTCCACAGCTGCAGCCTGCCCCAGATTCTTTAGCAACCTACCTTTGTTGTTTTTGGGTTTTTCTACATCAAGGTCCACAGGACTTAAGAGATTGTACTTCCCCCTGCTGTCCTTTCAATGATGGCCAAAGACCTTTCAACAGAGGAGACTTTTCAGAAGTTTATCTGAGCACTGATTTCTGCTTCTCATTTCCAGTGGAGATGGCATACACTGACACCATACCCTTGATCAATGAAATTAATATGTCTACAATGCACCCAAGGTTTTCATTTGCTCTTTCATATGTGGGGCTCTACCTGGAAGCATCCTGTGCAATTATTTTTACTGTGGCAAAGCCTTTGAGGCAAAGTCCCACTGGTTTTGATATTGCCTCCAAAACACCGACAAACAAGGCTTCATTCTATAAGTAGAAGGAACTGATCTGTAATATCACTTGTGGCAGATGAAACAAGGTCGTTCTTCGACCAAACAGCCCATCACAAATAGGCCGGGCCTGTCTCTAAATATTGATGTAAAGTAGCAGTTTAGCTGAAATTAAGATTTCCTCCATCAGGCTTTTGTAACCTTTTCTGTCACAAGTCTCTGCCTTTTGCTGTTACAATAATTCAGTCATTGGCGATGATCAAAATATAAAGGTCCTCATATTTTTGCTCACATCTGTGAATTTAGGGGAGATATGTAAAGAAGTTGGCTAGATTTTTAAAAGTGAAGTGTCATTCTTAAATTTGTATGGCTAATATTTTATAAAGGGGGAATAGACTGCATAGTTCAACAACACCAAGCAAGGAACACCTTCATGTCATGGAAGCATCGCCCGAGAAGGCTTGAAGCAAGAAATGACCTTTGGATTTCTTACATCAGGGTTAGCATAAGCTTGTTCTTCTGCAGTAAAAAACATCCTTGTAAAAAAAAAAAAGACAGGACTCTACCTTATTCATCGAAAACAGTAAATGGAGGGGGTTTCTGTGTTTGTATGCTCCTAAGTCACATTCCCTGGCTTAGTCTCTGGTTTTTCTCATCCTGGGGACAGGATTAAAAGAGCTTTGATCTTTCAATTATTTCTAAAGGAGTTCCTAAGAAAAATAGATACAAATTAGTATCTTTCTTCATAGAGCTGTTGCTTGCAGTTGCACTCTCTTTTATCATAGCAAAAGGAGATCAAGTGATTTTAATTGTTTGAATTTTTGATTTTATCATTTCAGAAAAGCTCATGCCTCCATCAAATATCACTGTCAACTGTGATGAAATTAAAAATGATTGCATAGTTCAATGGCAACGACCGCAAATAAGTCATTCTAACAAAGACAAGTGTTTTAAATATGAAATCATCATAAAGTACAAGGTAAGAGGAATCTCTTCACCTACATTTAGCATTAATACATATGTTTGAATTTAGTAATACACATTGATAGAAAGAAAAATCAGTCTCTCTTGTATGGTGTAGCCTTCCTCGTATGCAGCACCACATTCCTTTGTGGTTGTGCCTTTCAGGCACCCTGTTATGCCATACTGCCCCATTTTTTTATCCCTGTTGCCCTGTGTGAGACTTTGCTGGAGGTACAGTGGTTGTCTGTGACTGTGTAGGACTAAGAGGAGAAGCATAGTTAATTAAGACTTGAACATATCACAGCTTTGGCTGTGACAAAACTCAGAAAAGGCACTTTTTTCACCAAGACTTGTTGGACCTGTCCTGGATTGGAGTCTTTCCAGTGGTGGCTGTATCTCTGTGAAAGGGCAGAGCTCAGCTATAAATAATGGATACAGAAATACAAACCGACTTGACCAGTATGAGTTGATGGAGGTGAATGAAATTTCTCATATATAAGAAATGCCAATAGCTTGTACAGATATCATATATAAGCAACACACCTGTTGGCCTAAGAGTTGTAGCTGTATAATGTTAAATAAAAGGAAAATAGATGTGAGAGAAAGCATAAAGGAAATGTGAATAAGCACATCATTTAAGCTACTGATGGATAAATTCAGACCTTGGCTTTACAAGTCTTTTTGCAGCAATAGGGAAGGAGTGAGATTGCTGTTTTCTGCTGCAAGAGGAGTAGACCTCAGCTACTGTAACTGTGGCAGAATTGCATCAAATGCCCACAGGGTGGAACATGGTGACTAGAAAGGAAAAACCTGTCTATATTATAACCAGATTTGGCCACTTAGTGGCTGATTGAAGGTACTCTCTGGATTTCTGTTATTTGGAACTTCTTATTCTGGATGGGGCTTGCTATTTCGTAGATGAGTTTTCTTGCAAGTTCAACTAACTGCTACAAAACTGCATCACCTCTCCAAATCCCTTGGCCATTTCAGCAAAGACAGCTTATAGAAAACTCAGTGTGACTCTGAAATAAGAGTGCATTGCAGTAAAGCAATACGTGTTTCCTAAAGTCTTTTGATATGCCTGTTACTTGGTTTATAAAGAATACTCAATTCACAAATAGTCTGAATTGTGTAGAATTTTTAAAATAATCATTAGCAGTTTTCACGTTACTAATTATGTCAAGGTCCAGTAATTACCATGTTGCAGTATAGTATTAATACAATAAAGTATTGTTCTACTAATAAACTACGACCAACACATATTGTATTACAGTCAGTCTCTAAACATTATTTTCACAACTGGAAATTACTTGCATTGGAAGCAAACAAAAAAAGGATAACACCTTGAGTAACATAATTTCAAGCACAATTTTTCATGTCTCACACCAATAACTGAATTTGCTGAGAGTCTTGGGTTCTTCTTCAGCAATGTCCTAAGTCAAGTATTTATAGATCAGGATATCTGGGAAACCTGAAAGCAAACCTTACCAGTGAAAACTGAGCTAAAAGAGCACCAAGTACCTCAGCCTTTCCCATGTTCCTTGTCACTAGGTTCCCCCAATTCAGCGAGAAACAGGCCTGCATTCTCCTTAACCTCCCTTTTGCTGGCAGTGCACTCATAAAAATCTTTCTAGTGTTCACCTCCCTCACTAGTCACAACTCCGCTGAGCTTTGGCTTTCCTGACTCCATTCCTGCATTTGTAGATGATGTCTTTGTATTCCTCCCAAATCCCTGCTTCTAACTTCTGCATACTTCCTTTTTGTCTCAGCTCAGACTCAAGCTTCATGTCCTGCCATGCTCACCTGGCACACTTGCTTGACTTTCCGCACCCTGCAACGGAACTTTTGCGTGCTCTGAGGAGGCTGTCCTTGTAGATCAACGAGCAACTTTACCCTCCAGTTTCCCTTGAGTACCAAGACCTGTGGGTGTGAGGCTTTCTCAAGCTGCCTGAATAGGGTTTCATCTGTTTGCTTTTCTTGATCAGGAGATCTGGAACACCTACTAAATTATCAGCTGTGTCAGTCTGTCCTCTTATGCCTGCTCACAAGCTCTCTTACTGGTTCATCACTTGTCCCAAGACAGAGCTTTGTGTATTCAAGGCACTCCTTCACACTGAGCACAAGGGCCAGGTTAGCAAGCCCATTTGCAAGGACACTCTCACCCCACTTGGTGAGATGCATCCCATGCCTGCTCTCTATCCCCTGTTTCCCAAAAACAGTCCCAAGGTCATAGAAACCAAAGCCCTGCCTGTGACACCAGCCACTCAGACAGGCGTTATCCTCCTGGATGAATTCGATTCTGCTTAAGCCTTTCCCACTTACTGGAAGGACTGAGAAGACATTATGTGGGCTTCCTGCCCTTTGCCATCCCCCCAGTGCTCTGCAAGCACCCTTGAAACCACCCAGGCTTCCCCTGGCTGTAACATTGGTGCCCACAAAGGAGAGCAGGACAGGGTAATAGTTCAATGGCCAGACAAGTCTGGTAGACCTGCTTCAGCATCCTGGATCCTGGCCCCTGGCAACCAACAGACCTCCATCAGGTCAGGGCAGTAGCTTGGTGCAGCCATCCCCTGCAGGTGGGAGTCTCCTTTAACTATCATACACATTTTCTCCTTTTTTTTTAACTGCAGTGCCTTTTAACACATCTCTGCTTTGCAGAAGACCAACTGTCCTTCTGGAACTCCACTTTCTGAATTCTTCCATGACCTCACTGATTTAATTTCTCATATATTCTTTTAGTATAAACACTACTGTTGCACTTTCTCCTAGATTGATCCGTGTGCTTAAGCTAGCTTGTTTACAGATTCTAGAAGCTGTCCTGTACAGCAGCAAGCCTTGCAAACTCATGTTCAGGTGCCACCTGAGCAACTATGCAGTTATTTAATAAAAGAAGTTTTGAGCATTTTCATTTTTTTTAAATGTAGTAATGCAGAATACAAAATAATTAAAAATTACATAACTCTGGCAGGCTAATGGAGATGATATAGACTGCAGTCATTATTTGTGTGTCCTGAATATTTTCATCTGGTGGAAAAGGGAACAATATTTACATATTATTTGCAATTAAATATAGTGACTTTTTATTGTGAAATATGAACACTAGATGCAAACTAAAAATCTTATTTCACAGATGTTTATTTGTTTTTTTTTTCCTGATGTGTGTAAGAATATAGATACAGTTTTCTTTCAGGTCTGGTTTTCTTGTTACAGTTTAATCACCGATCTGAAATAAAATTTATTTCCCAACTCTGCTGGTAAGGAAAAATAATACTTTTCCAGAGAAGAATTAGTTACTATATAAATTTGGCATTGCAGGTGAATTATATATTAGATACTAAATGTTAGATAAATTACTAGTTCTTCTGAAAAAACTGTCAAGTATATAAGACAAAGTAATTACTTACTATCTAAATGTAAAACAATCATAAAAATAAAGTGGGGTTTTTTTTTGCAATTTACAGGATAATTCTGAGGGAAAAACCAAATATACTTCTGTACAAGTAAGTCTGCTTGTTCTATTAATCAGCAACACATTTTAGTTTCACTGTCATTTGTGAAAAGTAAATAGTATGCAAAAGCCTTTAAATCGGTATGTGTTCAATGCCTTCTGCTTTATGTGAACTTATTTATAAATTTCATTAGTGTCTCAAACTGCCAAATCATCATGACACATGTCATTTATTATACATTCAAGGGCAGAACTTTATTACTATTCTGTGAGTATTTTGAAAAAACTTCCATTTTAAAACATACTGTTCACTCTCCCCCTCAAATATTTGGAACAGTATTTGAAGTTACACATTGGTAACAGCAGAGAAAAGAGACACATAGAAAACACCTCCTAGAAATTGAATTTTGTTTATGAAATCCAAAGACCACAAAAGCCCTTTGGGTTGGAGGCTGTCCTCCGGGTATGCTGCACCTCTTTCTAATCAGTGCAGCTTGCACATCCCGCCTCCACCCTGAAAGTCTCCAAGAGCAAGCGTGAAAATTCTAGTAACACCAAGTATTGCAGTCTTTTACTTATTTTACAGGTTTGGCTGGAAAGTTATTCTTTCAAAATGCAAAGACTGAGGAAGGTGAGGTGCACGCAGACAGTTTATTCCTCAAGTCACTCAATTCTACCAATATTGAAATGAGACAGTTCAAGATATTTTTCTGTTTCTGTCAATGTGCCAAGGGAAATTATCAATAAATCAGACTATATCATAAGGAATTACAGGATATAGTGTAAAAGACGAAAAGCTTCTAAACTTAAAAAGTTTACTGAGTGACAGGTTATTTTTGAGATACACAGATGCATATATATTATATACATAAAAAACATGAATATGGGTTTTTTTTGCTCTGGAATAGCAGTCTACTTTAACAAGAGGTGCTCTCATAGCCTCCTGAAATTCCACTGATAAAGGGCACTTGCATATTATCGAAAACCTAGACACGCAGCAAAGAAAAACAACTCAGTTTTGCTTTGTTTTTAGGAAGGGGGAAACAGCTACACATTTCAAAGATCCAATACAAGAAAGAAGTACCTCTTGAAAATGAGAGCAGCTGGCAGTGCCTGCCTTGTGAGCTCGGCCTGGGGGGAGTGGAGTGCACCTGTAGAGTTTGGTAAGAACAAATCCATGCCTTGAGCTACTCTTCCCCAGGGATGTTCTGTCTACCTCACACATTGCTGTGCACCTATGGACACACAGATACATAACAGGTTGACAAACACTTTGTTTCACTCCACACTACAGAGAAGAAGAGAAGGAAGAGACTTAATAAAGTTCTTAACACTGTAATATTGGAAATAAATACAAAAAGTTACACATTTGCAGCTGAAATGCGTATCTGCTTGCTGCAGGGGGTCGACAAACAGGGTCTCTGTTAATCCCTCCCAGCAGACGTTACTGCTAAGGTGCTAAATTAAAGAGCTGATTTTTACATCAAGTGAAACCTTTCAGACTGACATTCACCACTCAGCCACCAGAGTAAATGTTTGACACAGTTGTGCAGTTATTCTTCTTTATTAACAATAATCCTTTATGGCTTTTTATCTTTCAGGAAATGAAGAAATTATTTCTTCTTCAGTATGGATTTTACTTGTGGTAGCAGTTGTGACACTCCTAGTTGCAATAGTTGCAATTTTGTTCTGCAAAAGGTAAACTTTATCTATACTTTTGTTTTATTTCGTGTGGGTGTGTGAAACATCTGCAGTTTGTAAACAAGTAAGGTAGAGGTGTCTCTGTAGTATTGCTAAAACTTTTTCACTCATACTGTAGTAGAAATTAATTCAAAGGAGTGATCCTGAGGCAAGTACTATAACGGTGATGCCTAAAGTCCCTCCTTGGCTGATCCACATAATTGTTTCCAGGGCCTCTTCTGTCAACTTGGTAAGGAGACCAATTATATGCAATTACTTATATTGACAGTACAGCTGCTCTGACTATTTGCAGTGTAGACTGTCTACACAACAGGTTTTCTGATTTCCTTAACTGCTGAATTTATTCCGAACAGACAGGTTGATTGTACTTGCCAGTAAAGATTTTGCAACGCTCACTACAATTGTCCTAGTAAACTGAACGTATTTGAAAGCACATAAGCTAAGCAACTTGCTTCTTGCAATAAACCATGTAAGTGAAAACAAGATATTCTGCTATATCATGCACTTTGTATAGAAATAGACAGTAATTCAGAGAAGATACTGTTCTTCCAACTTGTTAAAATTTTTACATTTGCTTTTCACTGGTTGCAGTGACTTAAAGAGGACAAATCCCTTTTCCATTCAAAGAAGAAAACAACTGCTAGTGAATCTTTAACCAAAAATGATACTATTACCATCCAAATTCTTAGTGTTTTCATATAGCCATAGAGTGGTTTGGGTTGGAAGGGACCTTAAGGATCACCTAGTTCCAATCCCCCTTCCATGAGCAGAGACATCTTCCACTACACCAGATTGCTCAAAGCCCTATCCAACCTGGCCTTGAACACTTCCAGGGAGGGGGCATCCACAGCCTCTCTGGGCAACCTGTTCCAGTGCCTTGCCTCCCTCATAGTAAAGAATTTCTTCCTTATACCTAATTTAAATCTACCCTCTTTCAGCTTGAAGCCCATCCCCCTTGTCCTATCACTACATGCCCTTGTAAAAAGTTCCTCTCCAGCTTTCCTGATACATGTTCATTCTGTGCTGAAATGGTGTATATTTTTAATTTCTTTTCTGTGCTGGAAGAGGAATATAAGAGCTGGTTCAAGGGTGCAATGGTTATGACACATGACAGTTACTCAGTTTTTCTTTTCTGTTCCACCCCTTTTGATCTCCAGGACAGGTTGTTGGAAAGCAGCATTTCCACAAATCCCAGAGCCAAAAAATGCATTCCGTGGACTGCCTGATACAAATCCAGAGGTGTGTTCTCCTTCTGATTTATATTAAATGTGTGAAATACATACAAGACTCTACTGTAGGTATTTTTAAATGATAAGGAACTTAACACAGAGAATAACTCTTTGCCATATTTTGAGGAATTACAAGAAAAAATCAGCAGGCAAGTTTGTCAAGGGATGTCAAATGCAGCGCTCTTCCAGAACCTGGGTTTTTTTTCCCATTCCAGTCTCACAGGTGCAGAGGCTGATGCTCCCACTGGTAGCTCCAGAGAGCAGCAAGGGCTGTGCGTTTTGCCAACATGAGGCACACACATGTACGACACACACAGAGGATGCTAATGCAGTCAGACACAAAGAGCAGCAGAGTTGCCTTTACCAGCACTGTGTCAACACCACCAGCAGCCACATAAACAGAGTCAAAGATATTCCAGTCCTCCTGCTCCTCATCAGCCGAGGTTTGCCAGTGAGACGTACATACACCCTCAACATTCACGACAACCATAAATTCACAAGTTCCTCACATCTAATCTTTGTGCCTGGACCCCAGGTCCCCCCACCTGGTCACCAGCTCTCACCTTGGGACTCTCCAGGTGCAGGTCTCTCCTATTCACCCACTAGTCTGGCTTCAGTGAAGTTCACTAGCAAGTTAGACACACAGGCTAGAAAGCAAGGTGACACAGAAAACAGTTCAAAACAGGATTTTGTACGATAACAGGACAGACCGCGGTGGTCACACACAGCGTTTGACCTGACCAGCATACTGACCAGCAGCTCACTTGCTCCTTTTTCTTGTCCAGCAGTTTATCATGTTACATCCAGTAATTTCTCATGGTCTGTTCAATTACCTAAACTTCAGGACAATGTGTACTCACCTACTTTCACACCTTAGTAAAGTCAATCCTTTTGTATTAATTCATTTGAGATGATTTGTGATGATCTGTGTGGTGCATTGGAAAAAAACCACATACTGCCTGTCCTCTTCCAGGTCAGTCAAACAACATGTGCCAGCCTTACAAAATTGTTGAAATTTCACTGTTATGTCCAGCTAAGGAAAGCTTATCAGCTAAGAAACAAAGAAGTGAAATATTTCTATAAAATATGCAACAAAAGTTGAAATACCCTCAGAAATGTGCATAAGTAACTAGACACTAACCCAACCTTCTGTACAAAACTAATGGAAGTTTTTCTTTTCCTTTCAGCTGATGGAGAGTAAAATTGAGTCAATAACATCTGAAAATGAAGAGATAACATTAGTTGCTGACATAGTGAAATAACTGAGAAAAACTGAGGAATTTGCAAGTCAATTTCTTAGCTCAGGCAACTATATATTCCCTTCTGAACGTACGGAATAATATACGAGCTTTCTTCACTTTCTTCCTTTTCTTGGCAAAAACAGTAGTGCGCCAAGAGACAATGATACCTCATCCGAAACTTTTTAAAATGCCATTGTATTTGGTTTTAATTTTGGCTAAATTTAACTGTTTGGGTAACTTGTCCTTATTGGATATCTTCCATTTTGTGAATATGATTGAAGTATTTCAGTCAAGAAATTTTAGTCACATTTTAAAATTAAATTTACCCATGAAAAATAATGCCTTTGTCTCATATAAAAAAAGAATAAGAATTAATTTATTGAGATGAATAAAAATAAAAATAAAAAAAGTCTGTTACCAGATCTGTTACAATGAATGCCATTGTTCTGCTTTCAAGAACAGGCCTATTCATACTGGAAGTTTTCTCAGATCTCTTAAAGTACACATGGGCAACTAGAAAATAGGGAATAGGACTGAAAAGAGGCTGACACATTGAGTGGTGGCCTGGAATCAACAGGAATCTCAAAGGACAGGGGTATGTTTAAAACCTTAACTAATCCTAGAGCTTAAGTCTGTTACAAGTTAAGAGATCAGACACCATTAACTCGATATCAGCCCAGAATTTACTTCTGTAGATATCTAGACCTTTATGTTCTTGCTGCTCACTTGCCTTTTTTATTACTTTCATTCCTCCTTAACTTCTTAGTATTTTAAAATATTGAGTGTGTGACTGTTAATGTCTGTGTCCTTTTGTTCAAACAGAGGCCCTTACTACTTAGCTGGACGATAATTTTTCAGAGCCATAGTGTTAGGACAAGGTATGGGCAAAACAGCCCAGGCTGTGGTTGAACGCAGTGACTGGTTACGAGCAACGCTCCTCAAGGATCAGTGCTGAGACTCCGTGTTCAGTACTAACAGTGACTTGGACAGTGGGATAAAACGCAGCCTTAGCAAGACTGAGGATGACAGCAAACTGGGGACATTGCCTGATATACTGGAGGGCAGGCCTGCTATTCAGAGGGCTCTTGACAGGCTGAAGTAATGCATTGACAGGAACCTCCTCAAGCCAATGCAAAGCCAATGCAAAGCCAAATACCTGGGAAAAACTAACTGCGTGTATCCTACAGAACGACTGACTGACAGGTCTGCAGAAAAGGCTCTAAGGTCCTGGTGGGCAACAAACTGAAAACAGATCAGAAGTGGTTCCTTATCATAATGAAAAGTATCCACCTACCAGACCATACAGGGAGGAGTGGACCCAGCAGGTCGAGGGCAGTGATTATTCACTCTACTCAGCATTCACGAGTCTGAATGTGCAGTTCCGTGTCCAGATTACAGCCTCCTACTACAAGACAGTTGTTGACAAACTGGGTACGTTCAGCAGCGGGGCACCAAGATGATTACGGGGGTCTGAAGGGATTGGGATTTTTCACTGTTATCAGGTTATTGAACTTCCTCGCAGTCATTTTTGGTTTCTATTATCTCAAACTACTTATAGTAGTAGTGACCTAATGAATACATTTCAATGTTTGATTTAACTGTGCAGGAAGATACCAGAGTGAGCATAGCCATGTCTTTATCATGTAATGCTGTAGTGGCTCCCCACGTGAAGGTTTTGTAGAAGCAAAGAATATTAAGTAACATGCTACAGAAGAACAGAATCGGTACTTGTCAAAGCCTAATTTCTGCATCCCTTACGAGGTATAGAAACAAGCAGATAATGCAAGTCCTTGTGAGCCTTTGTAAGAGCTAAGTAGTCATTAGAGACCATGAGGTCAGCACAGAAGACAAGAAGCAAATACCCTCACCCACTGAGATGTCTCCTGATACCCTTGAAGAGATTAGGACCACAGCAACAAACTCTGTTTTACTGCTGTAATTTGATTTCTGGCCTCCTTTCTTTGGGAGAGAAGCATATTCCAGAAAGGAAGTCAGAATCTGCGCAGGTAATGTTTCTCATAACAGGGTGAAGAATCACTGACACATCAGGTTTATGCTTTGGTGTAAAACTGCTTTTCACTTTGAAACTGAAAGTCTCGGATTTCTGTACTAGACATTTGAACATAGTTATTTGATTATTAGACTAGCTTTATAATGATACTAGACATCTGACTATTAGACTAAATACTGCCAGGACTACTTTCTTTCACTGAGGCCAAGTGCCATGTAAGAGCCCAGATACATTTTATTAAACCTTAAATAAGGCGAACACATGTAAACGGCCTTTAGAAATTAGCCCTGACCTGAGCTAACCACTGGACTATGTCCAGGAGTTGTGCAGGACATTGCTTGCAAATCCTGGCCAAACCAGTGCTGAGAGCAGTTTTTCCTGGACGTGTTCCAGCACTGGGGAGCCATCCAGTTACCAGTGCAGCCAGGGGCGATCCCCCACATTGTCCAGCTTCTCCTGTAGCTTGATGCGAACAGCTCTTGGCACACTACTGCCTTTGACAAAGTTAATGATTGCCTTTTGGTCAAAGACTCGCCTGGGAAGCTTTTTGCAGCAGATTAGAAGAACAGGGAAAATTTCTTAATGAGGCTGAGTTCATGCTGGACACACATGCAAGCCATCTTTGTATTTCTCTCAGTATGCAGCAGTGGTCAGAGCTGAAATGCTCACAATCATTTGCTGAAAGAGTGATGGGGTTGTACTAGACTACACTAGTTTATAGAATCTTTCACAATGTATTTCCTCTTGGGCAAAATTGCCAATGAAGCATAGTTTGGCTCTAATCCACCAAATCTTAGCTATGAGCTATGAATCATTCATCGGCTCTCTGTAGGGAAGGGAATAGGAAAGTGTAATAAAGACAAGATCAGGATCCTCAGGAGATGTCATTATGGTCTTGTTAAATAGATGCTGTACAAACTCCTCATTTGTTTCATGTTTTCTCCTCGAAAGGGATAACATGCTACAACTTATTCAGGAAAGGTGTTAAACCCATGTTCAGAAAAAGGTCAACAGTTCAACCCAGAGAACTGTAGGCTTGTCAGCCAGGGAAACTCATGGCATGAGTCCTCTTCGAGCACATTCCCAGCCACATTAAGGACAAGAAGGTCACTGGGAACAGTCAGTATGATTTTACCAAGGGTAAATGCCTGTGACAAGTGGGGTACCACAGGGCTCAAACCCTGCGACCTATCTGGTTTAATATCTTTATCAATGACCTGGAAGAAGTGAAGGAATGCATTCTCGTCATGTTTGCACATGACATCAAATTGGAGTGACTAGCTGATTTGCTCAAGATGAGGGCTGCCATCCAGAGGGCCTGTATTGGTTTGGCCTGGATAAATGCCAGGTGCCCACGAAAACTGCTCTATCGCTCTCCCTCCTCAGCTGGACAGAAGAGAGGAAATATGATGAAAGGTTCTAAGGCTGAGACAAGGACAGGGAGAGAGCACTCACCAATTACTGTCACAGACAAAACAGACTGAACTTGGGGAGAAAAGCGAGTTTAATTCATCACCAATCAAATCAGAGTGGGGTAATAAGAAATAAAACCAGATCTTAAAACACCTTCCCCCCACCCCTCCCATCTTCCCGGGTGCAGCTTCACTCCCGTTTCTCTCCCTCCTCCCCCCGAGCGGCGCAGGGGGACGGGGAATGGGAGTTACGATCAGTTCATCACAGGTTGTCTCTGATGCTCCTTCCTCCTCAGGGGGAGGACTCCTCATACTCTTCCCCTGCTTCAGAGTGAGATCCCTCTCACAAGAGAGTTCTCCACAAACTTCTCCAGCGTGAGTCCTTCCCACGGGTTGCAGCTCTTCATGAGCTGCCCCAGCATGGGTCCCTTCCCACAGGGTGCAGTCCTTCAGGAACAGGCAGCTCCAACGTGAGTCCCCCATGGGGTCACAAACCCTGCCAGAAAATCTGCTCCGGCATGGGCTCCTCTCTCCACAGGTCCGCAGGTCCTGCAAGCAGCCTGCTCCAGCACGTAGTCCCCACGGGGTCACAGCTTCCTGCAGGCATCCACCTGCTCCAGCGTGGGTCGCTTCCACGGGCTGCAGGTGGATATCTGCTCCACCGTGGACCTTCATGGGCTGCAGGGGGACAACCTGCCTCACCATGGTCTTCATCATGAGTTGCAAGGGCACGCTCTCTGCTCTGGCATCTGGAGCACCTCCTCCCTTTCTTTCTTCAGTGACCTTGGTGTCTGCAGAGTTGTTTCTCTCACATAGTCTCACTCATCTCTCTAACTGCTGTCTCTCCTGCAGACTTATTTCTTCCTTTTCTTAAATATGTTATCCCAGAGGCACAACCACTGTCGCTGATTGGCTTGGCCTTGGGCAGTGGTGGGTCCGTCTTAGAGCCACCTGGCACTGGCTCTATCAGACCTGGGGGAAGCTTCTCTCAACTTCTCACAGAAGCCACCCCTATAGCCCCCCCGCTACCAAAACTTTGCCACGCAAACCCATAACTGACTGACTGAAAGAATAGTCCACAAGGAATCGTGAAATCACTCACTACTCCTTAAATTTACATTGCCCAGAAGATTAAAAAGTTAAAAATATAACATTATTTTAAAATAGCTTTTGCAAAAACAGTATTTTGAAAAAATACGCTGTGCACTACAGCAGCCCTTGTTAGTCTGTTACAAAAGAACTTCATAAATTTGACAATTTCTTGACGGACATGAACACATGTTCCATCTACCTCTTTCTTATGAAAGTTTGCTAACATTTCTGAAGCTTCTATCAGCCTCGTGTTTTTCTTAGAGCTCCTTCTAGTGCTGCAAATGTTAATGCTAAACTGAGACATTATTATTAACAGATTTTTCAGACCGTCCAGAGTGAATTTTCTGTCGTTCATTTATGGCAAGTTATTCATGAATTGCTTAGTAACATCTACATCAATAGCACGGAACTTGACCCTCAAGAGATCCCAGCAGACCACCCTACACCTGTGGACCAAGAGCTCTGGTGCTGGAAAGGGCTGTCTTGGGTGAACTGGAGAGGTCTCTCTGCCCACCCCTAACTACTCCTGTGGGAGTCTCAGCTACTCGCATTGCCAATACTGAACTAGAATAAACCACAGAAAAGCATGTTAAATAAAACCAAAAATGTCGCTGGCTCATCGTAAACACCAGGTTGTAGACAGTGGCAGCTCACAAGCTGTTGAGACGACTGTTCCCAGAGGCAGGGTCTGTTGAAGGGGGACACAAAAGATTTCATATATGTCCTGGAGGAAGCTGGTCCTCAAGAGAGTCAGGGTCCTGGTCTTGTCCAGGATCTGAGGGTCCCCCCGACTGGGCCTTATCTGATACCACCCAGTGAGAGAGAACAGGCAACCAGACCCCGAGAAGAGGGAAAAGGTGGCTGCGCCAGTTGGTGCACACAGAGCCCTGATGCATTAGTCCAGACTAGAGTTTAAAATGGATGAGTTAAAACCAATTCAGCCACTGTTGGGCAGCCTGAAGTTGTGGCGCGGGCTTAAGGACTTGACCAATATGATCCATAACAGTCAACTTTATTAGCAGAGAATCTGGATTATATAGACAGCACTCGGTTATGATTAGTCACTATGCATAAACCCTCTATACAGCACTCAGCTATGATTGGTCACTATGCCTAAAACATCTATCAATAAAACACCCGGGTTACATGAGCAGTATTCAACTGTGATTCGTCATTATTCATAGAACGACTGTTTACCTGCAGCTGGCCTGAGAACGACTGTCTTTCCCACAGCCAGCCTGGGAATGTCTTTTTTCCCACAGCCAGCCTGAGATTGGCCTTGAGGCCTGTGCTGCTTGAAGCTTGTGCTGTTACAAACTGATGAAGTCCATATTCAGAGTGTCTGGGTTGCTCACAATATGTCCCTGTTCTTCCAGAAATGCCACAAATCCCCCTTTTTGTTTTTGAGCAACCCAGATACTGTTAAACGTCTTCTTAACCGCCTTTATGGCACAACTTATTAAACATTCAAAAATGCATAGCATGATCAGAATTGTAACCAGCTTCGCTATTCCCTGTTTGACCAGATCCGCCAATCACCCACAGAAGCTTAGGTGATTAAGCCAGTTTGTCAACCCTGACTCTACTTTAATGGCGTTCAGATTTTGTTGTAATTGATATAATTGTTTGTGGATTGATTTTGAGTGGTCTGACAGATTTATGTAACACATTCTATCTAAATCTTTACACTCATGACCATGTGCTAAAAGCAGAAAATCGATTGCTGTTTTATTTTGTAATACTGCATGACAAACACTATCCATATCTTGAGTTAACTCTGATATCATTTTTGATGTTGTATTTATTTTCTTAGGTACCAAACACGCTAGCCTCCCTATATCCATTAAAGATTTTGAAGCAGCTCCCCAAGGTAACAACAGTGACAATGTCACTTTTCCTGCTCTGTCATAGAGTGATTAAGTTCCCATCACACTGTGGTGTTAATTTTCTAAGCGTTTGTTTTGCCCTTGTATGATTTTTCAGGATACTCATAGGTGGGGCAAACATAATTTCCCAAAATAACACGGCCCCCCTATGGCTTGTTTTGGAATGCTTTGTTATGCTCTGTCTCCGTAGATCAAAAAATACCTTGGGGGAATGGTTTTAGCTGAATTGTTTACCCAAACACTTATTTTCGGATTCTTTATCCCTGCTCCTGCTGACCCATTGCAATAGTCATCCTTGTTTTTGTAATTGTAAGTTGGTTTTGATATATTTTTCTTACTTAATTGTATTTGTCGACAGGTTACATTGGTCCACTTTATCCAATCAAACCTACGATAATGGCTAGTTTCCTTAAAAGTGCCTCCAGCAAAGTGGAAGCAAGATTCATTCCCAAACATGGATCCAAGGAGATCTATCTCCTGTGGACCCCATGGTAGGGAAACATATAAGGCATTAATCACAAGAGCGGCCGCATAGCCTCCGCCAGGCAGCTTTTGTTGCTGAGGTCCGTGATATATTTCTAGTCGAGAGCAGCTGGCATTCACCACTCCCTCCCGTAGAATGGTCTCATTTGAAACCAAACCTTTCCAATCGTTTGGGTCCCAATACGGCGTTCCAATTAGGCATGTTCTAAAAGGATCAGTTATTGATTGCATAGAAATACAAAATGATGTTTGATTGGTCCGATTCACAAAGGTTAACCACATATTGGACCTAGGGTTAATCTTGTGCATCTCCTCTACTTCGTGAGGCCTCATTAATCCCAATAAGGCACTTATCAATCCTATTATCACTCTGGAGGCATCCTTCTGCAACTCCGTTGCCCTCGCTTCTTTCTCCCATTCTTCAGGTCATACACACCACGATCTCGTATCAGAAAAAATGATCCCTTCACGCTGCTTACCTACAACTTGATTATTAAGAATAAAGTAACAGTGGTTACAAAGCTTAACTACCTTATAAAGCATAAAAATAATAACCTTTGTTTCTTAACTTTCAATTAACGCTACAAATTTTACAAGTAGTCGCTTGTGCCCCAACACAAATCTTTGCATTGAGGTTAAAAACACTGCCCTGGGCGCCTAATAAGCATTGCAGGAATTGTTTTGCCCACTGGGAATGAGTGAACAGATTCACCTGCAATTGGCTCCGTGGGTACGACCAATGATTAGAATCATCTCCCCTTTCTCGAAACTCTCCATCTCTCCCCTTTTATATGAGCTACAGAGCAGTTTTACCTATGGCCGACACCTCACCCCACATGTCAAGCTGTGCAACTGCTATCCTCGCCAGATAGCTCACACAGGGATTCGGATTTGCGAATTCCCAAATAACTACTGCGAACCCCTCAGGTTTGCTTCCTGTACGAAGATAAAATTAAGATGTTTCAGTGGGTGAAGTGCAGTCAGCCATGGCTTCAGTTTGTTGGTCAGCCGCTTTTGAAACCATTGTAGATTCGGCGTCGCTTCCTCCAAAGTCATTCAACCATGGCTTAACCCACATTGCTGGCTCCCATCGAGGTTCTGCTTCTGTCAAGACACAAACATAACCTTTGCCAGTCAATTTCACCTCTACTGGTCCCTTTCATTCTCCTGAAGTTAAGTCATGATACAAGATTTTTGCAGGCGTTGACCCCTGCACTTCTGGTTGTAAGGACAACTGATGTACCACTACAGGGGGAGATCCCCTATTTTCTGTGAGGTGTAAATAGTTCAGCACATACAGCGCTTTTGCAACACACTCCGTCGGGCTCTCCCAAGTTTTCCCTTTTTGCTTTTTCAAAAGCAATTTTAGGATCCCGTGAGCCCGCTCGACTATAGCTTGACCTGTGGATGAGTGCAGAATACCGGTAATGTGGTGAACGCCCCACATGTGACAAAACCACGCAAATGTTTTAGATGTATAAGCTGGTCCATTGTCCGTCTTTAACTCTTGTGCAATTCCCAACACAGAAATGGCAACATGTATATGTTTAATTGCATGTTTAGCAGTTTCCCCTGTCTGAGCTGTTGCCCACATTGTATGTGAAAAGGTATTGATGGATACATGAACATACTTGAGTCGACCAAATTCGGGGATGTGAGTAACATCCATCTGCCATACCTGCAGTGCCTTCAAACCTCGTGGGTTAACACCCAATCCCAATCCAAAACCCACCTTCTGACAGGCTGGGCAGGATTGCACAATCCTCCTTGCGTCTCCCACCGAGATACTAAACTGTTTTGCAAGCATTTTTGCCGATTGGTGGAAAAAATCGTGAGACAGACAGGCTTGCTCAAACAGGTTTACTGCTCCCAGTTGAGCTACACTTACCAACCAGTCTGCGGCATTGTTGCCTATTGCCAAACCCTGACTAAATTGATGGCTGCGAATGTGGGTAATAAAGTAAGGATGTTGCCGTTGGCCTAAGAGATGAGACAATTGTAATAGCAAGACATACAGAGTATTGTTCTTGATCTGCCTCACCATCACTCTTTCCAGGTGACCTGTGACACCTACAACATACAAAGAATCGGAGACAACATTAAGAGGTTCATTTTGCCAGTGATGAAATGCCCACACTACTGCTTTTAATTCAAGAGTTTGTAGCGAATCACTGTCCTGACCCTGCAAAACGTGATACTACCACTGACCTGTTAAATTCCACGTGACCGCCCCCCTTTTTGATTTTCTTCCGACATCTGTAAATACTGTTATGCCTTGCACTCGTGTCTCTGATCTACTGGGTTTTTCTTCAAATTTCTGCGCCTGAAGCAGGGGTTACCATTTTTCAGAGAGGTAATGATTAGAAATTTTTCCTGGAAAACCTGCAATTGCTATCTGTACTAGGTCGGTGGTGGTCACCAGCCATTGCCAGTAACTTTGGACTATAGGCAAGTATATTACTGTTGGCTCCAGACCCGACAGATCAATGATTCTTTGTCGGCCTTTTATCATCAGGTTCGCCAACAATTCCACTCGAGTGCAGACCGTCGTTTTCAGGTTAAATGATGTAAATAACCACTCCAAGATTCGAACTCCCTGTTCTTCCTGTTGAACAATGAGGCTTAACGGGTATCTGCAGCGCAGTGATGAATTTATAATCATTAACTGCAAGAGACAGTCTAAGAGTTTCCTGGCGGCTATACTTTTTTGTATTTTCTGGATGATGTGCTGCAATGTTTCTTTCTGATTTTTTGACAAATGCCTACGCCCCCCTGCTTGACTTGATGTTCCTAATAATGGCATCAATGGTGCCAGGTCATCATTTGTGATCTCACAGACTGCTCTAACCCATTGAATGTCCTCTAAGAGTTTCTGTACATTTGTTAAGGTCTTTATTTTTGTGTTTAGTTCTACCTTCTGTGGCTGCACAGCCCCTCCTGTGATGATTCAGCCCACATACAACCATGGCCCCCTCTTCTGAACATTTTCGGGCGCTATCTTCAACCCCCTGAGGTTAAGCTCCCGTTGGAGTTTCCGTAATATGAGCTCCAACTCTACTTTTTCCTCTGCAATCAATATGTCGTCCATGTAGTGGTAAACTGATAGGTTCTTGTGTTTTGTTCTAAATGGCTGCAAAGCCCAAGCAACAAATATTTGGCATATGGTAGGCGAATTTTTCATGTCTTGTGGCAGGACCACCCAATGGTATCTTCTCGCTGGTCCCCCCTTATTTACCTCGGGTATGGTAAACGCAAACTTTTCAGCATCATCTGGATGCAAGGGTATGGTAAAAAAGCCATCTTTTAGATTGATAATTAACAATTTCCAATTTTCTGGAATCATAACTGGAGATGGCAGCCCCGGTTGTAGGGCTCCCATGTCTTGCATTACCTCATTGACTGCTCACAAATCGTGCAGCAGTCTCCATTTTCCTGATTTTTTCTGAATCATAAAAATGGGAGTGTTCCATGGATTTGTGGCCTGCTTTCAGTTGTTGATCAATTAAGTCATTAATGATGTGCAGCCTGTCTTGCTTCAGCGGCCATTGGTCCACCCATACCGGTGTTGTAGTGGTCCAGGTGAGCTTAATGGTTGGCTGCTGCACAATGGCCACTCCTAAAAATCATGAGTGACAAGTTTTACTCCCATCTGTGACAATACATCTCTTCCCAACAGGGTAATTGGTATGGTCATTACATAAGGTCGAGTGGTCACACTATTACCATCCTTAAATTCAATCATCACAGGCGTTTTACTAATAAGTGTTTGTTGAGATCCTCCTACTCCTACCACAGCTGTACTAGCCGGGATAGTTGGCCATCTTCTAGGCCACAAACTCCTTGGCACAATGGTTACATCGGCTCCTGTGTCCACCAGCATTTTCAGCTGCATGGAACCTCCTGTCGGATGGGATATACATACATAATCCTGTGGTTTCCCCTTCTCTATGTCCAAGGCTAACATCACTTCTGCCTCTCCAGTGGAACCAAAAGTTCCGGCACCTCTCACTCTTGTTTCTGCTCTCGGGACACATGCTTTAAAAGGTATTAGTTGGGCAATTTTTGAGTCTTTGGGAATACTGACTGGTGGGGTCAAAGTATAAACTATTATTTGTATGATTCTCCGATAATCCGCATCTATTAACCCTGGGACTACAAAAACACCTCGTCTAGACGTCGAAGATCATCCTAAAAGCAAGGCACTTAAACCTCGTCCTAAAGGACCTTGTAAATTCGAATCAACTGTTCTAACCTCTTGAGTAAGCAACGTGAACTCTACTGCTGTGGCCACATCCACCCCTGCGCTGCTGGCTGTGGCGGCGGCGCAGCTGTCCCAGCACCCTGCACTTGTGTCGTCGCGCGAGGATGCCCTGCGCTCACTAATCTGTTTCCCGATTTTCTGCATTCACCGGTATTGTGGTTCTCCCTCTTACAGCTCGCGCACCACTTTCTTCCCCCTCAGCTATTCGGGCCTTTAACTCCACATTCCCTCTGATAGTGACCCCTTTTTCCACAACTAAAACAATTCTGGTCTTTTTTTTCTTTTTTTTGATTGGCAACCAAAGTTCGGACCGCCGCCCCAACTGCAGCTGCCACCACTGTAGCCTTTTCTTGTTCTAACATATGGTCAGCAGCTTCCAGTAGGGCCCCAGTGTTTGCCCCTCGAGGCAACAAACTGAGAGCTCTTTTGGTTTTATTGTTGGCATTCTCAAAAGCTAGGAAGTCCAAAAACTTCGCTTTCATGTCCTCAGTCATATCTGGATGTGCCATAATAGCCCCGTGCAGACGATTGATGAACTTTGCAAACGACTCCCCAGGCCCTTGCTTCACCGTGGTGAACGCAGGCGATATTTTATCATCATGCACTGCGGCCAATGCCTTGAATGCTAAATCCTGGCTTAACTGCAAAACCTCAGTCGCAAACTGCACTTGCCAATCCACCCTTATAAAAGGACCCGCTCCCAACAGCATCTGAGCCTGAACCCCGTACAGCGGGTCCCCCTGCTGCCCAGGTGTTGCAGCTGCTCTATCACAACCTTGTTGCCAGTGCTGGAAAAATTGCAACTGTTGGGACGGGGACAAGAGTATTTGCATTATCATACGAGTATCATGCGGCATCAATAGCATAGCAGAAAAAATATGTTGGAGAAGCGACTGCGTGTATGGTGATTTCAACCTATACTGCGCAACCGAATTCTTCACCTCTTTTAGGATTTTCCAGTCTAATGCCTCCCAGGCACGCGCACCCTGGCCGTCGATTAAAACCGGATACGGCGCTGGCACCAGAACCCCATCTAGCAGCGCATCGCGAACTATCCCTCTCCACCGCAGCCCCGGCCCTCCCCCGGTTCCCCCCCCCTTCTCCCACGGCACGGCGCAAGGCGGGGCTGGAAGAGAAAACGGATTATGTGGGCTGGGGACTGGTGGCTCCGGCAACGAAAGGTCCGTAGCCTGCCTGGGGAGACTGGCCCAGGTGCATTTGCAGTTTTTCTAGCTTAGTTATCAGTTCGCTGAGTTGGTCCTCTCGGACCTCCCGGACGGCCGCTTTCTCGTCTACGCAACGAGTCACTGGAGAGCCGGCAGACGGCGGCGTATGCGGAGGAAGCGGAGGATACGGTCGCGGCACAGGATCCGGTGACGGAGGACGATCGGAAGGGGCGGCGGCGGCGCCCGGCCGCTCCGCCTCCGCGCACCCCTCTCCGCGGCGCGGTGGCGGTGGCGGTGGCGGTGACAGCGACTCCGGCGGCGGGGGTGGAGACCCCTGAGCCAGCGGGTCGCGCCGCGCGTGCTCCTGCTCCTGGACCGCAGGTTCCCCTGCCTCCACGGGCTGCCGACTCGGACCCCCTCCTGCTTTCACAGGCGGCACAGGGATACTAGGACCCTGAAACAGCAGACTTGTCGCCGAGCAGGACCCTCCCTCGGGTGTTAACGCAGCGAAAGCAGAAGCGGCGGCTCCCCTCTCAGCTATCATCGCTTTTAAAGTCTCATGTATTAGCCTCCTCAACGTGGAGAATTGGCTCGCTTCCTTGGATCCCGTACTAATTTCTTCCCACAGTTTCGTTCCTATATCCACCCAAGTCTGAACTTCAATGGCAGCATTAACTGAGGGGATTAAGTCCTTTCTCCGTGCCCAAAGCAACAGAGACTTCAAGGTAGCCGAGTCATATTGTAACCCTCTCAGGGAGAGGATGTGTTGGAGGAGTTTGACCACTGCTGACTCTTCCTATGTCAGTGTGGACCCCATCTCCTCCCCGGCCGTCTGCTTGATCAGGGCAGGGTTTCCGGGAAATCTTTTCCCGAATGGTGCGCTGGCGACTCCCGAGTGCCGGGGCAGCACTCACCTTCGGCCGGGTTCCGCTCCCTCAGACTGCGGTCTCCGTGGAAAATTCAGCCGTGCCGATATCTGGGGGTCCAGCCCTCAGTCTTTGGTTTTCCTGGAGAAATCAGCCGTAGATGCTAATGCCGATCTGAGGGTCCCTGTTCAGGCGCCATTTGTGGTGGCGTGGGCTCAAGGACTCGACCAATATGATCCATAACAGTCAACTTTATTAGCAGAGAATCTGGACTATATAGACAGCACTCGGTTATGATTAGTCACTATACATAAACCCTCTATACAGCACTCAGCTATGATTGGTCACTATGCATAAAACACCTAGGAATAAAACACCCGGGTTACATGAGCAGTATTCAACTGTGATTGGTTATTATTCATAGAACGACTGTTTACCTGCAGCTGGCCTGAGAATGACTGTCTTTCCCACAGCCAGGCTGAGAATGTCTGTTTTCCCACAGCCAGCCTGAGAATGGTCTTGAGGCCTGTGCTGCTTGAAGCCTGTGCTGCTACAAACCGATCGAGTCCATATTCAGAGTGTCTGGGTTGCTTCACAATATGTCCCTGTTCTTCCAGAAAGCCCACATGAAGGTACTGGTCAGATGACACTGTAACACACTTCACTACAAGAGGACACAAATCTCTTCATCAAAATTAATCAGGCATGCTGGCAGACACTTTGCATCACAATTATGTGCAGCACAGGAGGATGATGCTATAGAAAGGTTACACAAGGTGGCAGTGGTCACTGAGGTGGCTGGTGGTACTCAAGTAGAGCATATTTGATGAAAGGGCACTTTCAGACCACACTGGCATATGCACTAACTATTCTTTTAGGCTACAGAAAAAGAGAAAATTAAATCCTTTAATGAGCAGAAGATCTAAAACATGCCAGTCCTGTTCCTAAGGTACTGAAAAAGCTGACAGGGACTGAGTCACCAGGTATGTGGTTCTAGAGACCAAATTCTGCAGTTAAGGCACTGCTTCACATGCACTCTGCCTTCAATATTACTTACTTAGCATATCCACATTTTTTTTCATCCATAACCTCAAGGTTTTAAAATTGGAAACATTATTAACATGCCCTTCTGGTGGGAATCATTGGGAAAAGTGGGAAAGACACAGCAGTGTCGACTGAAAAGCAAGGACATTTAAAATTTGAAACATCTGTGAAGTAATTTGTTTTTGTTATTGGTGGATCTGAGTACACACACAAGGAAAAAAAAATGGTGCAAGGAAAGCAGGATTAAGAATAGTTCTTCCCCTAAGAGACTAACAACTAAGGGTCCTGCCTCACTCCTAAGAAGCCTGGGGAATTTTTCACCTTGCTGCTATTGTGTCTGTGTTGGGAGTGGAAGGTAAGAGGTAATTTAGATCACTCTTGCTACAAGTGTTTGAGAACAGCAAGAAATAAAAAGAATCTCATATATGAAGACTACATATCTGCATGTCAGATATCATGTAAAACAGACTGGGAAGTGGCTAACATGCAGCATGACCCAAAGCCACATCTAAAGTTCCTGCAAGTTAAAGCAAACATTTTGGCTTAGACTGTCATATTTACACAACTGTAAAGTCTTCTGCGAACTTGACATTGCCGAATTCAGCGAATGCTTTGGATATTTTCTTTTAATTTGAAAATTCAGATACTTTTGCACCTAAGCTATGATACTGTAGCCTAAGACAAAACAAAAAAAACCAAGCCAAAATCGGTCGGTGAGAAAGTTTAGAAATTTGGATCTGATATTTTCCTTGCCACTTTTCGCCTACAAATATGCAAGACAGAATTTCATGGCTATTTACAAATGCATGCTAAGGATTGATCCTCCTCAAAGGAGAACTTGGTGCAGAAGTCATAAATGATGTGTACAGCCAGTCAGGTCCTGATAGAAATATGTGGCAATATTGTAAGCACTTTAAACATGGATTAGTCACACAACACTGCTATTATTTCCGGAACATGTTATTTTTAAGAGACTTTTATTTGTAGGAGAGGTATTTCTATGAGTGTAGTCATGAGCTACCGAGCTATTGAGTATGTATGCATTTCTGTATAACAAGTTTGTGTATTGTGACTATTGATGCTTAGTTCATTCAACATAACAGGAAGGAAGAGTTAGTTGCGTGATCAGTTCATGTGAAATCATTAACATCTGCAAATTAGGAAATTTAAGGAAGTTCAAAAGCAGTAAGGGAAATGATAAACTGACCCCCTTTCTGACTTGCAGCATTTGCTACTTAATACTGGCATGCAGTAAAAGACGACTAACTGGCTGAGCAGAACGCCTACTGATGCCTGCACAACCACAGCTACAGTTTCAAGTGTCCTTGCAGCTGTGATCCAAAATCAAACAAGATAAAGGCACAGGGTTTTTTCAAGAGGAGGTATGTCTCTGTATGTTGTCCATTGTTTTTTCTTGTTCCACAGAAGATTTCATGTGGAATACAAATATTTGCCAAGAATTAAGTTAGGCGCAGTTATACTAGCACATGTACAAAATGTGAATTAACTTCCCACTTAAGAAAGTCTAGGCATAATTTTGGTGACGTTTTAGCCTGTTGGATTAAAAATGTACATCTGTGTATATATAAAATTTCTAAAGCTTTCTGCAAGTTTAAAGGAAGACTATGAAATCTCTATGATGTCTGTTGCACTATTTGACATTTGCTATCTGACACTTATTTTGCAATAACTGAAAGAAATGCTATTTTCTATACCCTTTCTATAAATTAATCTAACTAGAAATATGTAGATTTTTATTTTTTGCAAAAAAGTAAATCACAGAATCTTAGGATGACTGATGCTGCAAGGGACTTCTGGAGATGGTCCTGTCCCACCCTTTGCTCAGAGCAGGGTCAGCTACAGCAGGTTTCTGTGGGCTTTGTTCACTTGGGTTTGAGCATTTTCAACGTTGGACACTCCATAAACTCTCTGGAAAACGTATTCGAGTGGTTGACTACCCTCACAGTAAAATGTGTTTTATTATGTTTAAATTGAATTTCCTTCATCTCAGTTTCTGCCCATTGCCTTCTCTGCAATGCTGCTTTCCAGCAGGTCTTCCTCAGCCTGTGCCGGTGGTGGGCGTAGTGGCTCCCCAGGTGTAGGATCTGGCATTTCACTTCGCTGAAATTCATGAGATTCTTGTCAGCCTGTTTCTCCAGCCTGTCCAGATCCCTCTGGAGTGACATATTGATACATCAACCTTTTATCCCAATTTTGTATCATCTACAGAAATCAAAATACTGGTCTAAAGACTGAACTGATTCTGGGAAAGTTGCATTTAGGCAGCAATTTGAGAGGAATATTTCATTGCCTGATACGTACTGTAAGGTTTTTATTCCTGTTTTTATGTCTTCTGGTACGCTTAGAAAGTGTACGGTACTCTCCATATGTTTGAAATGTATCAGCATCAGTTTGTCCATAATGTATAAGCATCAGTTTATCCTTACATTACCCTATGATTAAAATTCAAATTTTCATTTCTGGAAGTGTGTCATGGGCAGGAATTATTTTCCCAGAGCCACTCAAGAAAATAATAGCACTGGCAAAGCTGGAAATTAGAACCAAGGAATCTTGGTCTCTGGTGATATTTTCTGTGCATCCTGCATTCACAGCCTAAGACTGAAGGCAATAGACTGAGCAGACTAGGAGGGTAGGAACTGAAAGTGCTTAAGTCAATATTTAATGGATGCTTTCTGTAAAAGCAACTATAGACATGCCATAGCTTTTAAATGTGACCATATTTTCCTTCTGACACAATGATACTGAGATCATTCTAGAGCAGATCAAGTCTGTCCATGCCTTGCTACAAAAGATCAAATGGATTCACGTTTGCCAGCATCCAACCTACCAGGGATATGATGTCTACTGGTGAGTAAGACGCATCATACAACTGGTAACATTAGATAATGAATTTAGCAACGTTTTCCTTGGTAAGATTTTGCTAGTAAAAAAATTAAACATACAGGCCATGCACATACCTCTAAATAAAAGAAAGCTCCAAGGCTAAGTGTCACTGACTGGCTTGTATTCACATAGCTTAAGTGGACAGACTACATCTACAGAAAACTGTCTTGGAGAGAGCTAGGGAATGAGCTAAGAATTTAGGAAGGTGGAAACCAGGTTCTTGGGTCCCCTCTGGGTCCCTCCCCTATGTAGCAGGGTAGACACATGCTAAGAGGTCAAAGCACTCGGGAGGCTGGACAGGAGAGAAATAAGAAAGCAAAGCAGAAACAAGCATAGAGTTAAGTACGGGTGTTTTCATCCTAACAGATTCTATATTATCTCCTGCATTAGTGAAATATGAGGAAATACCAGTTACACAAGAATATATGTATTTCTTCTAGACTGATCCTCCAAATAACATTCCCAAATGGTTTGACATATGTACGTGTTCCTTCTGACACCTTCAATCCTGAGGTCTGTTGAGAGCAGAGGGAGTTGTACCACACCTGATCGTGAAAGACCAGTCTGGGACAGGGTGGAAGTCCTGGGAGCACAAAGCTCCTACAGATGTGATGCTGGAACCACTTGCTTGGCCACCAACCTGAAGGTATGGATGGGTCAGGCAAGTGGCTTAGGGCTTACCACAGCTCCTACATCTCTTATCCCGCCTGCAGGTCACAGAAAAGCCAGAGGACCTGGCTATCTGTTGGTACCTTCAGCTGGGGTGATAGAGAGAACGTAGGCACAACCCAACACTAATCCTACTTCTTGTGTAATCTGTTTTAAACCTCAGCCAACCATGAAACACAAATCCCTTGGGAAGCAAAACCACTTAGTGTTGTGGTCAATGGAAATGGTCATTTCTTATGAGGAAAGTGAATACAGGCCCTGCTATTCTTGCTGCAAGCCCAATGACATGTCCGGAGCCTGGAGGCAATGGTGCCAGCAAGCACTCCTCTAAGCAGGCAGGGCTCCACAAGACTCCTTCAGCAGTGCTCCAGACAAGAATTTCCATGAGAAAACGTGAAGAGTGCTTGCAGTATGGGGCTGCTGCCATGTGTAGGAAATCTGAGGGAGATTTTGAAAGCAGAGAAGTCATGCGAGCAGACAGAGGGAGATGACAAGAAGAACGAAGCAAAGATTATAAAGGAAAGGTAAGCAAACAGCTTCCACAGAATAGGAAAAAAAATGCCTTAGAAGCAACATAGGATGAGGAAAGGAAGGAGGAAAGCTCAAGTGTGACTGAACAGGTGGCAAAAAATGGAGAAAAATATGGTTGTATGAAAAGGGGTAGACTGGAAGGACAAGAGGTCTTGAGGTTCCTGTGTGCATCACTGAGAGCATGGGAAAATGGAAAAATAACTGTTGAGACCAATATCTCACATCGCATTTCACAGCCAGTCCTCCACAGTGTTTGTACTTAAGATTCTTCAGTATCACCTCCTAGCAGCTGTGGCCACATCCTTACTGTAGCATGATGATTTACAAAGAAAAGATTGATGCCATGCGAGATAAGCAAAGAAGAGGCTACAGTGAAGAGTCTCTGTTGCAACCCCGACATGATGTCCTGTCCTGGCTTGATTCATGGAGACCATGACGAATGGGTCACATCAAGCCGTTTTCCATGAAATACAAGGTGGCCTCTGGAAATATTCAAGACTCCACCTGCTTGGAGGGTCTGGCTGAGTTTCTGCTTTCACCACAAATGGAGTCAGTCTGGAATCAGCACTCTGAAATGACCATAAAAATTAATGTAAAAGGACAGACAAGTAACAAAATATCACCATGTTTCTCTTTTTCCTGAGTTTCTAAGAATTTACCTCACAGTCTTAGAATTAACCTTAAAAATATCTGAAATCGAGAAACTTGCTACTAGGAAGTTACACTACTAGGAAATACTAAACAAAAAAACAAATGCATTAACCAGTGTTGGTTCTTCATGTAGAAAAAAAAAAAAAAGCAAAAAAAACCAGGAAAACAAATGCTAGGAACAGGGAAATCTCTTCCAAAGAGACCTAACTTTCTCTGAGAAAAGGAAAATGGCACTTAAGATAGATATATTTGACAAGAGCTGATGCCAGTGTTTGACTAGCTCTCCTCAGACCTCCATGCCACATGAATGAATGTGGAGTCACCCTTTGGAGGTATGCACGCTCCCTTAATAATTTAGATTTCCTACAGTGATCTGTAACATCTGTCTCCTCGGTTTCTGACAGAGCAACAAGCAAAAATTTGAAGCAGACTGTTCTGGAGTGAGGGATGTAAACCTCTAAGAACAGAAGGAGTTAATCTAGTTTGAAAAGTGGAGAGCCATTTGTCATAGCAAACAGGAAAAAAATGCTGTGGTGGTTTGACCTTGGCTGACCATCAGGAGCCCACCAAGCACCCCTCTCACTCCCTCTCTTCTTTACTCTCTCCTTCCCACCAGCAGGTGATATCCAGCCACTCTCTGGCAAGGAGGGCCTCAGTACGCATAGCAATTCCTCTGGAAGGCAAATGCCTTAATAACAAACGCTTCCTCCCACCCCAATCCTCCTTTCTCCCAGCTTTTATCACTGAGCATGACGTCACATGGTGTGGGATATCCCTTTGGTCAGCCAGGGTCAGCTGTCCTGGCTGTGTCCCCTCCCAGCCTCCTGCCCACCCCCAGCCTGCTGGCCTTTGTGGGGTGGGCGGGCTGGGGTTGGAGAGACAGCCTTGACGCTGTGCGTGCGCTGCTCAGCAATAGACAGAACGTCGGTGGGTTATGAGCAGTGCTCTAGCTACAAATACAAAGCACAGCACTGTATGGATTGCTGTGGGGAAAGTTAACTCCAGCCCAGTCAGAACCAAGTGTTTCTTAAGCTAGAGAAGGGCGACACGTGAAAGAACAGCCATGAACTACCTTGTGGAACCAGGCGGCAGCGCCAACCCTGTCCTACATTCACACAGCCCAGAATGTAGGGGAGGCGTAGCTTCCTACACGTGGTCTACACACTGCTTCACGAGAAACAATATTCACACACTCTGTGAGAGACAAGAAAAAGTAGGCAAAAGAAACCTGACCAGATGTAAGGTTTGATTGCAGCTTGAAAAAATGCCTTTAGGAAAAAGACTTCCAAATCAAAGAAACTCAGCACAGGGAAACAGAAAATCAAATATATAGAAAATAGGAAGATACTAAAAAGGTTAATAAGACTTCTGTATAGTAATAGTCAAAGGCTTTAAAACAAATAGTAAGAAATTTTTTATGTGTACCAGAAGCAGTGAATGGAATTCAGCCATATCTCCATTGACTATAATGGGAGCATAAACAATTTGTGCTTATGTAAATACTTACTTGTAGATATTTTTAGATGTTTTAATATCAAAATTCATCCCACATAGGATATGTGCAGGTATGTTAATAGGCTTGTTTCATTATCAAGACATAGTGGAGGCAAGTCAAGAGGGAAAAGAAACACTGGAAAATATCTCATCTTTTGTAGCATTCCTCCTTGAAAGGGATCATTAGCATATACCATGTCATTTCCGGAAATTGGACTGAAAAACACACAAAGACAGCAGTAGGTTCTAGAAAATGTTGACAACTTACAGAAGGAAAGTTGTTGGTGCAGAGGACCAGAAATACCACAAAGGAAGGTGTACACTGTAATGGTGTAAATCTTTGTTCAAAAGAACTGTACATGAAGACTTGAGAGTCACGTTCTCTAAAATAGCTCTATGCATGTTCAGCATTTTTCCTAGCCTCTCAAGTGTATTTTATAGCCCAAGTTCAATTGTTTATCACTGTAATTATATTAGTTTAAAATAATTATGGACATATTCTATGAGCTAGCATCATATTTTGATTACAGAGCAGACATCCTTGAAGTTTAATAAAGTCCACTGTAAGATTCAAGAATTTCTAGACCCAAAACAAATGAAAACAAAGAAAGTGCAGGGAAAAAGTATCCTATTTAATCGTGAGATACAGTAAACTACATCTAACAACTGGGATTCTTCAGTATATTCGGTTTTCCATTAAAAGAGATGAGAAGGGAGGGACCATGTGCAAAAACGAAAAATTAATTCAGTTAGTCAGGAACTGACAGAAATGTCCTCGAGTTTATGATAAAAGCTGATATTTGGCATATTCAGGATGATGGAAAAGCAGCTGAATCCAGGGCTATCCAGTGCCAAATTGCCTTCGGAAAGGACCACCAAAATTCCTTCTCCTCAGGTACTTTTCTGAACAGAAAGCTGTTCTTAGCTGATCTTTTGTCAGAAAAGAAAAGAAGAAAAGATGATAGAAAATAGCACTGAAATTAATAGATAATATATATAAAACCAACGATGCGTCTGCAGTCAGCTTTGATCTTTGCCTCCAGGAAAAGAATGAGAAGTGATTCAGAGCACTGCTCTAAACATTGTCTTAAGGACTATTACGGCCTTACCATGTGAGATCTTGAAATCAGCCCCAAAAGCCTTTCAAGCAAGAATGTAGATTTGCCACAGTTAAAAAAAGGTAAGCAGGTCAGCATTTAATTCCTGCTAAAACCTGACAGAGATGGAGGCCTTTCTCTTCCTGCTTTGCTTAGACAGTTCAGATCTCATGGCCATTTTCCATGCACTTCTCAGCTGCGATGGCAGGAGCAGGTACAGGCTCTGAATGTGCCTGGTGGTGATGCCAGCTCTAACAGAGCACTCACGGAGAAGCGAGTCATCCACACCCTGACACAACCAAAAACCAAACCATCCACTTCCCAAAAGGTGCTTTCAACAAATCCTTGAAAGCCAGCCTAAATGCTCACTTTGCAACAGAAGCTGGAGCACTGCACAGGAAAATGTGCAGTGATGTTCACAAGATCAGAAAGCAAGAAACCCTGACTTTCTGATGGTATGGTTCAGACAGATATGTGGGACAACAGTAATCCTAAGTCATGGTCTCTTCACCGAATAGAGTGAGTATATGTATCATAACGAGAGTCTGTGGCCTCTCTATCTCAAACCGCTGTGTTGTAATAGATACTAGTGAGCCTATTCAGTTCTTTCAAAGAAGAGGTACCTGCCAGACGTCCTGAAGCACACCCTCTGTTTGGATTTTCCAAAGAATATTTTCTTAGGGTGAATTAGACAGCATCTTTGACTCTTCCCATAAAAAAAAATTAAGCTTTGCAGAAACCAAAGTACACTTGGGCATCACTTTTCTGTTTTTTTTTTTTTCCTTTTCTTTTTTTTCCTGAAGGCTTTATTGTCTATTTCCAGAGAAGAAAAGATGATTGATACTCTGGAACTCACTTTCATGATTTGGTGGTGTATGATGCTGTTTCATCTCTTGCATGCTGACATTCACTGTATGGGGTGTAAGTATATTTTTGCAGACATAATCTGAGAGACAGGGTTTAATTCTTAATTTATCAGAGATATTTGCAATTAATCTGGCAATTGTCATCTTAAGCCTGACAGATACTATCCTCTGCATTCAATGAAAACAATAGCGTATCCTTACTGAACTTCTTCTGTAACACTTTCAGCAGAGGCACAAGAATCACCTATTACAAGCGTGAAAATGAACTGGAGAAAAATGGAACTGTCCTGGGAGAGCAGCAAGAATTTCTCTAAGTACACATGCACCCTCATGGACAGGGATATGGAAAGTATACGAAAAGAGGTAAACTTGCTATGCTGTGAGACCACATGAGACTCGTAGAGAATTTAGAGAGACAGAGCAAGAGACGCTTCAAATAAAAAGTGAGTTCCCCAAACACTGCCATGGATTTTCATTATGTCAGGTTCTTCATTTATTTCCCAATAAATTGGATCATGCCTGTAGCACAGGTTATGTTATAAGCCTACATTATCCAAACAGAAAAGTAGGAAGCTTGATAGAAAGAGAGATAGAAGTGGCTTATTTAGCCTAGCAAAGCAGATGTCTTAGTTAGAAATACATATTAGAAAATCACATCACATCTTTATTGAAGGTTATTAGTATAATGCCAGCTTTCTTACCCTTGGGGAGGTCAGATGAGGACTTCTATTTTGCTTACTCCTTTGATTAAATTCCATTGTGGTTCCCCCATTTATTAACCCTCTTCTGTTCCACCACTGGAGCACTATCAGCCTTCTCCAATAGCTGCACACTAGCGCAGCATTCAACTCCTTAGCTGCAAAGCTTTTTGTGTTATGCTTTAGATCACTCGGCTCCATTCTACATCACCCTCAAGAAGTAAAGGAAAGAGTTAGCTCTTGAGCCTAAAACAGGTACATATACACGCAAGATTTTGGCCATGTGAATTGAGTTTCTTGAATTGCACTTCAACAGCCATCATCATCTAACACCAGCACTGGAAAAACAGAGAAATAAAACATCATGTTCTTTTTCAGGTGAATAGTCCACTATGCAGGTTTCCAGTGGAACAATACGTGCCTCTGCACAAAGGGGTAGACTTTGTCATTGAAGTGCCAGACACAAACATCTCAAAAACTTGCAGCTTTATCCCTGGAGGTAATGACTGTGGTCTGGGTAAGGTCTTCTGCAGTTGCAATCTTTTAAAGTCAAACATAGCCTTAGAAAATAATTCCTTGCCCAGGAGGTAACTGCTTTATTTTCTATTAAAAATCGTTTTTTGCAGATCTGCTAAGGTTATTTGCTCTGTAATGAATGTTTCCACCATTCTGCAAAACTACTACAGATGTATGAGTAATTGCATTATTCTCTTTCATACTAGGGCTCCAAAATGCCACAAAATTACAGTGGTTCAAGGGTGGTTTCAGATAACTGTGCTGGCTGTTACAACTTAACATGTTGGTGCCTATTTCTTTATTAAATGCTTTTCTGCTGGGCTGTTGGTGAGATTGTCAGGAGCCAGACCAGAGTTAGCTAAAGGCACAGTCTGGGGACCAGTGAAACCCGTAAAATGGGAGGAGAGAGGAAAGCAGCTAGGGGCAAACTGGATGCAGCAATCTCCTCCTCTGGCCCTGGGGTGCACACGCCCGCACACACACACACAACACACACGTGCACATTCCCTCAGCTGCTGCGCACCCACTGAGCTAAGGCAACTGTTTGCAAAGATATGCCGAGCCTGGCCCATGTGGGAGTTAGTCAAAGTGGGATTAGGCAGATCCTAGGTTCGTAATTCCAAACCTGAAGTTTTTACGGCCCGTTTTTCCCTTCCTTCTTAACTCAGAGTACACTAAAATTGCCCAGTCACCACTGATCTGCAGCAGTGATGAGCTTGCTCATATCTGAGCAGAGAAAGTACTCCCTACTCCCCTCTTCCTGGGGACTTGACAGAGGAAACACTCTCACAGTGACCCTCAAAATACAAGCCAGGACACAGCACCTCTTAAAAACTCTTGCTTTCGGTGTTCCTCCCCAGCTGGCCCTAGCCTCCACTCATGCCAGTTCCCCAGGGGACGACTCCGTGCTTCCATGAGGGTGCCGGAGGGTGCTGGGGGCAGCAGCAGAGGAAGCCTCCACCCTTTTGCTGAAATTGGGGCACACCACAGAAAGAAGCAGAAAATTACTGAAAGAGAGAGAGAAGGAGGCTGAGCACGCCAGCCCAGCCCAGCCACGAGGCAGCTTCCAGAGAAATGAGGTTCTCACTTCGGTGTGCTCCAGAGAAGGAAGAGATCAAGTCTCTATCACCCACATCAGGGTGGAAAGCTCTAGCTTGGAGGCTGTTTGATCAGAGGGCCCCACCTTGCTTTTAAATGTCCCAGCTTTTTAAATGCTGTGTGTAAGCACTTCAGGAATGGATTGCTGAGAACTAATTTTTAAAGGAGAAATACTTCTCTCTGCAGCACCAAGGATGGTGTTAAAAAGCAATGTGCCTTATTTTAACCATGTGAATGCTCTACTCGCTCCCAGGTTTCACAGTTCAGAGGCAGTCAAAATATGGTGAGTCCAGCTTTTTCTCAGTCATCATGCCTAACTCAAGCAATAACCAGCTGGAATTGCAGGTCTCTCACATATTCAAGCATGTGCCAAGATCCTCCAGCTGAGAGCAGTCACACGATTTTTCCTCATTACGGATATTCCTGTATTTGCAGGCATGAATGGGTCAGCAATTGAAAACTTCTCCTGCGTGATTTATAATGTTTCCCTCATGAACTGCACTTGGCAGGCAGGCAAGGATGCTCCAGGAGATACTCAGTATTTTCTCTACTGGCAGAACTCGAGGTAAGTAGGTCTGCTTGAGTCTAAGGAAGTCTGAATTCTCATTTGACACATCACACTGCCCATGTTTAACTAAAATACTATATACAGAGACGATGATGTGATGGAATGTGAGCTTTACACTAAAGATGAAAACGGCAGAAACACGGGATGTAGATTCCTAAATGTGAGGATAGAGACTGAAAAAGCTTACTTCCTGGTGAACGGGTCTAGCAAAGACTCCTTGATCCAGTTCTATGATGAGTACATTCCACTGTATAAAATTGGTAAGTGAACATTTTAATTTTATTGTTGCTTTATAAAATAAGGATAAGTGGGGATTTTTTTCTCTGAAGAGCTGTGGTCTGTAGCCATCACAGGATCCTGCAATGCAGGACAGACTTCATTCCTGATAGCTGACAGAATATAGTTCAAAAAATTAACTAAAACAAGCAAAGGCACAAGCAGCCTGAAATAACGGCTTTGAGAAGTAGTGTGAACTTTTCCATGGAATCCAAGTGATGAAAAGCAATGGTTAGACTTTCAAGGCCAGTTTTCTGATGGGCTCATTTCTCTATCCCATAATTCCACGCCTCTCTGAAAGCCACAAAAGCTACATGCCCTAAGACGAGAAGGAGGGTTCAACTTGCAAATTAAGAGTGTGTTATTTAAGTATGTGGTTACCTATGTATGTGCTAGGTGTTTAAGCTCCGGTATATATCTGGGACAGGATTCAGTTGCCTAGAAACATGTCTCTAGTGCTGTTTGAGGCACCCTCAGACACTTGAGGCATCCACAAGGCTTGCAGACGTGGTCCAGGACCTGTGAAAGATGAGGATCTTCCTGGGTGTCCTATGCGGTCTGAAATGCACCGCGTGAGGCTGACTCCTGCCTGCAGCCCATGCAGACTGTAAAGCCCAGAGCTACTCAGCCAAGCACGCCTGCCCAGTCGTATGCCAAACGGCTTTGCAGACAGCGTGGGCACTACTGATGAGGTCTCCACTCGCTATAGTGGTTAGACACTTAGGTCACACCTAGTCCACTACATTGTAGGCACTCAAATTTAGATGACTTGGTCTTCTTCCTGAATACTATCACACGCACAAAAATTTCCAATAGTTTTTTCCCACAGAGACTTGCGTTCTCAATGTGAAATTTAGACGTAGAAGAAAATAGCACTCTGCTGATTGCACTACTGAATTGCACAAAATCCTTCATGCTTTTTTTACATGAACTTCAGTTACTTCAGAAGTCCAACAACTGAAGTGATATATTCCCAAGTTTTGCCACTGTACTTTACTCCTATTTACCAGACAAGATTTCTTAACATCAGTACCACACAGTTGTACATCAGTTGCCTCAACTTCACGTGTATTTTACTATGAACACGAGTTGTGGCTGATTACTGACCATGTCTACATTAATTCTTTCATTTCTTTCCAGAAATACTAACTCCTCCATTAAATGTCACTGTCACTTGTACTAGAGGTTCAGCTGGTTGCGTAATTACATGGCAACCACCCCGTACAAGTCACGTGGAAAAAGTACAGTGTTTTCAGTATGAAATTAGCATACAAAATAAGGTAAATGCAATTTCTTGGTTTGTACTTGGCACCTTACCTACATACATGCATATCTATAACATGCAAACTTCTGTTTCCTTTATTTATTGACTTCTCTCTCCTAAGCTGCGGTGTCCTCCTGCTCTGGCTCTGCTGGCCTTGCATCCCACCACTCACGAGCTTATTTCATATGAATCAGATGTGTAAAGCAGAAAAGCAGAGGAGAGCAGGGAAACGTTACGAGGGGTCTCTGTCCAAAAACTGGGAGACTACCCGAGATGCTCTCCCGCATAAGCACGCCTCACAGGAGGTGACCACATTACGGTAGCCCAGGATCTGCTATGAGGACCCGGACTGGGTGACAGCCTCCAGCCCAGGCCGGGACCCCTCACGCTCGCCCTGCTTCCCTGGGCACCTTGGCTTCAGCCACCCTGATGGCATTTTGCAGCTTCTGCACATGGGACTGTTTTGCCCCCCTCAGGCTCCACATCTCTCCTCCACCGCCTCTCCCGCTCTGTTGCCCTTCAGCAGCCTTCCCTCAAGCGGACACTGCCCTCCCCTCAGATGCTGCCCTTCTTCCACCGGAGCCTGGTTGAGCCAACCCAACCCCCGTCTGTCTACACAACATACGCCACAACCTCCATTTTGAAACTGGTGCTGAAACAGAAGCCACTCTTCTGAGAAATTAGGTACCAGCAACTCAGGGGAAAGTTCACACAAGCCTAGGGTAGACGTCTGCAATGGATCCGTTTGCTTTTCAGTGAGTTATCCTCTACTCTTTCTACAGTCAGATGCGGTGTTACCCATCTCCTTCCAAGGCAGATGACAGACAAATCGTGTTCCTAAAGTGCTTCTTTCTTTCTGTTGGCTATAAGAGAGCAACGTAAGATGGCTGTCTCAGAAGTGAACATGTATGTACCAAAAGTGAGATGGGATTTCTCCTACATTATAGGCAAAGTGCTGTCAACTTACCGTAGTGACGACAGCAAAAGAGCAGAACAACACAGAATGTGTCTTTGGCCATAGCTGAGGTATGTCTGGTTTCCACCAAGTACGAAAGAGCAGAGAGGCTGAGGTATCAAATCCTCCTCCACAAATCCCAGTGCCTAAAGGGCCTGATTTTAATACCCCTAAGGACAAAGCGCAGGAAAATTCTGTGAGCCTAGGATTTTGACAAGGAGGCAAGAAATAGCACTCTTCCTCCTGTCCCTGGGATACCTGTTTCACCATTACAGAATCACAGAATCACAGAATGGTAGGGGTTGGAAGGGACCTCTGTGGGTCATCTAGTCCAACCCTCCTGCCGAAGCAGGGTCGCCTACAGCAGGCTGCACAGGGCCTTGTCCAGGCAGGTCTTGAATATCTCCAGAGAGGGAGACTCCACAACCTCCCTGGGCAGCCTGTTCCAGGGCTCCGTCACCCTCAGAGTAAAGAAGTTCTTCCTCATGTTCAGACGGAACTTCCTATGCTTCAGTTCGTGCCCATTGTCCCTTGTCCTGTTGCTGGGCACCACTAAAAAGAGTCTGGGCCCACCCTCTTGACACCTACTCTGGAGATATTTCTCGGCATTTATAATATCCCCTCACAGCCTTCTCTTCTTCAGGCTAAAGAAGCCCAGCTCCCTCAGTCTTTCCCCGTAGGAGAGATGTTCCAGTCCCCTCATCATCTTCTTTGTAGCCCTCCTCTGGACTCTCTCCAGTAGCTCCTCATCTTTCTTGAACCGAGGAGCCCAGAACTGGACACAGTACTCTACATGGAGCCTCACTAGGGCAGAGTAGAGGGGGAGGAGAACCTCCCTCGACCTGCTGGCCACACTCCTCCTAATGCACCCCAGGATGCCATTGGACTTCTTGGCAACCAGGGCACACTGCTGGCTCATGGTCAACTTGTCCTCCACCAGGATACCCAGGTCCCTCTCTGCAGAGCTGCTCTCCAGCAGGTCATCCCCAAGCCTGTACTGGTGCATGGGGTTATTCCTCCCCAGGTGCAGGACCCTGCACTTGCCCTTGTTGAACTTCATCAGGTTCCTCTTCGCCCAGCTCTCCAGCCTGTCACATGAATGACACCAATGCTGTGGCAGACTAGGGCTCCCTGCCTACCCTATTTCCCAGCCACAGCTCAGAAGCTTACTATAGTGGCAACTCTTCAGGCATTTGTAATACAGACCATTTCAGGAAAGATCAGCTGAGGGTTAAACATATATATACAACTGCAATAATGCAATACATCATTAAAACTCAATTCAAAATAAAGCCTGTAGCCTGCAGGCTATTTGGATTGCCTGGATTTTGTATCTTGCATGCATTAATAGTATCTGCTTGGTAGCTATTTCAAGGAGCAATTGCAGTACACGCAGCTTTCCAAATGGCTGGTATAATTTGACAGTAGCATCTTGTGTGAAATACTTAGAATGTTTTACTCAGAGATATAGGTTACAACGTGACTAAAGCAACATCATCCAAACTGTTTTTTTCTAAAGAAATACAGGTTACCTGCTGCAGTCAGAACGGGTGGGGGTCTGTAGATTCCTACATTTGGGTGTGAAATTCACCTCACAGGCTGAGAAACCTTAATGTGGGTATCTGCAAAGGAGCACGGATACCCCACAACGGTCAACGTGCATCTAAGGCTTCGTGCAGCTGAGTAGTAGGTGCCTCATTCCCCTTAAAGTTCTGTATGGGTACTGGAGGTACCAGAGGTACCTACATGGAAATGGCAGGTATACACAGAATCACAGAATGTCACACCTTTCAGGAGGGGGCACCTGAGGTAAGCCAACTAAAATGGCACAGCACACTAAAAGTTTAAGTAACTCATTTGCACCCTCCCTGTTCACAGCACAGGCTGATGACTTCCATCGTGTCCTACATTGAAAGACCTCAGCTGACAATGAGTAATGGGGAAATACTAGTCTACTTTATAATGCAACATACATACTGGGTGTATTCTATGAAACGAGACATTCCTTCCAATAACATCTTTCTTACTTTTCCATAACACGAGCCATTCTTCTGACATTACAGGCGAAAGATTTTCCCAGGACCTCATCTTTCCAAAGTTTTCCGGGATCCTTGCTAAAATCTCTGCTGTTGATTTGCTCACTCATTTTTGAACCTGTTATTTTTTCAGAATTTTCAGGTTCTTTGATCCAGGTCAGCGTCTGATTCTAGTTAAGTTACATTTTCATTGTATGGGATGTGCAAGTAGCTCTTCACAGTACTTCGGGGAAAGCTCCTGAGTATGTGTCACTCAGATGTCTAACAAAGACTTTGACAGAAAGGAGGGTAACTTTGCTGTTCACATCAATTTTCTGCCCCATATTACCAAACTATTGTGAAAGCACAGCTTCCAGATAAGCTGTGTTTGGAGGATGATTTGATTGCTTGCATAATTTGGATATATTTCTGCTGGATGAGAATGCACAGTGTAAATATATCTTACGAGGCAAACACAGCTTCTCATAACCACTGACAAACAATCATGTGTCCTTCCTTTTCTAAAATGAAACAGAGGAAGCCAAAACTGTGAATAAAGTGCTATACTCTGGCACATTACTAGAGAAGAGTATCCAACTGATTTTTCAGTTTAAGATTACTTGTGATCTTTATAAGCAAGAAAATGAGAACAAAAGAGGGAGAAATATTTAATTAATTCACAAGAAAACAATAAAAATTAACGTTTGTCTTTGGTTTGCAGGATGAACCCAAAGAAGAGAAAAAACATCCTTCTGTAAGAGTAAATATTCTTGTCATATATAAATTTGTGCTTTTGCCCACTTAAGCATATAAATACTATTATATAAAATATGGTTACTTCTACAACTATGGTTTTTGTATCAGTATAGAAATGAGAATTCAGGAAAATATGTTCCTGTGGTATCTTTATGTGTAAACTTTATACATTCCTTTTGGATGGGGTAGCTTATACTAGGCAGAATTTTCCATACATTTCACAAAACTTCATATTTTCTATTTATTGCACAAATAGATTTTGCTTAAGACAGATGTGACATTTTCCTTAATAAAAACTGGAAACATTCTCTTGCTCATATCTGTTGGTGGAAAAATATCACTGTAGTTCAGGACAGCTAGAGAGAGGGAACCCCAAGATCTTCAAAACCTGTGGAAAATAATACATGCTGTCAGTCTTCCCCTGACAAATGCGTGGTCCTCTTGGCCCAGGAAGAAATTTAGGCTTGGCAGATTCCAGACTTTGTATAAAGTACCATGAGGCCAGATGATACATATCTGTTATTAGATTGCCTCAAAACCAGTAAGCCTGTTTAGCAAAGACAGACACCATCCAGGAAACATCTGCATGATTAATCCCCACAAATGCTGCAAGGTGAATTTACAGGGTACTTCTCCAGTTTCAGCTTTCTGTCCTCCTGGATTTTTAGGATCCACAAACAAGGACAGGGAAAAAAGTGTCCTTAAAGCATAATAAAATAAAGACCCAAATAAACTTCAAAATCCAACTTCAAACTTCAAAAACCAGAAGGATTCAATAGCAGGATGCACTAATTTATTATGGTTTTAGATTTGGAGAGAAAAACATTTAAATAGTACATACCTACAAAATAATACAAGTTAGTTTTTTATAGAAACTATATCAGGAATCTAAACCCAAACTTTTATTAATATTTGCCTATGGGGTGAAATGCAGTCTGATTGCTTTGGTTTTAGGTAAGAAACAACAGATATGAATTCCAAAACTACAATGAGAAAAAAAATTACATTCTGAAAATCAGAGCGCGTGGAAAAAACTGTCTCGTAAGCTCAAGCTGGGGGGAATGGAGTAAACTCATTGAGTTTGGTAAGACTAAGAAATATGATTTTAACACAGATTTTTTTTTTCAGTATTACCATGTTTGCCTCCCTTTCTCTCTCACGCTCATAGATATGAATAAAATATTAATTCTTACCCAATCACATGGAAGTAACCAGGTGGAAATTATTAACACAGAGGAGAAGCTCCAGTACTATGGCAACAGAGGCTGACACCAGCCTTTGAGTAGCTGGCATTGTGAAAGCAGCAGTTACTCAGATGCCCAGGTTACAGGAACAGGCTGAGACAGACCCAGTCTTGTCTTCAGTCCGAAGTGCTGAGGCTGCCTTCCAGTTCTTTTGCCATGAATACCATCCCCTTCCTTCCACATCTTCCTTTTCACCCTTTCCTCAGCACTCTTTGTACATTTCCACCACTTTTGTTCCATTATTCGTTCTGTGACTCTGCTTCTTCTTCTCCTTTTCTGGATTTTATTGTTTTTAATTCTGTACCTTTTAAGTGTTTGAAATGTGTTAAAATGCGTCAAGTGTAGCTGAACTTTTTGATGAGGTTCTGTAAAAAGTCAAGTTGAAGTCCTTTAAATTATTCAAAAAATTGGGTGAAATTTGCATTCATTACTGATAGTCACAAAAGGTAGCTTTCTGGCATGCTAAAATATTTCTCTGTTGGATGCTTCAGGAGAAGGGAAAAAACCCTCTATTTTTGTGATTTTACTTCCGATAGCACTTGGAACAACCTTAGTGACACTGCTCCAGTATTGTCTTTTCAAAAGGTAAATCAACTTTATTGATACAGAAACTATCTATATAGTGTTATTTCTATGAAACACATTCCTGCTATTTCCTGCCTTCCTGCCTACAAACATAAATAATTTATTTATTAATGTCATAAAGTATTAATACCAGCATTGTTTCGGATGTCACTTTGACATGCAAAATCACTACAAGTGGAAAAGGTGGAAAGGATGTTAGTAAGTGATTGATTCCACTAGATCCTGCAAAAACATTTCTGTTCCTATTTTTAAGCATTTAATACCTACATTGCTTTGAAGCCATTGGCTTCATACAGTACCAGACAAGAGGGAATTACGACAAATGAATGTGTCAGTATTTTGATAAAACTTCTCACTGAGTGGTGGAAGAAAGTTATGTCACATGACTTATTGAAAGTCATTGTTTAATAAAGTATTTACTGTGACTCTCACCACAAAATAAATTTCAGTTACCCAAGTGATAAGTACAATAATTGTTACCCACCAGCCTACACTCAAATTATTTTCCTTCTCACTTTGTGATATGTAGGGCCACAGCTATTCAGTCTTGAAAGTAAAAAGTGTCCCTAAGGTACAAGACAAAATGTTTGTGTAAGTTATCTTACCAGTATTTTTAATTTCTTACAATTCTTTTTGTGCCCAAAGGTATTGCAGTTTCAAAAGCGTATTTTCTCCCATTCCACAACCAAGAGACAAATTTAATACATCAGCTGATGAAGATATCCAGGTATGCTTTCTTTTCAAATCAGTCAAATTTAGTAACTATAAACCATGATAGGCCAAAGACTAGAACTGGCATATGAAGAGGAGAGTTAAATTTGGCCCATTAAAAACTAACTTGCTCCCGTGCAAAGTATGCTGTTTTGAAACTAGAAATGCTCTGTGTCAGTGCTGAGACTAGTGATTTTCTGTACATATTTGCAACCATATTTTAAGGCCAGTTCTCACTTTTACTGTGACTGATAATTTCTGCATGTGCCAGTTCTGCTGGGTTGCAGTTCATACTTTGCAGATAATCTAAGCAAGGAAGCATTTGCCATTAGCATTTTCAAATATCAACAATCACAATACAACATGAATATATATGTAAGTCTGACCAATGCTCATGCAAAAATACTGTTGCATTGAATCATGAAAAGCAGGGCTGGAAAGCCTCACCAGCTTAACTAGCATTCCTGTTTGCTTCAGCACAGGATTAGTCACGACAGTTCTGATGCTCTGTGCAAATTGTGTTTGACCAATATTCTGTAGCACCCTTATGTGCAGTCTATTCTACTGTTTAACCATCCTTACTTTTAGCAAGCTTTTTTAATAGCCTATTTTATTGCACTTAAAATCTGTTACTTCTCATCCTCGTTCCTTTACAGTATCTTACACACTTGCACACTGTCAACAGCACCTCAATTCCACCGTCTTTCTCTGCATGTCATGACAACCAGGCTTCAAATCATTCATGTTTCTCTTCTGATTTGTCTCTGCCAACAGTGGTTTTCATTGCAAGGGAATGCTTTATATCGGCCAGCTAAAGCAAAGATGTGCTTTAAGCCAGTAAGTCAGGCTAGCTGTTTATTGCCTACAATGTTTCAGTGGTCAACACCACCCTTTTCAGAGGCTTTCAGAAGTCCTCACACAAATTTTCAACAGTCCTTTACAATGACTCCTCAAAGCTGTTGCGACTAAAACTTTCCAGTTTTGGTAACTACGCACCAGCACGCTGTTTTGTCTTCGTTGTCTTTGGTCCTACAGTCTTTGGCTTTCACAGAAGGCAGGTAGCAATGGATGAGTTGGATACCTTGGTAGCTGTGGTAACTTGGATGAGTTTGTATCTTAATTCATAAATACCTGACATCTCACTCCATATTAGGCTGCCAGAGCTAAGGCTATAGAGCAGCAGCCCACAGTCCACCAAATTAAGAAACAGTAATTGCTAGTAAAGTAGTAAGCAGTCCCTCAAAAACTGCAGACCCTCTGGATTGCTTGCTTTTTCTAAACTTGAGGAGCTTCCAAATTCTTGTACATGCACTACCAGAATTGTTACTCAAATCACTCCACTACAACCCAGAAAACTGTGGATGTGGTTTTGTAAATGGTGGCACCGGCACTTCCACACAGCCAGCAACTTCTCAGCAGTAACTGTCAGAGACCACATGAAGCCCTCAGCTCAGGTTGCCTCATACCTGCCAACAGGCACTGTGAAGGTATTGTGTAAGTCTGACACGTCTATAAAGTTTCTAGACTCTCCTTTGCCTGTTTTAATCTAGTCTTAAAGCCCAGTATTACTTTACCTTTTCTCTCCACACTCAGGTAACTAACACTGATCGAATGCTGTAATTCCTCAAAGCGGATAGTAAAGCACAAAAAGGTTCTCAGGAGACACTGCCTTCTCCACTGAATACCAGGATTATTGCTTCCCAGCATTTAGTGCTAATATATTCATGAGCTATTTTGAATCTGTAATGTCCTTCAATCACACCTTTTTAAAGCCTGCATTTCCTCATTTGTCCCTACTTACTTGACAGCCTTTCACATTTTCGCATGGTTTGTCCTGTTTCCTTCGATCACTGAAAAACCTCACCATTTACAACCCTCACCTTTCCACACCGAGTTTGCACCTGCATCCTTAACACTCATGTTAAAGAGCTGCCAGCTTTCCTATTCGCTGTGGGTAAGATCTTACCAACCAATTCATTCAGTTCAAACGCCTTGCATTTATTTTATTTCACACATCTTCCTTCATTTTTCAGTCACTCACTTCAAATGCTTTCCTCACCCTCACTCAATTACATTTTAAATATTGTTTTCCTCTTTTCCCGAATTAGATGTTCCAAGAACTTGCAAGGCACACCCTGTGCCCATGCATGGCTCTGCTCTGCGAATGGCCAAGCAAGCCTGCTCTTATTTTTCTTGGCTTTTTTTTTTCCCAGTATTATCCCTCCTTTTTAAAATATAAAATCTATCTCCCCTCAATATTTTAAGCCCCAAGTCCTGTATCAGTACTATGATCTTGCCCAGCAACTTCCCCTCTCACAGAACTTCAGGTTAACCAACCTAAACCGGTATGATAGCAACCAAAATGTTCTCTCAGTAAGTCTAGTTAATGCCTACATATGGAAAACTCAGACAATACTTACTGAATAAATTTCTTATATTGTTAAGTTAGTTGTCCAGCATTTAAATCAACTTTTGTTCTTTTACCTTCAGCTGACAAACAGCTACCACTGATCATACGTGTTAGAAGTCAAACAATCCTGAACTGTAAATGTACCAAGACGAGCTCCCTTTGGTACTGGTGTATCTAACATTTAGAAATGTTCTCTCCGATCATCAACTGCAACTCCATAGCTTACTGCATGTTACAGAATTTTCTTTCTCTTTAGACAGAATACGTAAATCTACCAAAAAAGAGTTGTACTGAAGAAGTAACTATGGTGGAAGAGATGACCTGACTTTCCAGAAAGAAAACACGCTTGGATTCCCCAACATGAAATAAAATCATGGATCATCCTGAAAACTAAGGAGTCCTTCAGAGCACCGTCTAGCAGTGAATACCATCACCTATAAAACTATTTGTCCCATAAAAATCCACCTAAAATGGAGCAGTGGAAAAAAGTGAAAGAAAAAAATCAGTAAAATTTGTTCTTTACACTTTGTTGAAAAGCACAACGCCCAGCAGCTACGCTCTTCTGCAAACACCTACTGTGAAGACTTGCTTAAACCTTGCTGAGATTTTCTTCATGATGTGAGACAAGGCCTCTCATCCATAACAGAGAAATTTGTATTTATTTCCCATCTCCATTGCTGTGATGTTTCCTTCCTCCGAATACAGCGATTTCCTGTAGGAGGACAGGACTGCTTAAGAATGCTACAGTAGTTAATTTCCCCAGCTGACTGCTTTTATCTACCTAGAGTGTTTTCTGGAGCAGAAACTAGCTATTTAAAGCATTTAAAATTGCCCTTCAGCCTTGCAACCAGCAACACCAAACTGCCACAGTATACTCAATAAGCTTTACGCCAAACAGAAAATGGGGAATGATGTTTGCCCTAAGTAAGAATTCACGCTGGGCTGCCAGTCAGCCATTTCACAAGCTCAGTACTTCCAACGCGAATGTGAACCTCTGCAATATTAATATGGACTTAAATCACATAGATATTACTTATATCTTAAAAATCCAGTGTAACAGTTAAGAAGGAATAAAATCTGTAGTAAGATTTAATAGCTAAATTTTAAATGTAAATATTTCCTTTCTACAATGCATTTTATTTATTGCCTTCAAAGTGTGCAAGCCCTATTTCCAATGCCTTTTAAAAATATAGACTTTAGAAGCTAGTATTTTCCTGTACAAATTCCAGATGTTTTCCTGTCAAAAGTATTTTTCAAAATAAACACATTAGCAAGTAAATGTTTCAATAAGGCAGAAAACCAATGCTTTTTTTAAAAGTCTCATTTATTGTTTGCCTCATGTTCCCACACTGCATAATCATACATTGAAAATTGCTGCTGCATGACTAAGGGAAGCCACATAATTAAAAAAATGAACACCAAGTAGTACATGCTGAGCTCACAGCATAGGTACATTGCAGTTCCACTTAAAAAAACCCACCTACACTTGCATTGATTTATTTTCCTATTTATTCTGGTTAAAATCTAATTCTGGAGTGGAGGGGGGATGCAGAGTGAAAAATGTCCTCCCCCTTTTAGGGGCTGCTCAAGTAACTGTCATGTTGGGTTCTTCCCTACAAAGCTAGGGCCACCACACACTCAGAGTGAGGTATCCTATCATTATCTCTACCTTTCAAGCCACTGACACAGAAAACCCGAGGCAATGTATTTATATAGAACAAAAACTCTTCCCCTGCCCCCTCCAATTAATATAGTTACAACTGAAATGACAGGTTGATTGGCAAGGTCAACACCAAATGATCAGCCCGCACCACAGGAGCGCTGCCATTACCAAACAGGATAAAAACACTTGCAGTAGGGACATAAAGTTTGCTATTAGCTTGTGTACAAAGTAATTGTGCAACGTACTTACATTCACATACAGATGTTGAAAGCGGTGTTTCTGCAACAGCGAAGGAAAAGGTAAATTATGTCTGAGAGGAAGGTAATAATCAGCCAAAGCCAAGTCATTAATTTAAATACTTCATCTTGAACACCAACCTCAGAAGGCACACAGAAGAACTCGAGACAGCTCAGCCAGCCTCCAACAACTCACACAATGACACACTGTTTCTTTCTTAAGATATAGGGAGAGTTCTTGAAAACACGATTGGAAGATGAGTATCTTTTTCCATTACTGGTCCCCTCCACCATGTCTTTGCAGATTACAAAGTACAAAAGCAAAATTATATACATATGAAGAACAGCACATAGGTATTACATCACCTCAAATAGCAGTATGAGAAATTATTTGATCTGATTTTGGTCTTCTGACAATCCTCAGAACTAGACAACAATCAGTTAATATTGAAGGCTGACCTACCTTGATCTGTATTTTACAGCTACACAGAAGCATACATATTCCCTCCCACAACCCCCATCAACTTCACCTCTTGGAACAAAGCTCATTTCAGATTAAATTCACCTTCCACAGAGGTACTGACCACCGCTACAGATCAGGCCAAACAGTATCCTGAAGGGCACAATCAGCATTTCCAAATAGCAGCAACAATACAACACACAGGTTACTCCGAAGTTGAAGGCATTTACCAGGTTCCTGGGTTTTTGCATGAATGCCATGTTGCTTTCTATATTGAATTTTTTTAAAAAAGAGTATTTCATTTTAAGCTGGTTTACCAAGGGCAAAAGTATTACTTTTTCACTGTCCTTGGGACTTTGGGTTCTCCTACCACTACAAAAGAACCCCCTCCATTTTAAAATCACATGAGCAGTTGCAAATCAATTTCTAAGAATCATGCAAAAAGCCACTTGCAGCAGCCCATCATACACTATCAGGCACAAAGAATGGGAGTGGTTTCTATTAGTATAACCCATGCTTCCCCCCCGTCCCCAAAGTTCTCACATTCAATTATTTCTTAAAAAAAAAATAATCAAGCTTATTCTGTTACAGAGTGCAGTGTAAGTGTATCAGAGGAACCATTATCGAAACAAGTTTTCAAACAAAAGAGGCTTTCCCAAAGCTTTTATGTAGTAATTTCAACACAGAGTAAGTATGTTTATTGTTTTACAGCAGAATGCCCCAATTTAAGAACAAAATTGCTAGATGTTCAGCTGTGCAAAATGGTACATAGTGCTTCAGTACAAGTGGAAAAGAACATGATTTGTTAGCAAGTACTTTCAAACACAATTTTATGGTCCTAGAAGACAGGACTTGAAACCGGGGACTGATCCACAGGCAAACAATTTTTTTCTGCCTAAATTGGACCCAGAACCAATGCCACTTGTTCCTCACTGCTGGGAAAAAAAAAGAAAATCACCACACTGAATTGCCAGATTCAGCATCTTCATGCATGTTACTAAGAAATGGATCAGTCCTCTTTGTCAGTTTCTAGCCCCATCTACAAACATCATCTGGCTCCGATAAATAAGACTCACAGGAATTTCTTGAAGGTCAATGGTCCATAATGGTAGTTATTCTACATGATCTGCTCAACTTGATTTCCAATTCTAATTAGGCTGTTTAAATGACTTTCTTGAATTCATCGTACAGCACAAGCACAAAAGCACCCCCCATGCCTCTGAGAACATTAGACCATGCACCCTTGAAGAACGCCTTTCCTCCCTCATCCCTTGCAATCTTCCGCCAGCAGTCAATTGTTCCAGAGTACATGATATCAGCTGTAGAAAAAGAGCAGAGTGTCATTTTTAACTCCTATAATTCTATCCAAGATGTTTTTAACAACTGCCCTGTTTCACTTCTCTAGCTACTCTGTAATGTGCCACAGCACATTAAGGCTGTAACACAATACCAGTTCAGGCAACAGAAAAGCTTCCAATCTGCTTGCCTAGTTATCGAAAGCTTGGTCACAAAATAAAAACATTAAGTGTTCTTTTTGGCAACTGCAGTGTGCCCTGTTAGCCTTCATTCAATCTGTCACTGTAAACAGGCAGTCCATTTCACATTCTATAAGGAAAAGTCCTCAGCATAACTCCTGGCAAACACCGCAAGTTATGACCCTACTGCATTTCCTTGTATCATTTAAATGTTACATAACTTAAATCAGATTTACAGAACAAGGAAGTGTAAGTGTTGAGGGATGACTACTGGGAAAAAAGCACTCCATCTTGTTAATGCAGCTTAAAGAACTGCACAAACGGAGAGCCTACCTCCTTTGCGTCCTGACTGCATCATCATTCTACGCCGCACTGTATCGAAAGGGTAAGAGACCACGCCAGCCACCGCAGTCACCGTCTGGGCAATCATCCAACTGATAACAATATGAGTATTTCTGGGATCTGGGAGCATGCCTGCAATAAAAACAAAGTAATTAGCTTTTTATCTTTTACTTCCTCCTCCAGTTCACTCACTGCATGACGGCTACTTTACTAGACAAAGTATTCTGAAGCACTGTAAAGCCACACTTCGAAATTGCACCAAGACATTTGATAAAATTATAACACGCTGAAGCCGTATAAAAAAAAAAATCAAGGAAATTTCCAGGATTTTTCTTCTCAATAATCAAAACAAGTAACATCTAGGCACCAGGATTCTTTTCAGGCTGGCATAAGAAGAGATCTAACTATTCCCTACTCTTTTTAGAAGGAAGTGTCACTAAGTCATTATTCCCGTGAATTATACTAAACTATAACCTAGTATCAACAACCTCTATGCCCAAATGTCAAGCTCAACAAACAAGTGATTTGATAAAGCATCGCTCAATCCCATTCTGCTAAACACACTTAAATCTGTTTAATGTAACTACAGTAGCACACTAAACAAAAAAAAAGACTTGTAATTTTCTGTAGTTACTGACATGCTTTGCTGGCATTAGGAAAATCTCCTTTGAGGACAAGTGCAAAACCAGTAATTTAAAGTAGCCTGCTGACATCAATACAGGCCCCAGTTTTGACACAAACGCTGCAGTGCCACTGATGTTGGTACCAATACCCCGCTCCCACCTCCACACTCATATAAACTGTAGTTACTACAGACAAACACAGAGCAACATCCAAGAACAGGCATGAAGAGACAACACAACTCTGAAAATAGTTTATCAGATCCCCTCTGAAACTTTACCTTTTGCTGTATCATAGATCCCGAAGTAGGCAGCTCTATAGATGATGATGCCTTGGACAGAGACATTGAACCCCTGGTACAAGCCACGCAGACCATCAGACTTGGTAATTTTGATTAGACAGTCCCCTAGGCCAGAGAATTCTCTGTCTGCGCCAGCTTTTCCAACATCAGCAGCCAAACGGGTTCTCGCAAAATCCAAGGGGTAGACAAAGCAGAGGGAAGTGGCTCCAGCTGCACCACCAGAAGCCAGGTTACCAGCAAAATACCTCCAGAACTGAGTGTGCTTGTCTACACCTCCCAGGAACACCTGCTTATACTTATCCTTGAAGGCAAAGTTGAGAGCTTGAGTCGGGAAGTATCTGATGACATTTGCCAAGTTTCCTCGCCAGAAAGACAGCACTCCTTGTTCCTTTGGAATACGCACTACACAATCAATGATACCCTTGTACTGCTTATCAGCGGCAATCTGTTTACTTGCATGTTGCACCTGCGAATAAAAACACGTATTTTGACTGTATGCCTTGGCAGGCCTGCGCTACAGCTGGGTTTAGTCTGCGTACAGTACAAGCCAGAGAGCTGTTAAGCCTGAATGCTCGATGGCACAGACATTAAGCCTGTCCACCACGACAAACCACCCTGGCAGCAAACTTCCAAGCAGCAAAAGCTCCTGGGTCAGCTTAAGTCGTAAGACTTGAGAAGAACCGACATTTATTTGCACTCTGGCCAAGACCAAAGAACTCGGGGATCGGCTCGAGTTAACGCTCACAGGCCCAGGCCAGAGGACTTACGGGAGGGAAGAGCCACCGACACTGGACACCGTTCACAATCCCATGAACCAGGAGAAGGCTCCAGGCCACTCCCGGGCTGAGGCCGGGCCGCAGGCGGCAGGGCCGGCCGTGAGAGGCGCGGCAAGCGCGACACCAGCGCCATACCCGGGGCTCCCGGCCGCACCGGGCCGGCGGGCTCCTCCCCGGGGCCCGACCCGGTGTCCCCGTCCCC
>Ga0065711_1026481_pt1 | contig 68803 bp, 41 predicted proteins | sample Hoacrofraction12_FD_59098 | JGI IMG/M metagenome (GOLD analysis project Ga0065711, IMG submission 59098) | Hoatzin crop microbial communities from Cojedes, Venezuela - Epithelial fraction 12 v2 (version 2) | ecosystem: Host-associated > Birds > Digestive system > Esophagus > Crop | place...
ATCCGCCGCCCCGCCGCTGCTCACCGCAGCGCGGCCGGGCCGGGCGGAACCACGCGGAGCGGGGCGGGGGGGTGCGGCCGGTTCAGTGCCGGGCGGTGGGGCGTTTGGGGCCGGTAAGTTTAGCGGGGGGCGAGCTGGCTCTGCCTGGGCGGGCTGCAGCGGGGCAGCGGCTCGCTGGCTCCCTCCGGTAAGCCCAGAGTTGTGCCTTTTTGCCCTTTTCTTACCCCGAGTCTAGCCGAGACAGGTTGCTGGCAGAAACCGAAGCGTGTGCGTGAGTGTTTGAAGGGCCAAAGCGAGCATCTCTCGGCCCTTGCTGCCTTTGACAAACTTAATTACCTGTTTCTGCCGGGGGTGGGGGGGGGTGGGGAGAAAAAAAAGGGCGTTCCTTTTTATGGTCCACAGCTCTTGCCAGGCACAGAGTCAGGCCCGTTACGAGGTTCATTGGGTGTTTGCAGATGGGATGGCTATAGGAGAAATTACGCACGACTGCAAAAAACCAAACGGTGAAGTCGCAGAAGTTCATCCCTTTTCCCACAGGTCGAGGTTTAGAGTTTTGGCTCTTGTGTTTAATGGAAACTTGCATTCCTGGAAGCTGCAGCTTTTTTTTCCGAAGTCTTAGGGTTTGTAGTAGGAAGAATAAACAGTACATCAGCTTTATGAAAAGATCTAAATTTAGGTTTTCATGAAGCAAAGTGCAGCAATCTCATTGTGTCTGATTAACTCCTCCACGCCCAAGGAATGTGTGCAGTGGGGAGGCTTCTAAAGCCTTCTGTGTATCACGCAAGTGAATGACCTATACAGTATAAAATTTATACAGAACCTAATACCTTACTTCTCTCTGTAAACTGGGGAAAGGAAGAAACGCTGGACAGGCCTGCTGCATTCAGGAAGGTTTTAAGTGTATCCAGGCTTGGAAAAATTGTGAAGGTGCATTTGACAGGCAGCGTAATCCTCAGCCTGAAGATATCCACCCTGCCGAACACATGCACGTGCTCAGCTTTAAATAGATGAGTGATTCCTGGAAACTTTCCTAGCGCTGTCCTGCTCTAATACCAGATGCCCAACAGTCAGAGCAGAGACAGACCCTAAGCCCCAGTCATGTTAGGCAATAGCTAAACGTTGGCGTGTGGAATCAGCTTCAGGCAGATGACCAGCTCTAGCCTGAAAAACCAGGATCTAAAACCATTACCTGTAGATTCTAACCAGACTCTGAGTACAAATGCATGACAGTCACTTGAGCGGGTATCTGCAGGATCGCTGTTGTTCGTGTCAGCTGTGACACTTGATGGGCTGAGCCCTGCTATAAATCGGGTGGCAGAGACTGGCTTTGGGAGGCTGACTCCTTTGTTTGATGCAGCCTCCAAAAGTGCATCTCACATGGGTCTAGCTGTTGAAAGTAACTGATTTAATACACATGCAAAAGTGTTCATTTTCTTTTTGCCTTTTCCTTCTCTTTTTTTCCGGTCTCCTTTTCCTTCTCCTTCTCCTTCTCTTTTCCTTCTCCTTCTCCTTCTCCTTCTTCTTCTCCTTCTCCTTCTCCTTCTCCTTCTCCTTCTCCTTCTCCTTCTCCTTCTCCTTCTCCTTCTCCTTCTCCTTCTTCTCATTCTCCTCCTTTTCCTTCCTTTTCCTTCTCCTTTTCCTTCTCCTTTTCCTTCTCCTTTTCCTTCTTCTTTTCCTTCTTCTTTTCCTATTTCTTCTCCTTTTCCTTCTCCCTTTTCTCCTCCTTTCTCCCTTTTAGCTCTCATGAAATATTTCTTCCATGCTAGGGCTAGAAACAAGATTGATGCTCCCCAGTATGGATGCTAGCTGCATCTCAAAAAAATAAAGAAAAGTCTGGGAACTGCATGGAAGCCCCCTTCCTTTTTCATAAGATCCTGAAATTCCATAATTTTTCTTCGGACACAGATTTACTTGTGTCACATGCCCAGTTGCACACTTTTCCTCTGAGGTTATTATTGAAATCAGCAGCTTTATAAACAGGGACACAGAAACACCAGGAGATGTCACTCTGATTTACTTGCCACCTTAGGGCATAACCCACCCCTATGGCTGTGTTCAGCCTCAGCCCCTCCTCGCTCTGCCAAGGCCCCTCAGCCATGCTGGGGTGCGAGGGAACAGGAGCTGCCACGGCTGTGCTCCTCGCCCCGTCTCTGCTGGCAGTGACTGGGATGGTGTGGCACAAAGTTAGCGCGTGGGTTAGCAGCTAGTCTGGCAAAATGGCTCAAAATCATCTTTGAGGGCAGGCAGGAGCAAGGAGGGACCTTCCTCAGGCTGGTCAGGTGGAACAGAAGCTGCTGCCAGCGCTGGTACTGTCAGAGACCCCTACGACCTCTCAGCCCCACTTGCTCCCCACCAACCTCCTGGGGGTTTCCTCCCCCTTAACTGGGCACCATGCAGAGGCCTGGTATTTTGTAGGAAGGGGTCCAACCAAACACGCACAAATAATCTTGGCACAACCCCAGGTGTGACCAAATAAAAGTTATTGATGGCTTTCCCCGTCGTCTTACATTGGAAGAAAAGTGCTCATAAAATCCTGCCTTTCCATCTCTACCTGTTCAATACCGGCAGGGCTTCCCCCTCGCAGGAGGGGATGCCTTCCTCCTCTCTTACACTGCAGATTAGCTTCGAGGAAGCCTGCTGGGCCGCGACTGCCGGGATGTGGAGGTCAGGAGCACCAGAACTGTTCCCTCCTCCTGGTTAAACATGGTGAGACATGATTTTGAGCACAACATCCACTTCCCCGAGTTACAGTGTATGAATATGCTCTGGAGAGTGACAACTACTAAAAATGTTCCCCTTTGCCCTTTCAAATACTTGCTTGGTTGCCACATGCACATTGAAGTCTGAGGTTTAAGTAATAGCTGGGAAAATCGCCCAAAATGTCTCTTAACCCATTTGGTAAGGAACATAGTGTCTGAGTGCTGTGAACACAGCCTTTTCAGGCAAAAAATGAACAGAACTGATGGCAGGTTTGGGTCTAATTTTATTACGGCCCATCAAGCGTCTCCCTTCTTGCTGTTTCATTTCACCCACAAGAGTTACTGATATTACGGTAAATATCACTTTACAATTATGCCTACCTAAAAAAGGATTAAATAATGTGCTTAGACATGTATCTGAATTTTCCACATTATAGTTGTGTCCAGCCCTTTCAGAAAATCCTGCTTCGTAATAAGTTTTGTTTGAAATTCTAATCTTAGCTTAGATATAGGGTGACTTTGCAGGCGTCCAGAGATGTCATGCACACAGCATGAGGCTTCCACAAAGATGCAAAGCTGATAAGCCACATTCGGATAGGGTGGATGAACTCTTTCCCAGCTGAACTGGCAGTAGATCCATCAAACATGAAAGAGCAGAAACTGCAAACTAAGGGCGTCTGTTACCCTGAACCAGCTATTTTTTTTCTGTTTCATGCAAGAGCAGCAGGACAAAAATAGTCTTTATCATCAAAATACATGTAAGTAGTGCCCATCATCCGATATTACTAAGTTGCATGGTGAAGTTTGCAGATGTTCTGTGGGTTTGCTGGCAGAGGGATTGTTTCCCATTAAAACTATCTGGTTTAGAAATGGTACATCTGCCTTGTTCAACTAAATCTGGTACTCTGACTTCTCTGTGTGTGTCAGGCTGTGGGGTGCAGGCTGTTGACCCTCTGCAAATCTTGCAATATGTTGGCAGTTGTGTAAATCTCTGTTAGGTTACTTCCAGTGCTGACAAACAGGGTCTGGTGCATTTGTCATGGGGAGTTTAGCATTTTCTGTCCCCCTGCATGTAGTCACCAGGTAGCAGATGGGGTGATATGTTCTGGTTTAGCTTCTGTAGGTCGGTGAGCTGATGGGCACTGCTGGCCATAGTGAAGGTCCCCTACATTTGTATCTGCTCCCTGTGTAACATGGGGAAGAAAGAGAGACCCACACCATCTTGGGTGGACTGTCTTAACTGACAGCAGCTATATCCCGTACAGCATGTCCTTAGCTCTTCAAGTAGGTCTGAGCTTGTTGTCGTTTGAACAGCATTGGGCTGAGTTTGTCGGTTGAACAGCATTGGGCTGACTTCAAACTATCTCCGCTCGCAGCTGGCTCCGTGCGCTTGGTGGGAACTGGTACTCCAGCCAAACCTGTCCAGAGCTGGGCCTCTGCTGCTGCTTGCAATGCAACACCTGCTCCTCTGCAGGCTCCTGTGGCCTCTCCTAGGAAGCCCTGCTGTCCTTTGAGAGCTCACCTGGTGCTGCAGAGGGTCAGCACGTGGGCCACCAGCATGCATCGGTGAGAGGAGGCAAGGTCCTAGAGAAATGTATTCAGCCCTGTAGCGTGAGAGAGCAGCCAGGGAAGTGTTTTGGGCTGGGGCTGCAGCGCCTGGCCTCCTGCACCGTCAGCGGTGCGGGGGAAGGAGGAGGGAGAGGACAGGAAGGATTCTTACACCCAAATTACATGGTTCCTGCAGTCATCTGATTTATGAAATCCAATGTGTTTTAGCCTCTGTTTTCCTAACTCCACCTCTGCTCCAGGGACACGCATGAGCCAAGAAAGGGGTAGTTGAATGAAATGCCTAGTGCTCCAGGATATACCTTATACTCATTCTCTGCCCTAAGCCCTAGCCTCATGTCCCTCTAGAGATGACCACATCATATTAAATGCTTGCGCAAAACCCAGCAAGATTTCTTGCAGCTCCACACTTCTACTTATTGATCTCACTGTCTTTGTCTTTAATTTTAGCTGTGTGTTTATTTCTTCCCAGATCTCTCATGTATAGTGCAGGCTGAAAACCAAAGGCTGCACTTTTCTGAGCCTCAGTGCGACGGAGACTCAGCCTGTCACAACACCTCCGTATCAGGAACTCTGGGACCGCTTTTACCCCGTCGACTTTCTACATCACGGTATCCCTGACCAGCAAAGCCAGGTAATCCTCCCATTTTCCAGTTCACAGCAAACATTAGCTCCCACATACTTCAGTTGAAGCCTTTAGCTCAAAGTACAGAAATACTGTACCGTCACATCTGGGACTTACCCAAGTCAGTCTCTGCTGCAGGGTGAGATGGCAATCATTAAAGTGGTACAGCCTTTTTCTGGTACCTGGTGCTCTGAAGTTCATCTGTTACACTACTTGCCCCTTCCTGGAGCAGCAGTTTCTTCTAAGGCTCTGGGAAGATACCAGTTTGGGATTGTTTCTTTACCTCCCCATGCCACAATTTATGGAAAGGCTGTAAATCAGTTTCTAAGTAGGTTGAACATGGTTACAGTAAGTCTCTAGCTGTGTTGCTAATTCACTGCAGTGTTCTTTCCCTTAGGAGTTTCTCCTCTCTGGCTTGCTGGCTATTTTGCTGATGACTTTTTTTCTGTGAAAGAACTGGCTGCTGATCCATCTCTTTATGATGATTCTCACATCAGAGTTTACAGGCCAGACCAGCCTCTGAACAGGCTGAGTAGCGATGTGACCTGTTTGCCTCCTCTAGCTGGTGGACATGCGGATGCTCCTCTTCCTGCTCTTTGCCAAACTCTTATGATCAGTCATCAGATGGAGGCATCAGATGGTTTAAGCTCACTGATGGGTGAAACCACAGTGTAGGAGGACTTCCAACAAGATCCTAACCTGCTGCACAGTGCCAAGGTGACTCCCTGCAGCTGGGGTGGAAGAGCTGGTGGGAAGCTTCATTGCTGTAACTCACATCACCAGGGCACTGGGGAAAAGGTACATGAGGGTTTGGACCCCTTAGCATCTTCCACTTGCATGCCTCCATTTTTTCCCCATAGGTCTACCTGCAGCAGACTACACTCAAAACAGCAGAGCTCCCTGAACATCTGAGCTGTTCCCAAACCCAAGGGAGCCTCAGGGCAAGGTCTGCTAATCTGCTCCTCAGCGACCAAGCATGGCTCTGTACTTGCCTTGGTGTCATTGCCCTCTTCCCTCTGCTCAGTCTCATCTCAGATTTCCATACAACATTTGTATTTTCAGTTTTATGGGGCAGGGATTTCCTCGCTAAATGATATCTCAAAGTGTCTAATAGCTGAATTTTTTAAAACATCTTCCACTACAATGTTGTTTCTCCAGTTCTTCCATGGCAGGGTTTTGGCTTGTGTTGGGTGACACCCTCCTACCCAGTAACCAGATATGGTTTGGATGTGGGATGCTCCAAGCATGGTCTAGAGACTGTTCTAAATGCACAGAATGGACAAGGCAACCTTATTTTGGGATATTTGTGGGTTTAGACATAGATGCTCTCACAGGTGGGCTGTGCCACTTTTCCTATTTTACTTAGTAGTGTAGGTAGAACCTAAAAGCTGGCTCTAGGAACAGGTAAAGCTACCTCTGGTAGCAAAGTGCTGGAGGCAGCAAAAACTCAGAAACTAAGAGAGGGTACTGCTGGGACAAACGATAGGTGCCATTTCTCTTCTACTTTTCTTCTGGTGGTATCTGGAGCAACAAAGCCAGGTATTGACAGTATTGAGGGCTTTTCATTCCATCTCCTTGTCCAAACTGTGCTTATTCTTCTTGTGTAGCAGGAGCCAGAAGGCTTCCAGCTGACTTCAACCGCAGAATTTTGTCTTCTCTCCTGAGGACCCCAGAGCTGGCTTACAGGGCTGCACTGCCAGCTGAATGAGATTTTTCTTTTGATTTGTGAAATGGAATTTTTTTGTATCTCCATCTTAGTGCTTCCAGGTCCCCTTGCCTACAAGTGATTGATATCTCTACTGGCTGCAGAGTGGGTGTTAAATTAAGATGCCATTGATGAAAGATAGATGCCATCTCTCATCTTAAGATCATATCACAGAATAACTGGCAACTCCAAGCCCTCTGATCTTGGATGCTGTGGTGAGACCTGGAGAAGAAGGTGGCCCCAAACCTGAATGATTCAGCCATGAAAAACTGCAGTACACACAGCCTCTTAGAAGCTCATGTTCCTACCTCTGATGGAGATGCCCAATACTACTAATCTAGCTAGTATGATAAAAACACATATAACCATTAAATATGAATCTCTAACTTTCTACTTTTCTAAGAATATGCTGCTTTTGGGCATCTGTAACTGTGATACTGAAGGGTGGTGGTTCTGGACCATGTCATTTACACTAACCTGCGTTAGTTCCCTAGTTACATGGTTAAATATTTTACTGGACATTTAAATGATATGTAATGGATGTAAGCTGGTACAGCCAGAAAACCCTGAAGTAAATTAAAAGGAGAGTTAAGAAATGTCATGGGAATAGCTATGAGACACTCCTATGGGCAGTGCTAGCTGGCACTGTTCATTACTTATTTATACCTTTTATCCAAATGTTGTATAACCATGTATATATAAAATGGCCTGATATACATACATGGGAATGAATGCCCTGGGCAATGAAATGTGCAACATGGTAACACGTGAGCTGAATGCTGCATTGTTGTATAGTAATTCATAGGATGAAAATTTCTATGTTCAATGAAAATGAAAGAAGGCATCTTGCACGTGATGAATGTCAATTACACCAAATAGAAACTAATTTTTTAAATATATATATTTTTAAATGACTGCTTGTTTATGGCCTCTTCAGAATGTGGCTTATTGTAGCTTATTATATTAGAGAAATAAACAGCTCCTGCCAGGAATGTCTGTTATGTTTGCATGGGTAGTGTCTAGCAGCTATCAGATTATATCAATAGTGAATAATTAATAAGAACTATGTAGTAAATAGATTAAGACTTTTCTAAAAATCTCTTTTCTCTTGAAGGATTACTTCTGGAAGCTTCTCCGAACTCCGTGGCTTCGTACAAGCCAATACTCTAAGCAGTCCTGCCAACACAGCATCAGCACATTTCTAATTTGTAAGAGTCAGAGAACTTCTGCCTCACAACGGCTTTTTGATAATTTGAAAACCTGATAATCTTTCCACACAATTCCATGCAGAGGTCAGTTCTGGTGGAGAAAAACCAGAGCAGTAAAAAACCCAATGTGGAAATGACTGGGATTTTGCATGGCAATGAAGAATTTGATTTACAGTTTTGTTTTCAGACTTTTTTTTTAGTACTCTCTTAGTTTTTCATTTGAAAGGATTTATTCCCAAAGAAGCCAAAGAGCTCTTCACATGCCATCATTGAATTCATGACACAGAATTTACGTAACGTATTTTGATTTGAAAGTAGTCTTTCAAAAGATACTACTTGAGGATATAAAATAGTAAATGTGCTGAACTAATTTTTGCTTTTTAAACACATTTTATGAGAGAATCGTTGCTCCAGAGAGATTTTAACAAGTGGCACTGTGATTTCACTAGATATTTTGGAACCGATTTCTATTGGGAGTATCACACTGGGGACACTGGGAGATAGCGCTTGCAAGGGAAACATACTCCAACTTTTGCCACTAGATAATGGAAACACGATAATGGAAACATGACCCTTGTCCACAGCTATTTTATAAGGGTAGCTGTTTCCCTCAAATATATTCTGTCTCCATTTGTGATAAAATGCCTACATAGCTTGTGTAAAATGTATGTGTGATGTTTTCCTCAGCTTCTCATTACACTTCAGCAGAATGGTATGTGAACGTATCGGCACCTTTTCACAAGAAAGCGCAAGAGCCCATTGCTTTAAGAAGACAAAAGAACACAAACAATTTCTTGTATAAAAAGTTTGAAGAGACATACTTGACCACATACAAAATTGATATAATCTGCATTTTAAAGAAATGTAATTCAATACAATTACCTTTTGCTGACAGAAGTTTTACAAATAAAGAGGTGCCAAATCCTTTGAGCCATATTCATGTTGGTACCAATTGAAATCAGTGTAGGTGTATTAATTTCTAGCAGAGGTATTCTGCTAGTTTACACTAACCTAAAAGGGACTCATCCAAGTGCTTGAGAAGCTTTTCACAGAAGCTTTTGATAATATATTCTTTCAGCTGAATGATATGGTTGGGAAAAGCAGGCACACTCTTGCAAATAAAGAGCTTTTTCAGGTCTGCAATGAAACTGGAACTTACAAAAACTTGAGATAGCTGTTTTGCATATCAATTTGCCTAACAAAGCAATGATCTCTCCCTGCAGACTTTGCCTTGCTTATGCCCCTGGCTTGTCAGAGCTATCCCAAGCTTCTATAGGGAAGTTTCCTGCCTTGAAGGAAATGCCAGCAGATCAGTGCATCCTGTTTGGTTTATATATGGCTCAAAATCCCACGGATTGTCTGCCTCTACCTCCCAGAGGCTCCCGGAGGCTACAAAGTTAGCAAAAGGCAGACATCTAGTTCAAGCTAGATGCCCGGACTCCTTCTGCAGAGGTGGGAGAGAGACAGGCACCTCCAGCGATCAAATCATCCTGTTGACTGATGTCCTGTGGATCTTTGTCTGGCATTGGAAAAAGCCTACTTTTGTTCTTTGAAACGTCTCCTCTGAACAGAAAGGACATGAGCCTGGAGTTGCCTGTACCATACGCTTCTTTAGAAGAACAGATGGCGTGTGTGTTTTTATGTATACGCACACACAGAGACAACTTACTGTATATCAAGTAGAAAACTTATCCAGGTGGTTTTAAAAGCTCTTCATAACAAAGCAAAGGGAGTATGAACAGTTAGTTATAAGGGAGTCATTGAAATAACATATAATATTAACCTAAAACAAGTTTGAAGTTAGAAAAAATCAGCAACAAACTTGGCTCAGAATTAGGAGTCCTCACAGCCACTGACTTCATTTATTTCCTTCAAAAAAAAGGAAAAAAAAGAAAAGAAAATTTCCTATTTGGTAACTGTATTGTTTGAAATGTCAAGTCCAATTGTTCTGCTCCCAAAATCCCTGAAGTGTAAATAACAATTAACAGAACACAAGTGGTTTAGGCAAAGTTATTCTTAAGAAGATTCTCATGGCCTTTCGAGCTGCGATTTCCTGGAAAACATCATCAAAAGAATTCACCTTAGACGAATCCCAGCATCTCCTGTGCTGGTGCAGGTACCCAGCAAAGCGAATAAATGGAGACATCTGTTTTAAGCACTGGATCTTCAGGAGGGAAAGGCTTCCCCTTGCTGCCTGTCAACAGTGTTGCTCTGTGGCAGAGGCTTGCGGACCTGCTTGAAGAACTACTTAAAACCCCTACAGTGTGTGTCCCAGTGCAGGTAAGTTTAGGCTCAGTAATAAACACAAAGGTTGTATGGGATATTTCTAGTTTAGAAGAAGCACTAATGAGCAGTTAACTGTTAGGAGTTTGACAAAAGGCCGTGTTTAGGAAGGGGGCAACCTCACCTGTGCCAGCCATTAGACCCGGCTCAAGGAGTGGGAAAGATAACCCACTGGTTGCAAGGCAAAGGTTGACAAACATGGTTGTGGTTCCACAAACAGTTCACAAGCAGTTTCAGTACTTAAAGGGGGCCTACAGGAAAGATAGGGAGGGACTCTGTATCAGGGCCTGTAGTGACAGGGCGAGAGGTAACGGTTTTAAACTGAAAGAGGGTAGATTTAGATTAGATGTTAGGAAGAAATTCTTTACTGTGGGGGTGGTGAGGCATTGGAACAGGTTGCCCAGAGAAGCTGTGGATGTCCCTTCTGTGGTAGTGTTCAAGGGCAGGCTGGATGCAGCTTTGAGCAACCTGGTATAGTGGAAGGTGTTCCAGGGGGTTGGAACTAGGTGATCTTCAAGGTCCCTTCCAACTCAAATCATTCTATGATTCTATGATTGGCAACTGTTACTCCTTCTTACTCCTTCTATTTTGCTTCTTCTGTCACAGAAACACTTAATAGAAAAAGAAATGCAGATGACACAAAAAACATAATTTAGGATCTCTCACAGAGATGATTCTCCTCCGGCCATAGTTGAAAGAAATGTACGTGTGGCCAGTGTCTGCATTCAAAGTTCCTTTGTAAAAGAAATAATTTAATAGTTCTAGAGCGTAATATTGCAATAATGAAAGCTTGCTTGCTTTAATGCTTGGAAAATACCCAGCCGCAGAAGATGATGACACTAGAGTAAGTGTCCCCCTGAAGAGGAGGGGTTATGGTAAAAAGTGAGAGAAAGCCGGGGGAAAGGAGAGTGAGTGCAGAGCTGTGTCAGAGATGAAATGGAGCAGAGGGTATGGAGCTAAATCAGGAAGCAGTGGGAGGGCACAGGCAGAATAAGGAGCATTCAGGGATACAAGCAGGAGCCTCAAAGAGGGTGTAATGTAAGGAGATGGTGTAGAAAAAAGCAAGCAAGGAGGCTGTGGCAAGAGAAGAAGGGCTGATCAGCAGAAGAGGCAGTGTGACAAGAGTCAAAGAAACAAAATCTCCAGGCTGATGTTTCCTTTAGCATGTATGCGCCACAGCCTAAGGACACTGCTCCGAAGAGGGACACATTTAAGACCTTTACACGAAATTAAGAGATATTTGTTTCAAAGACTCTGTCCCTTTCTCACCCTTCATAGTAACAAGACAGCTGTGCGACTGTTGGGAACACAACAGTCTCCATTAGAGAAAAACACAAAAACCCCAAAGTTCAGCAGAAACCCTTGGTGAGTACGTAACATCCCATGCACAGCATCTATAATGCAAAGACATCTGGCACATCTGTAGCAGTTGGTTTATGTTTGCTGTGTCTCCTGGGATTTGTGTATGTTGAACAGGATTAATTGCTGCAGGAATCAAGTTGTGCTTTTAAATCTGCTAGGCAGCCGTGGGATACGCTACAACAATCATCCAGCACTCTGACCAAGCCAGTCTGATGTAGTACTAGGGCCAATACTCCTGCATGCCTCCATCAAAATTAAAGAGTTGTTTTTCTCAGGTTTTTCTCGAGGATACTTTCTTTTCTACATGTTTCGACAACAGTGTTAAGTTCTATAACTCTGGAGGGATGGCTGAGCAAAGAAAATGCTTCTTATTCCTGTAATGGCTCTGGGACAAACGTAAGAGCAGAGAGGTACTCATTATTGGCCCCTCTTAAATACTACAAGATACCTGATACAATCCCAGGCCCACAGCAGCCGTTTAATGTAGTGGGAACTGGGACCTCGCTGAACTAGTTGGCACCACAAAAAATAAATCAGGATTGCATCGTCATCAAAGACACACAGAAAAAAAAACTTATATGTACTTCATCTTCATAGTGACAGAGTCTAACAGCAGTGAATCCAATTAGCTTTTCACTGAAGACAACAAAATTAAATCCATAATTTTGGCCTTTTTGCTCTGAAATCTGTGTAACAACATGTGCTTCTGCCATAAACATCTGCTTTATTTTTTTATTTTCTTTGTATGACAAAGTTCAATACAGGGAATTAATCCAGAAAAAAGCAAAAACTTCTCACAGCAGTAGACAGGGAAATCACAGAAGCACTTCCCCCATAAAATGTTCAAGACTGAATTTTTTTGTTTAGTTGTGTCACACAGCTTTTGTTGCCAATAGTTAAGATGGGAGCGGGGGGAAGATATACCATTGTGTCATTTTTACACTACTAGACCAAATGTAATCCAAATTTTAAGTCCTACAACTTCTCTAAAATTCATAGCTTTTTTTTTTTTGCCAAGTACTGTGCCTTGTGTTCTTTTCGTTACACTAGAAATAGGCTTAAGTGCACCTCGTGTTCCTCCTAAATCTTATAACAACAGACAGATAAGAATCTCATTGTGTACTACTAGTGAAGCTGATGTCTCAAGCTCTGCCTTTGAATGTGTCTGTGAAACTCCTTCCTGAGGTTTAGTGCCCGTTGTGCAGTTGTCCTGGTTCAGAGTCTAGCCATCTGCGTTAGTCAGGCAACCTTTTCAGAGCTGTGTGATGTAAATATGTACCTAAATTCACCTAAATTCTTGAAGGTACAGAAAGAAATTGAAAATCACACCTTCTTGGACTGGATCTCACTTAGAGATATGCCAGAAATCTGTAAAGGAAAAGAAAGGTTGTCCCAGAATAAAAAATAATGTGAGGGACTAAAGACATACAAAACAATTAGTGGTTGGCTAATTGCATGCCATTTTAAGTAGAATATTTTAGTGGACATGTTTAAAAGATTGGCTAATATCAAGTTTATAAATTCAGATTATTTTTAATACAAAGCCTTAAGATACCATACAAAATTCTTCTAGAAGCCTACCAAAGCATGCATAATTACAAGATGCTTTGCATCTTTCATTGAAGAAAGTCTGCAGAACAAATACGGTTTTAGGAACTGGCTGTAGGGATAAGCCATCATTAAACTGAAATATAGTACTGTGCCAACTATCGTGTGTGAACTGAAGGGCAGGAAGAATTTCCTTATTTCTAATGAAATTCCCTCATTCACTGCTCCTCCACTACAACTTGACTAGCAAAGTTTATGCCTTTGGAATGCAGCAGATTGCCCCGAGTCTTATGGGTTTGGATTTGCTCTTTTTTTGATTTTCCCCTCTGGGGACACAGTGCTCCTGGGGATCTCTCATTTCCTTGACAAACTGCACGATTTGGTTGTCAGTTCCAGCACAGCATATGCAGTTGATAAGAGCTGTGCATTCTTTTGATCTCTATAAAAGAAAATCAAATCAATAAGAAGTCTAAGGAAAACGCCAGATTCCCAGGAAATAAAAACTTCTGCTTCTGTGTGTGTGTGAAGTTCAATAGCTTTTGAATGAAGTGACATTTTTATTGCTTTGAGGCATACACGTATTGCAATAGGTTTTATTATTTTGGAAGACAGAAGTGTGAATAAAGATGCTCTAAAAAAAAATAAAAGTGATGTTACATTGAATAGAAAATATTTGCATTTCATTATTTTAAAAATAATCTAATAAAATGCATCATGAGGTTCTTCACATGTCAGCCCGGACAAATGAAGCAAAGATGCCGTCTTCTTGAGAAAGTAGGTTCTCAGGTGTATCATATTCTAAAATGTTCCCTCGCTTCATGACGATGACCAGGTCTGCCGTTAGGATGGTGTGAACCCGATGCTGCCGTAAAGAAAAGCATACAGAAGTTTTCGTTATGATAATTCTCACTGTGGTTCATTAATGGGCCTAATGGGAGGCATACCAACTTGGTGAAAGGCTATCCTTGTTTACAGTGCTATTTGAAGTAGGTCCTTGTACCATATCTTCAACCTGAAGAGATCTCCAATTACTTTACAGCCACTGGCACCAAGCCTGAAAATACTTCAGCATGCACTTCACTTCAAGTCCACTAATTGCCATTATGGACAGTATAGCTGTTGAAATAAATCCTACAGCATCACTGAACTACATCTTCCCTTTAGGAAATATGGGCGAGAAACATCCTGGGTATGCCTGCACTGCCAGGTGGCTTAGCATGCTACTCCGCTCCTCGGTCTCTGTACCCTGACTGTCTGCTCTGCATCTATCATAGGGTGCTCCTGGGCTGTCTCCTTCTGTAAATACATTAGCTCCCTCTAAGATTGAATTTATGGGTGCTACAGGCAATAGTTTAGCCCTACAGGCAACAGGAAGGAAACCAGGCCGAGTTTGATTTCAATGCCGTATGAATACAGCCAGTCAGGTATAGACAGGATGAAATCTGAAAGTGCAATATTTCACTACAAAGGCTGAAGGTCAGGGATTACCTTATGGATTGGATTCCTTATTCCTTATTACCTTATGGATTGGTTTCCTCTATCATTATGGATTCAATGCTAGCTGACTGTCTAAGCTTTAGTTAAATACAATTAGCATAAATAGTCATGAAATTCAGTAAACCCAGGAACCACACAATAAACATCTTCTTGCACTGTCATCTCTGAAGTCGTGCAGTAGAAAGGAAGCAGAGCGAAAGGAAAGTAAAGAGGTAAAAATAACTACCAAAGAGCCAGAAGTCTTGTGAACAGTGTGGACTGAGAGAGTCTACTTGTGAGTCTTCACCAAAGTGGTGAACAGGCCATCCTCTTTGAGGAGTAAGTTTGAGGCAGTGTCACTTTCAACTAGAAAGCCCTCTGAAAGGACTAGGACAATATTGGCATCCAAGATGTGAGATACGCGATGCTGGAAAAAAAGAAAAGAAAAACAGGTGGGTGAAGGAAGGATCAGCCATGACTGAAGAGAGGAAGATAATGAAGCCAGCTCTGTGAGGTAAGCTAAATATTAACATGTGCCAGTTTGCTTGAGACACCAACTGTGGAAAGGCAAAGCAAAAGCAAAGTGAGATTTCAGCCAAAAGGACAATACTGAAAATTATGTGACTGAACGAGAATATGCTTACTGCTAGCATCTTCAGCATTTACACATCCGAGACCCTTAGAGTGTACTGTAAACGAGCTAGGTTAAGTGGTTTGCTTGACACAAACTGGTCACTGACAGACTTGAAACCAGAGTCCAGAAGGCATAACTCTAATCTCTGACCACAGGACTGGATTCCAGACACAGCAAATGAAACAGCTGTTGAAACACGTGTTTATCTCGTGGATAAAACATCTGTTTGCTGAGTAAGCCTGCCATCACAAGGTGGAACACTGTGTATGTGTGTACGTGTGGAGGCATGTATATGTATGCAAAAACATGTGCGTACCTGCACAGGTATATGGAACTTCTGGCAGGAATGGCAGGAAAACAGGAAAAAAAGGTCAGAAATCCTTAGCTGAACAGATATTAATTTTTCAGCAATTCCTATTGATTCCAATTTTTAAAACCTTTATCATAAAACCAACTTTTTATTCTGAAAGAAAAGACAATCCAACTTGAGAAAACACACCAGCAAGCTTTTGAAACCTCAGCGCCTTTGATGAGCTCTTGCCATGATTGTAGACACAATGCATGCATAGACTTCAGAGGCAAAATTCAAATCTAGATTTTTGAGGCAACTTTCAGTAATGGTTTAAACCATGGGTTGGGTTTTAAATTTTTAGTGAGAATGACTTCAAGTTTTCTTGGAGACAGTATAGATGCTGAAGCTCCCTGTGAAATCTGTATTCAGATCTAAGTGTTTTCGTTTGGTCCATATGCAAGATAGCATTTACTGCAAAATTCCAGGTTGCTAGTATGTGTCTTCGCTTGTTCTAGTACCTGAGAATATTCTGACCTTGTGTTTTAGTTCTATTTTTTGATGGTTTTAGTTTTATATAGTGATGTTTAACTGGTGAAAGGCAAGATAACTGCCTGAGGAATGAGGAAAGAGGGCATTTACTGCCACCAGTACTTACCGCTATTGTTACAACTGTGCGGTCTGCAAAGGCGGTCATCACAACCTTCTGCAGAATGTTTTCCTGTCAAAGGAAAAGGCTTACATCATTACTTCATCCTTTTACATTTTAGGTCATGTGTCTTCAAGCATATAAGACAGAGGATCATATTCCATGCTATCTCTAATCTGTGCACCAGATCCTCAGTAATGAACTGCCACATGGTATTTTCTAAAATATTTCACTTAGGTTTTTTCCCCTCACCAGAGGCATCAGTCGCCAAAACACATCAACAGCAACAGCTGAAACCAAGCACAAGAGAAAGGCAAAAAAGCTGTCAGTTTTTTCTGCGAAAGAGATCTCATGGCTGACATTTAGGGAAGATGACGCCTCCTCTCCTAGTAGATCCATGCATCGGTGATGCTAATTGCTATACTCACTGTGGCCATGTCGATAGATGCTGTGGCTTCATCCATGATGAGAATGCTACTCTTGCGGACAAAGGCTCGTGCCAGACAGAAGAGCTGCCTTTGACCTACACTGAAGTTCTCCCCTCCTTCTGTTACCATTGCATCTGTAATAAAATCAGTTACTTTGAGTGTCGCACCACTGAAATGCTGTACGTTCACACAGTCAGGACCCAGTGATTTTGTGTGGGCACCATGAAAGCTCTGGTTGTGCCCCATTCCAGGACCAAGCAAAGTCCCTGTAAAAACCGATAAGCATAATCTTGACTGAACACTGTAGTGGACTGATACCAAGAAAAGTGAGCATAGCTTTTTGGGAAAGAAGCAATATATCACTAAGAAAATAGTTGGCACAAATAGTTAGCAAATCTGGTAGGCTGAAGGATAACATCTTAGTAATACGAAATATACTTAATATGGAAGGAAATATGTGAGTTTACTTCGTCAACCAGATCTGAAACGATAAGGAAAATGTTCTGCTGGTGATACAGATGAGCTACAGCTCTGCTGGCAGAGCCAGATTCTGCTGAAGGAGCAGAGGTAAAACTGTTCTTTTTTAACTCTTTGGTTACTAGTCACCCCACTATGATGCCGAGGTGCCGCAGGATTTTTTCTGCAATGAGTGGAAAACCAGACTACTCTTCAGCTTTTTAGTAAGAATATTCTCTCTAGCATGGAGATGGAATATGCATTAGGTGCCTGTCAACTCGTACATGGTGGTTCAGAGTGTAAGATCCCATGTATCTGTTTATATGTGTGCATGCTCACGCATGTGTAATTTCATTATTGGCCTATGTTCCCAGAGACTTTTTCCAGACATACCAAGGCCTCCTGGCAATGACTTGACCATGTTCTTCAACTGAGCAATCTCCAAAGCTTCCCAGAGTCTATCATCGGTGCACTTGCATTCTGGATCCAAATTAAAGCTGCAAAGAAAACCATAAAAGAAGTCTGGCTACTGTAATTACAGTTCATTCAGGTCTTCTGCAAAGGAACATTTTGGCATTGTGTATGTTACTTGACTTCCCTCGGACAGACTGTGTAGACAGATTGGCCTGAGTTAGGAAGGTTCCTTTCGTTTTACATCCCTTGCTGTTCCACTGTGCCCATCACAAACACGCCATGCAGTGCTGCTTGTCACCCCCTGATGGCATACACCTACCGGATGGAGCCACTGAACAATATTGGATCCTGGAGGATAATAGACAGTCGGGAACGGAGAGTATGAAGAGGCAACTTGCTGATGTCTATTCCATCAATCACTATCCTCCCTGTTTAAAACAACATGCAGAAGACATGTGAGGAAATTAGAGAAAGCACGTGATCTGCAGGTGGCAGGCAGGAAGGGAAAATGGATAGCTTGGGCTGGACTCCAGATGACGAGGCAGCGTGCCTCTGCGATCACTCAGCACTGTTGTACAAACACGGGAAAGGTGAATGTACCTAGTAACGCAAGCCAGACTCAACCCAGCTTATTAGCAACGCAGTTGCCTTGCTCTCTTTCTCCCCTCACCCCCCACCTTCCCTTAAAGGAAATAAGTGGCTTCCATCCGATGTGATTAACGATAACACCAGAAGGATAGTTTATTATGGGGCAACCTGAGCTTTACAGCCAAGCACAGTGAGAACAAGAGCAATTTGTGTAATTAGGCACGTCCTCTGACTTTCTCTGTTCCCCTTGACTTTAACAGTTGCAGAAGATACATAATTTGAGATTGTGCACAATTTCTTCCACATAATATATTTATGTATCTGCAATCCATACATCAGGAGCCAAAATTATCCTTTGAAGTCTAGAAGGAATGGGGTAGCATTAACTTTTTAACAAGAGGCAGATCAGAAAAACAGAAAGGATGTCCTATTCCAAGCCATTTTAATATCCTTCATGTTGGTTCCTATGGCTCAGTTTCATTTGAGTATTTGGTTGTGAATTAGCCACATACTGTTCTGCTAGCATAAGGCTACTAGAAGCAGACACATTAATCACTCCTTAAACTAGTAGTTCAATCCCCAACAAGAAGTTGCTACAATAGCTGGGATACTTGGTAAAGTAAGAGGATTTTTCCTTTTCTAGTCACTGCTTCAGGTCAATGACCATAAGGATCTCATCTGAAAATCTGATTTGGGATGTGCTGCTGTTCAGGCAAGGGAGACGGGGGAAATGTACAAGAGAAACTGGTTGGCTGCTCTGTAAGGAGAAAAGGGTAAGGGCAGAAGGAATATCTTCCCCTGAATCCTTAAAGAAAAGCCAGGAACTACTGACCCCACTGACTTTCCCAGGACACAGAAACTTCCTCCGGGTTATGGGGAAACTGAATGAGGATACGGTAACGGGTATTTTCATCAGGCTCACTTCTGCAGTTTCCCTGTGGGTTACTTCACTGGGCAGCTGCACTCAGCCCTGGGAAGTACCTAACATTAAGTTCACCAGTTGTCTCTCCCACCAGTGAGACTCTAATTGTCATGATACTGCATTTTGTAGGTTACTCGATGTGGCCCTATTCTGATGAAAGACTTAATCTCCACCTAGTTGGACTACTGTTAGTCTCGTGCTTTTATTAGAAGATCAGAGGAACCAAGATTTCATCTGTAAGGTGCAAAGTCCAGTTGTTTTCAGACTTCCAGAAAGTCTGAATCAGGTTATACGACTTCAGCAGGAGACACTGGTGATTGCATAAACTTAAGCAATTCCTTTTCGTCACAAACGAGGACATGAGAGAAGGTTAACAGAAGATGAGGTGGACTAATGAGAGAAAAAATAATATGCCATGCATTGGGAACAGGGGAATGCATTTTTGACAGAAGCCAGAGTGTTCAAGGAAAAGAGAAGAGCAGATGAGGAGACCTAGCAGAAAAAGTAAATTAGAGAGGAGTTGGGAAACCAGTGAAGTAATGAGTGGTAGCCAAGCAAGACAGAAGAGAAATGAGAGGTGATTTGAACAGAGGGCAAGAGAAGGGAAACGCTACTCAGCAAAGAAGTGAAAGTAGGGGAACTTTGTGTAACACATACAAATTCAAAGAAATAGCAGAGCCATAAGGAACCAAGATGGACAACATGAATGAAATTTGGCTATAGTAAAGTTGCTCGAAATCTTGTTATGTAACTTTTATTAGAGCCAGGACTCCATCCAGAAGTGGACCTGCATAGAGGCCAAATATGGGTCTAGATGAGAGAGAGAGAGAGAGAGAGAGAGAGAGAGAGAGAGGGATATGCACAAAAGATAAACAGAGCTTGATTAGAAAAGACTTACGCATTCCCACTGGGAAAATTCAGAGATACAGAAGGAATAGAAAAAGAAAAGATACAGAAAGATTAAAGTAGAAGAAAACTTAAAGTTGGCCATAAATATAACTATTGTTTGTTTGCACTATTTATGTATCCAGGAACCCTGGTCATAAATCATAAAGCTATTACCATAGATACATATAGGCACAGAACCACAACAAAAGCAAGTATGAACTTATCCTCCCACATCCTACTGGGGTTTCCCTAGCAAACATTCCATGTGCGATGGCTAAATTAGAAACATGGAAATATTTGAAATGAAAATATGACTTTCTAGTAGGTTTCCATATTCCTGCAACAGTACACATGTGTATGTATTATAAATGCCAGGGTTCATATTGCTGCATACCAGTTCATTCCAGTTAGCTGGGAGAGTGAAATGGTGCAGGAGTGAAAACATAGTAAAATGTTTCCAAAACCTTTAGTCAGTCCCTGCTGTAGTTGTGGGAAACCACAATAAAATAAAGAATGAATATCAAGGGAATGGACTTCTTGAGTTCTAGTTTCTATTCTGCTAACCTTTTGACAGTCATCATAAGGTAATACAGTTATTCTTTCGGGAGAAATTTAGAGGCTCCAGAGGGCTGCATATTTGTATCTCCTATCTAGAAAATGGCATATTGTTTTGTCAGAGCATGCACAAAAAAAAATTTTAAAAAGTTAGAAGTATAATCTGTGCACAAGATTTCCTGGAAGAACCAAGCACTACTCACAATAGGACACTTTGTACTTTGAAAGATCAGGCATAACAAGCCTCATTCTAATCAATTATCTTCTGAGCCAGAGAGCCAGGATATAAACTATCAAAAAGTCTCCTTGTTTCTTCTGAAGAAATAAGGGGAAGCAGGTCAGGAGTGACACCATACTCCAGTGAAAACTAACCATCAAATATGTCCACCATTCTGAAGAATGCCAAAGACAGGGATGACTTGCCGCTTCCCGTACGACCACAGATCCCAACCTGCAAAAGGAAGCAAGATGTTACTTACTTACAGAAGGAAGCTGTAAATCAGACTTGGAGTCCTGCTGGGAAAGCTGGACTGGACTGCCCTACTGGTGAGAAGAAAGTTCCTTCCCAATGGCCAGTGGCAGACACCAGGGAAAAAACAAAAGAGCACAGCAAGCACACTCCTCCTTTCTGCCTCTCAACATCATGAGGACTTGTCCCAGGAACATTTATGAAACTTAAGCATTTTGACCTGGAGTCATGCTGAAATGTGAGATATTCTTGCATTTTTACTCTGTTCCAGTCTGATGTTCAGCTCATCTCATCTGGCCCCCTAGGAAAACTCTACGTGAGGAAGATGGACTTGGAAAGAAGTGGGGCTCTCAGAAGGAAAACTGATTCCAGTGAAGAGTAAGATGTCATAGGTGTAAGTTTCTTGACCCATGCCCAGAGACCTCAGAGAGGACCGTCCGTGTATATAGCTGTCACAGCAAATTATTTTTATTCTTGCTCTTCTGCCACCTTAGGAAAGAAGACACAATAAGGAAGGATCTACTCCAGAATGAGGACCATAGGTAATTGCTTGACATGGTACCTTTTGTCCTGGTTTGATATACGCCTTCACATGCTTAAGAACAGGCTTCAGGTTGTTTTCATATCGAACACACAAATTTTCAATCTTGATTTCCCCCTCCTGGGGCCAGTCTTTGGGGACTTGAGAGGGATCTGAAATGGTTACAGAAAAACAAACTGAAATGAATGCTATCAGAGGGCCACCCTTTATGACATTCCCCTTTCCCCCTCTCTCCCACTTGGGGAACTTCCTGAAGCCACTTGAGAAATGGAGGCCCACTTCCCTGCCAAGGGGGAGCTGGGAACTGCCTGGCAGGCACATTAGCACTTAGCTTCCAGATCTTGACACAGAAGACGAAAGGGCAAATGCTAAAGTGGCTCTTGGCAATTAAACAGGGAGAGGCCAAACGAGTAGAGAACAATGTCACGTCAGTGCCGTGTTAACATGTTCTTCTGTCAGCAACTGGCACAGGAAGGTCAATGCAAGGAAGGATCTTGTTACTGCCTTACAACATGAGCTGTTGACATTATCGCAGCTCATATTTCATCCTTATTTGCAAATATGCAGACAGGTTTTTTCTCTGGACTAAGGGGCTTGACTTTCCAGGGAAGCTTGCTGATCTGTGAGCTTTTTTTGGCCTTGCCCTTCTAAAATACCAGTCAGAGTATGAATAGCAACATGCAGTTCAGGGAAGAGTTGCTGAAGTCCAGTTGCTAACATGCCCCTGTCCTGTAGCCCCCCCTTTGCTGCAAAGATCAGAGATTTTGAAGCATGTGACTGATGGTCCATTTCTAATTTTTATCCCTATTTTTGTTTTTTGAATAGGTGCATGGACATTTTGTTCACCCCATCTATAATTGTGCCCTGGTACTTTCTGATTGTACTACAGGGCCATGCTCTGTCTCCCTGGCATTTGGTAGGGATTTTTAATATTGACTGACATGGGCTACATATCTCATAGCTGCTGCTGGCTATCCTTCTCACTCAGATCAGTGGAAGTACCTACATGTCAATGAGAACAGACTTTGGCCAAAGAGGCGTATACATTTTACACAGCCAAGTCTAGCATCCTTTCACATTACCACATTAAAACCCAAGAAGGTTAGAGTGCAATACCCAAGTAGCCATCATAGTTCTCCGACTCCATGTTCAGGAAGCTGTGCACTTTTTTTACTGCACCCATCTGCACCTCCAGATCAGCCAGATTCCTCACCACCCAATTCAGATAGTTGGTTATCTGCATCACAAAATGAAAACAAGGACAGGGTTCAGCCGTATGTCTCTTCATCTACCTGCTTGCGAATAAAGGTTGGATAAATCTGTAATAGGCTTTGGCCTGACTCAGCACAGTGGGTCTCTTCTTGATGTTACAACAGTTCAAGACTCAGTGCAACAACACCAAATACATATGAAGCCAGTCATACTCCAATACAAACAACCCTGACACAATAATTTAGTGCTCAGTATTCTCATCCTTGTTTTTGAAGGAGAAATATGGAAAGGTTGTACCTACAGTCTGAAGATGTGACTGACTAAGGGAATCTCTAGTTCTCAGCATCCAGTAATCAGTACTGAAAGGCATCTTCTTCAAACACACACACACAGAAAAAATGAAAATTGGAAGCACTGTTTGGAAATATTTCATCTTCTAATCCTTCAAAGATTAAGCAAGTTTAGCATTTCCAAATATATTGAAAAGATTTGATGGGCATTTCATTTCTGCTTCCTTCTGTCCCTGTTTAGACAATCCATTTATCTCTGTGAAAAATGTGAGGGTTTTTAGCATACAAATATATGAGAAAAAATGTATTATCAGCCCAATGGTATTTCCTTCTTGGTTGTTCTTCCCATTTGTAATCAAAAGGATCTGATCAACAGTAAAGGTATTACTTGTAGTAGATAATAGTCGATAATTAGTTGTCTAACAATACCCAGTAGCTTAGAGAAACTGACCTCTAGTCAGGACTGATCATTTAAGACTGAAAGTTGTAAAGCATTTCCTAAATGTTCCTAGGTCTCTATGTAGGTGCTCATGTGAAAAAGAAAAATTGATGCTATTAGGAATAGTTGATTGCCAAGCACCTTTAGAAATTGAGATAATATACATAGCTGAATAAAGGTTTAGAAACTTAACATCCTATACAGAGACATATTCAGAGAAATATTTTGTCATTTATTTGTGGGAGATTGCTGAATCTGCCAGATAAGAACTTTATACTGAATAAATTACCCAGCTCCACTTCTTTTCCACTTACCTAATACTGATGCAATGGGCGTACAGTGAATAATTTTCACTGAGATTCAGCAATAACATGTATTGTCAATTTAGAAGATTTAGTGGCTTGCTTTATCCTTAAATAGAGTAATTCTAGGAGGTAGTGTGAAGTATTTTCTTTGTTATTCAGAAACCCACTTGTTCTGTGCCCAGCTTTTGTGTCAGGAAGTTATGGAAATGGGTACGTTGGCAGATAAGCTAAACACTCTGCAGAACTGCTGCTTGCAGAGTAGCAGGCTGCAATCAGAGGTCTGGCAGACTTGGTAACAAAGCCTGGCATCTGAAAGGCTCTACCCATTATTTCAGCCTACATCGCAGTTGTGCAAGGGAGTTGGCAGTGTTTATACAAGGGGAGAGAATAAGCTTGTGGATGTCTACTGTAAACGCAATGTTGGTACAGTTTCCTCTTATCCAGGTCCAAACATCAGCCCTCTCTTAGCTCCGAAGACAAATGATACAAAATCCGGTGTCAGGGGACACAGGTAATGATCCAACTGCATTCAAGGGTTCATCAGTGTTATTGTGGGACAGGTAAGAGACAGGTAATCACTTGGTGACTACAGCATTTTTTCCTCTGCTATGCCAGACTTCAGCACATGACTGATTTGCAATGATGATCTGTTTACAAATACAGACTAAATATAAAGAAGCCAATGATGATGCAGACATCTCGGCGCTTCCAGATCTCTGCTAATGAAGCAGGATTACCAGGAATGTTTTCAGAATGAAGCTGAAGCACTGGAACTGATTCTCTGTTGCTGGCAGATTCTCAGTGCTGCAAGAGCAGCACGAAGGGGATCTAAGGCCACCCTAAGGCAGCTGCCGAGAACTTTCTGTTTTAACCATGGGCTTGCCAACATTTACGTGCAAAACCAAATCTCAGTGTTAGACCCATACCCATATCCCTCCTTCATACCAGTGCCGTAAAGCAGCCAGATATTTGTCATGCCAGCCATTACTTCAAATATTCTTCCTGCCACTATCCCCATCCTGCTGTTGTCCCCTCTCTTGTGGTTAATTCAGTGACATTTCTACGCTCTGTGGTGATCATACCCTGTGCTCATAATGCACTCTCAGCCTCTTTTATAGTCTAGTACACTAAAACACTGTTCCTTCTCCATGACTCAGTTCTAATAGCTCAGTGCTAACAATAGAGCCAAAATGAATCGCTAGCGTGCCACCAAAATCTCATTGTTCCTAACTCCATCTCCTCTGCTTTCCTACTGCTACCTGTCATGATGACCTAAAGGTCCCAATCCACAAATCCATTCAGAACTGCATGGACAATACTGGGCATCTGAGTAGTTTCCCTCCAAAGGCAGAACTGGTATTTCTGATTCTTCTGCAATTATTTTATTTGGTGTTTGATTAAAGATTAACCAGGTTATGACAGCATGTAGAATAGCATTTTCTGGCAGGTTTTGCCATATACAGGCGGAACCAACACTGTGTCATGCAAAACAGACTGCACAGCAGGTCCTCTTATGCGTTTTTAATTTTCCTGCTCTGCTTGGGAGCACGCAGGGCCTGGGAATGGTTGTGTTTTTTTAATTGGCTCATAAAACCTGAAGCAAGTCCAAGTTGCCCTGAACTCTCTCAACTTTGGCCTGAATCCATTATTTGCAAGATTGTTTTTTTCAAAATTAAGAAAGCTGGAAGAGAATCATGTATGTGTATTTTTCAAAATATTATAAAATTAATACATTTGTCTGAAAGTTCTTATGCTTTGTGTTGGTACATACCGTCAGAGCGTACAGGAGACCTAGTCCCACAAACCCGGAGTTAGGCCCTTCGGTGATGGAAGTGACAGCTGCAGTCAGAACTATACAAGCACCGAGGTAATCCTGGAGTGAGAGAGAGGGAGAGAGAAAGATTCAATGCAGCAACAAGAAGATGCCTTTAGTGGCAGAGCAGGTTCGCTTTACTGAGGATTATTTCTATAATGACACCTAGTCCTAGATTATTTCTATAATGACACCAACCAGTCCAGACACCTGTTTGGTTTTTCGTAGAAAAGGTCAGGGGTTGTTGTGCCCAACCTGAAACGCTCCAAAAGAATTTGCTGAACACATGTGAAACAGGCTGGTATTTTCTGCAAATCCATTTGGGCTATGGTATCTCGTTGTGGTCCCCCCAAAAAGAGCAGGTATCAAAGCAATCGAATGAGCACATAAAAAAAAAAAATCACAAGAATGGTATAACAATGACACCCCTAATTCCTACCACTAAAACAAATCAATTCCACGCTCTCCACTCCCCTTCAGGTCTTCTCAAATGTGGCTTTGACTCCCCCAGAAAGAGAAGCATCAGTGACTTCACAAAGTCCATGAAGAATTTTGGTAGAATTTATAGTCATGCACGTGTTTCATCGGGACAAGTGGGCAGACTGGGCAGACTGACCTACAGCGTCTACATCACGCAACAGGACACTGCATGGTGAAGGCATCCCTGAGCCTGCTATACACTCACAGCCTGCAGTGAAACCCCATGCGGGTGTTGGCAGTGTGGGCTCTGAAAGCAGTATAGCTATGTGGTTGTGGTGCTGCAGATGGGCTACTAAGCCTTGCTCCTGTCACAGCACTTTGAGTTTCAGAGTGATTCTGTGGTAGATATCTGCAGGATCTCAGCTCTGTTGCTTGCATGGTGATGACTTGCTTTACAAAAATTGCTATGTAGGCTGTATTAGAAAGATCTGACTTCTCATAAGCTTTGCAGGAGCTTGAACCCATAATCTTGATGTGCACCTCAGTTTTGAAATGAACGCCACAAGTGATCTCATGTAGTTGTCAAGGTGCCTGATTCATGAGACTGCTGGTATTCCCACTCTCCCACTGCTCCCTGCATTATATTTACTTTGGATTACAAGGTTAGCATTTTCCATCCATTTTTTTCCTCCTGCCTGATAATATGCTGCCTGGAATCTTTCCTTCTGAGAGTTGAAACAAGGGCTGCTTAGTTAATCTGTCTGTAAAAAGTGTGGATGAGCAGATGACAGACTCGAACTGAACATCTACAGGGAAGCAGTAACACGACAGTCTCGAGCCTCCACCAGCCGTTGGGATAGGACTTCACAGTTGCTACTAAATCCTACAAACTTTTGAGTGATCTTAGTACCACTGCGCCATTAGGCAGAGCTAAATGAACTATTCCTTGGCAAGACCACATTATTTCTAATGCTATGATGAAGTGATGCGTATTCTTAGATCAAATTAATTCCGCATGTAAGCAAGTCTAAGACTGTGAGACATTAACAGGCATTGCCACAGCTTATTCCAGCATTGGCTGTTACTCTGTTATTTATCTCTGTTGATTTGGAAGCAAGTTCAGCTTGATCTTGGATGCTGTAGGAAGGTGAAAGCTTCACGTACAGGGAAAGCTATGCCATCATAAGAAATGGAGTACAACTTTGTTGCTCCCGCACCATACCAGCAAATGAAGGTGAGGATGCAGCCTTTGATGTGAGGATTAATCATGCCTATTACTATTTGTGTCTAGCAGAATCAGGTCACTGCTCTTCTACTGTCAGATGAATAAGGAAACCACGGTGACTTTGCTTGCCTCTTCTTGCCTTGCAGATGAGGAAAGTTCCTCATATGTTGTCCCTGGAGAGCCCCCATGAAAGCCAGGAGCCTGTCTCACTGGCAGCGGCTGTGTTGTGCCCTACTGCTATTTGGTTTTCAGTTGGAGTCTAGTTCTGTCATCTTTCATGATACTGAGCAGTAACATCACAAACAGTATGGCCTCACATCTGCAGTAAGGGCACTGCAAAGGAGGGGTTTAAATTACAGTTGTGGGATTAAACCTGTTGCTGGAGAGATACCTCAGGACCAGGAAGCTCAGTGGTGCCTAAAACAGCCCTGGCAGAACGATGTTCACAAAACTGCTAAAAAGCAACGCTCTGCTTTGAAAGCAGATCCTGCGGTGGCAGCTCTGCAGATGCTGCACAGTAGTAGAGAAAGCCTTAATTTCAAGTTATGTAAATGTTTGTTCTTGCACTCTCTTTGGATGTTAGACATCACAAAGGCAAAAGATGAGGGAGGCTTGTATTTTCTTACTCCTGGTCAAGAAAGCTGAAAAAACTGTGAGTTTAACATAAACAATCCCGATCTATTTTAAGGAACAGTGTGTATAATCTCACTGTGAGATTAATTCTCATTATTATCTTTGCATCAGGCAAAGTCTCTGTTTGCTTCCAAGGTTTCAAAACCATGGCTGGGACTAAACTGAACGTACCGTCCTGACCTCCAGCCATCTGTTGGCAGCTGAGAGAAATAAGTAGGCAATGTTGTTCGTGTCCGTTAGTTCCAGCATACGTTGTTTGAATCTGGCTTCGTGCCTGCCAAGAGCAAAGTTGTTATATTACAACACATTATGCACTCATACACAAAAGGATGAAGCATTAAACTCTTCTCTCCCTCCCCTCCCCCCAAACCAGAACTTTTTGCCCTGCTGCCTTTGCCTAACTTTGAGCTAAAAACTCTTCCCTAAGGAAGCTTCGGCAGGGGGATTGGACTGGATGATCCACAGAGGTCTCTTCCAACTCCTACCATTCTGTGATTCTGTGAAGGAGCCGTACCTGCTGCCGGGGCTCTCCTTAACCAGGCAGAGCTACCCGCACAATGGGGAGGAATTTGTTCACGAAGCATTTACATTGGACTGGATTTTGGACCAGAGCCTGTCCCCTCAAAGAGATGGCAGTGCCAGGGTGGTAGGGACGATTTTACTCCCCAGAGCATGGCTGCTTTTTTAGCCGCCAACTGTGGCTGCTGCTGCCCTTCAGTCCACTCACAGGTGGGTGCTGCCGTGGCCCCTCTCTTCTTCCTCACAAGCCACCAGCAAGAGCAGAGGGCTCACCTGTTAGCTTCAAATCTGATCTCAGAAGCTACCTGACCAGCTGCAGGAGTTTTCAACTGAAGCAGCATCTCTAAGGCTTCAACTAATGTAGACCGTAGATTGATCAATAGACCAATACCTTTCAGCTGCTCAGCTCAGCTGCTTTCTCAGTCAGTCACACATTGCCTAAGCAACTCAGACAGCTACAACGAGGGAGAGCTATCGATCATTTCTGAATTACAAAAATGAGCACTGTTACCTCCACTGGCATGTGTTTTGCAATCCCCCACCTAATGCCTGTCATGTTTAAAAACCAGTGCAAGGATGCCAGAGGACCTAAGAATGGAGGTACACTTCGGGGAGGGAGGGGGAAATCTCGGTTGATATGAGTGTATTAAATTCATGCGGTACTTTAGGTATGACCTGCAGTCAGATGGAAACCATTTTGTTATTTCATATTCTACTGTCTGTTAAATACCCTCACGTGAATAAACTAGCCAAACTTAATTCAGGAGCTTATTCTCTGTTTTATCGTGGCAAGCTCTTTCAAAGTCTCATGGCCCTGTTGTGAAGCACCTGTAATCCCTGTTGGGCCAGGAACCTCTTGGAGTTTTTTTTGCCTTTTCACTCCACACAGCTTGTAAACATGGCAAGCAGCCTCCCCAAAAAAACTGTGAACAGTAATGACGTGGGGTGTAGCAACGATGCGCTGAATATTCTGCTCATCTGCCTTTCTGGCAGCAAAACTCCTGTTTTCCTAATGGAAAATCTGACATGCTCAATCTGTATCTTTTCATCCACATTCAGCTTGTCTTCTGGGCAGTTTTAGACTCTTATCCTGTCAGATGACAAACAGCAAAGGTCACTGAAATTGCTTTCTGATCCAACTGTGCTACTTTGTGGTAAATTATACAGGGGCTGCTCTGTTTTATCCTGGAACGTACTGAACTCTAACTGCAGAAAATGACTAACAGGGCTATTAGTAAATACAGGCTTGCTTACAAAAAATGGTGGAGACTTCAGGTTTGATTGACAGCGGAGCACGGACAGGGAAATGAAATGGCTTTGATTAGCATCAGAGATCCTGGAAAATTCAAGTGACGGTTCTGATGCCTAGTCCTTCCTGAGGGCTGCCTTTTGCTCTCTGCCATCCATGCCCACGTTGCCACTTTGTAAGGTAAAGAAGAGTTGAATGACTCCCAAGAAGTGCTAAGCTCCTTCATCTTTCTCAGGAGACAACGTGATGAAAGGCCATGCTGAACCTCTCAAGAAGCACTCAGCATACATCAGCATTGGGCCTTACAACGCTTGTTACAGCATTTCTTGTTGACCGCTGACTCGCATCTCTTAAACACAGCAACATTTTTGCTTGTCCTGCCCCAGTCCTTACCGCAGCACTCTGAACTCATCGCCTAGGTCCTAAAGCTAGCTTGAAGTGATGAAGCAGTCTTAGGCTGATCAAGCACACGTGGTAAATAGTAGTGCGGTGGGATCCACAGCGGTTTGAAATTCTACAGTGTACAGAATGAGTGCAAGTTACACTTACTGGGGGACAACATCAAGCTGGCACTTTGACAGTTTCATACCAGCTATACTGTAGTGAATTTACAAGGAGAATTTGGCTTATATTTCATGTAGTAAGCAGAGAAAAAAATATATGCATGGAAAGTTGGAAAAATTATCTGAATCTTCTGGAATTTATCTTTTGCTTTTGACTGGCAAGGCTAGGTTTTACAATATTATGATCAAGTTCTGTTCTTCGGTAATTTTCTTGGAAAGGCCCTCTAGTTGCATAGCGACTTTCAGTTGGAGAGTACTATAATGATGTTTTCCTGCCTGAGGAGTGGATTAAATACAGAAATTATTCAGGGGCACTTGGATAGTACAGCTTGTAGGATGTAGCAGAGGGGGCTGAAGCAGTGAACCTGTGTCTGCCTGGCAAAGGAGAGATCCCTGCTGTCCAAGCAAGGCATGGTTAAACTAAACACCTTGCAAGTTTAAATACTGTATCCTAAAAAAGTCATCGGCTTTAATTCAGTGGATAACCAATGGAGATAAATTAGTGTGTTACTGAAAATATGCACAAGCATTCAGAGATGTGGCAAAGCAACAGGAAAACAAAAATTTCTTCCCTATTTTGAGACACCTTGACTAAAGCCTACCAAAACCAATAATTTGCCCTCAGACAAGGTCCAACAAGCTGCATGGGCCTGAGCAGAACCCAGGCCTCTCTCAAATAATTTGTTTTACGGACCTGAATGCTCTGATGGTGGTAAGGCCTTCAGCTGTCTCAGAGAAGTGACAGAGTAAAGGTAGCTGGGTGCTGTCATCAAGTTCCTGGAGGTCCCTGGAAGTATGAAACACAACAGGCAGTCATTACAATGTAAATGTCTCTCTCTGTAGAAATTTTACTGCATAACAGACAAGAATAGACATTTCCTGGATTGCACATATTCTTTTCAGGATCAAACAAAATAGTATTTCTATGGTATAAAAGACACCGACATGTGAATATCGCAATTTTCTTTTGCCATGGGAGCCTTTGAATCATCTCCTAGCCACCTCTACAGATCTAGCTTTTGGTCACAGCTAAGCTTCTCTCTGTCCCACAGCAATAATGACATTATCACAACTCTCCTGGATAAAAACCTGCTGTCCATTTTAGACAGATCCTCATTACCTTTTATTCTCGAAATTTCTAATCCATAATTATTATAATCTAGAATTAATTTAATATAATTAATATCTTTCACTTAAATTCAGAACAGGTGATTTTCAACTTTACACCATGTTATTTGTGGCTCTTACATCAGGCGTAAAATCAGGTTGGTGTGTCCGCAAGTCTATTTTACCGCAACTGCATCAGCTGGCCTAACAAAAATAAATTTCCATATAAACTTTGCCTTGTTTTGGGTATCTGTAATACCATGATATGCTGAACGTAAAAGTAACAGACTATAGCACACTTTCTGTTTGTAGTGTTAACATTATCACATTGGTAGGAGTAGAGACAGCACTGACAAAGATATAATATGAATGAGAAATTTCCTCAATTATTCAACAATGGCATTTTCAAGACCGGCATGGAGCAATGATATTTAAATCTAAAAAGTTCCAATCTCCTGAAAGAGGAATGTTTTCCAAGTCACAGAGACAAATACATCCTTCTGTAACACTCTGCCATTGGTATAGCAGCCAGTTGTATAAACAGAAGAGGGGCCGGACCATTAGATATTTAAACTCTTTGTTAAAATCCTACTACGTTTGCACACTGTATTAGATAGGACAGGAGGAATAACTGCTTCATGATGCTGAATGTTACAGAATACAGAATTGAATTTGCTGCTTATGTTTTGATAATAAATATGCTCTCTTTCAAATTTATGATGGAAAATACATAGAAGTTTTTGAGAAATGTAATGGAAAATACAACAAAGAGTCAAAGCGCAAGAAATACTGTAAATATTTGCAGTTCTAAAAATTAGTGAAGCTTATATGCCTGGAAAGTACTGCATGCAAGAAAGTTATAAATACTGGCTGGAGCTATTCCTTTATCCTACATTTCCCAAGACTATTTTTTCTAGAAATAAATTGGATTTATTCATTTCTGATGTGGATTGAAAGAACACAAGCCAACTCTGGATGCTTCACAAGTGATTTAAAAGAATTTAATTCAAACAGAATAACAAAAAAAATCACCTTCTGATACTGATTTTCCCAGAAAACTTCAAGGGAATAAAATGAATGAGGTAGTTATGGACTTGCAGAAGATCAGCGATTGCAGAGACAATGGGGGTGTGTGTTGACCTACATGGGTGATCAACTTCTTGCTAGCTTGCATGGTATTGAAATCGGTACAGCATGTGAGAAAACCAGGTTTGGAGACAGATGGAGACTTTACTCTCACTTATAAAATCACAGAGAGAAACTGTAGCATTTCCCTGGGGTCTAATACATCAGATTTTGCCTACTCTTGTGTATTTTAGGTAAGAAGTTTAAACAGTGTGCACTGCTATGCGTAGCAAGACAGGCTGACACTCAGAAGACCACAATGCATTTAAGAATGAAAACCAGGTCTCCTGATTCCTTAGCCACCTTCAGACCTGGTGTACTGCCACGTACAGCATCAGTTCGGAAACCTGGTGGGGAAATGTTATGGTTTGGCTGTGACTGGCAACAAAAGCGCCATGCGGCCGCCCCTCCCCCCGCCGCGGTGCGGAGGAGAATGGAAAGAAACAGGCAGAAACCGGTGGGTTGGGATAAGGGCAGTTTAACAGAATAGCAAACAAAAGGAACAGCAACAACAACGATACAGATAAGGAGAAAACACAACACAAACCGCACAACCCAGAGAGCCGACCTCCACGACCGCCGCCGCGAGCTCCCCAGCCACGAGTGAGTTCCCACTGCCCAGCTCCCCCCCACCGGAACCCAGCATGATGGCACATGGTATGAAATACCTTGCTCTGTTTGGCCAGGTGGGGTCAGCCCGCCAGGCTGTGACCCTTCCTGTATTCTGGTGAAAATTAACCCTGTCCTGGCTGAACCCAGGACAGGAAAGAACAAGGTTTCTGAAAAATCTCAGCAAATCCACGCAAATTATTTCAGAATTAAACATTCTGGATTTGTGAATTCTGATTACAGAGTTTTATTCTAAATGAATCTCCTTGGAAATTCTGAGGAAATACGGTGAAAAGTAGGCTAAAGTGAAGCTAAATTATTGATATGCTGCTATGTGCTCCTCCTCCTCTTGATTTAAGGGGAATAACAGACACAATTCTTTCTCAGGTTACCTAAATAAGAGTGTTGTCCATAAAACCAACTGTACTGGAATGCTCAGTTGAAAATCACAGCTGGATGCTACCAAACAGCAGTTAATGCTTTACCATGTGCATACTGCGAAGACAGGGCCAGAAGTGACAGTTGCTAACAATGGTAGGTTATTTTGGCTTCCCTGCAGGTCAGCAGGCACCTTGATGGGTATTTTTAAGTATCAGAAAGTAGAGTAAATCCAGCCAGAAATCTGGCTGATAAAAAAAAAGAAACATAATTGATTGAATTTAAGAAAAAATTTTGAATGACTTGCTTAAGGTATTTTACTAAATTGTATGATGGATTTAGCACTAGAAGCAAGAGTCTAAGAAATTATGACACTCTTTTTGCTGAAAAACATGTACTCTTTGTAGCCACCAAACCATTCTGAATATGAAACGTTGCCGTACAGTGGAAATTACTTTCTGTGGAGTTTTTTTCCCAATATGAAGAAGAAGACGTGACTGACGTTAATCCAGGAAGTTATTTTCCATTCTCTACTAACCCTCAAAAGGTCAAAGAGGAGCTTTGACCAGATGCGAGCTGGCTCAGTTGATTAACAAACTTCAAGCTCGTCTGACTCTATAGCCAACAGTGTACAAAAGTGATGCAACTAGTGTTACTTCCCCAGATACCCCACTTCTAGTCAGGTCAGCTGGAATCATCCTCCAATGTATGTCTCAAACTCTTACCTCAGGATCAAAATCAGGTTGTCATGGCCATTTTTCTCTTATATTAGCTTCTATAATCTCACATTTCATCACAATTCTTATGTACAAACTTTTTAGAAGGAATTTTCAGGACAGTTTTTTAATACATACTTGGAAGCAACTCTGAAGTATTTCTGGATGAAATAAAATGCTATCCCAAGAGGCACGAGGGCGACAAGGAACCATGGAGTGGCGTAGGAGATCATTCCAATGGCTGAAAGGCAGAGTAAGGTGGACCGGCTAAGAGACTCCAGGGTAGGAGGAATGTGCTAAAGTGAAACAAAAAAGAAACATAAGGCAAAAGTCATCGGTAGTATCACGATACACCTTTTCCTACAGAGGACCATAGGGAAAGTGGAATGGTACCACTGTGCACTCATTGATATTCTCCTTATATCAGGAGCCTTTATGTAACTGTGGGTCGTCGACTCAAATGTGTAGAGATTAAAAAACGAGTTGGTAGGTTTTTTTCTAAAGGTCAGTGTTTCAAAGATCATGCGGAAATAGAAGCCATTTCCACCTTATTCATATAACAGGCAAGAAAGAGAAAATTTTTCTTGATATCCCAAATATTTAGAGAAACGCCATGCTCTTTCTCAGAGCCTCTTAATTTTCTTGCCATGTTCCCATCACCCTTACAGTCAGGGTTATTATTCATCCAAACATTTGAATTCACAGACATAGAGAAAGTACCCCTCCCTCCCTCTGAATGCTCTAAATTCACGTGTGCTAAAGCCAGGATGGAACATCTATTTGTCACGTATACTCCTATATAGTTAAAGTTATTATATTCTACCGTTTCCTGTTTTGAGCCCCAAATCTAGTGCTTTGCTAATACAGATCTTCCAATAGAAGCAAACAGTCTGCATATGAAGACATTAAGAGCCATCATCTCCCACCATGTTTATTCTAATGGTTACCTGCCTTCATTACTACAAATGTATACTTTCTATTTTGAATTTGTCTATTACAATTCCCAGAGCCTGTTTTTGCTATGCCTTTCTCTACTGCATATTTTAATACATCATCTTACAGTAGCTAAGTGAAAATTTACAAAACCAAGATGTAATAAAACAGGATATATTGATATGTCTACCTGATCAACGATATTTGTATCAGCAGAGAAGCGATTTAGAATTAGCCCCAATGGAGTCATATCGAAAAACCTGTTGAACAAATTAAGAACAAAAAGTTACCTGAAAAGGAATTCCAGTTTTGGATAAAAAGCCCAGTCAGACAGAACACAGAGCTGTGCCCAGACATTTTCTAAAATCAAGTAGTAAGTGTGAGTCACATCATAATGTCTTCATCCTGACTATCCAAATGCTTCTCTCGGCATTCCCCTACCCCCAAAACTTTTAAGTCTCCTCTTCCAAAAACCTACTGTCTTGCCCCAAGCTCTTTCATCCATGCTCCCTCAAGATTTAAGATCCCTTCCAAAGATCACAGCCTGTCCCTGGCCACTGTGCAACCTCCTGCATAGTACTGGGCACCGCGACCCAGTTGTTTCATAAAAGAGCTGTGATTGCATCCTTTTGGCCATCCTGCTGCCTGTGAGAAGCAGTGGTTATTGTGCACAGAACTTGTCCCTGGCCATCAGAGGAAACTTGGTGTCCACATCGTTTGACCTCATACCCATTGCTCAAGGGTTGGAGTTGGGTGCCCTGGAGCTAGAACTGCACTCAAAGCTTTCCTTGACACCCCAGCATTGAAGGGGGTGCCAGCTATCTGACACATTTCGGCCAGACAAAAAAGGGTGCAGAATGTCACATGTTCTGACATCAAACTTCCCCCCCCTGCTCACTTCACTAGTTATTTTCACTTTTTGAGGCCTTGAAGAAACAGGACAATTTCACAGGAGTATTTTCCTAGTTACAAAATCAGGACAAGTTTTGGCCATGTAGGTTTTCAGGAAGAAAGTTATTTTTGCTGTACCTAATTGGTCCAAGGATGATCTTGTTGAGGAGATTATGGTGTAGGTTCTTGGCTGCTGTGAGGCCCATCCACTCCACAGTCAGAGATGTGATGAGGCAAAGGACAATCCCTGCTCCAGAGAGGATGCTGAAGACAGCTACATGATAAGTCTAATAAAACAACAAATACATCAATCCTAGAAATAAACACACATTTCTCTTTTCTACTAGGAAGTTCCTAAGGAACCTGGTGCCAATCAGCTAGTATGTCACATCACTTATATTGCATAATCGTATTACTATAATCTTTTGGAAATAAAAGAACTATGATGGAACTGCAATCCATTAAGTTCACATAATCAGGAGATCTGGCAATTCTAAGATCCCTCAACCTACTGATGAGTACCCTTTAAGACCTTGAAGTGATAGTACTTAGAACTGTGACAACAGACTAACTGGACAAATACAGAAGTATGCAAATTGTTAGCCAAGAAACTCAGACAACCAAAGCAGAACCTCCCAGGACTTAAGGCATGTAAGAGATGCTGGAAAGTTCCACTTTATTAAGTTCAAGCACCACTAAAATTCCCAGAACAAATCCTAAACTAATCTGCCAGTGCTATAACACATTTAAGCCTTTCGAAAGTTTACTAAGTGGATTCCAGTGAGATATTTGTATATGAGTCAAATTTACAGCTACAAGCAGGTTGTATTTAAGTAGTACATTTGAAGAACTTTTTTCTTCTGGCAGGACAGCCAGTACTTAGGAAAATAGGGTCGTTGACTTAGGTGTTAAAAAATCCAGATGGAAAAGTTTAGTATGAATTAGTTTCTTTGAAAAGTCAATCATTTTTTCTAACCTCAAGCACGCTTCTGTTTCAGTTTTGCATGTTTGAAAAAATTGATAAAATTTGAATTTTCTTATGTTTTATCATAAACAATTCATCCATCCTATGTAATAGTCAATCTTACTGTATCTATCTGTCTTTCTAATCTAGCTGGCTTCTGGATGAACAGCAGATAATTACTTTAGAACATTTTTTCTTTATTTTTTCCCCCCTGTCAAGCTTCCAGACATGGCCCACCTTATTTGTGCTCTTAACATCAACAACGTTCCTGACTTCATTTGCATTGTCCATGGATGTCCACGTAGCAAGCCAATAGTCTATGGCCACTATAACTGAGTGTTTCAACAACTTTGAGAAAATCATCATCAAGAGCAAGAAAAATCCTCCAGAGGTTAGGTATCTCCAGCAGGTTTTCCATGGCATCTTTGTCCTGAGCCTCAAGACAGTTGACATATTATCATCTTCATCTTCTTCCTCTTCTTCCTCTGTGACTCAGACATTTGATCAAGTTAGCTTGGATTCAGTGCTGAGAATTACACCTGGTTTTACTGGATTTGGTTGACTTTGTTGTTTTGAGTTTTAATTGTAATGTCAAAGTTAAATTTATCACTTAAAAACAGCAAACACTTCAGATATATTTTCATAAGACTTCTCCTGTGCACTTTGAGCCGCTCTATAGACTGTCAATCTTTGACTAGTTACAGTTTTGGTAATAAATATTTTTGTAAGTCACGTTTTCAGTACTGACTAATTATAGCAGACACTATACCTTTCCCAATCTGTTGAGTTGCTGTTATTGTATAGGCAGCAGAGTACTTTGGGTCACATGGAAGATTCTAGAAAGCTCTCCAAAGCTTTCCATCCAGATGCTCTGTCCCCTGTTGCATGAAAGAACTCCATTTTTACTTTATTCCTGAGTACTAAAGCTTTGTCTATAGAAAAGAGCACTGCTGTGGGATTAACGTTTCTTCTAGTTCTAACTTTGACTATATGATAATTGCTCACTTTATACTGAAATACAATTGGTGGAAGATGTCTGCTATGGGAAATGTATTTTATAGGTGCATAAGCATTACATTTAATTTTTTTTTTCCAGGTAATAAAAATATACAAGCTGCACTTGGGGAAGAGAAATGTTGACCTCCCCTTAGCAGCCCGGAACTGACAGCATTTCCACATGTTTTTGATTTTGTACATTAAAAATGAATTAGCAAGTGATTCCTTGAAAATTGTAATTCACTTTTTGGGACACAGAGACTTTGTGAACATTTCCTAGGTCACATAATAACTGTGGATGACCTGGAATGCTATGTCAGGTTATATTTCTGTCCTGAAGTTACTGATGTGTCTTTTATGATCTTAATGATGCTTTTTGCAGGCATTCTGTGGACTATATGGACATATCTTTTTTTCCCCATGTTTTCTATCTTACCTCACAAAGAAGGTACAGGTTTTTGGCAAGGTTTTCTTGAACAGATCAAAAGGAGGAGGTTGGGATTGACCTCAATTAAAACTCCTCCGAGAATTTAACTGATAAACTGTACTGATGACTCCACATAGTAAGAGGTGTTCTGCTCAGCTCTGCCGTAGAAATACGAACCCAACATAATATTTCCATCTTGGGGGCTTTGGGGTCCAGCTCTGCTATTCTGCAGTAATTGGAAATCTCTTCAAAATGGAACAATCCAGAACCTACAGACCTATGACTTAAGATGACAATCTGTCATCAGCGTTGCCAGATGAAACACAAGGCAGCAATAAAGAGTCTGCTAATAGCCAGTGTGTGTTCTGTGATCACGCCAGCCAACATCACCGTGATAATCCCTGCAATTAGTGGCCCTGATGAGTTAAGGTTCACCTCTTCTCTTCCCTGGCACAAACTTACTGCTTGCCATGATTGACTACTCCCTTTAGGCATGGTTTAGCATCCCAGGGATGTTCTTGATGGGTCTTGTTGCCAGCTGCCAATATCCAGCTGTGTGTCCCCCTCTGCTTCCCACTCCGATTTAAAAGTGAGGTGAATGTGAATCTGCAGCCTCTAAAACCACCAAGACTACGGGGGAAGAAGCTGAGATTGAGAACAAAGCCTAAAATTTCTCCCATAAATAGTCTCAGGTAGAAAAATAGCAGATTAACTCCATATCTGAAGAGGAATTGAAAATAACTACAAGCTACAAGAGCTACCTCAATTTGCATTAATAACAATTCTTAACATTGTTTTACTTCTATCTCACCCCTCACTACCTCCAGACAGTACAAGTTAGAAAAGAGATTGACTTGTTTTGGTACACCTTATTCTTGCACAATGTTTAGAGAAATCTATGGAGAATGCCTTAAACAAGTCATATTTTAAATAAATCAAAGTATTGGACTTTTCACTGTTAGCACCAAGTGTCATCAACATCTTCATAATTCGTTGCTAAGGACTACCAGCTGTTCAAGAGGAAAGGTAATGATACCTGGTAACAGACTAAATAAAGTGAAATGATAAAACATACCTTCATCTTCATCTTCCAGCTGTGACTTGGATTCTCTGGGGTACATGGCCCTTCTAAGAGTTTTTCTCTCAAGAGTAGTCTGGTCAGCTTCCATATCCTGTAATAAGAAAACTTCTTTACTGATTTGAGAGCTTAGCTACCTGTCACTGCAGTAGCACCAACAGTAACCTCAAGACTATTTGGATGATGTAGCTCACAGAGTGCAAAAGCACAGTATTTTAGGCTTTTTGTTTCAGAAAATCCTGCCTTCTCTTCTTTCTTCCCTCTCTCTTTCTTCCATTCTTTCATACTTCTCTTCTGGAATGATAAAAACTTCAAAAACAGCCTTTACAGAATCCTAAATGCTTATGGCAATAGCAGAATAAAAGGCTAAGAGATACTTTAGGAAGTCTCTTAGTCCATTTCTTGCCCCAGCAGAGGATCAGTTGTGCACCATTCGCCTAATCTGTGCTTACAAAACACCCATGAAGGATACACCACACACTTTCTATACAATCTGTTCCAGTCCTTAAAGTTCCTTACAGTTCATGTGTTTTTTCCTTAATGTCTAGTTTAAAACTTGCTTTCTGACATGGTTTGGTTTTTTTAGAAATTAACTGAAAAATGTTTCTTTTCAGAGAGGTCATCCTTGCCCAAATGCTCCTATTTACCTTTTCCAATTCTTGATCTTGGCGATTCATCAAAGTTTTCCAGTGTTCATATAGCTCAATATCGTTGTTTTGGATATCCTTTAGCGTCCCTTCTCTAAGCACCATGCCATCCTTCATTGCTATGATCTAGGGGAGAAAGCATCCAATAGGTCTATTCAGCAGCATAGACAGCATTATCACTGACCTGGATCCTACAAGACATGTCTCAGAATTGGTGAGATGATCATTTTGCAAAATTCTGTGTTCATTTTGTTCAATAATTTATTAATAACTTCTTAAGTTTGTTGACACAGCTCATAAACTGAAACTTCTATAAGCCATGCTTACCTGTACTTGTAAAAATCATGGACAAGACATAATAAATTATAGTCATATTTGCAATTAAGTCATAAATCTCTGGTGGCTTTCAATAAAAAAATCATACACAAATAATGTAAAAATAAAATTGTTCCTTCTACTGTGAAATCCGTATTATGTAAAGTGGCAGTTAGCCACATGACATGCAGAATTAAGGAGGGACTCTATTATAAAGGCAGTGATCTCATCAAACGTTACGGTACTAACTTCAAGTGTATGTTCATCATTAGCATCATGGTATCTCTTCTCTTACCCAGTCAGCATGTGGTAGATATTGTAGCTTATGTGTCACCAGAACAAGAGTCCTCTTGTCTTCTTGCAGAAACTTCAAAATCCCTTCCTGCATTAAATGATCGCTTAAGTGAATGTCCAGCGCAGAGAATGGGTCATCCTGCAATCAAATCAAATTTAAAACATATTACAACACATAAAAAAATTGGTTTCATTTATTTCAAGAGTTTTTTAAAAATAGAAAGCATCTGCCTTTACCAAAATTTCATCTCTCTGTAATGACCAAGACCTGTTCAGAGGGCTGCACAACAAAACAGTGAGCTAGAATCCACTGCTCTTCAGTTCATAGCAATGCACTTGGGTAATTTTTAGGGTCTAGATGTGTGCAGTGCTGGTGCCACAGGGACAGTGTGAAGTAATCCTGATCAGAAACACCAGAACTGAAATTTCCCATCCAAATTTGAAAATGGCAGGATCCAGAGCCAAGCTTGGGCCTAATTTTGATGGGAAACTGGCACAGGAAAAACAAAGCAGTTAGGAACTGTTCTAATTTCCTCCAAACTAAACTGCAGATGTGCTTGGTCTGCACTTTGAGTGACTTTGGCTAGCAACAAGACAACACTCAGATATGGATATTAATATGCAAACACTTCTCTGATAACAGAAGCCCCAGCTTAATTTTGAAGAGCCTCAAACAGCCCCTTCATAAGCAGTAGCCTCCTGAAATTCCTGACATGCCTTGAAATTAGTAGCAGAGAAGCGACAGTTTGTCCAAATCCACAGCAGTCTGCAGGAGAGTGCTGAACCCTCAGTCTGTTCACTGCCCACAAGTAGTTGCATTACAGCGCTTTTCCTTCTCTTAAGTCCTGCTGGTTTCAGTGGGACTACGCTGATAGCAGGTCACCACTGAGAGCGACCAGAAGTTAGACAATCTGCTCTACTCTGCCAGTGTTAATCTCTGTAGGAAATTCCACCTTCATCAGTCTCCCAGAATGTTTGCATGCTGCCTCTGGTGGATGTTTATTTCCCATCTCTATAATTTGGATTTGGAGTTGAATACAAGTCCCTATAGTTTTCTAAATTTAACATAATTTTTTTCTAAAGCTAAATATAAGGAATGACAGTTTTATTAACAAATTTCCATGCTACATGTGAAAAAGAAAAATCTTACCAAGAAGACAATGTTGGTGTTCTGATAGAGTGCTCGAGCTACACAGATTCTCTGTCGCTGGCCGCCACTTAAATTAATCCCCTAATGAGTATAATGGATCAGAAATATGCATCTTTGAATAAACATTATGACACAACTTTGGAAATGGGATTTTTTACAATTATACAGAGTTCCAATAGAAATAAAAAGCTTCATTAAAATGCTAATCCTGGTGATAAATAAGCATAATCCTCATATAATATCAGAAGAAAAATGATTATTCAGCATCTAATCATGGGTAAGTATAAATTACAAAGAGCTTCTTTAAGCACAGTAGTCTTTGTAGATTGAAAATGCAGTCGATACTAGCATCAAATTCTGCAAGCAAAATATAGGAGATTTTGATCAAAAAATACCATTTGAGAAACAGCTGAAGAAGGAAAACAGAAAGTTTTCAACTTTTTTTGCAATAACCCGTGGTGAATTACAATTATTTACCAGGCAGGCGGCCCACTACAGACTAGATCTGTCTGAGTGACATCAGCATCTTCTCAATACACGGGCTAAGCAGACATGAAAGCATTCACAGCATTTACCCTTTCTCCAATTTCTGTCTGGTCACCAAATGGCAGTAAGTCAATGTCAGGCTGCAGAGAGCACACATCTGTCACAGCTTTGTACCTGTAAAAACAAGATGGTCATTGCAATTATTTAACCAGCTGCTTTCTTTGCTTACACAAAAACCTCCAGGTCAAATTCCCTGCTCAGTTATTATGGCTCTATGATGGCTAGGTAATTGCAAAAATAAGTAGGGCAAAAAGTTTATTCAGCAACTAATCACGAAGTGTTGTAAACTAAGCATTGTAAAGAATGATGCATTTATTAGAGATCTTTATTGGCAAGCCTACTGTTCAAAGGTTCATTTACGTAAACTATTGAGTACATTCCTCCCTATTGTGGAGCTGTTTTGCTGGACTCTGTGGAGTATTTGAAGCCATTTTCCAATGAGTTATTATTCTTCCCCCTTTAGACGCCCCTTCATTTACTTCAGTGTGATATTACAGGACAAAGAATCCTTACAGTGCTTCTGCTCTTGCCAGAATCAGGAAAGCACTTGCAAAAACTTGAAATTTGTTGTGAGATTTCTAGGGCTGTGGAGCATCGCAGATGGTCTGCTAATAAGAAGCTAGGATCAGACAGTTTGAGTGGTGTAATTCAGCCTTGCCCCTTTGCTACGAGTGAAGCAAGGCTCATGGGGGCAGTAGCTGAAGAATCTGGTCCCTGAAATTTTAGATGTTTATCTGGATTTTGAGATATTTAATCATTGCTAAGTGTTATTAAGTAGGAATGCAGTAATACATCTTAACAAAATACACCCTGAGAGAAATGGGACGTATTTTTAATAACTGAAAATGAAGAGAGTGTTGTCTTTGAAAACGTCAGCAATCTGTTTTCCTTAAGTCAAGTCACTTTTTCCACTACATTTGTTAGCTGACCTTTTAGAAGGACACAAGAAGCAAGTGCTGGATAGGAATAACAGAAGCTGTGCACCTCAGTTTTCATACTCCCTTCTCCTGCACTTCTAAAGAAAGAATTAAGGCCATTTCCTTGAGGTACCCCAACTTCATACGTGCAGTGTTTTTGTGAACTGGCTGCTCCAGTAACATGATCACAGCAGGATTAGCACATATGCTTGGTGGAAAAATGCCTAGTATCTCTATTTCCAGAGTCCTCTGTCAACCTCAGGCTCCACTAAGCAAAACAAACACATGTCAGTAGACTCCAAAGATGGGATTCATCTCACCTAACTTTAGCTGCTTGAGAAATACACATACGGCTTCCGCTGTATTCCATGGAGAGCCACTGCCGCTGTCTGATTTCTCACAAACATCTGAGACAGGCACTTTGGTTAGAGAAGGACCCTTCAATGACTAATCTAAAACAAAAACCTTTCTCTGAGATGGCTAAAGTCAGGTTAGCTAAATCCACCCCAGGGTTAATATGCATTGATATTTTTCAGAATCTACAAACTTTCTCCAGGAGAAACCAAAAGCTTCTTCAACAGAAGCTGCCAGGTGTTTTTGCAAGGGGGTTGATATTTACCTCTGTTTATTAAATGGGCTCCCAAAGATGATGTTCTCCTCCACAGTTGCATTCAGCAGCCACGGCTTCTGAGCTGCATAAGCCACTGAGTATCTGTTTCTACGGCAGACAGATAAAGAGTATTAGTAAAAAGCAAAGCACCCACATTATAAAATGTCTGAGAATCAGGGGGGGTTAAAATTAATTTTATGAATGTGCATCCATAAAAATACAGAGAAACACACAGGCAAGCAACTGTTACAAAAGTGAAGGGAAGAATTTTAAATTAGATGCTTTGGTTAGAACTGCACCCACTCTCTCCCCTGCTGGCAAAATCTACACTTTAGGCTGTATTCCATTCTACTGTAAACAGCTAGTACCTACCCCAATCTAGTGACTGCAATTCCAGTCCAAAGACAAATTATAAATCATCAAATTTATTAAATTCTCACAAGAATAGTTATCTGGTATTTTTTTCTCTAATGTCAAGACAGGTAGTGAAAAGGCACTGTTCAAATGGCAGCAGTACATTTGACTTGCTGCTTTCTGAAGTTTTAGCTTATTTTACGTGGCCATACACATGAAATACTTTTTTCTCAGCAAATTTTTTTCCTTTAAGTCCATTAGATCCTCGGTGGACTGGCATGATATCGAAAAAGAGAACAATTCAATACAGATTGGGAAAGAATCACTACAGTCTCCCAAGTGCTTATTAGATGTACTTTAAATGTGTCTAAATATCTAATGAAATGTGTATGATAGGGGTATGAATGTTCTTTACTTCTCATTGTTTTGCCTACGTATGGCAAAAAAGGTCATGTGATGTCAGACATTTTTCTGAAATGCCTGAGATGTGTGAGGAAGGAGGTGTGTGAACTGGTACTGGCTTCTGGATCTGAACACTTCTCGTCCTTCTCAGTCTCTTTGATGGTACTGCTTCAAACCAAACATTTTATATAGCTTTGCATGTAAGCGTCTAGGATTTGCTATTGAGAGAGAGGGTGCTAGGGTATGAGATATAGCTGGTTAGAAGTAGTCAGTAGTACCCCCAAAATTTTAGGAGTTTTAGCAGCTCAGTATGCAATAGTAGTATGATTTACGTCCTCAGGATTATTAGGTAGAAAATCATGGTGTGACTCCCAACCACAGCTATGTGTGCCACTACTTCTCTATCATTTATGATGTGGTTTCAGTTTAGCTTGTCCTTCTTTTAAACCTGCAGGCCCTTTCCCTGAAGCCAGGGATGGAGTCGCTGCTTGGCTTCAGCTGGAGTACAGCCGGCCTCCTTCGCACACTCTGTGCCCTGCTCCATCCCACACCATTGAGCTGGGCTAGAAGCAACACAAAACCCAGTCCTGATCAGAAAACATGCAAACGTGTGGGAGGGTACACATAACGATGTCTTACATCTAGAGGCCCTGTCTTGCAAGATACGGAGCACACTAAACTCCCAGTGATGTCAAACGGGAGCTGGGAGCACTGAGCATCTTTCAGACAAGACTGAGGTAGCGGCACAATGGCTGGAGAAGATTGGGATCCACTGGATTTAACTCAATCTGTCAGTTAATCCTACAGTAAGTGATTATCAACATGGCAAGAAAATACAGAGATGGCTGCAGGGTACAAAGATGAAGGTTTGAGGAAATTCTGAAGAAATGAATGAGCGGATTATGATACACTAAAAGCAGAAATAATACCTTCTGGATGCTTCAAAAGAAGGTTCAGTTTCATTTACACTGTAAGATATGGTAAATGACATTTAGTAAGCAGGAAATACAGAGAATAACATTTTGTGCAAGTTTTATATACAGGGAAACTGGAGTTAAGTACATTTTAGGAACTCAACATCACTGGGGTTTTTTTGTTCTTAAAGGGAAAATAAACAAGGTCTAATTATAAGTATATAACTTTTCTAAATACAGTAGTTTCATACATATACTGTGCGGTGGCGTAACAGGCAAGCTATGTTGTTAGAAAATGTATTAAAATGAAAAGTGCATTGTGAAACCTTTTAAAAATGAAATTATTAATATTGCCTGGGCGTATAAAAGGTTGACAAGCAGTAAGTTAGCTTCTCCACACAGTTCCACCAATAACCTGCAAAAGTCAGTAACTACTCTAATGTCAGACTTCTCCTGGACCAAATCTAAGGTTTGCAGATACGATTTTGCAAGGTGCAAACACACTTTTGAATCAGAAGAGATCTGGAACCTGCTTATAGCAGTACGGCTGCATCAAGCCATGCATGGCACTGCAACACACCGGCATTTCTGGTCATCCTCCACTTAGGGATCATATCCATGAAATATGATTTGAAGAACATGCAATGGCAGTAATGACAGGAATGATTTTGCAGTTCCTTCTGTTTGTTAATTGACTTATTAACAGTGCCGAGGACATGGAATGGGAGTCAAAGCAGTTCTGGACAGCAATGGTGCTCGTGTCCAGGCATGGCAACACATCACTGGAAAGTGCAAAACCTAAAAGAGTAAGTTTATGACAGGTAAATGGAAATAGGCATTAGAAGGGACTAGAAAAATTAAATTACTGTTATTTGCTTGACTTAAACAAACAACCAACCAAACAAATCCTCCCCTCCCAAGCCTATGAATCCTCCACATGAAATATTTTACTGCTGAGACATAGTTGTCTGCTTGCTTGCTGGGATAGCAGTAACTGCAGCTGCACTCATAAGCAGAGGTTCCAAGTCTGGCAAAGGGCATAAAACTTCTAATAGCAGAGCCCTCATAATGCCAGACTCACATATCAAGTATTTCCCCAAAATGCTAGAATTGAGACATGTTACTTTCTGTGCTCCACATCAGCTCTCTAATCACAATTCATGCTTCCTAAATTGCACAGTCCGTGTGTTTCCTGCATGCAGCTATCTCCAGAGAAGATGTCACATCAGAAGTGAATAAGCCCTGTTGATTTCTCAGAGGGGTCAGAGAGCCATAACCTGAGGCTCAGAACAGACATTGCTTCACCAGAGTTGGTCCTTTATCCAGCAGAAGTTTCCGGTCTTCTCTACAATGGAAAAAAGTTACGAGAAAGCAAAAGATGGAGTCTAACGAGAGATTAAAAGAGGTCAGAAATTAGGTCAAGCCAAACAAAAAAGCAGAAAATCTAAATTTCCTCTAATAAAAAACCCCAAACTTTTATCAGCAGAGTATTGCAATGGTAGAGAAAAGGAAAATTGTCTTCATGTGTACATTTGGGAGTGGCCTCTGAAGTATAATTTAAGAAAAAGTGGGCACAAGCCTTACAAGACCCCTTGGAATTCCATACCAGATTTAATATGCTTGCCATTATAATCAAAGAGATTATCTGAATGAGCAAGGACTAATTTTAGGATCTCATTTTCTTAAACTCTCTTCCTTAGTTAGAAATTTCTTTCAATGCTTAGCTTGACAAATACACTTTAATTCTTCCAAATTCTGAGTGAGATTCCTGTGAGAACCCACGTTCATTAATAATCTCGTGAATAAACACATATATGACCTTTGCTGAGCTGGGGCCTTCACAAATAAGGGGATTTGAGTATTTGGTCTTGTACTTCATTACCCTACTGAATCTGAAAGTGTGATGCAACTGCAGGGCATGGGAGTGGGCTGAAGTTGAAGCTCCTGAGATTTCTAAAAAGAGTATTTTATTTGCCTGCTGGGATTAAGTAATCTTTGCTCTAATTTCTTTATTTATTGCAATGTGGCTATTTATACTGATTTTTATTACATACTATAAAATATACATACTCCCCAACATGGGGCATGGTGAGTTTGAGCCCAAAACTATAGGAAAGACTAAACTGATTAGAAAATTTTATAAGATTTTGAATATATAAACTAATCTGTCAGAAATATATTTAAATCAAAGTTTTGAGGAAAAATCAAAAAGAAACCTTGTTGACATTTGGACAATTTTTATGCTAACTCTAGCTATTTTAAAATAGGCTAATGCAGCTGTATACCAGGCCCAGGTGCCCTCAGCCTACAAAATGCAAACAGAGGAGAAAAAAGGGATACAAAGGATCCCTGTATATCCCTAGGATGTCACTGCAATGGCAGAATGAACCATTTCCACTGCTAATACAGGCAAGAGATTTGAGGCAAGACAAGGACCAAGCATCTAAACAAATTGTATCCAGCAATTTGGAGGAATTTGTTCCCGTCCCTGCAACCAGCCACAGCAGTACAGCGGCACTAGTAAGTATGGTGACTTCGGCTACTGACATTTATCTGGCTGACCATGTATCCATCTACGAATAGTGCCCTTCAGCGTGTTCTGCGAGCTACTGTGGTTGTAACCTTTCAGTAAGCAGTTGTACTTAGCAATCCTTCTGAGGGGAGCACTGACTTTTCCTAATTTTTCTTGAAGCTTTTCATAGCTTGAGGGCAGAACAGACCATTTGGGAGGATCTATTTCATAATTCTTGTGTTTCCCATGCTTTTCACTTAGTACACAACAACCTGTTTGCACAGAAACCAGTTCAATGTACAGAAAACGTATACCAAGTGAAGGGCTTCCACTTAGTCATTCTTCTTTGTTTGGCGGTCTGAGAAGATTGTTCTGACTGTTTGGCTTGGTGTGGATGAGGGGAATACAATTCTCTGCATACTCCCCACATCTGTCCCTGTATAGACCTAACAACTTAGGTCTGAAACAGGCTCAGCTGACCCACTGCATCCAGATAGCCTCACGCTTCAGTGTTTAAGAAGTCTCTCTAGCTGATTGCTCACTTGGAAAACAAAAAGCCAGCTCCTTGTCTAAGGTTTGTAATGTATTGGAGGCATGTCTTGTGTAAGTGGGAAGAAATGAGATCTGGCCCATAAGATTTGCCCTGGCCAAGATCTCTTCCAGAAAGATACACTAACATACTTTCTTTCCTAAGATCCCAAACCAGTGACCTAGGATCAAACAACCCTGGGAGCAGGACATACAGCTCTCACTGCAGACAACCACAACAGCAACAGGGTATTCAAGCCCCACGATGGGCTTTCTCAATGATACACTGCAGGATTACCCTAATATAACTGGGGCTGAAATCAGACCCATCATTACTATTGCTGTGGTGCTACACCTGAATTTGCTGGAGAATTCACCCAGCCTGCATTTCATCCCTGGATCAGTAACTGTGTTAGTCATGCATGTGGAATCACATGGAAAAGGATTTAAGAAAGTGAATAGGATCTTTGTTATGGTTTTGTAAAGTATAGGATCCACTTAGTTAAATACCTGAAGTATCCTTCTGTATTCATCTGTCTGTCAGGCAGTCTGAAATTATCAGCAAAACATAACCATGTTTGCATCAGCCACATCACAGTACCAAGTTGCAGTTTGCAATGAAAAAAAGTCACTCAGTAAGGCCTGAGATGCTTGCTAAAAGCTGAGTTACCTGTTTGGTTATGTTCAGACTGCCAATCAACTAGCAATATGCTCTTAATCCCTCTTGAACAATGTGAAACTTAAACAGTATTTCATAATCATTCTCTAGTGTCTTTATAAGATTTCTCTTTTTGTCTAATCTTCCTAGGATTCCCTATCTTTCTCTAGGACAAATTTGATTCTTCCTCAAAAATACCATTTGAAACAGCTGTGTGAATAATTTTAAGGTACATGCTGCTCCTTGTATTTTCTTAAACTACTCAGTAAAAAAAAATTGCCTGATTGTGAAGTCAAAATCTTCATTATATATCTCAAAGAAATTAACTGTGGTAACTTACATATTCTTCTTCCTTCAAAGCTTAAACTCACATATAATTAAACTAAAGTTCATCTTGCCTTGGCTCCAATTGTACCTGCTACTCCAGTGAGATCATACATTTAGAATTGCAGACAGTGAAATATGGGCTGGGGAACAAAAAATGCCATGCATACTAGCAGAGGCTAAGCAAAAATATCCAGCCTGCAACATTGCTGTAAGAAAAAGATGACAAAGGAGGTTACTAGTCAAGGGATGGGGCAACAAAATATTGGTCTCTGTGACAAAATTCACCCTTCCTGCTCGAAAAGTTAATTAAGAAGAGTTTGGCTTGGTAGTTTTAAGGAAACAGAACTGATCTTTCAAATCAAAGAATAAGTCTTCGGGTTACAGCACATCCCTTCCATGGCCTCTGCCTGCCTAGGCTGGAAGAGTGGTTGCTGCCCTGCTCTTCTGTGGGAAGTTCTCGTTCGCTGGGTCTGAAGTCATGTGGATCCCGAGGCCTGACCTCACTGGCAGTCCCCTCTTCAGCAACAGCTGCTTCAGAGCCTTTAGTCCTTAGGTGTTCGGTGTCCTCAGGCTGCTTTCTGAACATGTTACTGTGAAGAGTGACACTGACTTCCCCAGGCGAGGCTTGAGCAGGTACCAGGAAAGGGGAAAAGCATTGCTCACGTGTTATTGTATCACCTTTCTTTCTGCCTTTTCAGTGTTAACTATCCCACCCCTTCATTGCTTCTTGAAGAACTTCATTATTTGTGCAACCTGAGTTGCAACTATTATTTGAAATGTTACTAGACTACAAACACCTTTGATGAAACACAACAAAAGTAAATTGCACCTCATTGTTCTTACCAAATGGGAGTTTGGAGACAGCATGGGTGTTATTTGCTGTGAGACTGTCTTCAATTGCAGTGAGTACCATAAATCCAGAGCTGACTCCCACCACTGAAGACTACTGGATAACATGAATAGTATATGCTTTCTATTGAAGTCATTTGAGAGGGATAATATATTAGATATTGTAATATATTAAAATATTATATATTAATCACCAGACTATCCTCTTTCCCTTCCTGAGGCAGTCCAGTCTGAAACATGAGCAGAACAGCTATGAAAATCCTTCATGAGTTTGCAGGTGATGCCCTCCAGGGAGGACCTGGATGATGATAACCATTTAACACGCAGTTCTGAGACATGAAGTTTACATTTCTCACAGCAAAACCCAACTCACTCCTTCTTAAATGAATGTAGCAGTTAATAGCTATGAAACATACTTGCTCCAGTGAACTTTTCCCTCCAGTGTCTGCATCTCTCCCAGTATAGCAAGGAGAAGTGATGACTTGCCACAGCCAACCTGGCCCACAATCATTGTCATCTGACCTATGATAATAATAGTAACAAAAACATTTTCAAAAAAGAAAAAGACCAGTTCTACTCAAGTCCACAAAGCCCAACTAGATCCAATTCTAAGCCGCTTGAAACAGTTGGCAAATTTATTAGCATCCACTATGTAAATGGGCAATATTGCATGTATTCATCTATGGAAATATACATTACCGGACAGTGCAAGTACACACTAATCTCCAAAGGAATGAGACTATTGCTTTGACATAAATTATCACACATTGTATGGGAGTGTGTTACTTTACTGAAGTTTTTTAGGGTCAAATGATATGAAGTGGGGAGTGATCATTTAGACTGTGATTCCATGAATATTCGGGCCAATCTAATAAAGTGACTACAACTGAAATAACATTCCTTACTCTTTTCTGCTTTTCTGTACTCCTTCCCCTACCACCACTTTCCTACCTCCAGTCCTACTCTGTAGTGGCAATGGTACTTCTCAGATCTTCCCATAAACTAATGGAACTCATTAACTATGCTAGCTAGTGCACTTGCCAGGTAAGCTTCTCGCCAGCTGGGGAGTTAATGGCCTTCTTCCTTCTAAAGGAGGTAAACTCTTCGACTGGCTCACCCAGTTTGTAAACCCATGGCCTTAGACTGTAAACTCCTGCGAGTGAAGACCTTCTGCTGGTGTTGTGTGTTGCACTAGGCCAGTACAAAGAAGGGTTCATCCATGCACAGGACACATAATGCTACAGTGAAGTGAATGATATAGACTTTGGCATTAGCTATAGTAGTTTGGGATCACATAGTAACTGCGTGACATCTAAGATGCGTCAACCTAACGTAATAATACAGTGATAGGAATTTTACAGGAAGAAGAAGAAGAGGAAGTTGCTACTTTTCGTGCTTGCTATGTAGGTCATCCAAAACAAATCAAAGTTCTGTTATTCTGTGAAACTCCTAGACAAAAGACATAGAGGATGCAAGAAATGATGGGAGCTCATCTGGACAAAGAGAAATTAATAGAAATTCACTGAGGATTTCTTGACAGACAAACTGCATGAGGCTCAAGGAATTCTCTCAAATGAAAATAGTTGTGAACTGGGAGACTAATGTTGAAGAAGATTAGAATAAGTATACTATATGACTTCTGTGTCCCTGTGCACCCACAGGTAGCCACTGTTGGAAACAAACTACTGAATTAGATGGCCCTTTGGATTGGATGAGTGTGGAGTTCTCCATCTTTCTTTTTTTGTCTATTACGAATAATAATGAATCTTTTTGCAACAACCTTTTCCATATTTATTCTTACTCTTGACTTTGTTCCCACTGTCACAAAAACTATATAAACTATATAGGTATATAAAAACAATGTAATTTTTTGTTTATTTATGGTACTTTAGGTTAATGATATAGCTACATGACCAATACAGTTCATGACCTTGTATAAATTTTTAACCTTCATTTTTTCTTATATAAATCTAAATTTGTGGGTTTGTGCTTTTCATAACATCAAGAAATGGAATTAGAACCAATCTTATATTGCTTATTTCATATTGAAGGTGTGCATTATCCTACCTGTTGGGATTCTGATGTTTATGTTGGACAATGTAGCTAAACCACTTCCCCACGAAAAGTATCCATTGGTTACCTACAAAACAATTACCACATGTCAGATATACAAACACGAGGGGAAAAAAAAAGTAGAATGTCTAGTCTGGATTTAAATTATGTTACTAAAATAAATTTGTGATTAATAGACATGGTGAGGGACGCTCATACACAAAAAAACCAAGTTAGGCTAGTAAAGATTGCCAAACCAGAAAACCTTGTGAATAAGAGAGGTTACATATACAAATATATATACTGTATGAAATGCAGTACAGGGATGATCTTGAGTTGAATTCTAGCAACGCACAAGATTAAAGACCAAGAATAATGATCACAGGATCTCACAGGTGGCAATCTAAATATCATAGCTTATCAAGGAATGAATCATCCTGTGTACTGTGGTGTATAGCCTCTTGTGAATGGATTCCCAAAGCACAAAATCAAATATTCACAAAGTTTATGCTGAACATAAGAAAAGTGCTCCCCAGTGCACTCTAGCCTTTTTGTACTTCCTCTGGAGTTGACAGAGCTGTGAAACATTCTTTACACAGAGCGCAAGGACATGTGTGAGGAAAATTTGGCCAACATGACTCAAAATTATGTCATAATAAATGACACGTCATAATAAATGTCGAAAAATATTTCAAAATTTTGATCTTCGTTCTAAGCGTGAAAGAGAAGTGCACGAAGGGAAAGTCTAAGAAAATCTATATCAATTTCTGTGTATCAGATTATCTTGGTTTTGTTCCTTTAGACTCATGATGCCTCTGTTTCCTGAGAAGACAGAGAATCATTATAAAGAGCTGGTCTGTAGCAAATACTTGTCACTGTATTTTTGGTTGAAGTGCTAATTTGTTTGAGGGCTTGTTCTTGCAATGGACTATTTGCCTTTGGAAGAACAGCATCAATTCAGCACTATCTGGTACGGTTGCAGGAGGACCTGCTCCTCGTAAAGAATGAGACGATGCTTTCAAGCCACCTTGATTGCGATATCATCTGTCTCCACTGGACGAGTTTGCTTCCTTGTTGGCTGTTCATAGCTTTCAAGCTGATACCTCAAGGGCTGTCTCCTGTTGATGGCCTTGGTGTGCTACATAGTGAAATGAAGAAAGCAGAAAAGTTGGAATTCTCAAGAGAGGACAGCATTTGGTTCCTTATAAAACAGACCATCCATTCCCTTTCATCCCACCATTCTAGGTCACAGGAAGAAACCAGAAATATGTGTGATAGTACAGACACACTACTGTAATGCACATATTGTAATGTTCTAAACACCCTTTAACCGAAGCGCAGGAAATATCTGATTTTTGGTTTCCCATGCATACCCATCACAAATTTCAGCTCTGTCATCCTCCTCAAACCACTAGGTAAGTCTGCCCTACCTGAAGTAGCTCCAGACAAAGCTGTGTCAGTATAAGTGTAATGACATGCAGAGTTACCAGTTTGGTTCTTGGAAGCAGAATAGCTGCAGGAGCAAGAAGTGTATCAAATCAGCTTGTGCAGAGAACTTCAGTAATGCATAACAGTGATTATGGAGCCAGCTCACAGAGAGCTACCTGCAGTATTTGTAAGCACCACTATATTAAGCTGAATCGGTGTAATCTTAGTGATTCCTTAAAGCTGGGCTCTCTACAGTGAATGATTTAACCTTTACAGTTATTACCTTCACTTTTCCCTCTCCCCATCATCTAGACTTTGTCTGTTTCTCTCTGTAGGGCTGGGCAGAAGGTGGACAAGAGAAGCAAAATAAATGCTGAAAAAATTTCATTTTTATTTCCTCTATTACAACTGTTAAGCCAGAAAAACAAGAAAAATGTTGGTTTGGGTTGGCAAACTAATTTAATTCAGCTCAAAATAAAACTTATTTTGTGTTTATCCTTTCTTTCTGTTGCTGTCTTCAAGTTTAAATCACATTTCAAATTATATCATCAGTTTGAAACAGTTGAAAAAATATCAAAATGAAAAAATATCTTTTCCCAAATCGTTTCCCTTGGCTTCTTTTGCCCTCAAATTTTACCCCAATTCATTATATGTTTAGCACTCCAGAAACAGCATTTTGGAATGAATTCCTATTTCACAAAGTTTGGTATTGTTTTTTGCACCTCCAATTCTGCATTTCGCAGAGCAGGAATCGGTCCTACCTAAAGATGTCCAAGATATGATTGCTTGTACTGGAAATATGTAGTAGAAACCCCATAACCACAGGAAACACACCTGGGCCTTTTATAAAACCTGAGAAGAACAAATTTGAACCGTGTGTAAATGTGTTGGTGTATTATGGAGTTTTTATTACTACTGGTACTTCAGCTATGCTTAAATGTGTTTGGGGACCCTTCATGTCATAGATGCAGAGATCCTGACATAGAAGAGGCCAAACTGGGCAATGTTTGGGTCAGGCTAGAAGCCGACACTCCCGAGCTCTACCAGCTAGTCCATTGACCTGGTACACGGCTATATGGCCTCTCTGCTTTGAAACTCAGTGTCATAAACCAGAACTTACAAGTCCTGTGTGCTTCTTACAGGATTCATAAGCTACAGAGCTGTCCCCACCTCTCCAGCTGTCATCGCCAATCTCATCACTCAGAAGAAACTCATTCAGCTTCTGTACACTTGAAAGAAAACAGGACAGTGAGTTAAATAAACTCAGGTTTCCATGAGTCCATTTCCATTTTTGTGCAGCCCAGCCAGCAGGATGTACCAGAAGTGTTCCGAAAGAAGTTTATGGGATACTTTTGGTTTTCTATCGAACTGTCTGCCACCCTGATGGCAAGTGAAAAAATATTTATGTGGAAGAAGGACAGATGAAAATAGCTAAGCATCGCACTGGTAGTTGGAAATGAAGAGGAGAGCTAGTCATGTGAGTGCCACTAGAGCTCTGTGGGAATGGTTTCCATCTTGGCAGACTTACCTCTTCTGTGCCTTTCTCATGCCTACACACAGCCAGGATGCATAGATGAGTCCTTCACCGTCTACATCCTTGGAAAACGCCAATGCACTAGGTGCATCCTGAGCACAACCTTTGCACACACTGCATGCAAACAGGACCGAATACTGCACAAATCAGCACAGCCATGGCCAGCCTTGGAGAAATATAGTAAGACCTCTCTTGGCCTACTTCTTCAAACTGTCCCCCAGGAAATACAGCTCACAGATTCAGTTCATTCTTGATCACAGAAGGATTTGATCCTCTTTCTGCCCTGTTTCCTTTCACAGTGCCATAAGAGCTTGGCTCTTTATTATTTTGGGGATGAACAAAATTGTTCATCTTATTGTTTTGGATGAACAAAAGCACCCACCAGTCAGGGTGAAGCAATGTTACTTCGCAAAAACTAAAATCAAGGTGCATTGAGCCAGAGACCAAGAAAGCAGAAGGGCATATTACTTCAGATCAGTGATCTGGACATTAATCTGCAAATGGGAAAGCAGACCTGTTTCAAGGCCTGTCTGAGCATTTCATATGAAATTATCAATACATGTTCAAGCCACAGAGATACTGGTTAGCAAGAAAGCACTGCTATTGTCATTATTACCTCTTGCCAGTATACCTGTTCCTATCTCCTCTTTCAAAAGGAAAATGTATGTGTCTGTATCAGAATTTCAGTCTTACATAAGTGCATCAAGCAAGAATTTATCTTTTTGTAGAAGAAAGGAGACCTTGTTCTGATCATCCGTCTGAGAAGACATGAACCATTACTTAGCATTTGAATGAGGACAGGTACCCTCAAAAGCTTTCATGGTATTAGAACTACTCTTTACAATAAAATGGTGATTCTGACCAAAGTATAAGCACTTAATCATAACACAGATAAGTGCATACTCATACATGTATTTGATTCATGATAGAGCCATAGAGTGGCCAAGCATGCATTCTTTGTTCTTCACTTGGGGGACATGATATTCATGGGAGAAAGATGTTAGGAAATAAGTTTGCCAAAGGGTAAAGTTTGTTTTGGCAAATGTGGACTTCAGATAATGTCCTGAGGGGTGGCCAGCAGTGCTAAGGAAAATGTACACACCATTTTGATATGAGGGCTATGCTAAACCTAGTGCAGAGATGTACAGGCTGGGATGATTTATAAAGGAGCCTTGAGATTTTCCACTAGTCAGAAATCATTTTCAACACAGGGAAAATCTCTCATGTGGCCCTACTGCTGCTTCGATAAAAATAAACCCTGTTTGTTTTTTTTTTGAAGTGAGTGTAGTACTGGCAAACAACAGCTGACATCCCCTTGACCGCTACTTGTTATTGCCATTACCCACCAAAAAGGGGCAGTGGCAGCAGCAAGGATATACCTTGCCAATATGCCTCAGTCTTGGCAAGAAGGAACTATGTTTCTGGGTGGGATGGTTAGTTTGGTCTTCACATCCTACTAGCGCTTGGCATTGGACACGTTACTGGCAGTCAGGTGTCAGTTTGTGCCTCTTGGGACATCTTGGCAGTGTGTATGTCTACATAACTGCCCCATGACCATGACTCTTTCCATACAGACCACTGACGCAACAGCCAAAAGTCTGAAATTCAACTTACTACCAACCAGCTCCCTTGAGATTAAGTGCTCTGTATCCCAGCATGAAGGAAGTTGTTTTGTCGGGTTATTTGCAGTGTGCAGCCTGCTGTAGGTGACCCTGCTTTGGCAGGGGGTTTGGACTAGATGACCCACAGAGGTCCCTTCCAACCCCTAACATTCTGTGATTCTGTGATTCTAAATGCCTGGAACATATAAGTTTCTGTCGAAGCAACACCTTTTATGAGTTTCATTTCCTTTTTTTTTAATCTTCACCACCTCAAGCCAACTTCCTTGCTCTCCTGCCATGTAGATCCCTACTCTCACAGACTAAACTCCCAAATGTCTGCCTTGTCATGCTTCCTCTCCTGCATCTCTTTACTGCCATTAATGGGAACACCATCTCCTCTATAAGACAAGTTCTGAAGGGCTCAGTTTCCCTTAAGTAACTAGTCCTTCAGTGTCCAATGTTCCTCCATCCACTCTCTTTCCTAAGATAGTCCATGCCAGTGCTAGACAGTAAAGAGGCAGGACAATACCAAATTCTCACTTAAATCCCAAAGCGCCCTTTGCGGAGGTAGAGTTAAGTCAGTTGCTCTTCTTTGCATCAGCAGGGCCAGTCTGGCTAGATAGCTTCACGCCAGTCTCTCTCATTTCCCTCTGTGTTGACAAGAGCCCAGCAAAGTACTAGGTGAGAGCGATGGTGGGGGGCCACACTGTAAGAAGAGGAGCATATCCCAAGGAAGGATGGTCCAGCTCTGAATCTGGACTGCCAAACTTGGTGAAATTATAAAAAGCATGGAACATTTCTTTGTCTCTGTATCATGCAGTAAAAACAAATGGTTATTCTGATTTCTCTCACATTTTTAAACATCGTAGTCCCACCTTTAAATCCTCTTGCATGTCAGCAGGTACAAACAATCTTTTTCTCCAGCACCTTCCCTCTTGTATTACTGACTGTAGGCATTCAAGAGTGGGAGGAATTAGAAAGGCCGCTTACCTGATGATAGCCTTGACTGCAAAACGAACCACGGTAGAGAGCAGGAACAGTGGTGTGACCAGGATGTGAAACAAGGACAGCGATGCAAAGGCCTGGGCGGGCTGCAGTGGCTTGTCATTGGTATACGCATAAGTCACAAAGGTCTGTCACATCAGGAAAATAGCATGTCAGAGTAAGGACTCTTGAAAAAGACAGACAAAGACAACAAGCAAAATATTTTGCTGAACTAAGGCCAATAACTATATAACTCTATTTGGAATCCCAGTAAATGGAAAAGTGTCTTCTATTAAGGTGAAAAAGATTTTAAAAACTTGCCAGTGATTTCAAGCATTTAGTTTTGTAAAGTTTTTGTAATTCACTTCAACGTTTAGAAGAAACATACAAACCAGAAAAATCAGTAAGAATCTAATAAATCTAATAAATACTACTTTATTTTTTTTTCACAGATGCAGAGCTATGCTCATATTTCATCCAATGCTGGCACATACTGTCAGCATACTCTGAGTAATGAGTAAAGAGTAATTTGGTCTATGAAGAGTCCTTACTGAGTGTCATGCCATAGTTTCTCACATTAGGCTGAGGTTTAAACCTGGCCAGAGGATAAGCAAAATTTATTCCTCATTAAACTGCACAGCACCTTTTCTTGAATAGTGAAATGGTGGCTTATAATGCACTTTGACACAGGAATGATTTTTGCTGCTGGAAAATAAAAAGGCAAAGCCACCCAAACTCCCTTCAAAATGAAAGCTTCTCAAAATGGGTCTTCTTTCAAGTTGCAAAGATTTTTTTTATTTCTTCTAGTAAAAATTGATCTTTTTTTTCGCCTTTACCAATCCAAACCACAGCTAGTGAAATACAAGCTTTGGGAATGGGCACTTCCAGCGTCATGCTGTCCTACAGTTAGCTGGGGCACATTACATCATCTGCTGGTTTTATGAGGAATATATCCTACAATAACAATGGTGTCCTTTCTTTCTCTCTCTCTTTTTCTCTACCTTTTTATAAGGAAAAGTGAAAAAAACATATCTTACTGCAAGAACAGCTGCTATTGGTATGGCTGCATTCATAAAAACTGTGAAAGAGAAATAAAATAGGCATCTGATTACATGAAATAAGAAAAAACAATTCTACAATTAGCTGTATGGCACTAGAAGAATCCCGTTATTTCCAATTCAAGAAACTAAAACTCCCAAAGGAAAATTGCTCTGCAGGAAGAAATTTCTTTCCATGACAGAGAGATCTTAAACACACAAACAAATAAGATAAGCAATTCTCTTTTTTGTATATTTTAGTGAACCCGGATAAAAGTTTTACATGCACAATTACTATGCAACACAACTAAAACATGTCCTTCTCAGCTCTTCTACATTACAGAAAACACAATTTCTTTCAGACACTACTGTATCTGTGCTGCAGTCAGAGCTGCTGATATCATCCGGACCCTCCTTACTAGAAAGCAACTTGTAACTTTAAAGAAGGTGACAGAAAACTTACTACAAAAAAAAAAATCAACAAGATATGTTCTGTATTTTCAAGTTTCTGTGTTATATATTTGCCATGTTTTTTATTTTAATTACATTCCACACACAAACAAAAAAGTGTCATAGGCACAGCTGTATCTCACTTCAGTTGAAGTCAGAAGGAATGTTGACATGAAGAACAGGAGCCATTTCTGAGTGCTAAAAACATATTTACTTACTGGAAAGAGATGTGTGAAGCGCAAAGGTTTTGAGACTGGTGAGTTCCTTCATTCTCGTTTCTTCCACACTAGTACAAAATATGTGCTCCCAGGCATACAGCTTTAATAACTTAATGCCTTTTAGTATCTCATTGGTTTTCTTTAATCTCTCAGTAGAATAGTCCTTCATTTCAAAAGAAAACATGGATAAGAGATTGATAATGTTTGTAGTTTTAATGAGAATGCTCTTTTCCCTCCACTTCTGTTGTAAAGTTCATTAAAGATTTATAATTTTGTACGTTTGTGATTTTGTACAGGCTTTCAGTTGCCATACTGAGTAAAACAATATAAAATTCCATGTTCTTTGGAGACATTAAAATGCTTACAATTACGAGCGGAGATTAAGTGATCCTGTTCTGAAAAGAAAAATAAACCAAAACATCTGAATCCTTCAAACAGAGGGTGACACTCAGGGAGGTGGACTAGCAGGTCGGTACTGTCCATAACAATAGACAGAAGACTACATGTGTGTAATTGCTGATAGAAGATTCCTTCTGGGGTTCATACAGACCAGTCATGAAAATAAGTGAAATGTTTATTGATGTATTTAGCTTACTGCCCCTCACCAGAAAACAGTAATCATAAGTTTCGGTAAAATCATAATCCAAAAGATGTTATGAGTCAGAGGAACTCAGAAAAGAGCAAAAATAAAGGTTCAGACTATTTCTGAAATTATGCAAAGACAAATCCTCTGTTGGTGCAAACTGGCACAACTCAACAGGACTGAAGTGTGCTGAAGATTAGATCCAAGTATGTATAATTTGCTCACTGCCTATTAAGATAATGAGGATCTTTCAATATTTGACAACTTGAGTATCAGAGTTTGATTAAAAGATATTCAAGGATCACGAGAATAAAGTTAAAAATTAAACAAAGTATCAGAAAACATTTCTAATTGGTGAACTAAATTAGACAGCAAAATAAACTTACAGCACCAACAAATGTACAATACACATTAATCCAGCCACGCCAGCTGAATTTTAGAGCATACCAAAGCTGGAGGTGAGAGCACAAAGTCTCTAGACATTTCAGAGGGGGGGTTCACACGTTCTTTAAGACTGTCCTATCGTTTATCAGCCATTTGTACTCTGTGCTGACATCACATGAAATACAACTCCTGAATGCAGGAAGAACACCCTTTCATGGAATCGAATTCAGATGAAACTGTGCCAGTTGGGTTAAAAATGCTGTCTGCAGAGAAGGCAGGTCAAGGCCCACACACTTTTTTTCAGATTCTTGTCTGACAAATGTTAGGAAGGAAGAGATACTGAGCCATGGAAAAACAGAAAGGGAGGGACAACAGAATTCAGGGACAGCTTGCCCAAACCTCCTCAACGAAAGTTCGCTAACAACAAGAACCCCTGGTTCCCTGTTCTCATTTCTGGATCACAAATGTCACTGAAATAATTTACTTACAAGAGTGCTCTTCTGAGCCTCAGCCAACTTCGTAGCGATGAAGTACTGCATCGGAGCTAACAGCACAATGACAGCGGCACCGACCAAGGCACTCACTCCAAGTAAATTGTAGAGTAGGATCACACCCATTATTATCTATGAAGAAAAAAGCAACATAGAAAAAAAAGTAGATTTCAATATGTCAGAGTGATAGCAATAAAAATATATTTGTTCTTCTAATAAACAGTTAAACAGTTCACAGGAATCAGCTGAGCCCATACTTCAGGAGGTCAAGTTTGGAAAGTGTGGGAAATGAACCCAGCAGCCTTTATTTTTGACATTAACTGCATAGTTTGTATTACTGCCTGGTAGTCCTAATTCCAGACAAGGTTTCCACAGAACTAAAGGAGCACTAAAATGATGGTGCTTGCCCCAAGGCGTTTTACAGAATCACTGGCATCAAGTCTTGTTTAAACTAGAGCTCCTTACATCACTCTGGAAGTATTCAAAGGTCTCGGACTGTCATGAATCACAGTTGCACTCTGTCGTAGTGGTCCTCTTGCAACTGCAGACAGAGGCACATCCATGGCAGGCACTGAGGCCTGAAGCAGTTGTGCTAGGAGTGACACAAACCTGAGCTTGTGCATCAATACCATGTAGCTCTGCAGAAAAACACCAAGATGCTACCTCAGCCCTACAAAGAGTTTGCAAACCCTTCCCACAAAGATTTACCTGGGAATGGCTCTGATGCAACTCCCGTGATTCTGGTTCCCATGTTAATACTCTACTACATAAGTACTTTTATTAAAAGCTCCACTTCATGGTAAAGAGATGTGCATAAACTGAAGCCCTTACTGGGGGCCTGATCCTGCAATGAATTTTTGCCCATGATAGCAGACCATAAGTGGTGGATACACAACGTATTCTCTAAGATTCACCCCAACCTTCTGCAGGGTATGGCTATATGTGATCACACTGGGTGGACAGAAGTTCAGTATTTGCCACAAGCTGTTCTGCTCAAGGAGGGGGCAGCCTTGAGAATTGCTGTTTCTTGGGACATCCCTTGAAGCTCAGCTCCTTTGCATAAAGCAAGCCAGGACAGTCCTATCACCTTTTCCAGAGCGGTATAGTTATAATCCAGTTCATAGTTACCAAGGGTTAGTTTTTTCCCTCTTTTTTTCCAAAAAACAGCCAATTGAGCTTGTCAGGCAGAAAGACAGATTATCACAAAACCACTGTCATTGACACCAGCTGCATAACATTTTGAGAACAATTTTATTTTTGGAGCAGAGGTGTAAGGTAGTCACTGTGATTAAGAGCTCTAAGAGCAGAAAGGGGAGCCCTGTGTGGCTTTGGCCACAGACGCTCACTCACCAAGTGCACTCATCAGGTGCAAATTCATGGGTGAGGCTATGCTCCTTCCCAGCCAACGCTGTGCTCAAGCTGCCCTTGTGTTCCCTGTCTCCTGATTGCCTGAAGGTGAAATACAGGAGCCAGCAAAGTCATCAGAAGCTTCCTCAAACCAGCCTTTTACAGTAGTGGTGAGGAAGGCCATTACATTTCTACAGCAGCTGGGACAGAGACTTTATTAAAGAGACAAATGAGTGGTGAATTTAGGCTACATATAATTATTCACTAGCCACAGCCATCAGACCACCTGATCATTTAACAACATTCAAAGTATTAACAGCAACACTTCCAAATAAATCTGGATGTGAAACAGTGACTTACAATGAATCTCCCTGTATTATGTCTAATTTCTGTTGCTATGTAAACTTTTTTGTTTTTCCTGCCATGAATTATTTTGTGCGTCTCTAAACTCTACCTGATCCATTAGTAGTAGTAATATTGCTGACTACTATAATAGACTACTGATACAGTTCCAGGAATTTCAGCAAAACAGATCTACTACAAGAGTGACTTCTATCCCTTTTTAAACTGTTTAGTGTCAGCGGGATCACCTATAGGTAAAGATCAAGCTAAAATTTTGAAGGTGCTACAGTAGTCCATGCTTCATGGAAAATCAGCATGGCTTAGGTGGTGAAGTCATTTGCCACTTTTGAAGATTTCTTTCAGGCTAATGATTTTTGCCTTTCCTTCCTGCAGATCTGCCTACAGGTCTTTCCCAGCCTTGTTAAGAACCAGATGTTTGCAGTAACTAAGTTTGTTTAGGTGAGAGCTCCTCCGAGCATTTCGTGCAGTGCGCTGTCGGTGATGCTGCCAGTCACTGAGCAGGGTTCAATTGCTTTTTGCTCCTGCCACAAAAAGGCAGTTACAAGTGGACACTGCAAATGCAATACTTAGCCCTGGTCAGATGCCTGTCCTGCTGCCGTGTGGCAGAAATAAAAGCAATGACTTGTGTCAGTGGTGGAAGAAATATGAGCGGGGAAAGGATGACAGATCATCATTCTTAAAGTCACAGACCACATCCATCTCATGGAAATCCTGCTCAAAAACATCCTCTCTCTTTACTGGCCCTTGGAGACGCAGCCTCCCAGCCCTTGGAGGAGATGACGGGCCACGTTTCTGCTTGTTAGCCTTCCTGGCAAACGAGTGTAAAGTCCAGGTTCCGCTCTGGATTTTGTAGTAGTCTCACAGACATATACTCTTTTCAACCAGGTTGGAGGATCTCTGAAATCAGTCCCTTACTTTGATGCTCTACCTGAACAGGCATTGCCCACAGATTGGGGCACAGGAACAAGAACCACATTAATTGATTTGTTTCTATGGCAACCAAGTTATTGATTTGTCCCAGCGTCATCTCTCCCATGGACAAGTTGGATGTGGAAAGCCTCAGGATCTTATTATATATCATTGCCTGTGGGAAAGGAATAAATGGAAGACGTGAAAATGATATAATTATAAAGCAACAGTAGTAGCAGGACATTTCAAACGGCAGCATCAGTCTTTACCTAAGACAGCCCTTCTCCTAGTCTCTCATCTGAGACAGAGAGAGAGATGGAGACAGAGTGAGAGAAAGCACAAGAGAGAGAACTGACTTTAAAAAACTCCAGTTCTTCTTAAAATGTTTGTGGCTTAACGCAGACCTAAAATAGAACACAATGACAACAAAACATCAAAATTTAGGAGACTGGGCAAAGATCTTTCTTTAACAAACATTTGGTAAGCCTGCTTTTCTGTGACACTCTCTGTCTAAGAGATCCTTGTTTCTGATTAGGTAAACTCATGATATTTTCATCAGGGTGAGTATGTATTCCTTTGGGATTCTCTCCTTTATCTGACCATCTAGTTCCATAAAATTTGTAGGAGCTTAGCAGGGTTTAAAATTAATCAGGGCTTATATCTACCAGAATTTTAAAGACAAATATTGTGAGCCCAGTTCACAGTTAGGACCAAATATCAAACACTGCAGCTTCAAGTGAGTTTTTAAAGTCATCTGTGCTCTTTGTCCTGCTTTGTCCATGAGCAAGGTAGATTCTACAGAATTAATCAGAAATGCCTACAGACCATGGTGAATTACATCAGCTGCACACAGTCCTAAGAGCCCCCATTTTGGCAACCAGGAGTCTCAAAAGGACACGGCAATAATCAGGTACTCTTTCTTCACCAAGTCTGTACCATCTATCCCGGGAGAAGGCAGAAAATGTTTGAAACAGCTACATCAATCACAGCATGCACCAAAGCCAGAAGCTTCCACACTGAGATGATAGATGATATTCCTATGGTCAGTTACACCTGTCAGAACATCAGCTCCAGCTCCCGTTCTGCACACAGTGCTACTGCTGTCTGTGGACTTTGGTCTGCAGAGACCCCTGCTGCAACCCACCCACACGCTGAGCTGGAGCTGCTGGCTCCAGTCCATGAACGCGACTCTCAGAGAGGGTTAATGGATGCTGGTTTTCAAGACACAGTTTTGGAGATGAATCACTCCTGTCCCATCCCCCAGGGCTCTGTGCGAAAGGGCATAAATGTTCAGAATCACCACTCGCAATACATGGAAAATGTTGCCGTAAAACATAGCTTGGCCAAAGATACTCTGCAGATGACTCTGTTCACAGTCCGCAGACGTAACCTCATAAGCAAATGAACAAAGCAGATTCAGAGCCAAAATGACACTGCTTATCTTCACACACATAACATCATCTGCAAAGATATGTTCTTATACTCACAGAGTGAGTGTTAAACTTCTGCTCGTTAGCATGATTGTTTCAGTTTTTAGCAAAAGGAATTGCTGCCATCGGTTTGGCTGTACCAGTGACATTACTTTTTCCAGTTTTCTATATAAAATACAGTACATATCTTCACTCAAACAATTGTTATCTGAGTCTTCAGATAAAGAACAAGACAAAAGAAAGTACGAAGCTGGAGCTATTAGGAGGGAATTTTTGGCAGATCATGGGAACATCTTTGCTCACCAGTAAAGCACCTCGTAGGTTGATGCCAGTTTCTGTAGTCACGTAGTAGGATGCCTGCAGGAATGTCCTCTGCAAGATAAGGGCCAGGAAGAGAAGAACTGCCAAAACATAAACATTCCTGAGGAATTCCTCTGAGGAAAGATAAGAATTTGATGGATCCTTCACCTGAAAATAAAGGAAAAAATGATGAAAGTGGCACAGAAGCGATTGTATATTCTTGAGACATTGGAAACAAGGAAGTTCAGTCATTGCATTAGAATAAAAATCATTGATGGTATTATGGGAAAGTTATGGATATCACATTTCTCATTGTCCTATGTATCAAAATCATTTGGATACAAATTCAATAATCTGCTCATGTTCCAAAGACTTAGGATCTTAACCTAGCAGTTCTAAAATGAATTGGTTTTAGCACAAAAGGGACAATGAGATCACCACGTTGGCCATAGCTTTAGTTTCACCATCGAACCCTGGTGATGCTTAGGATAGAAATGTTACTCAGTAGAAAATAAAGCTCATTCCACCTGCGCTATAAAGAAGATGCAAGAAAATTTTTTTTACCCTATAGGATTAGTTACTTATGTTGCATTTGTATACTATGGAAACAATTCCTTACAGAAATATAGTTTATGATACCTATGAATTCTGAATAAAATACGAATATATAGGCCAGTATTCCCCACAAAAAGAGGTTTAAATGCCTCAACAGTGGAAAAAAAATTTCTTGTTTATATCACTTTATTTGTTTTCATTTTCTAGTCTTCACGTTCACTGTGCTGCTCTGTTTCAGGCAGAAAAGGAAACAAATATACCAAAATACTGCAAAGAGGACTGTTCCTTTGGTATTTCCGATCCAGCTGGAAGCAGGATGTACTGAAATTCTTACCATAAAAAAAGAAAAAGAACAAGGAAAAAGCCTGTTCTACTGAAATACCCAGCCTAATTCTGAGAGGAAAGGTTTGGAAAATATTGGGAAGTAAGCCACATACCTACCCTCTTGAAGATGCCTTCACTACTCTGGATTACTGCCATCCGCCATGAGGCTGCAGACAGGAGAGAGGTCCTCCGAGCCACGCAGGCTCACCCCACTGTGGTGACCCAGCCTCTCCACACCACACACATCCCTCTGCCACAGGCAGCTGACACCCAAAAGGTGTCTGTAAGCACCTAACAGTGTTTACAAGAGGTCCAATGGCTGTAAGATACCTAAATCCAACTGAAATAATAGGACTACGTTGCTCAACCAGCCCAAGACTCTTTGAAACAAGGGCTGCTTAAGTGCATGAACAGTCAGATAAATATATTTATAAACTCTTCATTTAAATGTTCTGCTGCATCTAACTTTGCTGTGTTTACATAGTGGGGATATCAATAAGAAAATAGCAGTTGTAGATACCTTAATCAATGTACATAGAGTTCTCAGGAATTAAGGGGGAATAAGCATAAAATTCAATTAACTCATGTTAATTTAAACTAGAGACAATTGAAAAGTGAAACACATAATAATAAGAACAACCAAGGGAAAGTTTATCAAAATCCATAAATTAAAAGTAAATGCATTCTGAAATGTACCCAAGAGAAACAGTGACTGTCACCAAGCCAGGCTCTTGGAATGGTTTCAAGCTCTCCAGTGATTTTAATCTTCTCTTCAGCCAGTGCTGATTAAAACTGAAAAAAACCCACAAGTAAAACCACTACACTGAAGAGTACAAAAGATAAAGGAAGTGGACAAGGTACAGATTCCTAAATTTGTCATCCAGAAATGATAATTTTAAAGCTAAAATACCTTGTTTGTTCAACACGCAAAACCCCCTCATTTTTGAGGCAAAATATGCACTTTGCCTATTAAGTCTGTGGCTCAAATCCAACACATAGAGGCTCAAGGATGATAAAGAGCTTAATTTGATAAGCTGCACAATTAAACTCTCCTTCTTCTGTGCAATGGCTGAATGAGAGTCTAAAACCAAATTAAGACTGTCAGTCAAGAAATTGAACGTTGGGAGCGAGCAGCCAAGGGGAAGATGTTTGGATAGTGATGACAGTCGAATGCTTTATCTGGAGGGGAAAATGTTATTCCGTTACATACCTATCTGCTCATTCACATACAAAACACTCACTGCATAAAGTGGATGGAGATGTTTCTGTATCAAAAGACAGACACAGGAAAATTTCATCATGTCTTCTCTGCTGTCAGCTAGTAAAATAATTTTACCTGTGTCTTTTCACTATTTACTAATACATTATTTTTCTTATGATAGAAAATGTTCTGTATCAGAGGCTTGCTCAGTGCTTAGAGGTGGTCTGTGAACGTTCAGTCCCAGCGAAACTTGAAATAAGCTGTTAACTAGCATCTTTTGTGTATCTCTAGTATCAAGAATGCCATTGAATAAAGTGGATGCTTTTGACCTTCTCACTTGTGCCAATGCATTTCATCACAGCAACATGCAGCACAATAACAGGGAGTGATGACTCTTGGTTTCCCAGTGGAAAACAGATTTCATAGAGCTCAAACCTGCCATCGAACTACAAATGGACAGATGGACAGAAATTCAGCAAAATTCCCCGACTCCTCCTTGCTGGATGCATCACTGATGCACCACCAGTGGGTGTCCTGCCTGAAATGAGGAGGCATAGTTGAAGAGCAGCAGAAAAGCTGTTCCTTCTCCTCAGAACTGCAGGGATGACTCCACCAAGAGGCAGACAGCTGGGCAACTGGGGGAAGCCTACACTACCTGTGCTGCATTTATACCAAAGACTTCCACTACTCAGGTTTGTAATTTGACTGTCTCTCAAAAAAATACTCAATGTGCTTGAAAGAAACAATGAAATAATATAATGGTGATCATAGGCATACAAAAGCGTGCAGCCAGACGTATTAAATACCTGATATGAATCTAGAACTAATGCCAAATAAAGTTTTTAAATCCATGTTGCCAGGTTACCTTTTCTGTTGTATTTGTATTACTGGTTGTGTTCTGGAAGCCCTGGACAATGCCAGAAATGCATAACGGCCCAGCAAAACCCAGCAGGTCAGCCAAGTAACGGAACGTGCTGCTGAGAAGGATTGGTCGTCCAAAAGCGCTGTACATGGCTAACCATATGGAGGGACTCCGATTGGGTTGGTCTGCTACCTTTTTCTGGAAAACAGAGAAACAGGTATCAATGCACCAGGAAGAGGCCTCCCTGGCTGCATACAGCAGCTTGCATTTCATAGAAGCACAGAAAGTTTTGGGTCAGAAGGGACCCCTAGAGGTCATCTAGTCCAACCCCCCCGCAGCGAGCAGGGACACCGCTAACGAGATCAGGTTGCTCAGAGCCCTGTCCAACCTGGTCTTGAACGTTTCCAGGGATGGGGCCTCCACTACCTCTCTGGGCAACCCATTCCAGTGTTTCACAACCCTCATTGTAAAGAATTTCTTCCTTATATCTAGCCTAAACCTACCCTGTTTTAGTTTAAAACCATTACCCC